>Ga0268264_10005849_pt1 | contig 10421 bp, 8 predicted proteins | sample KBSSwiS32_FD_190357 | JGI IMG/M metagenome (GOLD analysis project Ga0268264, IMG submission 190357) | Switchgrass rhizosphere microbial communities from Kellogg Biological Station, Michigan, USA - KBS Switchgrass S3-2 (SPAdes) (version 2) | ecosystem: Host-associated > Plants > Roots >... | reverse complement strand
TGTTGTCGTAGATGTTCATCGAGCCGAACAGCGCCCCGTCCTGGAAGAGCAGGCCGAACTTCTTGCGCACCTCGAAGAGCTCGTCGTCGGTCATGTTGGGGATCGACTCGCCGTGCACGAGCACGTCGCCGGAGTCCGGGTAGAGCAGGCCGACGATGTGCTTGATCAGCACGCTCTTGCCGGTCCCCGAGGGGCCGAGCACCATCGAGACCTGGTCCTCGGGCAGGCCGAGGTTGAGGCCGTTGAGGATGCGGGCGCGGCCGAACTGCTTGACCAGGTCGATGATCTCGATCGCGTCGGTACCCCCGTGGTCCCGCTTGCGGCCGGTGTGGAAGCGGTAGGGGTCGGACTCGGCCGGGTCGACGCCCGGGATGACGAAATCGCGGCCCATCGTGGCGCCATCCTCGCTCACGTAAGGGCCGCTGCTCTCCTGCACGGGGGTGGGCTCCTCCACGGGCACGTTCTCCTCTTCCACGGACATAGGTTAGATCAACCTCCTATCGGTGCCCTCGGGTTCGCGCCCCAGAAAACGAGCGTGCCCAGCATCCCGATGATGTGGACGAGGACGATGTTGAGGACCATCGACTTCGCGGTCGCCGTGCCGACGCCGACCGGGCCGCCCGAAGCCGTGTAGCCGTAGTAGCAGCCGACCAGCACGATCGCGGTCGCCATGAACATGCCCTTGATCAAGCTGAACAGCAGGTCGGGCGGGTTCTGGAACATCCAGAAGATCAGCAGGTAGCCGCCCGAGGAGACGTCGCCAATCTGCTGCACGACGGCGAGGTAGCTGGCGAAGTACATGATCCCGATCCCGACCAGGTACATGAACGGGAAGGCGATCCAGGCGGCGAGCAGGCGGGTCGCGCAGAGGAAGGTGACCGGCGGTACGCCCATCACCTCGAGCGCGTCGATCTCGTCGGAGATCCGCATCGCGCCGAGCTCGGCGACGATCCCCGTCCCCACCTTTGCCGCCAGCATGTAGCCGAAGGCGTAGGGCATGATCTCGCGCAGGTCGCACCAGGCGGAGAAGACGCCAGCGTAGGCGGGGGCGCCGTTGGCGCGCAGCAGGTAGGCGCCCTCGATCCCGCACTCGAGCCCGAGCACGAAGACGAGCCCCCAGATGATCAGCGCCGAGCCGAGGATCAGGATGCCGGCCTGGCGCAGCGCCTCGCCGAAGAACCTGAGCACGCGGCCGCTGTAGACGAGGCCGGCGACGCGGGAGCCGAAGCGGGCGATCTCGCCGAAGGAGTCGAGCCAGCCGCGCGGGACGTCGAGCCAGGCGTTCATGACAAACAACTCCGCTTCGCTCGCGGCGCGAAGAACCAGATATGCACGCTTGCTCGTTCCGCGATCATCTGATCGTCTGCAGCTGCGGGTGGGTGGCGAGCAGGGTCTGGGTGAAGACGTAGTTGAAGGAGAAGACGCCCATGAAGGAGATGACGACCGCCTGGTTGACGGCGCGGCCGACGCCGGCCGCGCCGCCGGAGGCGGTCATCCCCTTGTAGGAGCAGACGACGGCGATGATCGCCCCGAACAGGGTGCACTTCAGCACCGAGCCCCAGAGGTCGGTGATCGAGGCGTTGGAGAAGAGGGTCGCAAAGAAGCCGCCCAGCGGCTGCTTGTAGAGCATCTCGGTGATGATCCCGCCGCTGATCCCGAAGACCAGGGCGTAGATGTCGAGCAGGCCGGTGATCAGCATCAGGGCGAGGAAGCGCGGCACGACGAGGTTCTTGATCGGGTCGACGCCGAGCACCTGCAGGGCGTCGAGCTCCTCGCGGATCTTGCGGGCGCCGAGGTCGGCGGTGATCGCGGTTCCGGCGACGCCGGCGACGACGACGGCGGTTACGAAGGGGGCGAACTCGCGGATCGAGGCGAGGACGAAGAAGCCGCCGAGCCGGTCGAGCGAGCCGAAGAGCGTGAGGAAGTTGGCCGCCTGCAGGCCGGGGGCGCCGAAGCCGAAGGCGACGGTCGAGACCAGCAGCGGGAACCAGCAGAGCTGCAGGGCGAAGAGGAACTGGCCGATGAACTCCTCGCCGTAGGGGTAGGGAGGCTTGACCGCGGAGACGAGCGTCCGCGCGGTGAGGATCATCATGTCCCCCACCTGTTCGAACAGCGACTTGGCGGGCAGGAATGCCCTGTTGACCGCGGATCCGACCATCTGCTCCTCCTCCGACAGCGAGTCTATGGGATGGCCCGGGCGGCCTCTATTAGGCGTGTGTTGAGATCGCGAGAACGGGCGCGAGGCCCGTCGGAGCCGCAAACCGCCATGGTATGTTCAGCCCGCTTTGGGAGGGCCTCCGCCACACGCTCCGCGTTCCTGGCTGCGGGCCGCGGTCGCGGCCGTCCTCGCGGCGCTGATCGCGCTCTCCGTCGCCGCCTGCGGCAGCGATGAATCCTCGGACGCCAACGAGGCGACCGGCACGTTCCCGGTCGAAGTCGCGAGCGCCGAATTCCCGACCAGGCAGGAACTCGGCCAGACCTCGCTGCTGCGGCTCGGATTGCGCAACGCCGGGCACAAGACCGTTCCGGCGCTGACCGTGAGCTTCTCGGTCGGCGGCGAGGAGGGCCGCGCCTCGAACCTGCCCTTCGGCATCCACGATCCGGAGCCCGGGCTGGCCCAACCCGACCGCCCCGTCTGGGTGCTCGCCGAGCACTACCCGAAGTTCGCCGGCTCCTCCGAACCCGGCGGCGCCGAAACCTCGAACGCGAAGACCTACGACCTCGGCCCGCTGAAGCCGGGGGCGATGGCGAACGTCGTCTGGAAGTTGAGCGCGGTCAAGTCGGGCCGCTACGTGCTCGCCTATACGGTGGGCGCGGGTCTCACCGGCGCCTCGAAGGCCGAGACCGCCAGAGGAGCTATCCCTGGAGGCTCCTTCACCGTGCGCATCGCTTCACGAACGCCGAACAAGGTGGTCAACGGCGCGGGCGAAGTGGTTCCCAAGTAGCGCGAGACATCTCCCGAACGAAGCTGCCCCAGGAATCCCTGGGGCAGCGTTCGTTGGTTATGTGTCTGCTACTTGGTGATATGGAATGCTTCTAACGAGAAGACCAAGAGATCTAAGAAGGCCTGGTTTGGACAGAGAAAACCATTCTCCTTCTTTAGTTCCGTGTTTCCGAAGTCTTCTTCTTCGATGAACGGTAATAATAAGCCCTTGAAGAATCCTTTCATTTCTTCACCGCGGTAATTGCAGTTAATAAAGCCGTTGCATTTTACGTGTATTAAGAATTCAAGTTTGGCGTCGGCTTTTTCATGTCCTAACTTTAAGAGTTTGATTTCAGAGGGTCCGTTTTCTTCGGTGACGGAGCAGCCCGCGGTACAACCCGCATATGTGAAGGTGCCTTCCAGTACCAGGGGACTGGATAACAATTCAACCGTGTCTGCTAAATATAAGACACTACATACCACGTTGCCGATACTGGTTAATATCACCGATGGTATTTCGGCGGTAGTCGATGCATGCACATGTTCGATTAATTCTTCTTCTGGACATACTTCTTCGGGTCCTGCTCCCGGGTCTACTGCACAAAGCGCAGTAGATTCCGCCATTGCAGACGAGGTCCCGGCGAGTGCCATTGCCATCAGTGCCGCCAACGCGACGAGGCCGAATGCCTTGATCGGTTTCACTTTTGCTCTCCCTCCTCGGCGTTCCCGCCGAGATCGAATCCATGTCCCGGACGGTCCGGGTGCCTCGTAATATGGTGGGATTCCGCAAAGACTCCAAGTCGCTCGCCAGAAAGTCCGGACAGAGTAGGTCTCAGCTACTCGGGCCGTATGTTGACCCTGCAAATTTCGGCATGCCCCATCTGCAAACGCGCGAGATCGTGCATTCGCAGGGACACACCGGGCCGATCGAGATCTTGGGCCGCAACCGCCGCCATCGAACCACAGGGCGAATGCGCCATCTATCAGCGGCTAATGCTCCCTGCTTCTACTTGGCGATGTAGGTCTGCCCTTTGGGGCATTCTTCTTCCAGCCCTTCTCTTGGATCTTCCAGGCATAGTGCGGTGGATTCCGCCATCGTTGCCGGCGCGCCGAAGACGGCCATCGCCATCAACGCCACCAGTCGTGACGCTCTGTTTCGTTAGGATTTGGCCAACCAGCCAAATTGCGAGAGAAAGGGTTCCCGGTGGAGATTGGCGCGGCCGAGAAGGCCAGCGGGTCAGGCAAAGAGCACGGCGGGGCGACTCTGCTCGCTCAGCCCGAACGAATCGAGGTCCGCAACCCGGTGACGACCGGCACGATCGCCACCGTGCCGGTCGACTCGCCCGAGGCGGTCGCCGCGACCGTCGCCCGCGTTCGCGCCAACCAGCCCGAGTGGGAGGCGCTCGGCATCGAGGGCCGTTACCGCTGGCTCGGTAGGCTGCGCGACTGGCTGCTCGACAACTCCGAGCGTGTCCTCGACACGATGCAGGCGGAGACGGGCAAGGTGCGCGCGGACGCCTCCGGGGAGCCTCACTACCTCGCCGACCTGATCAACTTCTACGGTACCCGTGCGGCCAAGTTCATTGGCGAGGAGGCGGTCAGGCCCCACACTCCGCTGCTCGCCTCGAAGAAGCTGCGCGTCCAGTACCGGCCCCACCCGGTGGTCGGCATCATCAGCCCCTGGAACTTTCCCCTGATCCTCGCCCTCGGCGACGCGGTGCCGGCGCTGCAGGCCGGCGCGGCCGTGGTCGTGAAGCCCTCCGAGTTCACCCCCCTCGGCCTTGCCGAAGTGGTCAAGGCCTGGAAGGAGGAGATCGGCGGCCCCGACGTCTTCGACTGCGTGCAGGGCATCGGTGAGACCGGTGAGGCCCTGGTCGACGCGGTCGACTTCGTCCAGTTCACCGGCTCGGACAGAACGGGCCGCAAGGTGATGGCGCGCGCCGCGGAGACGCTCACCCCGGTGAGCCTCGAGCTCGGCGGCAAGGACGCGATGATCGTCCTCGACGACGCCGATCTCGACCGCGCCGCCAACGCCGCCGCCTGGGGCGGAATGATGAACTCCGGTCAGATCTGCATGTCGGTGGAGCGGATCTACGTCGAGGCGCCCGCCTACGACAGCTTCGTCGCAAAGCTGACCGCCGCGGTGGGCGAGCTGCGCCAGGGGGCCGACGGCAGAGCCTTTGGCAAGGAGGTTGGCGCGATGACCTCCCCCAACCAGACCGCGATCGTCGAGGACCACGTGCGTGACGCCCTCGCCGCCGGGGCGAAGGCGCTGACCGGCGGCAAACGCCTATCGGGGCCCGGCGACTACTTCGAACCGACCGTGCTCGTCGACGTCGACCACTCGATGAAGGTGATGCGCGACGAGACCTTCGGGCCAGTGGTCGGCGTGATGAAGGTGCGCGACGCGGAGGAGGCGCTGAGCCTCGCCAACGACAGCCGCTACGGGCTGTCGGGATCGGTCTTCGGCCAACGCGAGCGCGCCGAGCGCGTTGCGCGCCGGGTCGAGTGCGGCGCGGTCAACGTCAACGACGTGCTCGTCAACTACGCGGCCATGGACGTGCCGATGGGCGGCTGGAAGCAATCGGGCATCGGCTACCGCCACGGCGAGCCCGGGATCAAGAAGTACTGCCGCACCGAGTCCGTCGTGATCACCCGTTTCGGCGGCAAGCGCGAGCCGACCTGGTACCCCTACACCAGGATGCGCCGCAACCTGATCGGTCGAATCGCCCGAGCGTTCAACGCGCGCGGCCTGAGGCGCAGGCTCGGCTCGGCTAGTCGGTGACGTAGACGGGCTCTAAAGGCGTCGTGACGAGGTCTAACCGGGCGCCGCTGTCCAGGCAGAGAGCACCGCTCTCCTTGTTCGTCCTCTGCCGGTAGAACGCGGTTTCCCCGTTGGGCTGCGTGGACGACGAGGGATCCTTTCGCACGCCGTACGTGCTCGGCTTTTTATACGTGCAGTTGCTGAAACCGCTGCAGTTCACGTGCAGTAAGTCGTAGCCGATCCGGTTCGCGATCCGGGTCCCCTGCCTCGAGACTGTGAGTTCCGTGGGGACCGTTTCTTCGGTGACGATGCAGCCCTTGGTGCAACCTGAATATGTGAAAGTTCCTTCGATCCACAAAGATGCGACAGAGCCATTGGGCGATCGAACATCGCCTAAGAATAAGGCGCTGCACTCGACGCTGAAGACGCTCGTTAAGAGCGACGCCTTTCCGACGGAAGCTTCGTGCAGGTGCCGAAGCCGATGGCCGCTCGGGCACGACCCATGCGTGCTTCGACCCGCATGGGAATCGCAAAGCGCAATCGAGGCCACCGCCACCGACGGGGGGGCGATAGGGACCATCGTCGTCAACGTCGCCAGTGCGACGAGACCAAGCGTTTTGACAGGCCCCACCTCCCTTCTCCCTTCGTCATGAGAACCCGCATTTTACTCAGAGATCATTTGAATGCAAAACAGCCGCCCCGGAGACCGAAGCGACTGCTTTGCAATGGTGCCCCAGTTTCGCCCTGTTGCTAGCTACCGATGTAGACGGGTTCTAACGGATGGAAGTCGAGGTCTAATTTAGCGGTGCTCGGACAGAAAGTGCCGCTCTCCTTGGCAATGGTTTGTTCAGCGATAAGGACGTCTCCGGTTTCTAATTCGGATAATAAGGGTCCTAAGCCGTGACCTGTGAGACCTGTACCGGTGTAGCGGCAGTTGATAAAGCCGCTGCAGACCAGATGCCATAAATATTTGAACGTTACTTTTGCTAATTCGTGCCCTTCCTTTACGATTTTGATTTCGCCAGGGCCGTTTTCTTCAGTCGCCGTGCAGCCACTGTTGCAGTTCGATAAGGTGAATTTGCCGCTAATTACCAGAGGGTTCGGGTTGGTGGCTAACCACCCAGCAGTTAGCACGTCGCCTAAGAATAAGACGGTGCATTCGATGTTGAGGACGCTGGATAAGAGCTTACCCTTCGCTCCTTCTAACGTTTCTTCATGGACGTGATCGACTAAGAAGCCCTCCGGGCATAAGTCTAAGTGTTTGCCGGCTTCTTCCATTAACGGGTCTATTTCGCACAGTGCGGTTCCGTTGTTCGCCATCGCCGACGACGAGCCGATGAAGGCCATCGCCATCAGCGCAGCGACCGCTGCGAGACCAAGCATCTTGATCGCTTTCACTTTGCTTCCCCCTTCCCGGCGGTTCCGCCCGAGAGTCGATTTGATCAGCCCGGATGGCCCGAGCTGCCGATCTGGCATGAAGCAGTACGACCGCCCCGGATGTTCCGGGGCGGTCGTACTTTGTCACTCGACTCTGCCTGTCGACGTTGCGTCGTCAGCTACCGATGTAGACGGGTTCTAACGGATGGAAGTCGAGGTCTAATTTAGCGGTGCTCGGACAGAAGGTGCCGCTCTCCTTGGCAGTGGTTTGTTCGGAGATAAAAACGTCTCCGGTTTCTAATTCGGATAATAAGGGTCCTAAGCCATGGCCTGTGAGCCCTTCGCCGGTGTAGCGGCAGTTGATGAAGCCGCTGCAGACGAGGTGGACTAAGCCTTTACCGGTGATTTTTGCTAATTCGTGACCTTCCTTTACGACTTTGATTTCGGAAGGACCGTTTTCTTCAGTCGCCGTGCAACCACTGTTGCAATTGCTGTAGGTGAATTTACCGCTGATTACCAGAGGGTTCGGGTTGGTGGCTAACCATCCAGCAGTTAATACGTCGCCTAAGAATAAGGCGTCGCATTCGACGTTGAGGACGCTGGATAAGAGTTTACCCTTCGCGCCTTCTAACGTTTCTTCGTGGACGTGTTTGACCCGAGCTGCTTCCGCGCATAAATCTAAGTGTTCTTTTACATCTTCCACTAAGGGGTCTTCTTTACACAGTGCGGTGCCGTTGTTCGCCATCGCAGACGACGAGCCGATGAACGCCATCGCCATCAACGCAGCAAGCGCGGCGAGACCAAGCATCTTGATCGGTTTCACTTTGCTTCTCCCTTCCCGGCGGTTCCCGCCGAGATTCGATTGATCAGCCCGGATGGCCCGAGCTGTCGATCTTTATACGACGGTCGGCTCGGGAACGCAAAATCGCTCGCCGAATTCGCCGACGAATCCCGCGAGAGAGGCGGAACGAGATCGTGTTTTGCCTGCAAATGACAGCACGACAACTTCGCAAACGTGCGAGATCGTGCTTTCCATTTTTTCGCTCAGCGCCGCTTACAGGAGGGCCTGAGAGCCGGGTGCAGCGTGACGGCCTTGCCGTTCTGGGCGGTGAATGCCGTGGTGGCCCGATGGGTTCCCTGGCAGAGGTTGGTGGAGTTGACGAACAGGCCCTTCTTGCCCCCCTGCATTTCGAGGGTGAATTCGCTCACCGGTGCGTCGGGTACGGCGTCGAACGTGCTGCGCAGCAGGAAGACGCGTTCGCCGTTGGGAAGGCGCCGCCGGACGGAATCGACGTGTCCGACCAGATTCACCTGGACGGGCAGCGACGGCGGGCCTTTGAAGGCGACGAGGAGATCCGGCAGAGTGTATTTGTCGGGTTCGGTGGTGGAGCGCAGGTAGACGGGTCCTTCCAGGGCCCCGTCGATGATCGGTGTCTTGGCCCTGGCAAAGCCGTAGATCGAGTTCGCGGGGCATTCGTCGGCCGCGAACTGCACCTTCGTGCAGATGCTCGCGAAGTGGGCGTTTTCGATGAACTCCGAATGAGGGAGGATGACGGCGGTGGAGCCGATGTTGGCGCCCCCCGACGGCATTTTCAGGGTCGCCCGCAGCTTGGGGAAGGCGCCGCGCCGAGTTCCGCCCACGAGACGGAACGAGAGGTTTGGGTTGAAGCCGAGCCGTGAGCAGCCCGTCGCGGCGTAGGGGGAGGTCGGACTGGCGCTCTTGCCGCCAGTCGAGGTGAGGTTGGCGACCGTCTCCTTGTGCGCGCACGATGTGGGGTTGAGGGCGAAGTTCGGCCTGTCCAGCTGGACGTTGATCGTCCTGTAGAACAGCGGGGTGCCTTCGACGAACTGGGGCAGCGGATCGGCCTGCGCCGTCGCCTGGGCGCTCAGCGGGTCGACGAAGACCGCGCTCCGCACCACTTCGTCGCCGAAGTCGAAGGGACCGGCCTGCTTGGGGACGACGGAGACGATGCTCGTGGGCGCGCCCTTGTAGGGCCCGCCGAGGTAGACGGCCGTCGGCCGCTTGCCCGGCTGAGGGACCCAGAGCGGGGCCGGGCCGACGCCCACCCCGGCGACCACCTTGCCGATCCGCGATTCCGGTGGGCAGGCTCCCGTTTCGGCCGCCTCCCCTTCGCAGTGCGGGATGCCGACGAAGCTGGCGGCAATCCCGCGCGGCAGGGTGAGGGCGAGGCCGGCGATGTTCTCTTCGGAGTCTTCGCGGGCGATCGTGACGGTGAAGGGCGAGAAGGCGCCGCCCTGGGATTCCGTGCTGCCGGCGGAGAGCTTCGGCGCGAAGCCGCCGCCTTCGCAGCCTTCGTCGATCTGCATCGGCGTGTCGCCGACCGCCGGCGGCCCGCCCGACCAGGGGACGAATTCGTAGTGGGTGTAGTAGGTGCCGCAGGTCGAGGGGGTCACCAGCGGCGCCCTGTAGCCCGACTTGATGCGGACCCTCGCTTCGCGCAGGGGCGCCTGCGGAATGCCTTCGGTCTGCGGGATGCCGAGCACGACCGAGTGGATCTGACCGGTTTCGGGGTCGAGTTCCAGTTCGGCCGGCAGCTTCAGGTGCAGCCCGAGGTCATCGGCGACGACCCAGATCCGGTAGGGATGGCCCGGTTCGGGCTCGCGCAGGTAGATCGCACCCTGGAGCTTGCGTTCGAGCACCGGGATGTCGAATTCGGCGGCGGCGAGCTTGGAAGAATCGGGGCACTGGGCCGCGACGTTTTCTTCGAATTTGACCTGTTCCACGGAGCAGGTGCCGAGACCGTCGGCCGAGTCGGTGTTGACCGCCAGCCCCTGTGGCAGGCCCATGCGTATGTAGCGGATCTGGGAAGGTTCGAGGACTTTGACCCCCGGCGAGGCCGGCAGTTTGATCGTCATCTCGAGGCCGCTCGGCGCCGAGGTGTGATGGCTGATCGGCGTGACCTCCAGGGAGGGGCCGAAGGGAAGGTGGTCGCAACCCGTGATCGCGGGGAAGGGCGCTTTCACTTCCCCTTCGGGCTTCAGTTCCGGTTCCGCCCAGCTGGAGGCGTTGACGCCGAGGCTGAGCGGCGCGCCGCAGCGGGTCGGGTTGGTGAAGAAGGGCAGTTCCGTCGATCCGGGTGGGCGCGACGGGGAGGTGACACAGCCGTTGAACGCCTCGACCGGGGTGCACCGTTCTTCGTCGTGCGTGGAGGCGGCGGGAATCCCCCAGATGGTCGATTCGAGTTTCACCACGCGGGCTGCGGCGGGGGCGTTGGTGACTTCGGAGGCTATCCCGTAGTCGGATTCCGAGCGAACCCGGAAGTCGATGAAGGTGGGGTAGATGGCGCTGATCAGACCGACCCGCGCGACCACGTCGCCGCCGGGCGGAACCATCAT
>Ga0268264_10005845_pt1 | contig 10424 bp, 1 predicted proteins | sample KBSSwiS32_FD_190357 | JGI IMG/M metagenome (GOLD analysis project Ga0268264, IMG submission 190357) | Switchgrass rhizosphere microbial communities from Kellogg Biological Station, Michigan, USA - KBS Switchgrass S3-2 (SPAdes) (version 2) | ecosystem: Host-associated > Plants > Roots >... | reverse complement strand
AGCGCTGTAACTGCGAGCAGAATTAGCATATCCTCTCCGAACGCTGCCGCTCTTGGAAAGTACGGAGATATCCCTGTAAGTTATCACACGGGGCTTCCACAAATAAATATTCCAATATACCGTGTGGTCGCAGGCAATCTTGAGTTACCGATTAGTATTAGCTATCACGCTTCGGGTTTAAAAGTAGAAGAACAGGCGAGTTGGGTAGGTGCCGGATGGACCCTGAATGCTGGTGGCGCAATTACACGAACGATCAGGGGCGCACCCGATGATCGTGGTTATAATAATGGGTTTGTTACAAACGGATATTATAGTGATTCGGGATATTACGCGTATTCTTTCCATCCAGATGGATCAATCCCTCCAGCCGCCATGACAAATGGTACCGGTCCTGACGACATGCAGTTTGTTGTTGGAAAAAAAGATGGAGAGCCCGATATGTTCACATTCAATTTCGGAACTCACTCGGGAAAATTTTACTTTAATGATGACCAATCCGCGGCCATCGTGCCTTCACAGGATTTTCGCATTCAGACAGACTTTGCACTCGGGCCTGGCTTCCAGGGTTTCATAATCACAACAAATGACGGAGTTAAATACTACTTTGGAAAGACAGGAAATAATGGCGCTGTCACTCCTGTCGAAGTTACTTACACTACTACGACTCAAAATACGTATGGATTAGATAATCGAGCAGCCTCGTCATGGTTTCTTAACAAGATTATTTCCGCAGATGGTATTGACTCAATTTTGTTCAATTACCAACAAGAAAACTATAGCTACTATAGCATCGCTACGTTTCCAATTTTCTATAGAGGTATCAATTCAACTATGGGTGGATGGAACAACTACGCATACGAGTACGATCTTACCAAAACTTTTACGCAGGGTGTGAGACTAAGTAGCATTACATTTCCAAATGGAACGATTACATTGACTCCATCATCCGCTGTAAGAACCGATCTCGCCGGGTTTGCAGATCAAACAATGAACGATGCTAACAATACAGACGCAAAAGCACTGTCAACTATTCAAATTTCAAATGGGGGTTCACTCTGCAAAACCTTTACATTCTACTACAATTATTTTTTTGACAACGTCAATGGATTAAATGGCGGTCTATTCAATGCGAGTTATCCAGCTCTTCAAAATATACATTCCGATAAATACAGACTTCGGCTCGACAGCTTGCGCGAATCAAATTGTGACAGCACGATGAGAATCCCGGCGTACACTTTCAAATATTTTTCTGAATTGGTTCCGCGCAAACTCACATTCGCGCTCGATCACTGGGGATTCTACAACGGAGCATCAGGAAATTCAACTCTATTGACCAGCGACACGATGTATACACCAACAACATTCTATGCTTTTCCCGGTGCAAATCGCGAAGCTGCATGGCCCGCGATGCGTGGAGGAACCTTGCAAAAAATTTCTTATCCAACTGGAGGATACGATTCACTAGAATTCGAGCCCCATTCTGTTTATACAAATTTTAACACGACGTCTCCTTCAGCACCTGCTTACTATCAATCAGGTTACACTGGGATATCGAGCGATCCAACGACTTACGATAATGTAACCCTCACGTCAAATCTTTACAACATCACCATTTTCGATACCGACAATCATATTGCGGGAAGTGTTGCTAGCCTGCAGGTCAAACAGGGAACAAATTTAATATGGAATTCAGGCACGGTGAACCCTGGTGAAACAAAGACGTTTAATGTTTTCTTCCCTCCCGGCACCTACTCGCTCGTTCTTCATAAAGAATCTCCTACAACTGGCTTTGGCATGCAGGTAACGTTTATTGAAATGGTGGGCAAGACAATTACGGGAAATGCAATGGTGGGTGGACTTCGAATTAAATCAATTAAAAGTTTTGATGCGATAACCTCACAGACAAACACGTCGGCCTTCACTTACACTTATTCAATTACAGATCCCGGCGGAAATTCTTCCGGAATACTCTACAGCAGACCAACATACATGCAGATTATTCGCAACGATCTGCTCGGAACAATCTGGGGTGGCACTGCAGGCGGTCTTCAAAACGGCTGCGCAAATCCATCAGGAAGTTTCTTCGATTACTACAGATCTCCCAGCAGCATCCGACCGATGGCAACCGTGCAAGGAAATCATATCGGTTATAATGAAGTATACGTTTCATCAACAAAAAACGGATACAGTGTCTATCGTTACTATGGTTCCAACGTGTGGGATAACATAACAACGGATGTGTGTACCCGAAATCTAACGCAAACGCTGTCCTGCGACCCGAATATTCCAAACTACCCCGCTCCCCCAGCGCCATTTGAGTATATGCGTGGCGAAATGAAATATGAAGGTCATTTTAATCAGGACGGAAAGCTTATAAAAGATGTTTATTACTATCCGGCTTATGCACAGAACCCAATTCCCACTCCTGGCTTTATCACTTTTGAATGTCCGGACATAGCTTCCTACACCACTTATACGCTGTATGGATATCACAAAGTTCAAGACAAGCGTATCGAAACTATTTATTCAACAACAAGCGGTTCGATCGCGAATACAACTACCACCTATTACGGCAGCAACTTCCATGTACAACCGACGAGAAATGTTTCCATCACCTCCAATGGAGACAGCCTGATCACCAATACAAAGTATGCGTTCGATTTTAGAAACACAAGTTGCGACGCCGTGCCGGATAGTCTCAGCTATTATTTAAATAGAATTCACCAGGACTCGATCACGTTTGCAAATTATCTGGCCACATGCACACCGCAAACTGGAATTCCCGGCTGGACAAATTGCAGATATATATACCTCGCAAATTTTAGATATAACATGATGAATGATCGCCTGAAGTACATGCGATATTTAAAAAGATATTACACATATCCTACAGGTATTTTTTACAGCTGTTATGCCACTGCAAGAAATTCCGCAGATAACGAATTAAAGCCAGTATACCTATTGCAAGATGAATTTCGAAACGCACCGATTGAAGTGACCAATTGGAAAAACAGTAATTTCCTTCATGCCTACTACAATAAATTTGATCCCTCACTGAGCCCCACGGGTGTTGCATATCCAGGCAAAACACAATCAGTCAGCATACAGGCGTCTACTACAACTTTTACCAATGCATCTATTTCCGGAAACACAATTACGAAGGACAGTCGGTATTTAGACGAAAGTCTTTTTCAATTCAGGAATGGGAATTTAGAACAGGCTACCTCACATGATGGTATTACCTACTCCTACGTGTACGACTACCTTGGGAAATATCAAATCGCGAAAATTGTAAACTCTACCGTCGATCAAACTGCCTTTACCAGTTTCGAGTCAGATGGCAAAGGCGGTTGGACATTTACGGGCGCATCAGCTCCTGATGGAAACGCAATGACGGGGACAAAGTCCTATCCTCTTGCAAATGGAGCAGTTTCAAAGTCGTCACTTAGTACTTCCAAAAGTTTTATTGTTTCCTATTGGAGTAAATCAACTTCCGCCACGGTAAACGGTGCAACCGCAACTTCCACAATTGCAAGAAATGGCTGGAATTATTTTGAGCACAAACTGGCGGCAGGTATTTCAACCGTAACCGTCAGCGGAGCAGTGACTATTGATGAGTTGCGTTTGTATCCGTCTGACGCGCAGATGATCACATACACTTATTCGCCACTTCTCGGAATGACATCCGATTGCGATTTAAATAATCGTGTCAACTATTATTTCTACGACATTCTTGGGAGGCTAAGGTGGATCAAGGACCAAGACGGGAACATTATAAAAACGCTTCAATACCATTACGCAAACCAGACAACCGCACAGTAGCGGATCCAAATAAAAAAAGACAATGGCATCTAAATTCCCCAAACTAACTGTTATGAACAAACGCAAATATGGAGTAAAAATCCGGGTGATGATTCTTGAGTTACCCTCTCTGACATACGACGAACCAAAAAAAAGTGCTCAATTCTGACTCCAAACTATTGTGACGTAGAATCATTTCACCCTTAAGCGACTGGCCATGAAGAAATTATTTTTATCAGTATGCTACTTTCTTTTTACTAAAGTATTTGTATTAGCACTTGGGATCTCCGGTCCTACTTGTGCTGTACCGGGAACCACAGTTACATACACTATCTCGGGTACCTGGTCTCCTTCGACTAAGATGGATTGGACGATAAATGGGGGAGTGATTGCTGGTACTTCGAGTACGTTCAAATCCGGAACCCCACTACCAAGCATCAGTGTAACCTGGAATTCAAATTTTACTAATGGGTCGGTGCAATTGAGCACATCGAATCCGGCAGGATCGGCGACTCTAAACGTGAGCTCAACAGCAGCCCTTACACCAGGAACTATTACCACGAACTTAACTCAGAATATCAATTATGCTGCGATTCCTGCAGATATTATTGCTACGCCGGCAACAGGTGGCAATTGTACTCCATCCTATTCCTACCAATGGCAGCAAAGTGCCAACAACGTCAGTTTTTCAGATGTCACTGGTGCAACGAATCCCAGCTTATCCTTTTCAACTGGTCTAACTGCTACCACTTACTACCGGAGAAAGGTAACCGAAAATGCAACTTCATCTACCGCCTATACTTCGAGCGCGACGGTTTCCGTCTATCCTCAGCTAATTCAAGGAACAGTAACGCCCGCATCACAAACTATTAACTACGCTCAAAACGCTAGTACCCTTACCTTGTCCGCATACTCGGGTGGAACCGGGACCTATACTTTCTCGTGGCAAAATTCTGCCGACGGAAATACCTGGAATACAATTTCTGGTGCCACGACAACAACTTACACCCCGCTCGCAGTGACGAGCAATACATATTATCGTGGGTGCGTTATCAGCAATGGCGTGACGGCGTGTAGCAACGGCGCTGTCGTAAATGTATACCCGCAGCTCATTGGAGGATCAGTTAATCCTATACTACAAAATATTAATTATGGCACAGCTCCTACTGTTTTAACACTAAGCGGGGTGTCCGGAGGAAACAGCACCTACACATACCAGTGGCAAAGTTCATCAAATAGTACGTTTACAAGTCCGGTCACAATTACCGGTGCAACGTCGACTACATACACACCAGGCAATCTTACCGCAACAACGTATTTCCGCGTGGCTGTAACCAGCAACGGTGTTACAGTATATAGCGCCTACACTACCGCCAACGTATATCCGCAGTTGCTTGGTGGCTCAATCAGCCCGTCATCGCTTAACATCAATTACAATACGAGTCCGGGTCAGCTTAGTCTAACGGGGGTTTCCGGAGGAAATGGAACTTACACCTATCAGTGGCAAAGTTCTTCGACAAGCACTTTCACAAGTCCTGTAACAATCAGCGGCGCGACCTTGTCGACATATACACCTGGAAATTTGACGACACTTATATATTACCGTGTCGCTGTTACAAGCAACGGCGTTACGGTATACAGCAACTATACTACCGTTAATGTGTATCCACAATTGGTACCGGGCTCTTTAAGTCCTGCCACCAGCACGGTTAACTACAACATAGCGTCACCGACATTAACCTTAAGCGGTGTCAGCGGCGGAAGCGGTTCATATACCTACACATGGCAAAGTTCCACCGATAACATTATTTGGAACAATATCTCAGGAGCGGGCGCCACAACATACACGTCTGGGCTTCTGCCCTCCACAACTTATTATCGCGTCGGTGTTACGAGTAACGGCCTCACGCTATATAGCACGAACGCTGTCGTAAATGTCAATCCGCGATTTCTGGGGGGTGTCATCGTTCCTGCATTTGTTTCAATTCCCTCGGGAAATGCACCGGGCATTATTGCGGCAAATGCTGCCACCGGCGGCGGATGCTCCGGAAGCTATAATTATCAGTGGCAAAGTTCTACGGATGGAATCACCTTCAACGACATTACCGGCGCTACCGGTCTCGTATATACGCCACCTGCTTTGACTGCTACCATTTACTATCGCAGAAAAGCCACCTGTGGAACGGAAATTGCCTTTACCGAAAATAGTTCTGTGAAAGTCGGCCCGGATCCGATCAGTTTGAACTTCATTCGGGCACGTGAAATCAACAAACCGCTCGTCACTGATACAACGACCGCCGGAGGTTTGACAAACCCAAATGACGTGAATCAGATCACACAATATTTTGACGGATTGGGTCGGAAAATTCAAACTGTCATTAAACAATTTTCACCGTTGCAAAAAGACGTCGTCATTGCAAATACGTACGATGCCGTTGGGCGGGAATATGTCAAATCGATGCCATACGTCACCACCACATCAGACGGAAATTTTAAGTCCAATGCGACAGGCAACGGAAGTACTTTCAACTCGGCGCAGTTTCCCGGAGAACAATTCTATTACACACAAACAACATTTGAAGCCTCTCCTCTAAACCGTGTCAATAATACTATGGCTCCTGGACTGAGCTGGGCCGGATCGAGTCGCAGTGTCACTGACCAGTATCTTGTAAACTCGGTTACTGATAGTGTAAGATATTGGACGATTTCAGCGGCACCAGGGAGTCTGCCGGTGACTACATCAGGATACCAACCCAACACGATGTATAAAAATGTGACAACTGACGAACACAGCCATCAAATTATCGAGTATTCTGATTTAGATGGAAAATTAATATTGAAAAAAACTCAGTTAGCAACAACACCAGGTACAGCGCACGTAGGTTGGTTGAATACATACTACGTATACGATGATTTCGACAATTTGCGATTTGTAATACAACCGCGCGCCGTTGAACTTATAAACGCAAATTGGGTGGTCACGCAGGCAATTGCAGACGAATTGTGTTTCCGCTACGAGTACGATGAAAGAAAAAAACAAATCGTAAAAAAGATTCCTGGGGCTGCAGAAAATAGAATCGTGTACGACAAGTGGGATCGCCTCATATTGTCGCAAGATGGAAACATGCGCACAGCAAACCAGTGGCTGTTTACAAAGTATGATATACTGAACCGGCTTGTCATGACGGGAATCTTCACTGACGCAACACATACTACTCAAAGTTCCATGCAAGCTTTCGTGTATGCACAAAACATGGGAAGAAATGAAACAGTGATCACAACAGCACTGCCGCTTTACACTTTAAATCAATCCTTCCCAAGTGAAGTTGCAAATGATGTTCAATCAATGAACTATTATGATGATTACAACTGGACAAGTTTCTTAGCATCGATATACAGAACTTTCGATAACTCATATAACAGTAGTTTCAACGCTCCAAGCAATACCGTTTTTCCCTACGCGCAAACTCTTGCAAATACTGCAAACACGCGCGGTCTCATAACAGGTTCCATGTCGCGCGTACCCAACGTAACGGTGTTAGCATCGACAAATTTTTATGATGACCACTATCGCCTAATACAAACAAAGAAACAAAATACAGCGGGAGGATGCGATATTAACACGACGCAATTTGGATTTGCGGGCGACCAGCTCATGACACTTTTGCACCATGATAAACCGACTGCAACGCCCGTTTCCGCAAACTTGATCAATAAAATAACATACGACCACGTGGGACGGCCACTTACAGTTAAAAATACACTTAGCCTAACTGTTAATGGTCAAACTACTAATTATCCTGAGCAGCTCGTTTCAACGCACACATATAACGAACTCAGTCAAATTCAAAACCGGCAAATTGGAAATAATATTGAAAACCTCGCTTTTGATTTCAATATTCGCGGTTGGCTAAAATCAATCAACAAGAATTATGTAAGCGGTTCCGTCAATAATAATTTTTTCGGTATGGAATTCGGTTACGATAAAACAACGTCGATCAATACTACCACGTCGTACGTTACTCCTCAATTCAATGGCAACATTGCCGGAACAATCTGGAGAAGTGCGGGCGATGGGGTAGGAAGAAAATATGATTATTTATATGATAATGCAAACAGACTGACGGCAGCAAATTTTGTACAAAATACGTCGGGATCCACCTGGGATAATAGCTCACTTGATTTTACTGTGTCCAATCTGAGCTACGATGCAAATGGAAATATCATGTCGATGAATCAAAAAGGATTCAAAGCGGGCGCCTCGACATTGATTGATCAGTTATCCTATCAATATCAAAACAGCAATGCGTCAAATAAGCTTTCCATTGTAAACGATGGCTCCAATGACCCGACGAGCAAATTGGGAGATTTTCACTATAGCGGAACGAAACAATCAACAGATTATGGGTATGACGCAAGTGGAAATATTATTGGCGATAACAACAAAGGGATATCTGCTATTACGTATAACTATTTGAACTTCCCACTACAGATGACCATAACCGGAAAAGGAACCATTAACTATGTCTATGATGCACTTGGAAATAAATTGTCAAAGACGGTTGTAGATAATACGGTAAGCCCGGCAAAAACAACGCTGACAACGTATATGGCTGGATTTGTTTATGAAGCACATTCGCCGGCTGGAGGCGGTGCAGTCGGACCGGATACATTAAGATTACTTCCTCATCCGCAGGGTAGAATCAGATGGGCTTATCACAAATATCTCAATGGCACCTCGAATTATGGTGCAGAATACGATTACTTCATTCGCGATCATCTGGGTAATACGCGAGTCGTTCTCACACAACAAAAAGATACAGCACAATATCTGGCAACCATGGAAGCGGCATATCGAAATACGGAAAAACAATTGTTCCACAATCTAACCACGACGAGTTATGCCAGATCACTTGTGAGCGGTTATCCGGTTGACCTTTCAGTAACCAATCCGAATGATAGTGTTATTAAGTTGAACGGTTCTAGTCAACGTGTTGGTCCAAATTTACTGTTGAAAGTAATGAGTGGGGACAAAGTGGATATGGCGGTTCAATATTATTTTAACAGCACCGGCACCGCACCGACGCCAGTTTCTTCATTAAACGATGTATTGAACTCGCTGGCCGATGGACTCGTCACCATGACCGGTGGTGCAAAAGGAACACTTGGTGATTTTACAAACCCTGCGGGAACTGTATATAGTGCGCTGAATAATTTTCTCATCAACAACGACCCAACGCCACCGACAAAACCTAAAGCATATCTGAATTGGATGCTTCTCGATGAACAACTACGCTATGTCAGTTCATATCCACAAAGCGGTGCACTGCCTGTTCTCAATTCGGGGTTGAACGCAGGTGCACTGCAAGCTCCACTTTCATATACCGGACTTCAGATTACCAAGAGCGGGTACTTATATGTATGGGTTAGCAACGAAACTCCGAACACCGGCTGGGATGTATATTTCGATAATCTTTCAGTCAAGCATTACACGGGACCGCTTTTGGAAGAAACGCATTATTATCCCTTTGGTTTAACTATGGCAGCTATCAGTTCAAAAGCATTAAAGACAAGCTATGCGGAAAATAAATTTAGATACAACGGGAGTTCGGAACTTAACAACGGTGAATTCTCAGATGGCACTGGATTAGATCTATATGAAACTGACTTCAGAAGTTTTGATCCGCAGCTCGGAAGATTTTGGCAGCCCGACCCGTTGTCAGAATTATTCACAGATTGGGCTCCTTATGCTTACGCAAAAGACAATCCTATTTTGATGAACGATCCGCTCGGTCTCGCTGCCGACAGTTCAATGCCAAAATCCCCGCATCAGCGAAAACCGAAGCATCCAAAACCAAAATATAAATGGTTGGAAGAAGTAATCGTTACAGCAAAAAAGAAAGACTGTCAATCTTGTGGACATCCGACAATCACGCTTCCGCCACCACCACAAAAACCTCCGCCATTGAATTGGATGAACTGGCCAACGAGCGACCCGCAGACGAGAGACGAATGGCATCGTGATCACGACCTGTATTTGGACAGACTTGCATTAAATCAGCCCTTGATTCAAGGTAACGAATCGTGGCATTATCTACATAGTCTAGACATGTACAAACGATGGACGCAAGCCGACGAAGATGGCAGAAAAATGCAACTGGGCGCTGTAGGTATAATTTTCGGGCCTTGGATTGCCATGGAAATGGCGTCAGCTGCCATGGTAGAAATTAGCTACCAAGGAGGAACAAGAGCCGTGTTCGAAGACATCTATATTCAGTTAAATACTAGGTACAACGCGGCAATTTCTGACGCGATTTATGCGGTTAGATATGGACTGGCTTCCAGGTTAACAGTGGATCAAATTATCAGACTCGAAAAGCTTGCTGAAAAGTCACGTGATCTTTATAAGGTACTTACGCCAAAAAACATCGAGCGTATAGGGAAGGCAATTGAGAAAATACTTAAACATCATAGATAATTTTCTTACGCAAATAAAACGTCGATGTGGCAAAATACCGAAGAAAAGAGGAGGATGAAATTAATAATAAGATTTTAATTAAATTTCATCTCTCCTTTGAAAATCTGAGACTCAACTTTTCGACCTGAGAATTGATTAGTGAAAA
>Ga0268264_10005842_pt1 | contig 10425 bp, 7 predicted proteins | sample KBSSwiS32_FD_190357 | JGI IMG/M metagenome (GOLD analysis project Ga0268264, IMG submission 190357) | Switchgrass rhizosphere microbial communities from Kellogg Biological Station, Michigan, USA - KBS Switchgrass S3-2 (SPAdes) (version 2) | ecosystem: Host-associated > Plants > Roots >... | reverse complement strand
GTATCTGCGTTACCGCAAAGCCTTTCACGGGTCCCAGTCCGAAATACAATAATATCAAGGCGGTTAAGAGCGTGGTAACGTGGGCATCCAGTACCGGGGGCAATGAACGCCTGTAACCATCTTTCACTGCTTGCTGGTAGCTCTTGTTTTTTGTTAGCTCTTCTTTAATGCGCTCAAAAATGATAACGTTGGTATCTACCGCCATACCAATGGTAAGTACCAAACCCGCGATACCGGGCGCTGTAAGCGTAGCATTCAATGCACTCAATACACCAACGGTAAATAACAGGTTTAATATAAGGGCAATATTGGCCACCCATCCTGCGGTATTATAGTAAACCAGCATCAGGATGAAAATAACTACAAATGAAATGGCAAATGCCAGGGTGCCACCATGTACGGCTTCTGCGCCCAGGGTGGGTCCTACCACCTGTTCCTGCACAATTCTCGCGGGTGCTTCCAGCTTACCGCTTTTCAATATATTGGCTAGATCCTGTCCCTGTTCAACCGTAAAATTGCCACTGATTTGTGAATTACCACCAGCAATGGCGCCATTGGTAACACCGGGTGCAGAATATACCAAATCATCCAGCACAATAGCAATCTGGCTTTTTTTCTTGTAGGCATCGCCGGTCATTTGTTCCCAGATAGTGGCGCCAGCCTTATCCATGGCCATGCTTACTTCTACTTTTCCGAATTGATCATAGTCCTGGCGCGCATCTGTTACATGATCACCTTCCAGCTTTGCTTTATCAGATCCGGGAACTGTTTTAATACCATATAGCAATACGGCATCAGCCAGTTTACCATTTTCATCCTTTTCCTGTACACCGTACAGGAATTTTACATTCGTTGGAAAGCTGTTTGCAACGGCCGGCATGGCCAGGTAACTGTTTAAAAGGGCGGTGTCCCTGAGCGGCACATAACCGAGGTAACCTGTATAAATAACATTGCCGTTTTGATCTTTGGCGGCCTGGCCATTTTTATCTCTTGCAAAACCACCATTAAAAAACCTGATTAACGGGTACTGAACTTTGGTATCTGCAACATTGGGTGTTTTTTTGCCGGAGTCTGTTTTCAGAATGGCATTCAGGGAAGAATCTTTTGTTGGGTTATCGGATTTTGCTGTTTCAGCTTTTGTAGTGCTGTCGCCAGTTTTCGTTCCGCTCAATATCGCGGTAAGCGATTTATCGGCGGCCTCCAGGCTGGGGCTCAGCTCGCTGATATTGTATACTTCAAAAAATTGAAGGTGGGCCGTGCTCTGCAGGTATTTTCTTACCCTTTCCGGGTCATTGGCGCCCGCCAGTTCAACTGTAATAATGCCCTTATTTTTATCGAGGTTGATATTGGGTTGCGATACGCCAAACTGGTCGATACGTTGTGTAAGTACATTCTTTGTTTGTTGCATGGCGTCATCGGCCTGTTTGTGCAGGTAGGCTACAACGGCTGCATCGGATGCATCGATCTTAAGTTGATTGCGGGTATTGTTGCTGAAAAGCGGTGCCAGGGGCTGCCCCGGGTTTACGGCTTTGAATGATTCGGCGAATAAATCTATATAGTTTGCATCGCTGCTTGTTTTTCTTCGATTGGCCTCTTCTATCGCTTTTTTCAACCCTGCATCGTTGGGATTGTTACAGAGACCCTTTAACAGGCCCGTTAATTCTATGTTCAAGGCCACATTGATCCCTCCCTGAAGATCGAGGCCCAGCAACAACTCACTTTCTTTTGCTTTCTGGTAGGTTTGCCCCCACCAGGTAATTTTGGTTTCACGGGTGCTGTCCAGCAAACGCTTCAACCGCTTGCTCTGCAAGCGCGCCAGTGTATCTGCATAAAGGGTTTGCTTTTCTTTGTCGCCGGGATATTTTGTAGCGGCATTGGGGTACTGTCTGCTCGTCCACGCTTTTGCTTTTTCTGCCATAGCGCTTTCGTGCTTGTTCACAAACCAGGTAAACGATAACTGGTAGGCTGAAATAAGTATCAAAATGCTGGCAAAAATGGCAACCAAAATCTTCATTGGAGTTCTTGTTTTGTTTACAAAATTTTTAAGAGGGGCAAAGATAGGGTTTTGAAACTGAACCCGGAATAGCAGGATGCCTTATTTCGCAAAGGTTTTTAGCGCCTCCGGAACCCTGCAATTCGCCCATTTTTTTGCCATGCGATCAATGGTTAAACCCTGCAGCAATGGTTTCCTGTAGCCGGTTTGCCGGTTTTTCATGCAGGTTGGGTTGCCTTGCTTTCTTGCAACGATCGCAGCTTGTCGCCATACGCATCGCAAATAGCAGTTTAACAGTAACATACGTTAGTAAAGGATAACAAAGTATTAATAATTTTTTCGGGCAGTTATATACAAAATTTATACTTTTGCGTTTCGTAATAGTCAAACCATTAAATTCTGAACTGAAGTTGACAAACAAAGCACCACATACCGCATCTGAAAACAACCAGGCTGTCCCTGCATTGCGTTGTTTCTTTCTTCCGCGACCGCGACGTGGTTGCTGATAGGACGAGCCGTTAACCGGGCCCCTATCAGTGAAAATATCCCCCGGATTTTTTTACTATTTACATGGATTGGTCATCCAGTTATCTAATACTACATACAGTGGATAATCAGCAGATCATTATAAAGGTGGCTACCGCCGCAGATAAAATATATTCCTCTACCATTACCTCCGAAATGGAAAGCAGCGCCAAGGCACGTGGCACTGGTATAGCCCGCCGCAGCCCTGAATACATTGAGCAAAAAATTGATGAAGGCAAGGCGGTGATTGCCCTTACCAAGCAAGGCGCCTGGGTAGGGTTTTGCTATATTGAAACCTGGGGACACGGTGAATACGTTGCCAACAGCGGTTTGATCGTTTCGCCCGAATTCAGGAAAAGCGGTGTAGCCAAAGCAATCAAGAAAAGAATTTTTGACCTGAGCCGGGAAAAATATCCCGAAGCCAAAATATTCGGCCTAACCACCGGCCTGGCCGTAATGAAAATCAATTCCGAGCTGGGCTATGAACCCGTTACTTATTCGGAGCTTACACAAGATGAAGATTTCTGGGCGGGCTGCAAAAGCTGTGTGAACTATGATATCCTCATGAGCAAGGAAAGGAAAAACTGCATGTGTACGGCAATGCTGTACGATCCCAAAGATCATTACGAGCCACAGGAAACAGCGGAAAATTTTTCTGCCCATTCCAAATTATACGAACGCTTTATGAAAATAAAGCAGAGCAAATTGCTGAAATGGTTAACCAGGAAGGATTTTACCGGCGCTGCCAATAGCGAAAAGGCAAAAACAAAATCACGATCTATCCTGCAATATTTTTTTAATTTCTAAACCCTTCATCCCTGCGGGGATAAGAAAGTGCAACGGGTTTAGCATCATCACTAAAAAATCAACTTCATGAGTTTTAATAATAGCAACATTCAACATGCCCCAGCGGAAAAAGAAGGCCCGTCTGCCCAGGCATCTCTAAAGGCTGGTGGCAAAGTAGTACTCGGTTTCAGCGGCGGTTTGGATACTACCTATTGCGTGAAATACCTGAATGATGATAAAGGATATGAAGTACATTCTGTGATTGTAAACACAGGCGGTTTTACCGGGGAGGAATTAAAGAAGATAGAAGCACATGCCTATAAGCTGGGTGTTAAAACCCACACCACGGTAGATGCAGTGAACAGTTACTATGAAAGCATCATCAAATTCCTGATTTTCGGAAATTGTTTGAAAAACAATACCTATCCGTTAAGTGTAAGCGCAGAAAGACTTAGCCAGGCATTGCATATTGCAGAACATGTAAAAAAGCTGAAAGCGGATGCAGTAGCGCATGGAAGCACGGGAGCGGGTAACGACCAGGTGCGTTTCGATATGATCTTCAATATCATGATTCCCGGTGTAGAAATTATTACCCCCATACGCGATCTTAAATTAAGCCGGGAAGCAGAAATCAGCTACCTGAAAAACAAGGGTGTTGAAATGAATTTCGACAAGGCTGTTTATTCAATCAACAAAGGTTTGTGGGGTACCAGTGTGGGTGGAAAGGAAACCCTGAACAGCAAGGGTATGCTGCCGGAAGAAGCCTGGCCTACGCAGGTCACAGCTTCGGAACCCGCAAATCTGGAATTAGGGTTTATAAAAGGAGAACTTTTCTCTGTGAACGGAGAAAAGTTTGACCATCCCGCAAAAGCTATTCAAAAAGTGCAGCTAATTGCAGGTCCGTACGGTATTGGCAGGGATATTCATGTAGGAGATACTATTATAGGAATAAAAGGACGTGTTGGGTTCGAGGCAGCGGCGCCGATGGTCATATTAAAAGCGCACCATGCATTGGAAAAACATGTGCTTACCAAATGGCAGCTGCAATGGAAAGATCAACTGGCCCAGTTTTATGGCAACTGGATGCACGAAGGGCAAATACTCGATCCCGTTATGCGCGATATTGAAGCTTATTTTATCAATAGCCAGCAAAACGTTACGGGCACCGTATTTGTGCAATTGCAGCCATACCGGTTTATGGTAACCGGTATACAATCCGACTACGATCTGATGAGCAGCCGGTTTGGTAAGTATGGCGAAATGAACAATGGCTGGAGTGGTGAAGATGTGCGTGGTTTCAGTAAGATATTTGGCAACCAGACCATGATTTATCACCAGGTACAGGAAAGCGCAAAATGAGTTTGGCATCAAAACAACATTGTATCCGGCACTATCAGTGGGGCGATGGTTGCGATGGTTGGGTATTGGCCGATACCGAAGGCTTATCGGTAAAGCAGGAAAAAATGCCCGCAAAAACGGCGGAGGCCGTACATTTTCATAAGCACGCGCAGCAGTTCTTTTTTATATTGAAGGGAACCGCCAGATTTGAAGTAGAGGACAAGGCATTTATTGTACATAGCGGAGAAGGCTTTCATATAACGGCAGGAAAAAAACACCGGATCGTAAACGAACTGGAAGCGGATCTTGAATTTATTTTAAGCTCGCAGCCTTCTACCGATAACGACCGGTTCAATTGTATTTAACATGAAAAAGATCAGGATTGGCATAGTAGGCGGCGCAGGGTATACCGGTGGTGAACTGATAAGGTTGTTGATCAATCACCCCAATGCCGAAATCGCATTCATCAACAGTAAAAGCAATGCCGGTAACCATGTTTCGAAAGTACACCAGGACTTAATTGGGGAAACGGACTTGCTGTTTTCTGATGAATTGCACAATGATATTGATGTATTGTTTTTGTGCGTGGGCCATGGCGATGCCAAAAAATTCCTGGACGCCAATGTGGTAGCTGAAAAGGTCCGGGTTATAGATTTATCACAGGACTTCCGGCTGGTTGCCAACGCAAAATTTGCCAACCGCCATTTCATTTATGGGCTTCCTGAATTAAATAAAGAACAGATTCAGTCAGCCGCTAATATAGCCAACCCAGGTTGTTTTGCTACGGCTATACAATTGGGGCTATTGCCATTGGCAAAAGCCGGTCTGTTGAAGGATGTATACACAACCGGAATTACCGGGTCTACCGGTGCCGGGCAATCGCTTAGCAATACGGCTCATTTTAGCTGGCGGGCAAATAACCTGCAAGCGTATAAAACATTAACGCACCAGCACCTGGGCGAAATCGGCCAGTCTTTATCCCAGTTGCAAACCGGTGCTGGTATTGAAATTAATTTTGTGCCGTGGCGGGGCGATTTTACAAGAGGTATCTTTGTTAGTTCTACTGTCAAAAGCGATAAGCGCATTGATGAGCTCAATAATATGTACAAAGAATTTTATGCTTCGCATCCGTTTACAGCTGTAAGCGATGATCCAATATTCCTGAAACAGGTGGTTAACAATAACAAATGTGTGATACAACTGGAAAAAACCGGAAACAGCCTGGTAGTGCATAGCGCCATCGATAATTTATTAAAAGGTGCCAGCGGGCAAGCCGTGCAGAATATGAACCTGATGTTTGGACTGGAAGAGACAGCGGGCTTGAAATTGAAGGCGAATTATTTCTAAACGGCAGCTTTCGGGAAGGGTTTTCGCACAGATTGCCTTTGTTCCGTAGGAACAGGATATAGGTAGAAAATAATTGATAATGGTCAGGGCATGCCGTAGGTACGCATTGTGCGGATGCCGGGTTTTGCACAAAACGTTCCCATGGAACGTAATACCCTTTTTCAATTGTGTTCTACCGCAAAGATGTCTCTCTGGGACATGAAGAGTGGAAATAACTCTATCCTTTTAGAAATGAATCCGTGCAATTTGATATTTTGAATTTATAATTTAGCATTTATGAAATTATTCGACGTTTATCCGCTTAACGACATTACCATTGTAAAGGCCCAGGGTTCTTATGTATGGGATGATAACGGAGTGCAGTATTTAGATATGTATGGTGGTCATGCCGTTATCAGTATTGGACATACACACCCGCATTGGGTAAAGCGCATCGAAGAACAATTGAACAAAATTGCTTTTTATTCCAATTCGGTGCATATACCGCTGCAACAGGAGCTGGCTGCCAAACTGGGCAAGGTGAGTGGCAAAGAAGATTACCAGTTGTTCCTGCTGAGCAGCGGTGCGGAAGCAACAGAAAATGCATTGAAGCTGGCCTCTTTTCACAATGGGAAAAAGAAAGTAGTTGCATTTTCAAAATCGTTTCATGGAAGAACTTCCCTGGCGGTAGCGGTTACAGACAACCCTGCTATTGTGGCTCCGGTAAATGAAACAGGCAATGTTATTTTTTGCCCGTTTAACGATGAAAAAGCGCTGGAAAAATGTTTTGCTGATCACGGAAAGGAAATATCCTCGGTGATCATTGAGGGCATACAGGGTGTCGGCGGTATTAACGTGGCAGATGAAAAGTTCCTGAAAAAAATACGGGTGCTGTGTGATCAACACAATGCGGTATATGTTGCCGACAGTGTGCAATGCGGTTACGGCAGAAGCGGCCAGTTTTTCTCTCACGATGCAGCAGGCGTAAACGCCGATATTTACACCATGGCAAAAGGCATGGGCAACGGTTTCCCGGTAGCCGGTATTTTGATTGCGCCGCATATACAGCCAAAGCATGGCATGCTGGGCACTACTTTTGGTGGCAACCAGCTGGCTTGCGCAGCAGCGCTGGCGGTACTGGAAGTAATAGAAGAAGAGAATTTGATTGAAATGGCCAAACAGCGGGGCATGTATATAAAGAACCGCTTAAAAAATATTGACGGAATTGAAAATATCCGGGGCCGCGGTTTAATGATTGGTTTTGATGTGCCGGCTGAACTGAAAGATCTGCGCAAAAAATTGCTGTACGATTTTAATGTTTTTACCGGCGAAGCCAAACCAAATGTAATCAGGTTATTGCCATCGCTGGCCATCAGCAAAAAACAAACAGATGAATTCCTGGACGCGTTGCAGGAAGCGATTGAGGAGATTAAGAGCCAGAAAGCGGTGACAGCTTAATCGTGAGTGGTGAGACGTGAATCGTGAGTACATCGACGACGTAAAAGACTGACGTCTGACGCCTGACGTTTCACGAAAAAAAATTATTATGAGCAATGTACATGGAAGTTTGATCAAAAGTTCTCCTTCAGGGGTTAGGGGTTTTATTTCCGTTCACGACGTTACCAATATCAATGCCATAGTGCAGAAAGCGCTTGGCTATAAAGCCGATCCATTAAAGGACAAAGCACTGGGCATTCATAAACGCATTGGTTTATTGTTTCTAAACCCGAGTATGCGTACCCGCCTTAGTACGCAGGTAGCCGCACAAAACCTGGGCATGGAATGCATTGTTTTTAATGTTGGCCAGGATGGATGGGCGCTGGAATTTGAAGAAGAAGCTATCATGAGCGGTAATACGGTAGAACATGTAAAAGATGCCGCGCCGATATTGGGCAAATATTTTGATATTCTTTGCATCCGCACGTTTCCATCCCTGAAAAACCGTGAAGATGATTATAGCGAACTGTACATCAAACAATTTATAAAATATGCGGGCATACCTGTTGTGAGCCTGGAAAGTGCTACCCTGCATCCTTTGCAAAGCCTTACCGATATCATCACCATCACGGAAAACCTTAGCGCTCCTTTAGGGACTGGGGGTCGCCGGCCCAAAATTGTGTTGACCTGGGCTCCGCATGTAAAGCCTTTGCCGCAATGCGTGGCAAATAGTTTTTCGCAATGGGTCAACGCATGGGGCGAAGCCGATTTTGTAATAACCCATCCGGAAGATTATGAATTGGATGAAGCGTTCACGAAAGGGGCTATGATTACGCAAAACCAGGATGAAGCATTGAAAGACGCTGACTTTGTGTACGTAAAAAACTGGAGCACTTTTAACGACTATGGCAGAATTTATTGCAATGACCCTGAATGGATGCTGACCAATGAAAAGCTGCGGTTAACCAATAACGCAAAAATAATGCATTGCCTGCCGGTAAGAAGAAATGTTGAATTGAGTGATGAAATACTGGATGGTCCCAACAGCATCGTAACGCAGGAAGCAGCCAACCGGGTATGGGCGGCGCAGGCGGTACTGGCGGAAATACTAAAACCCTAACCCCTGAAGAGGGTAGATAAGTTTTGGAAAAATGAGCAGGACTCTCTAAGTGAACGGGGAGGGAAATGCAAATGACAATTTGGATCATCGAAGAATAGTCAACATTGAATAAACACAGACATAAACATTCTTTATAAATTTCCCTTCAGGGGTTGGGGGTGATAATATGGATCAGTTGAAGGATAATCAAGAAGGAATAAACGCAGACATAAATACTGTGTCATCAACTCCTCCTTCAGGGGGTAGGAGAGGTGAAAGGCTATTCATTATAAAAATTGGGGGTAATGTAATTGATGATGAAAAAAGCCTGGCTTCTTTTCTTGATGACCTGGCAGCGATCAAAGAAAAAAAGATATTAATACACGGAGGGGGAAAGATCGCTACCAAAATAGGAGAACAACTGGGAATAGCACCCAATTATGTAAATGGGCGCCGTATCACGGATGCCGCTACCATTGATTTGGTAACGATGGTATACGGGGGGTTGCTGAATAAAAAAATAGTGGCGCAACTGCAGGCGAAAGGGGTTAACGCGATTGGTTTAACCGGTGCTGACGCGAATACTATCCCGGCTGTTAAAAGGCCGGTGAAAGAGATTGATTATGGCTTTGTGGGCGATATCGGCAGTCTTGAGCCTGGAGTCGGGAGTCGGGGGTCAGGAATGAATCATCTGGAATTATTTATAGATAATGGCTTAATGCCGGTATTTGCGCCGCTTACACATGATGGAAAGGGGCAGGTATTGAATACCAACGCAGATACCATTGCGTCGGCGCTGGCCGTGGCGCTTTCGAAAAAATACCAGGTACGGTTGATCTATTGCTTTGAGAAAAAGGGTGTTTTGGAAAATGTAGAAGATGATCAGTCAGTGATCACACTTATTACAAAAGACATTTATAAATACCTGCTGGATCAGCATAAATTATTCGACGGCATTCTGCCAAAAATTGACAATGCCTATGCGGCGATCGATAGCGGTGTGCAGGAAGTGGTCATTGGTGATGCAAAAGATCTGCTGAAGAATACGGGGGAAAGAATTGCGGGCACGTTGATCAAATGATGTAAGATCTATGATGTAAGATGTATGATGTCAGGTTGATTTTGGTTACATAAAAGCAAGTTTAAAAATTACACATGAACCACTCCACGAGCGTGCTTTTTGAAAAAGCGGTTGTTCTGCTGAAACAATTGATCAGCACGCCTTCTTTTTCGAAAGAAGAGAATGATACTGCTGAACTGATTACCCGTTTTTTGCAGGATAACGGCATTGAATACAAACGCGTAGGCAATAATGTATATGCCAAAAATGCTCATTACGATGAAAACAAACCCTCTGTCCTTTTAAACTCGCACCACGATACAGTAAGGCCCAATAAAGGCTATACCATGGATCCTTTTACGCCGGTTGAAAAAGACGGTAAACTATTCGGCCTGGGCAGTAATGATGCGGGTGGCTGCCTGGTTTCTTTAATGGCTACTTTTTTATATTATTACAACCAGGAGGATATTAATCACAATGTAGTGTTTGCAGCGAGCGCTGAAGAAGAAATCAGCGGCGTAAATGGAATAGAGCTGGTGCTTCCCTATCTCGGTAATATAGATTTCGGTATTGTGGGAGAGCCTACCAAACTGGAAATGGCGGTGGCGGAAAGGGGTTTAATGGTGATCGATTGCACGGCTGCCGGCCGCTCTGGCCACGCCGCCCGCAACGAAGGAGAAAATGCTTTATACAAGGCCATCGATGATATTACCTGGATAAGAAACTACCGCTTTGATAAAGTAAGCGATTTGCTGGGCGAATCGAGGATGACAGTTACCATCATAGAGACAGAAAACAAACAGCATAATGTTGTTCCTTCCCAGTGCAAATATGTGATTGATGTACGGGTGAACGAATTGT
>Ga0268264_10005839_pt1 | contig 10429 bp, 6 predicted proteins | sample KBSSwiS32_FD_190357 | JGI IMG/M metagenome (GOLD analysis project Ga0268264, IMG submission 190357) | Switchgrass rhizosphere microbial communities from Kellogg Biological Station, Michigan, USA - KBS Switchgrass S3-2 (SPAdes) (version 2) | ecosystem: Host-associated > Plants > Roots >... | reverse complement strand
TCCTTTAGCCTGCAATAAACCGTGCAGCATCTTACTATTATACCATCCGCTTAATTCACTTGCCCATCCTTTACCAATTGTAAAGTTGTTGGTTATGTTACCGGTAAAGCTTGTGTATTGTATATCAACAGGATCTTTTTGATAAATACCTTTGTAATGGTTGTTGTATACATTCGTGTAAATATTAGTATTCCACCATTTAGCTATTGGGAAGTTTGCCATAACAGCTAACCCATATTGTTTCATACTGCTAAAATTTTCCCTGGTTAAAAATGTCGCTCTCTTCGCGGTATCCTGCTTCAATAATTCAGTTATGATATCAGTAGTTTGAGAATAGTTAAGTGTAGTAGTAAGAAACCTTCTAAATGTATGGCTTACTTCTATATTATTAGTAAACTGTGGTTGCAGGTAAGGATTGCCCTGCTCGTAAGTAAGTGAATCCAAAAAGAATATAAAAGGATTAAGATTCTCGTAATTAGGGCGGGTAACTCTGCGACTATAACTTAAGTTAAATTGATTTTTATCACTTGCATTAAAGGCAATACCAACATTTGGAAAGAGGTTAGTATAGTTGCGTTTAAAACTGGAATCGTTCTTAAGTTGATGTCCTTTTGATATTGTATTCTCCAAACGCAGGCCGCCGGTAAACTCCCATTTTTTTATTGTTTTACTTAAGATACCATAGACAGCATTTATATTTTCTTTATAAACAAAATGGTTGCTACGGCCGTCAATCATAAATCCAGTACCATCATTGCGCAAGTAGTCAACGATATTATCTGTATTAACATAACTGCTTTTTACACCAGCCTCAAGTTTTAATCCCTTCTTAAATGGATGCACATAATCTGCCTTTGCACTGTAAATATCTATGATGGATGGAATAGAACCCTCGAGTATAACATCGTTTGCCGTCTTTATATCATGTGCGTCAAAACTTTCGGTTGTAAGCTTGTTATTGCCCCTGTTGTTGTAATGGATGTAATCAAGGTCTGTAGTTAATTCTGTACCGGTTGAGTCGAAGGTGTGTTTGTAATTAAAATTGGCGGACGTATTTTTTGAAGTCCTGTCATTATCCCCCAGGGAAGATAATTTATAAAGCACCTTACCTGTATTGTCTCTTATGTATGAATCACCATAAGGATTTTGGGAATTATCATTAAAATTTGCAGTCACTACAAATCCCGCAACATCTTTCTTTGAAAAATAATAATCAAGCCCTGCTTTTCCGCCATTATAATTTCCTTTATAATGAGTTATGGTAAGTTGATCAGCAACGGAAGAAATAGTTGATTTATCGGCCTGGTAAAAACGGCGCTTAATGCTTAAATTATTAAGCCCTTCGTAATTGCCTCCATAATAATTTCCAAAAATATTAATCTTGTTATTACGATAATTAAGATTTGCGCCGCCATTTAAACTTCCATAATCCCGTACACTATAACCAATATTGGCGCTACCATTCATTCCTTTAATTGTACCCTTTTTGGTTTTAATATTAATGATGCCAGAATTACCGGCAGCATCATACTTAGCAGGTGGGTTGGTCATTATTTCTATCTGGCTCAGGCTGGTGCTCTGCATATTTTTTAAATAGGCTGCAAGGTCTGCTCCACTCATATAAGTTGGTTTGCCATCAATCAAAATCATCACGCCCTGTTTTCCTTTCAGACTTATGTTACCATCATTATCAACCGTTACACCGGGAGATTTTTGTAATAGTTCCAAAGCATTCAGGCCGATATTAGTTGGAGACGCCTCAACATTAATTACCGTCTTGCCTGCCTTCTGTTCTATCAACGGCTTTTTGTTATTTACATTAACTGCGGCTAATGATTTAGAAACAGGAACGAGATTTATAGGATTTAAATGAACGCTCAAATTTGACTCACTTATTTCTATCGGTTCTGAAAAAGTCGTCTGATGCCCCACTGCAGAAACAGAAACTAAGTATTTGCCTGATGGCACATTTTCGAACTCAAATTTTCCTGATTTATCGGAAGCGGTAATTTTTATTACTGATGAGTCCAGCGCCTTTAATAATGAAGATGAAGCTAATTCAATGGTTTTTAAATTTCCGTCTTGTACGGTTCCGCTTATTTTTCCACTTCTTTGCTGTGAGAAACTGGCTTTGCAAATAGTTGAAAATAAGACGATTAAGATAATTGTTAAAGTTCTCATGACTTGTTGTTTAGTACTTGTTATAGATTATTACAATCCAAAACTAAGTACTTTGTATTGCATAGAACAATGTTTTATATAGAGAGGTTTATTTTCGGGATAAGTGGCAAGGAATAAGTATTTATAGTGGAACATTATTTAAGGCAACATGGCAGATTCGGTATCGGTAGCATCCATGAGTACATAACGTTTAATGACGTTAATCTGCATTTCATCCAACGTGTTTATGATATTACTGTATAAACTTTGTTTAGTTGGTTTAATTAGCACAACCATTTCTCCTGCATCTTCATATTTCTGTTGTACCGACAATTTTTTTTGTTGCAGAACAGTGCGTATCCCATTTACCGAATTAATAGCATGTATATTGTTTACACTATCGCCATTGTAATAATAAATAGCATTATCGCCAGCCAGCAACAAACTGATAGTTTTACCCGCCGCTATAAAAGTTGAATCTGTTGTATCCTTGGGCATTATAAGCCGCATAGCTGTTGGTGTGCTAAGTGACGTAGTGAATACAAAAAAAGTAATGAGTAAAAAGCCAAGGTCAACCATAGGTGTAAGGTCAATGCGGGTGGAAAGTTTTTTACTTCTGCGGACACCTTTTTTATTGCGAGTCATTTCTTTTTGAAGCTCTGCCATAACAATTGTTTGTGCTAAGATTCATCAAAAGAATAATTCCACATTCTTTTAATTCAAATCACTTCAACACTTCTTCAATAACATGCCCTATGTTTCCATTAGGCATTTGAATATGCAGCAACGCGGAAATAGTGGGTGCAACATCAGTGATATTAAGTGCGGCCCTGCTGCTTCCATGGCGGATGCCCCAACCCATGAACAGCAAAGGAAGATGAGTATCGTATGGGTGTATGGAACCATGGCCTGTGCCTGTGCCAACGCTTTCACCCTGGGCCCAACCGGGATTAAATATCACACGAACGGGACTTGTGCGTTTGCTGTTGTACCCGTTAATGATCATTGTTTTCAATGGCTCTGGGATAGGCGCTTCGCCGATTTTGTTTTCATCAACTGCATACATTATTCCTGGTTGCTGCTGCAAATAAGTGGTGGTCATTTTTTTTATCGCATCAAAATCGAGATGCTGCGAATTAATTTTTTGCATATCAAAATCCACCTGGTCGCTTATTTCTGTTCGTATTAATTGTTGCGCACCAAACTTAGCTTCCAGCAATTTATTCACTGAATCAGTTATGGCTCTTATATTCGCCAGCCCAAAAACAAGTTTATGTTTTTGCATATAACCTGCATTATGTGCAGCGCCATGATCAGCAGTGAGAAATATGGTGTATTGTCCCCTGCCAATCTTGTCATCAAGAAACAAAAAAAAGTTTTCAAGGTCTTTATCAAGCCGTAGATAAGTATCTTCTATTTCAATAGAATTGGGGCCAAACATGTGCCCTACGTAATCAGTAGAGGCGCAGTTTATGGTAAGAAAATCTGTTGCTTTTCCTTTGCCTAACTCATATCCATCAATTGCTTGTTTTGCAAAATCCAAAGTGAGGGTATTGCCGAAAGGAGTAGTTCGAAAACTTCCCCTGTTTCTTTTATAAATTTCATTTATGTTATGTGGAAATGAAGAAGTTGTTTCGCCTTCAAATCTTCCTTCATAAACCTGGTCATCACTTTCACTGTTTTGATAAGTGTCAATTGCGTATAAAGTATTCCATCCTTTTTTAATCAATGTATTAATGGCCTGGCTCTTGTTAAATCGAACGACCCAACCCGGCAAAGTTTGCATATAATAAGTGCTGGTGATGAAATTGCCAGTAGAATCATCGAACCAGAAAGCTGCATTTGCTGCGTGGCCTGCAGGCAGGATAGAAGCTCTGTCTTTAAGCGACACACCTACAACTTTGGATTGAAAATTAGTGGCTATGCGTAATTCATCCGTAACAGTAGATACTAATAAGTTTCTTGGAGACATTTTACCCGTAGCGTTATCCGTGCCTACACTCTGAACCGTATTATCATCCGTACAATATACTCCCTTGCCTGTGGCCTGGTCTATCCAATAATTGTCTGCAATGCCGTGTATTGCAGGCACCGAGCCTGTGTAAATACTACTATGACCAACTCCGGTAACCGAAGGCACATAATTAATCATTGTATTTTCACAAGAGAATCCTTCGCTAAGTAATCGTTTAAATCCTCCAGCGCCATAGCGGTTATAGTACTTGTATAAATAATCCCATCTCATCTGATCCACAACTATCCCAACAATCAACTTTGGTCTGCTTATTACATTTGTTGAATCATCGTTGCTATTTTTCTGTTGCGTAAAAGCAGTTAAGCCACTAATTGCAAACAGGAAAAGGAAGAGAATGTTTTTCATTTTTATTTATTTAGAATACCTGGTTCTATTGCTTTTTTCACCTGTCTTAAAAAGTGCTTCAAAGTTTTGCCAAAGATTATCTCTTTCATTTGGTGACAATTCAATTTCCCAATTTACATTGGAAAGAACCTGCTTTGTTTTTTCGAAATGAAATTCTTTCCATGGTACTTCGCCGGCATGAAATTTTGTTGAGTCATATTTTTTCAACCAGTTGCCATTTGCAAGTTCTTCCAGTAATTGTTGTTGCGGCGGATAATCAAGATAAAGAGTTCGATAGATGGGAGTATATCCTTCAGCGCTAATCTTCAATAAAGCATTTACAGGTATTGCGAATGTGCTCTTCCCGTTTTTTAAATAAATGGTATTCGTCTTTTTACCATTCATCAAAACATCAACAATCACATTTTTAAATGTCTGCTGTTGCTGAGGAGGAGTTACAGTTAAACTCACTTTAGACATTAATACCCCAGGATCTTTTGTTCCGGGTTTCCAAAAATAAAAAGGACTCGTAATAGCTACATCTTTTTGGCTTTTAATAGTATCGGCAAATTTTTTTTCAGGGCCATTTTCACATATATTCAATACGTCTAAGTGATCTGGGTTTTTCCATGTATTTTTTCCATATACTTTAATTATATACCATGCCTTGTCTTTCTCTGCTATGGATAGTGTGGCCTTATATTCTCTCAACTTTTCATTCCTGGTATCCCATAGTTTGTAAATCTTACCATTACGAAAAACAATTATGTACGACAAGTAATCATCCTGCTCGCCGGATGAATATGCCTCGATGTGCAGATCATGTTTTTGTCCATTCACCGGCACAATATCACCTATACTATATTTATTATCTACATCTGCAATAATGATGGGCCCTGAAGTGATGAAAGTTTTCCCTCTTCTTATCGCGTCAGTAAGTTTATCAATTGAAAATTTTCCGGGTATGTGAGAATAGGTTCGCATAGAACCATAATACTTGTTATCGTCTTTCTCAAAACCTCCATCCAATTCAGCAATAGCCGGCATTCTGTATCCTTCGTTTAAAATATGAAACCATAAATTTTGATAAAAATAATGGTCATGGTTATATCCCATTACAACTATCCCGTCCCATATTTTTCCGGCCAGCAATCCAAATGAAAGATTGGACGAAACATTAGTTACATACTTTTCAACACTGCCACGCTTTTGCCACCACCATGAGGTTGGATGTGCCATAACAGCTATGGAATGGTCAGCAGTTTTAAAACGTTGAACCACTTCCTCATCCGGAATAAAAGGAAACGGAAGTTGTTTGAAATCCCACGTGGTTCCCTGCTCTATTTGATAGTAATGATTTTCGTACAAAGTGTCCATAACACTCCAAAAGTAATTTCGTGTGCTTGTTTGACCGAGCCACCATGTGTGCCCTGTCCGGTATTTTGGCATTTCAGAACCATAGGAAATCGTAAACCGGTCATCGCTAAATTTTGCATAACCGTCACTCCACGTTGTATCATTATAACCAGCCCATCCCTGCGCCGCACAAACAAAATCAATCCCCTGCGCAAGACATATTTTTCGCAACATAGCAACCATTTCCGTATCTGGTTTTTTCTCTGTATATAAATGGTCGTGACCCTCCCCGCATATCCATCCATTCTTTTTTAATGGAGACCATGACTTTAAATATATCTCTGCATTAAATCCTTCATCCTGTTTGATTGTAAAAGATAATTTTTGTGACTCATAATCTATTCCGTGAAATATATTCAAACTATAATTTCCAGGTTTCAGCGAATCTTCAAACGTTCCATCTTCTTCTGTAAAAAAACCGGGCAGTGCTTTATAGTATGAATGAGAGACATTGCCACTGTCATCAGCAATAACAATCCTTGCTGATAAATTAGCGACCGTTTCATAATCAAAAACTCTTCCTTTGATGCCGGTAAATGAATTTGGTTGAAGACTTGTTTTGCGGGGAGATGATTTTTTGGAAGTCTGAGCGAATAAGAAAATGTTAAGGAGTACACAGGTAACTAAGAGAATTTTTTTCTGTATCACACTTCATTTTTTGGTGTACAAAAATAGGCGATTTCATCGGGCATAAGAGGTTAATAGATTATTATGATATATAGATACTGTTTATTTATTTAATGGCTTGTCGTCAAAAACCCCTTGTTACTTACAGCTAAAAAAAAGCTCATAAAATTCATTACTTCTATTTAAAAAAATTTATGCCAGTTGTGTTGAAACAATATTTACATTTAGTCATCAATATTATTTTTATGAAAAAACATTTTCTTTTATTACTGATTATTTTTTTATGCCTACAGCAAAATTTATCTGCACAGCAAAATATAGATAGCGTATTACCCGTAAGGGGGTTTTGTATCGGTGCGCCAAAACCAAAAGATGTAGATGCATTTACAAAATTTATTGTTGAAGAACTTGCGCCACGAAAAGTAAACACGCTTATTGTGAGGGTTGATTATGGCTACCAGTTTAAAAGCCATCCGGAACTTGGGGATAGTTTATCACTGAGCAAGGCTGATATAAAAAAGATGATGAATGCCTGCAAGAAAAATAATATCCAGCTCATTCCACAAATAAATCTCTTGGGTCATCAATCATGGGCAAATCATCTCGGTAAGTTGTTGGCTGTTTATCCGCAATTTGATGAAACACCTGGTGTAATAATGCCTGAAAAATACGTATGGCCAAATGCTGATAATTTATATTGTAAAAGTTATTGCCCGTTACATCCTGAAGTACACAACGTAGTATTTGACCTTATAGATGAGATATGCGATGTGTTTGAAAGCAATGCCTTTCATGCCGGAATGGATGAAGTGTTTTATCTCGGAGATGATAAATGCCCACGCTGCAGCGGCAGAGATAAAGCAGAATTATTTGCAGGTGAGGTGAGATTATTAAACGATCATCTTGCACAAAAAAACCGGAAACTCTGGATTTGGGGAGACAGGCTGATAGACGGCAAAACCACCGGGCTGGGAAGGTGGGAAGCCAGCTATAACAACACTTACAGAGCCGTTGATATGATACCGAAAGATGTGGTGATCTGTGATTGGCATTATGAACGTGCCGATAAAACGCCGGTATATTTTGCAATGAAAGGTCTGCATATAATTACTTGCCCGTGGCGAAAACCTGAGCTTGCTGTAAAGCAAACTGAAGATATGGTGAAATTTAGAAAAGAATCTTCCAAAGAAATGCAGGACAGATTTTATGGAATGATGCAAACTGTGTGGTCCGACGCTGCGTCTTTTCTGGATGAATTTTATAACAAGAAAAAAGATGATAAAGGTGGCGACAATACCGCGGCGAATAGCTTTATCGCTTTGTATGAAAAGATAAATAGTTTGCAGTAAATATTATTCAGGCCGTCACCAAAAGATAGCATCAGGGACTTTCAACTCTTTGTCCAGTTTCAATTGCAACTAATAAAAGAGATCTACAATTCTTTAATCTTAATATTCTTAAACCATGCTTCGCTTCCATGATCCTGGAATGTTATATACCCTTTTTTAGTTAAGCCATAGTCGGGATGATCTTTCCATTTTCCCTCCATCTTCCTCTTCTGCCAGTCATCGCTATATAATTCATACTCCACTACTTTTTTGCCGTTCAGCCAATGCTCTACATGATTTTTATTAACCACAATGCGACTGTGGTTCCATTCACCTACCGGGTTAGGTTCAGCAGTTGGCGCAGGATACATGGCATAATCAGCAGCAGTTTTTTGCCAGTCTTCAATATGCTCGGGAAAATTTTTATCATCAATGATCTGGTATTCAGGGCCACTCACGTACGACGCATTAGTGTCTTCCTTCACCATGTATAATATGCCGCTGTTTCCTTTGGGGGATATTTTCCAATCAACAGACAAATCAAAATTTTCATACTTGTCTTTTGTTATCAAATCGGCGCTTATTGCACCATAATTTCCTGCGCTGCCTTTACAATGCAAGGTGCCATTTTCAGCCGACCATGAGTTTGCCTTTTTATTTTGATAAGGTCGCCAGCCATTTGTTGTTTTGCCATCAAACAACAATTTCCAGCCATCTTTTTTTTCAGCATCGGTTAGTCTATTATCGCCGTCCTGGTAAGTATAGCCGGTTATTATTATGGCTGATACCATTACAAGAAAGAACATAATTTTTTGTTTCATAACTATTATTTATTTGCTTATTATTTTAAGTTCTTCCGGATCCCATTGAGTTATTTTATTATTGAAATAGCTGTCATTACATAACAATGCCGGAGATGCAGCTCTGTACCCAAATAAGGCATCCTCAGTTACATGACCATTATTTCGGATTGCGTTTGCCCAATTATAATGATGATCAAAATGAGCGCCTTTATAACCTTGCTCTGCGGTATATTCTAATTTTTCCGGTGGCTTCATTGTTTTGCGCTCATACACATATTCTTTCCCGGCAGAGGTATTTTTTGTTTTAAGCAACGGATCGTTTGCATCCACTCCCTGGTTATTTTTTAATAAAGTTACCTTATCCCATTCTACCGTCATGGAACCTTCGCTGCCTACCATGCGCAGATAATTAGTGCCACCTGTTCCATCAACAAAATTTACTCTCAGGGAAAGATTGAAAGCAGGATGTATTTTAGTTTCAGGATAATCAAACATGCCTAACATAATATCAGGAACTTCTCTGCCATCTTTCCAATAACGCAGGCCGCCGGTTGCCATTATTTTATTTGGCCCAATTGATCCCGTTACAAAATGCAGACTGGAAAATAAGTGAACAAATAAATCTCCGGAAACACCTGTGCCATAATCACGATAATTTCTCCAACGAAAAAATCTTGTTGCATCAAAAGGACGTTTAGTGGTATTAGCAACAAACATATCCCAATCTACTGTTGATGGTGAAGCATCAGCGGGTATGGGATACTGCCATGCACCTTCCGGCGACATTCTCGCCCAAAAGCCTTCCGCATAATTTAATTTTCCGATAGCCCCATCCTTCAATAGTTCTTTTGCCTTTTCATTACCTAAAGAACTTAAACCCTGGCTTCCCACCTGGAATATAACTTTGTTTTTATTCTGAGCGGCTATAACCGCCGGACCTTCGGTAATATCATGCACCATCGGTTTTTCGCAATAGACATGTTTGCCCTTATTCATTGCTGCAACTGAGATGTCTTTATGCCAATGGTCGGGGGTGGCAATAATAACGGCATCAACATCTTTTCTCTCGAGTATTTCCCTATAATCACGAGTAGTAGCAAGATCGTTTGACCAACGTTTTTTCGCTTCTTCAAGTCGTCCATTATATAGATCGCAAACAGCTACCAGTTTTATTCCTGGTACAGTAATACAAGTATTTGTGTCTGCAACTCCCATGCCGCCTGAGCCGATCAAAGCAACCTGTATCTGATCGTTAGCCGAATAATGTTGATCCGATCTAAGCAGTTCTTCAAGGTTGCGTTTGCGATCTTTTCCCGTAACTATTGCAGGTAACATTGTTGCTCCGAGAACACCCTTAGTAACATTGGTTAAAAATGAGCGACGGGAGTTTTCTTTCATAAATTTTGGCATTAGTGTTTAGTTTAAAGTTCCTAAAATATAAAAAGCAATATTACTTAAATCTGAGAGGATAGGTATTCCTATTAACTATTCAAAAAATATTAAAATGATCAGAATACTTTATAAGATAACCGTACCGGGAATTATAGGGAAGCAGCGTTAAATAGCGAACTCTCTGACGGATCGCATCACTTTAACTCGGTCAATTTAAAATCTTTCCATCTTACTTTTATGCCCCCGCCATCATGTATTTGCAAGGCAATAAATCCTTCACCCTTTCCAATTTTTTCGTCTTTTAAAAATACCATTTGATGGCCATTGAGCCAGGTAGTTACTTC
>Ga0268264_10005834_pt1 | contig 10432 bp, 9 predicted proteins | sample KBSSwiS32_FD_190357 | JGI IMG/M metagenome (GOLD analysis project Ga0268264, IMG submission 190357) | Switchgrass rhizosphere microbial communities from Kellogg Biological Station, Michigan, USA - KBS Switchgrass S3-2 (SPAdes) (version 2) | ecosystem: Host-associated > Plants > Roots >... | reverse complement strand
GCCTCGATCGCGGTTCGCAGCGCCCTCACTTCGGCCGCGACCTCGCGCAGGATCGCCGCGAGGTCATCGTCCAGCGGCCCGGCCGCGAGGTCCGAATGGGTCGAAACGGCTGAAACCGGCGGGGCGAGCGCGCCCGCCGGACCTTTCGTGCCGCGCATCTTGGAGTAGAGAAAGTCGCGCAGCCGTTCGAATTCGAGGATGCCTTCGATCGTCATCTCGGCGCCGGAGCTGCCGCTCGCGGTCTGGACCTGAATGCGCGCGAGCCCAAGCCAGCGCTCGACCAGATTGCTGGTCAGATGGATGTCCTGAATCCGAGCGTAGGTCAGGTTGATCTCGCGCCGGAACAGAATCCCCCAGCTCATCGAAACGCCCTGCTCGTCGAAGCGGTACCTCATCGTGTGGTAGCGGAAATAGAGGTACGCGAGCAGGAACGGCATGCCCGGTCCGGCGAGGAACGAGAGCAGGACGTAGTAGGGAAACAGCCGCGGATGCGGCCGATCGGTGGCGTAGACCGCTGCGGCTTCGGGAGAGTGCGATTCCATGGGGGCGGGGCCTCGGGCGATAAGCATAGCGCGAGGCTTCGCGAGGTGCCTTAGCCCAGAACGAACCACGGCGGCGGGCGCCTCTTTCGCGAGGTCGCCGCGCCGCCGTCCGGCTGAAATCTTGCGTCCGAACGAGACTTATTTCTTCGCCTTGACCGTGAACTTCAGGTAGTTGACGTCGCCGCCGGTCCCCGAGGCGGTCACCACGTACTGCGGCGAGTCGCAGGTGATGCTCTGCTGGTTCGAACCACGCAGCGGGCAGGAGAAGGTGACGCGGACGTTGGCGCTACCGAGCTTCCAGGTCGCCCAGCCTTCGGTGCCGGAGGGGGAACTGTCGCGCCCCTGCGAGCTGAAGGAGCTTTCGTCGTTGGCGGGCACATTGACCGGGCTGCTGATCCACTTGCCCCAGGAAAGGTCGGAGCCGGTGATCTCCATCGGGATTCCGGTGAAGTTGATCACCGTCGCCCGGACCTGCAGGTACTCGTACTGGAGGATCGGGGCGGCGGTAGAAGCGGCGGTGTTCGATTCGGTGATCATGGCGTTCTCTCCCTTGGGTTGAATGGTTTCTCGTCGGATCGGCTCGCGGTGCGATCGTCTCGACTGCACTCTTCCTAGAGCAGGCCGGGTGCCACCTCGTCGCGGGCCGGTTAAACCCATGAATCCATTAGGTTTTCTTCGTCACCGATCCGCTTGGCCTGCCATCCGAGGGTGGCACCCGTCGAGGCGCGCCGGCCGGGGATTTCCCGGTTCGCTTCGACTAAGATCCGCCTTGTTCCAGAGACAGGTGCATTCGACTGGAGGCAGGTGCCGAGATGAACCGCTGATGGATCTCTACCGGGAGCTGTTCCAGATCTCGAAGCTTCTGCTTGCCGAACCCGACGACGAACGGGCGCCGGAGCTGCTGCTCTCCCGAATCGTCGAGCGAACGGGCGCCGAGACCGGCTTCGTGGTGGTGCGCGAGGAAGGGTCGTTCCAGCAGAAGTTCGACGTCGGCTACGAGCGCGCGGAGCGCTCCGCCCTGGAGCGGCGCTACAGCCGGACGCTCGTGCGCGAAGCGATCGAGACCGGCAACGTCATCTACCTGCCCAACCTGATCGACGACGACCGCTTCCGCTCGGGCGAGAGCGCCCTCCTGATCGGCCGCTGTTGCGCCCTGGTCGCCCCGCTGCGCCACGACGGCGAGGTCTACGGCGTGATCTATCTCGAAAATCGGGAGCGGGTGGATAGCTTCGATGCCGCGAGCCGCGAGTTTCTCACCGAGCTGGCGGAGGTCGCCGGTCTGTTCCTGCTCCGGGCGAGCGAGCGCGAAACGCTCAAGCGGCGCCAACGAGCCTTGGAGCACGACCTGTTCTCGCAGCACGATTTCGCCGGGATCGTCACCCGCGATCCGCGAATGGTCGAGATCCTCGAAGTGGTGGCGCAGGTCGCGGGGGCCGACGCTCCCATTCTGGTGCTCGGCGAGACCGGCACGGGCAAGGAGCTGATCGCCAAAGCGCTCCACGTCAACAGTGCGCGCCGCGGCCGGCCGTTCGTCACCGTGCACTGCTCGGCGCTGCCCGGGACGCTGCTCGAATCGGAATTGTTCGGCCACGTCGCCGGAGCGTTCACCGACGCCAAACGCGACCGGCCGGGCCGTCTCGCCTCGGCTCACGGCGGCACGCTGTTTTTGGACGAGGTCGGCGAGATCCCGCTCGAAGCGCAGGCGAAGCTGCTCCGCTTCCTCCAGTTCGGCGAGATCCAGCGGCTCGGCACGGACAAGACCGAGAAAGTCGACGTGCGGATCGTCGCCGCCACCCATCGCGACCTCAAACAGCTGGTGCGCGAGGGGAAGTTTCGCGAGGATCTCTATTTCCGCCTGAAGGTGCTCGACCTGACGCTCCCGCCGCTGCGCGAGCGGCGAGGGGATCTGCTGCTGCTCGCCGATCACTTCCTGCGCCAGCATTGGCGGCGGCCGGGCGAGAAGCCGCGGTTCACCCTGCGCGCGGAGCGCGCCCTCTTGTCTCACGACTACCCGGGCAACATTCGCGAGCTGTCCCACGCGATCGAACGGGCCTGCCTGCTCGCCCGCGGTCCGGAGCTCGGTCTCGCGCTCCTGCCGCCCGACATGGCGCAAGCGGCGGGAGAGGGACCGCTTCCCGAACCCGCGTTCCGCGAGCTGACGGGCGAGGCGCTCCACGAGGCGCGCGAGGCCGGCGTCGCCGAGATCGAACGACGTTTCGTGGCCGAGCTGATGCGGCGATCCGACGGCAACGTCTCGCGCGCCGCGCGCGAGTCGGGCCTCCACCGGAGCTATCTGCAAAAGCTGCTCGCCCGCCATCGCGCCGAGGAGAGGTGATGGCCGCGGTCGTCTGCCCGGCGTGCCGCCAAAGCAACTCGGAGTTCGACGCCCGTTGCTCGGCGTGCGGCGCCGAGCTGCCGCTCGTTTCGGCCGAGGCGTCGCGGCTGCCTACGGTCGCCGACTCATCGAGAACGGAGCCTCTCGAAGACGAGCCCGAAGGCGATCCGCTGCTCGGGCGCGAGGTCTCTCACTTTCGGATCGTCGCGCCGCTCGGCCGCGGCGGCATGGGGGTGGTCTACCGGGCGGTCGATCTCGATCTCGGCCGGGTGGTGGCGCTCAAGTTTCTCGGCCATCCCGGCACCCGGACGGCGCGCGACGAGGAGCGCTTCCGCCGCGAGGCGCGGGCGACCGCGGCGCTCGATCATCCGAACATCGGCACCGTCTACGAGATCGGCGAGCACGAAGGGCGGCGCTTCATCGCGATGGCGTTTTACGACGGCGAAACCCTCGCCGAACGGCTCGGGCGTTCGCCCGGTCATCGCTTGGCCGTCGAGGAAGCAACATCGATCGCCGGCCAGCTCGCCGCGGCGCTCGCCGCCGCCCATTCCGCGGGCATCGTCCATCGCGATCTGAAGCCCGAAAACGTCATGCTTCTCCCGGACGGCCGGCTGAAGCTGCTGGATTTCGGTCTCGCCCGCTCCGCCGGAGCCGCCCCGCTCACGGAGCTCGGACTTGCCGTGGGCACAGCGGCGTACATGCCGCCCGAGGCGTTCGGCGGCGGGCGACCGGGCGAGACCGGTCCGGCGGGCGACCTCTGGGCGTTCGGCGTGTTGCTCTACGAGATGCTCGCCGGAGAGCGCCCGTTCGGCGGCGAGCGGCAGGGCATGGTCCATCGCATCTTGCACGAGGAGCCGCCGCCGCTCGAAGAGATCCGTCCGGATCTGCCGCTGGCCCTCGGCGGGATCGTCGGGCGCTGCCTCGCCAAGACGTCGGCCGAGCGCCCCGCGGACGCGCGAGAGATCCTTTCGGATCTCGCCGCCGCGGGGCTCTGGGACTCGACGGAATCGGGCTCCGCAAGAACCGTGTCGAACTCCACGGATGCCCCCGGGGCGACGCACCGATCCCGGCTTCGAACCCCCATCCTCGCCGCGTCGTCCCTCGTCCTCGCCGCCGCGATCGCCTTCGGCCTGTTCGTCTACTTTCGCACCCGTCCCGTCGCTCCGCCGGTCTACGTCGCCGTGCTCGAACCGAAAGTCACCGGACCGGACGCGGAGCGGGAGCAAGCTCTTATCGCGGCCAACCTCCAGACCGCGATCCTGCGCGCGCTCGCCGCGCTCGACGGTGTGGCGGCCGTCGAGAACGCCCAGGTCAAAGCGGTCTCGGGCTCGACGCCCCAGATCGCGCGGGCGGTGGCGGCGGGCGAGGTGGTCGCCGCCGAGGCCGCCTGCGCCGCGGATCTCTGCCAGGTGCGTCTCCGCCGTTTGAGCGGCACCGACGGGCGGATGCTGTGGACCGCGGCGCTCCAACTTCCTCCGTCTCGACCGCTTGTGTTTGCCGAGGCGATCGCCGCCTCGATCCACCGGGGATATCCGGATCGCGAACCGCGCTTCGAGAGTACCGAGCTAGCGATCGATGAAGAGGCCTACCGGCGCTACCTCAACCTCCGCCAAGAGGTGGCAAGCGGACAGAACCTGGATCGCGCTCTCGGCGAGCTGGATGAGCTTCGCGCCCACGCCCCGAAGATGATCGAGGTCTATTCGCTCGAAGCGAGCGTGGCGCGCCGACGTTTCGGAGAGACGGGAGACAAGCGTTACCTCGACCGGGGGCTGGAACTCGCCCGCCAGGCGCGAAAACTCTCGCCGGACGACCCGCGTCCGCTCGCGAGCTTGTTCGACCTCGAGCTACAGGCGGGACATCTCGACCGGGCACAGGAGGTGCTCGAATCCTTCGAGAACATCGATCCGGCGGGCGCGCTGCTCCGCCGCGGCCAACTCGCCGAACGGCGAGGCCACGACGACGAAGCGATCGACCTGATGACCGCCGCGGTGCGCATGCAGCCCTCTTGGCGGACGCTGCTCGTCCTCGCGAACGCCGAGTACCGGCAAGGACGCCTCGACGCGTCGCGCCGGCACCTCGGCGAGCTGCTCGACCGCTCGCCGGGCAACGTCGAGGGCCTTCGGACGCTCGCGCAGATCGAGCTGTTGAACGATCCGCAACGGGCGGCGGCGCTGCTCGAACAGCTGGTGGCCAAGAAACCGGACGCCGGATCGCTGTCGAATCTCGGTCTGGCGTTTCTACTCCTGCGCCGCTACCCGGAAGCTGAGAGGAGCTTCCGCCGCACGCTGGCTCTGGAACCTCACGACCCGGCGGCGCTCCTGAATCTTGCCGACTGCTTGACCCTGCTCGGCCGCGAGGCCGAAGCGCGGAGTCTCTATCGCGAGATCCTGTCGACCGCCGAGCCGGAACCAACGCTCGACAAATGGCCGCTGCTTTCCATGCGGGCGCAGGCCTGGGCGCACCTCGGCGAGACGGAAAAAGCGATCGAAACGATCCAGATGGCATTGCGCCTCACGCCCGACAACGCCCAATTGGCGTTCGAAGCCTCGGTCGTCTACGTCGTGATCGGCGACCGGGGCTCCGCGCTGTTTCATGCCCGCCGGGCCGCCGAGGCCGGTCTCGACCCGCGCTGGTTCGCGTTCTCCTGGTTTGATCCGCTCCGATCCGACCCCGCTTTTCCGTCCCGCGCGGTCAAGCGCTAGTTCGGCTCGACCGGGTCCTGGGACACCACGATCGTCGGATCGTGACGGATCAGCTCGCGGTCGGTCGAAGAGAAAACGTGCTTCCGTTTCTGCTTGGTCGCCGGATAGTAGAACCGCACCTCGTAGGAGAACGGAAACGCCTTGCCCTTGTCGTCGCGCGGGCCGCTCGAAATCTTCGCCAGCCATTGGGTATCCGAGATCTGGGTAGACAGAGTGAAGTTCTGTCCTTGGCCGAGAAGGGGCACGATCCCCTTCGCTTTGGGGAAGGTCGCGGCTACCACCTCGGCCTGGGAGATCGTGACCAGATTCCAGATGACGACCCAGTCGCCCGGCGGCACGATGAACGGCGGGCAGACCAGGCGGGGTTTGCCGCCCGGGACCTGAGGCGCCAGGACGGCAACCGTCACGATGATGTTGTCCTTGTAGGTCGAGGGCGCGGGTGAGATCACGGTTCACCTCCAACAGGAGCAGCGGTGGGGTTTCCAACGGATGAGCAACCCTACCGCAAGGTCGATGCCCGCCCTCGGTCCCGTCAAAGACCCCAGCTCCATGACGCGACGCGGAGGCAGGCGACACCGGCCCGCCCCTGCCGTGCCCTGCCGCCGAGAGGCGGCAGCGCCTCCACCCGAAGGCGGGTCTCGGGGCCCTATGAGGTCGCCGGAGCCTCTCGTCCCAGAGCCGCGAGCGGGATGACCCCGGCCGACGTTCCATCGCCCGTGGCCGCCCGGCGGTGGTAGTCGATCTGGCCCAAGTGGAAGGTCAGGTGCACCGCCAGGTGGATCAGGAACAACCGGGTAGAAATGATCCGTCCGCCGAGCGGCAGCGGGTAGTCCGCTTCGAGCACCGCCGGGTCGAGCGCGGCGAGCGCCGCTTCGACCTCTTGCCGCGCCGCCGCGGTTTTCTGGAGCAGCTCGCTTCTCGGCACGTCGCGCGCCGAGAATTCGAGATCTCGATCGCGCACGTAACCACTGCCACCGAGAATCGCGCCGATGAAGTGGCGAAGATTGCCCGCGAGATGAAGGGCGAGCGTTCCGCCGCGATTCGGCAGGCCCGGAATCTCGGCCCACGGCGCGGCGTCGTCAGGATAGAGCTCGATCTCGCGGCGGAGGCCGTCGAGGTCGCGCAGGAAGAGGGTGGAGAGGTCTCGAGTCAGCGGGTTGGTGGGCATCGGGTCTCCTAAGTGAGGGAATCGCCTCCTGCTCTTCGTTCGAAGGATATCAACGTCGCCGTGCCGGAACGCTCCGACACGGCGCACCAACCTTCCGACTGGAGAGCTGACATGACCACATATCGCACCACCCGATACTGCCGATTCGCTTCTTCGTTCGTCGCTTCGCTCGTCGTCCTCGCTTCGCCTTTTGCCGCTCGCGCCATCTGCAACAACGGCGTGGTCGACGCGGGCGAGATCTGCGTGGCGCCGCCCGTTTCGATCTGGGCGCCAGGGGCTCCCCTGGTCGGCGTGATCTCGGCGGACTTGAACGCCGACGGAATTCTGGATGTCGCGGCCGCTACGTCCACTCGAAGTTTCGTCCGCCTTGGCACGGGGGCCGGATTCGGCGCTTGGAGCTTCTGGAACCAGCCGGGGGTCGGCTTTCGGGACATCGCGGCGGCCGATTTCGACGGCGACGGAGATCTCGATCTGGCGCTCGCCGACAGCATCGGCAACCAGGTGATCGTTCGTTGGAATCAGGGGGGCGTCAACTTCACGCCCGGTACGGCCTTCGCCGTCGGCGGCCAGCCCGTGCGGGTACTCGCCGCGCGGCTGAACGCCGATGCGCGCGCCGATTTCGTCGCGCTCAACCTAGCGAGCGACACGGTCACGGTGCGCCTCGCGGTCGCGGGGGGCTTCGCGGCAGGCGTCAACTATCCCGTGGGCAATACGGACGACATCGCGCTCGGCGACTGCGACGGCTCCGGCCGTCGGGACCTCCTCTATTACAACGGCCAAGGGACGGGTACGTCCTTGATCGCTCGGCCCAACAACGGAGCGGGCGGGCTCGGCGCGCCGATCGCTTCTGCCCTGCCCCTGTTTGATCCGGCTGTGGGCTACATGGAGCCTCAGGCGATCGCGGCGGGAGATCTCGACGGCGACGGCTTTGGGGATGCCACGGTGGCCTCCAGCTGGTCGCGGCTCGCCCCGGCCCTCAGCAACGGTGCCTGCTCCTTTACCCCCCAGCCGTACGGCCTCACCTGGGCCTTTACGTTCCGCATCCGCGCTATCGATTACGACGAGAACGGCGACATGGACATCGCGGCACCCCACGGGATCGGCGACCGCTACAGTTTGGCGTTCGGCAACGGCGCGGGGAGCTTCCTGCCCTACGACGAAACCCAGCTGCCGAGCCCCGGAGTCTACGATCTCGCGTTCGGCGACTACAACGGCGACGGATTCCGCGACGTGCTGATCGCCGGCAACACCGACCTGCTCTACCAGCGCGGCACGCCGTAAGACCCGAGTCGGAGGCGAACGGCCTCAGGACATAGGTAACACCTCGACCGCAAGATTGGCAACGGGCCGGCAGGGATTCCCTGCCGGCCTTCGGCGCGTCTTGAGGGAAAACGCCGCGCCGCTGCGCCTTGCCCTTCACGAGCAGCTCACGCGATCCGGCCGGAATCCACCGGCCGAATCGAGGTCTCGGACGACCGCCGCGCTGCAAGGGCAAAAATCATGAAACCGAAAAGCGCATTGATTCACGGTGTCGGAGCCTTCGCACTGGCCTACACCCTCGCCGGAACCCTGGCTCCGCCCGCCGGAGCGATGTCCTTGATCCGCGCCGGACTGAACGATCTGGTCACGGCCAACAGCACGATCGTGGTCGCCAGGGTCGAGGACGCCACGTCGTACTGGAACGCCGACGCGACCTTCATCCTTACCGACTATCGTCTCTCGACGACCCAGGTTCTGAAAGGTGAAGCGGAAGAAGAGATCACCCTCACCCTGATGGGCGGCACCGCCGGGGACTTCACCACGCTGGTCCCGGGCGTCGCCCAGCTTCTTCCCGACCGGAGCTACCTGCTGTTCCTGCGCAACGAAACTCTGCCGGGCACGGAGCCGGTGTTGACGGTCGGCGAGCACTGCCAGGGGGCCTTCGATCTTGAGACTCGCGACGACGGCACCTGGGCCGTGAGCCAGGCGGCCGGAGCAGCCTTGGTCCCCGGCGAGGACGATTCCGACGAAAGTGCCGACGTCCCGGGCGGCGCGAACGGCATGAGCCTCGCCGATCTGGCGCAGGCGATTTCGGCCTTGGTCAAGCAGGGAGGTGACAAGTGAACGCGCGAGCGACAATCCTCTCTCGACTCCTTCCCGCGAGCCTGGCGCTCGCGCTCGTCGGCGGCGTTCCGGCCCACGCCTTCCGCATGATTCAGAACACGGCGGTCGGCACGGTGACCGCCGGTACCCCGGTGCCCTGCACGGATCCCGGAGGCTTCGCCCACTGGAACGTCCGCGATCTCGTCTGGCGCGTCAATCCGGCGCTGGAAGGCGCCACCGCGGGAGGCGGCGTCGATTACGCGCTCGCCCAGTGGAACGGCGTCTCCGGCTCCGACTATCAGCTCTCGCGCGGCAGCGGAACCGCAGCGGGTTTCGTCGCCGACGGCTCGAACACGATGATCTGGGCGGCCGGCAACGGCTGCGGGGTCAACTGCCTCGCGCTCACCGCCTTGACGCTTCAGGCAGGGCAGGTGATCGTCGAGACCGACATCACGTTCAACACGAACTACAACTGGACGACCAGCAACACCAACTTCGACATCCGCGCGGTGGCGACCCACGAGCTCGGGCATTCGCTGGGAATTCATCACACCAACTTGAACCCGGTCATTAATCGACCGACGATGTTCGCCACCTACTTCGACAACTGGCGGACCCTCGAGAACGACGACAGGGACGCCCTGGACTGTTCGGAGAACGCCTACGCCCCCGCACCCTGCACCACCCCATGCCCCACCGGAGGGGTCTACGACAGCGCGAATTGCTACATGTGGACGGTGCTCGGAGTGAATCGGTTCCTCTGGCAAGAGAACATGTATTACCAGGCCTCGACCAACCCCAACAATCGCTGCCCGAGCATCGCGTTCAACAGCCTGAACAACACAACCTTCCAACCATGGTTCGATGGCGCGAGCTGCGTCGTCCGGCTATCCACGGGCGGCAATCAGCTCCCCTTCCTCTGGGCCAACAGCTACTACCTCACGCCGGTCTGCCACCCATAGCGCGGGTTTGGAAAGACCGCGGCGGCCCGCCTTCCTTTCGCCGGTTCGGGAGGGAGGCGGCCGTCATTGCTCCTCGTCGAGAAACGCCCGCAAATCCTCCACCGACCGGATCGTCACGTGCGGCTCGTCTTCCTGCGGAGGCTCGAAGCGGTCGAGATGATCGACCAGCCGCTCGCGAGAGAGCACGGGGCGCTCCTTCGTTTGTGAAAGGCGCTGGTGTCGGGCGAGGATCTCTTCCCGCGAGCTGGGCACGTACACCAGCCGGCAGTCGTACCCGCCGGCCGCGGCATGCTCGCGAAATCGGTCTCGCAGCCAGCGATAGCAGGCCGTATCGTCCACCGCCACCGACACGCCGAGAGCCATGTAGGCCGAAAGCTCCTTGATCTGGGAGCCCAGGATCTCCGCCCAGGCGGATTCGGGCATGCCTTCCAAGCCGAACGGGAACCCCCGCGCCGCGTTGATCGCATCGGCCGACACGACGGCCACCCCCAGCTCGTCCGCCAGCGCGCGAGTCACGGTGCTCTTACCGGCCAGGGAGGGGCCGCAAAGGATGTAGAGGCGGCGATTCTTCGACATGCGCCGAGAGCGTAACAGAGCCTCTCAGCTCGAAGATCCCTCAACCCTTCGCCGCGCGCAGAATG
>Ga0268264_10005832_pt1 | contig 10433 bp, 10 predicted proteins | sample KBSSwiS32_FD_190357 | JGI IMG/M metagenome (GOLD analysis project Ga0268264, IMG submission 190357) | Switchgrass rhizosphere microbial communities from Kellogg Biological Station, Michigan, USA - KBS Switchgrass S3-2 (SPAdes) (version 2) | ecosystem: Host-associated > Plants > Roots >... | reverse complement strand
AAAGAGCCTGAGTATCGGGCGGACTATGTTCCAACGGTCGCGGAACCGTGCTGCGCATTTTCGGTTGCGCAGGTTTCCATTCCATTCGATGGGCTATCGCTGCTAACAGCGAACCTCACCGTGGCGGTCGGGCGTCCAGCTTGCCGTTACGACAAGCGTATCCAGGGGCGGGAAATACAACCTTCTGCGCGTTCAGCGGAACGGGTTGGTTTCGTCGCCGTGTGACCTCGTTCCACCACGTATTGATCATGGATTTGAGCAGATGTTGAAGACACGCATTACCGAGATGTTCGGCGTCGAGACCCCCCTGGTGATGGGCGGCCTCACGGGCGTCGGCTACGGCGAACTTGTGGCGGCGGTCGCCAACGCCGGAGCGCTGGGCTTCATCACCGCCCACATGTTCCAGACCGCCGAAGGTCTCGAAAAAGAGATCAAGATGGTCCGCGAGCTGACGGACAAGCCGTTCGGCGTCAACATGACCATCCTGCCGTCGCTGAACCCCATTCCCTACGACGAATACCGCCGGGTGATCGTCGAGACCGGGATCAAGATCGTCGAGACGGCCGGCCGCAACCCCGTCGACCACATGCCCGACTTCAAGGCCAACGGGATCAAGGTGATCCACAAGTGCACCTCGGCCCGTCACGCGGTGACCGCCGAGCGCCTGGGCGTCGACGTGATCACCATCGACGGCTTCGAATGCGCCGGCCACCCGGGCGAGGACGACATCGGCCTGATGGTGCTGCTGCCGGTGACGGCCGACCAGGTGAAGGTGCCGCTGATCGCCTCCGGCGCCATCGCCGACGGACGCGGGCTGATGGCGGCGCTGATGCTGGGCGCCGACGGCGTCAACATGGGCAGCCGCTGGATCACCACCCAGGAAGCCAAGATCCATGAGAACGTGAAGAAGGCGATCGTCGCCAACACCGAACGCGACACGATGCTGATCAACCGCACCCTGCGCAACACCTCGCGCGTGGCCAAGAACGCTGTGTCGGAGGAAGTGGTCCGCATCCAGCAGGACGTCACCAAGACCATCGAGGACGTCCGCGAGCTGGTGGCGGGCGCCCGCGGCCGGGCCAACGTTCTGGGCGCCGGCGACATCGACGACGGCATCTGGACCGTCGGCCAGAGCCAGGGCCTGATCCACGACATCCCGACCTGCGCGGAACTGGTGCGCAACATCATGCGCCAGGCGGAGGAACTGGCGAACGTGCGCATGCGCCAGATCGCCGGCTAGCCCGCAGGGCCGGGCCCGCGGCCATAGCGCCGCGGCCCGACCCTGCGTGGCGGCGCACGTCACCCCGAAAATGCGACGCGGGGGGATCGCCTCGCTCGCCGGCGCGTATAATTTCCTGGAGTTTTCGACGGTCGGGTGGACTAGTCGACAAATCCCGGAGAACCGCGGGGCGACCATGAGAGATGCCAAGGACTGGATGTGGGCGAGCGCGCTGGACATGCTTGCGCGCACGGAACGGCTTCATCGCCAGATGTTCCAGCCCTCCGCTTCGCAGCCGAGCCGCGCGGCCTGGGAGCCGCCGGTGGACGTGCTGGAGACTGAAAGCGAAGTCCTGATCATCGCGGCCCTGCCGGGCGTGGCGTCCGAGCAGGTCGACGCCCTCATCGACGGGGGTTGCCTGATCATCACCGGCGAGCGCGCGGTCCCGGCCGAACTGAGGACAGCCGCCATCCACCGGATGGAGCTGCCGCAAGGGCGCTTCGAGCGCCGCGTGCCCCTGCCCCGCGGCGCCTACGACCACGTCACCCGCCGAATGGTCGACGGCTGCTTGCTCGTCAGCCTGCGCAAGACGGCGTGAAGCAATGAGCGACGATCAAGCCCCGCCTCCGGCCCCGACGCAATCGGCCACGCCCCCGCAAGCCTCGCCCCCCTCCGATGCATTTCCGGTCATCCCGATGCGCAACATGGTGCTGTTCCCCGGCATCGTGGCGCCGGTGACGGTCAGGCGCCCGCAATCCGTCGCCGCAGTCCAGCAGGCGGTCCGCGAGCAGCGCCAGGTCGTGCTCGTGCTGCAGCGCGACCCGGAGGTCGCCGAGCCCGGGCCGGCGGACCTGCACGAGGTGGGCGTCGTCGCCAACATCCTGCGCTACGTCACCGCGCCGGACGGCGAGCACCACCTGATCTGCCAGGGCGTGCAGCGGTTCAGGATCACCGAGACGCTGCAGGGATGGCCGTACCTCGTCGCGCGCGGCCTGCATGTGCCCGAGCCCGAGGGGTCCGGCCCCGAGATCGAGGCGCGCTTCCTGAACGTCAAGCGCCAGGCCCTGGAGGCGCTGGAGCTGCTGCCCCAGGTTCCGGACGAGCTGCGTGAGGCCGTCCAGGCGATCACCCTGCCCGGCGCGCTGGCGGACATGACCGCCTCGTACGTCGACTCCAAGCCCGAAGAACGGCAGGCGATCCTGGAGACGATCGGCCTGGCCGAACGCCTGGACAAGGTCACCGACCTGTTGGCCAACCGCCTTCAGGTCCTGCGCCTGTCCGCCGAGATCGGCCGGCAGACCCAGGCGGCGTTCACCCAGCGCCAACGCGAGGCGGTGCTGCGCGAGCAGATGGCGGCGATCCAGCGCGAACTGGGCGAGGACGAGGGGACCAGCGCCCAGATCGCGGAGCTGGGCGCTGCGATCGACAAGGCGCGGATGCCGGAGGAGGTGGAGGCTCAGGCCCGCAAGGAGCTACGGCGGCTGGAACGAACGCCTGAGGCCGCGGCCGAGCACGGGATGATCCGCACGTACCTTGACCTGCTGCTGGAACTGCCCTGGGCGCCCCCGGAACCGAAGCCGATCGACATCGCGGAAGCGCGCCGCATCCTCGACGCCGACCATTTCGGCCTGGAGAAAATCAAGCAGCGGATCATCGAATATCTCGCGGTCCGCAAGCTCGCCCCGGCCGGCAAGGCGCCGATCCTGTGCTTCGTGGGCCCGCCGGGCGTCGGCAAGACGTCGCTGGGGCAATCCATCGCCCGGGCGATGGGCCGCAAGTTCGCCCGCATCAGCCTGGGCGGCGTGCACGACGAGGCGGAGATCCGGGGCCATCGGCGCACCTACGTCGGCGCCCTGCCCGGCAACATCATCGAGGCGATCCGCAAGGCCGGGGCCCGCGACTGCGTCCTGATGCTCGACGAGATCGACAAGCTGGGCGCGGGGATCCAGGGCGATCCGTCGGCCGCCCTGCTGGAGGTGCTGGATCCTGAGCAGAACGGGACCTTCCGAGACAACTATCTGGGCGTGCCGTTCGACCTGAGCCAGGTCGCCTTCATCACCACCGCCAATGTGCTGGACTCGATTCCCGGCCCCTTGCGCGACCGCATGGAGGTCATCTCGCTCCCCGGCTACACCCCCGGCGAGAAGCTGGAGATCGCCAAGCGCTACCTCGTGCGCCGGCAGTTGGAGGCGAACGGCCTGAAGGCCGAACAGGTCGAAATCGACGACGCGGTCCTGATGAGGATCATCGGCGACTACACGCGCGAGGCGGGCGTCCGGAACCTGGAGCGCGAGATCGGCCGGATGTTGCGCCACGCCGCCGTGGTGATCGCCGAAGGCTCGGCCACGAGCGTCGCCATGACCGCCGACGATCTCACGGAGATCCTCGGGCCGACGCGCTTCGAGTACGAAGTCGCGATGCGCACGAGCGTTCCCGGTGTGGCGACGGGCCTGGCCTGGACCCCTGTCGGCGGCGACATCCTGTTCATCGAGGCGGCCAAGACCCCGGGCGGCGGGCGACTGATCCTGACCGGCCAGCTCGGCGACGTCATGAAGGAAAGCGCCCAGGCGGCCTTGAGCCTGGTCAAGACCGAGGCGGCCCACCTGGGCGTCGATTCCGCCCAGTTCGAGCGGACCGACATCCACGTCCACGTTCCCGCCGGCGCGACCCCAAAGGACGGGCCGAGCGCCGGGGTGGCGATGTTCATCGCGTTGGCGTCTCTGTTCACGAACCGCAGCGTGCGCAGCGACACAGCGATGACCGGCGAGATCAGCCTGCGCGGCCTGGTGCTTCCGGTGGGAGGCATCAAGGAGAAGGTGGTCGCCGCGGCCGCCGCCGGTCTGACGCGGGTGATGCTGCCGGCCCGCAACCGGCGCGACTACGACGACATTCCCGAAGAGGCGCGCGCCAAGCTGGAGTTCGTCTGGCTGGAGAAGGTCGACGAAGCGGTCGAAGCCGCGCTGGAGCCCAAGGAAGCGACGACTGCGCGCGACGCCGCGGCCTGAGCGCGCCGTCGGCGAAGGGCTCCACGCCGCCTAGAGGCGCAGCACCGCCTTCGCCATGATGTTGCGCTGAACCTCGCTGGTGCCGGCATAGATCGTGCCGGCGCGGTCGTTGAAATAACGCGGGGCAGCCGTCCAGGCGTCCTCCGGACCAATGGGCGTCGGGTCATTGGGCGCCCGGAAGTTCGGCGTATCGCCGCCCGGCGAGCAGGCGTGCGGCTGCCACACCTGGGCGTAACCGCCGCCGGTCGCCAAGGCGAGTTCTGTGAGCTTTTGGCTGAGCTCGGTGCTCAGCGTCTTCAAGAGTGAGGACTCCGGCCCGGGCGCCTCGCCGCGCGACAGGCCGGACATCACCCGAAGCTCGATGGTCTCCAGCGCCGACACTTCGACGGCCAGTCGCGCCGCGGTCGACCGCAGCGCGGCGGTCTCGGCGTCCGGCTCCAGGGCCCCCAGCGCCTCGACCGTCCGCCGCAGCCGGACTTTCAGCCCCGGCGAGGTGGGCGAGCCGCCACGTTCGAACTGCATGAGATGCTTGGCCACCGTCCACCCGTCCCCGACACGGCCCACAACCTGGGTCTTCGGAACGCGGACGTCGGTGAAATAGACTTGGTTCTGGATGTGCTCGCCGCTCACGAAGGTGATCGGGCGCACCTCGACGCCCGGGCTGCACATGTCGATGAGCAGGAAGGTGATGCCCACCTGCCGGATCGCTTCGGTCGAGGTGCGGACAAGACAGAACATCCAGTTCGCCGCGTGGGCATGGGTGGTCCAGATCTTCGTCCCACTGCAGACGAAGCTGTCGCCGTCGTCCCGGGCCGACATCTGCAGGGCGGCGAGGTCCGAGCCCGCCTCCGGTTCGGAATAGCCTTGGCACCAGAAGTCGTCGCCGCTGAGCATCGGCGGCAGGAAGCGCGCCTTCTGGTCTTCCGTGCCGTGGGCGATCAGCATCGGCCCGCACATGCCAAGCCCCATGGGCGACAGCGGCGGCGCGCCGGCGTCGGCGAGTTCGCTGGCGAAGATGTAACGCTCGGTCACCGACCATTCGCAGCCGCCGTACGCCTTCGGCCAGGCAGGCGCGACCCACCCCTTGGCGTGCAGGACTCGCTGCCAGGCGAGACTCGTTTGCGGGTCCCCGTAGACGCTGGTCATCCGGCGGCCGCTCCCGCGCAGGTCGGGCGTCAGCGCCTCGGCGAGAAAGTCCCTCACCTCCTCGCGGAACCGGATCTCCTCGGCGCTCCAGTTCCAGTCCATCAGGCGGTCCCAATCATGTCTTCGCTTTAAATCTATCGATCGTAGCTCTAGGCGCGCATCGCCCGTCGACGCCTCCGCTCCGCGCTCAGGCGGGCCGCGCTTCATCAAGGCGCACGTCGGAAGGCCGCAGCCCCGTGGCGGATCGAAATGCGGCGCAGAAGCTCGCGCTGCTGCAGAACCCCAGGTCGCCGGCGATGTCCTTGACCGAGCGCGTGGTCTCGGTGAGCAGGCGCCAGGCCCGCTGGAGATTGGCGATGGCGACCCGTCGGCCCAGGCTCTGGCCGGTCTCTTCCCGAAAGGCGCGCGCCAGGTGCCGGGGACTGAAGCTGCACAGTTGCGCGAGTTCGGCGATGCTGGGCGCCGGCAAGTCCGCGCGGATGCGGTCCTCGATCAGGGCGAGCCGCGCCGGCGGCAGGCCGCCGCGCTTCAAACCGTCGTTGGCCGCCGTCCTCAAGAGATGTCGCTCCAGGCGCCCCGCGATCAGGATCGCCGCCGTCTCCATGGCGAGCGGGCTGGCGAGCCCTGGGCGGCGCACATCGGCGGCGAGACGCCAGAGCGCGCGCCGCAGGGCGTCGTCGCTCAGGTGCAGGCCTTCGGCCAGCACGGCGTCGTGCAGGTCGGCCAGCTCCACCGCGAATAGCTCCGGCGCGAGCAATAGAGTGAGCGAGGTCTGCCGTCCGGGGCCGTGCGATCCGCGGAACTCGAGCGACGGCGGCAGGAACAGCACGTCGCCGATGGGCTCGGACCGGCCGCGCCGCCAGCGGCCCTGGTACCAGCCCCTGGCGTCCCCCGGCCGCGCGGTGAGGCTCAGGTCGAGATAGCAGTGCGAAAGGATGAAACCACTCTCGTCGGACGGCTCGTCCCACTGGTAGGCGCGCAACTGCACGCCCACGCGCGGCGTCTGCAGCGCCTGGTGGATGGTGACGGCGGCGTCCTGGTCGGGCGCGAGCGTCCGGATGATAATCTGGTCTGCGGACATGTTTGACGTGGCGACGCCTCCTCCGCCGCCATCTTTGCACGCGGGCGGCCGGGCGTCATCGGCGCGCCGATCATCGAATTTCGTCCGGAATTCGATGTCCGATGGCTGGCGCAGACGGTCCGTCCTCCCGAGAGTGTCGGCAACGACAAGCAAGGCGAGGAATCCGTGGCGCGTTCGACGGCTCACGACCTATTCGACCTGACCGGCAAGAAGGCGCTGGTCACCGGGGGCAACAGCGGCTTGGGCCTGGGCTTCGCCCGCGGGCTGGCCAAGCAGGGCGCCGACCTGATGCTATGGGCGCGCAGCGAGGAAAAGAACCGCGCCGCCGAGGAAGACCTGCGCCAGTACGGCGGTCAGGTGCTCAGCCGCTCGATCGACGTCGCCTCCGAGGAAGCGGTCGTGCGCCAGATGAACGAGGCCGTCGAGACCTTCGGCCGGCTCGACTGCGTGGTCGCCAATGCGGGCATCGCCAGCCACAAACCCTCGATCCTTGAGCTGGACTCCGAGACCTACCACCAGCTCCTCAACATCAACCTGCACGGGGTCTTCTACACCCTGCGCGAGGCGGCCCGGCACATGGTGACCCGGGCCAAGGCCGGCGATCCAGGCGGCTCGATCATCGTCTGCGGCAGCCTGTCGGTGTACCTGGGGGTGCCTGGCATGTCCCACTATGCGGCCGCCAAGGGCGGCGTGGCCTCGATCATGCGCACTATGGCCGTGGAGCTCGGGCAGTTCGGCATCCGGGTGAACATGGTGGCGCCCGGCTACATCAAGACCGACCTCGGCCGCGACCGCGAGCAGTCGCCGCAGGACAAGCACTTCATCGAGCACACGCCCGTGCCGCGCGTGGGATACCCTGCGGACTTCGAGGCGGTGACCGCCTACCTCGCCAGCGACGGCGCGGCCTTCCACACGGGCGACGTCATCGTGATCGACGGCGGCTACCTCGTGAACGTCTACTGAGGCCGGCGGCGCATGACCGTAAGCGAGCTCAAATCCGGAATCGAGGCGGCCTAGGCCGCGCTCGCCAAGTTGGGATGACCCTATGCGTCAAGTGAATGCGGCCCAGATCGTCGAGCGGGCTCAGAAGGAAAGCGGCCTGGACCGCTTCGACAGCGACAGCTTCTGGGAAGGCCTGGAGATCCTGACCGCCGACGTCAACCGTGCCGGTTGGCCTGAGCGCGGGCTGGAGGCCTACGAGCAGACTGCGGCCCAGGGGCTCGGCGTGCGGCTGAAGATTGACGACTACATCCGCAAGCACCCCGAGGTGCTGCAGGCCCCCGTCAAGGCCCCCGTGATCGTCATGGGGATCCCGCGCACTGGGACGACGCTGACCAGCAACCTCCTGGCGGTGGACCCGGCCCGGCGATCCCTGCTCACCTGGATGGTGGGCTCTCCCGTGCCGCCGCCGGCGGCGGACCAGGCCCGCACCGACCCGCGGGCGCTGGCGGCGCTGGAGATCGAACGACAGATGCGGGCGGAGAACCCGTCGGCGGGGCGCTTCTACATGGCCTCGGCGGTGTTCCCGACCGAATGCATCTTCGTCCAGGCGCAGGACTTCAAGGCGCTCTCCCTGGAAGCCATGGGCCGTCTGCCGGCCTACAGCGAGTGGATCTGGAGCGCAGACATGACGTCGGCCTACGACCACCACCGCCGCTTCCTCCAGGTGCTGCAGAACGGCGCCCCCGCTTCCTGGAACCTGAAGATGCCGTCGCACACCATGCACTGGCGGGGTCTGCTGAAAGCCTATCCCGACGCGCGCATGATCTGGACGCATCGCGACCCCTATACCGCCGTCGGTTCGCTCTGCAGCCTGATCGCCAATTCCCACCTGCGGTTTCAGGACAAGGCGGACGACGCCTGGATCGCCGAGTTCTATCCGAAACAGGCGGCGGAACACGCCAACCGGGCCATGACGCTGAAACGCGAAGTGGGCGCCGAGCGGGTCTACGACCTGCACTACGCCGACATGACCCGCGACCCGATCGGAGCGATGCGCCGCCTCTACGCCTGGCTGGGCGACGACTACACGCCGCAGACTGAAGCGGCGATGCGCCAGTGGCTGACAGACAACCCGCAGGGCAAGTGGGGCAAGCACGCCTATAAGCTGGAGCAGTGGGGCCTTTCGACCGAAGCGCTGGCCCCGCTCTTCGCCGACTACCTGTCGAACTACGACATCGAGCGGGAGGGATAGGACCATGCGCCAGATCAACATCCACGGCGTCGACGACGTGCGCATGGACGAGGCGCCGGTCCCCTCCCCCGGCCCGCGGGACGTGGTGGTGAAGATCACCGCCTGCGGCATCTGCGGCACCGACCTCGGCTTCGCCCGCAGCGGCGGCATGGGACGCATCTCGCCGATGCCGCTTGGCCACGAGGCGGCGGGCGTGATCACGCAGGTTGGCGCGGAGGTGAAAGGTGCGCGCGCGGGACAGCGCGTGGTGATCAATCCCATGTCCACCGAGGCGGTGATCGGCAACGGCGGCCCGGAAGGCGCCTTCGCCGACATGCTGCTGGTGCGCGAGGCGGAACTGGGCCGCAGCCTGTTCGAGATCCCCGCCGGCATGCCCGACACCGTGGCGGCCCTGGTCGAGCCCTTGTCGGTAGCCCGCCATGCGGTGAACCGCGGCGCGCCCAAGCCCGGCGAGAAGGTGGTGGTGTTCGGGGCCGGTCCGATCGGCCTGGGCGCCGTCGTCTGGCTGAAGCGGCGCGGCGTGGAACGGCTGGTGGTGGTGGACCTGAACGCCGGCCGGCTTGAGCGGGCGCGGGCCCTGGGCGCGACGGACGTGGTGGTGGCCGGCCAGGGCGACCTGGCAGCGCAGTTGACGGAGATCTGCGGGGCCGCGGCCGTGCTGGGCGGGCCGGCGGTCGATGTGGATCTCTACATCGACGCGGCCGGCGCTCCGCAGATCATGGGCCAGGTCGTGGCGATGTCGAAGCTGCATTCCCGCCTGGTCGTCGTCGCCGTGCACCATGGGCCGGTTTCGCTCGACCTGTCGCGCATGCTGCGCAGCGAGCTCAGCATCACGACGTCCATCGGCTATCCCACCGAGCTGCCGGAGGTGCTGGCCGATCTGAGGGAATTGGGCCGGGAGGCCGAAATCCTGACCAGCCACCGCTTCCCGTTCGATCGGTTTTTCGACGCGTTCGAAGTGGCGCGCGGCGGCGACTGCGCCAAGGTGATGGTGGAGTTCGAAGGCGGGTCGGCATGACCGCCGGATTCGCCTTCTCCCACGTCACCATCGTCGTTTCCGACTTGGCGCGCGCCGAGCATTTCTACGCCGCCTTGGGCTTCGAGCGTCTCCACGCCGCCGAACCCGACGCCGCGTTCAAGACGCTGTTGGAACGCCAGACGAGGATGGCGGCCGGGCCCGGACGGTTCATGATGTGCGCCGACCCAGACGGCCTGCGCCCGCTGTTGATGGAAACGCCTTCATAAGGAACGCCCCGATGCCGCCCCGCTTCATGAACGGCTTTTTCCAGCTCGGATATGTGACTTCCGACCTTGAGAAAGCGCTGGAGGTCTACAAGACGCGCTTCGGCGTCGACAAGTTCATGACCTTCAATACCCGCGACATGAACCCCGACGCCGAGCACCATGTGAAGGTCGGCCTGGCCTGGACCGGCGACGTGATGATCGAGCTGATTGAGGCGGCCGGCGACCATCCCCTCTACGCCTGCGCGATGCCGCAGAACGGCTTCGGCATCCAGTTGCATCACATGGGTTACCTCGTCGACGACGAGGCCGGCTGGCGTGAGGCGCTGGCCTGGCTCGAGGAACAGCGTCTGCCCGTGGTGTCACACACAAAATCCGGGACGATGCTCGAACTGGTTTACGCCGACGGCCGCGACGCGGTGGGTCACCACCTGGAGGTCATCTGGGCCTTCCCGGAGGGACGCGCCTTCCTGGAGTCGGTTCCCCGCAACTAGAGCGTGACAGCCGAAAGTGTGTGCGGTTTCGGCGCCCGTCACGCTCTAATTT
>Ga0268264_10005830_pt1 | contig 10434 bp, 8 predicted proteins | sample KBSSwiS32_FD_190357 | JGI IMG/M metagenome (GOLD analysis project Ga0268264, IMG submission 190357) | Switchgrass rhizosphere microbial communities from Kellogg Biological Station, Michigan, USA - KBS Switchgrass S3-2 (SPAdes) (version 2) | ecosystem: Host-associated > Plants > Roots >... | reverse complement strand
ATCGGCGACCGTATCCGCTGCTACATCTACGACGTTCGGCGCGAGACCAAGGGCCCGCAGATCCTGCTTTCGCGCGCCCACGGCGGCTTCATGGCCAAGCTGTTCGCCCAGGAGGTGCCGGAGGTCTACGACGGGGTGATCGAGATCCGCGCCGTGGCCCGCGACCCGGGCAGCCGGGCCAAGATGGCGGTGGTGTCGAACGACAGCTCGATCGACCCGGTCGGCGCCTGCGTCGGCATGCGCGGCAGCCGCGTGCAGGCGGTGGTGGCCGAGCTGCAGGGCGAGAAGATCGACATCATCCAGTGGAGCCAGGACGAGGCGACGTTCATCGTCAACGCGCTGGCGCCTGCGGAAGTCAGCAAGGTGGTGATGGACGAGGAGGACGAGCGCGTCGAAGTCGTGGTGCCCGACGACCAGCTCTCGCTGGCGATCGGCCGGCGCGGCCAGAACGTCCGCCTGGCCAGCCAACTGACCGGCTGGCAGATCGACATCATGACCGAAAGCCAGGAGAGCGAGCGCCGCCAGCGCGAGTTCACCGAGCGGACCGCGCTCTTCCAGGACGCCCTGGACGTGGACGAGGTCATCGCCCAGCTGCTGGTCACCGAAGGCTTCGCCACCGTCGAAGACGTGGCCTATGTCGATGCGGCGGAGATCGCCGCGATCGAAGGCTTCGACGAGGACACCGCCGAAGAGATCCAGGCGCGCGCCCGTGACCACCTGGAGAAGGAAGCCGCCGAGTACGATGCACGACGCCGCGAGCTGGGCGTCGAGGACGCCCTGCTGCAGATCGAGGGCCTGACCCTGCCGATGGCGGTGGCGCTCGGCGAAGCCGATGTGAAGACGGTGGAGGACCTGGCGGGCCTGGTCCCCGACGACCTGCGCGGCTGGTTCGAGACCAAAAACGGCGAGCGGGTGCGCGAGTCCGGCATCCTGGAGAGCTTCGGCCTCGACCCGCAGGACGCCGAGCTGCTGATCGTCCGCGCCCGCGTGGCCATGGGTTGGATCGAGGCGCCGGAAGAGCCGGAGGAAGAGCCCGCCGGCGACGCCATCGAGGACGCCGAGGTCTTCGCCGAGGCCGTGATGGAGGGCGAGGCGCGGGACGCCTGAGCGGTCGGAAGGTGATCCGTCATGGGGTCCTTGGCCGACAAGGCTGACACCGACCCGCGCGAGCGTCGCGACATCGTCTCCGGCGAGGTGATGGACGAGGCGCGGCTCATTCGCTTCGTCGCGGGCCCCGACGGGCAGGTGACGCCCGACCTGGCCCGCAAGCTGCCGGGCCGGGGCATGTGGGTGGCGGCCGAGCGCGAGGCGGTGACCGCCGCCGCCCGCAAGGGCCTGTTCTCGCGGTCCGCCAAGACCAAGCTCTCGGCGTCCCCTGACCTGGCCGATCTGGTCGAGACCTTGCTGCGCCGCCGGCTTTTGTCAGGCCTGGGGCTTGCACGGCGGGCTGGGGCCCTTACCTGCGGGTTCGAAAAAGTGGCCGCCGCCATCGAATCCGGCCGGGCCGCCTGGCTCGTCGAGGCCTCGGACGGGGCCGCCGACGGCCGGCGCAAACTCAAGGCGTTGGCCCGCAAGCAGGCCCGTCCGCCCGAGGTGGCCGGCCTCTTTGCGTCAGAGGAATTGGGTTTGGCCTTGGGCCTGGAGAATGTGATACACACCGCCTTCCTTGCGGGGCGAGCCGCCGATCAATGGACGCAGGACGTCCGTCGATTGTCGGGCTTCTGTCCGCTTCTCCCTGAGAGTTGGCGCGAGGAGCCTTGAAGTGGCGGAAGCCGAGTCCGGTTTCCGCGCGTCTTGGCGTTGAAGATCGTTAGGTCGGGAGGGTCCCGGCTGGTGAGTAAAGCGAGCGCATGAGCGACGAGAACAACAACGGCCGCAATTCCGCCTCCGGCGGACGTCCGCCCCTGACCCTGAAGCCCCGCGGGGCCGGATCGGTCAGCGCGGGCACGGTGAAGCAGAGCTTCAGCCACGGCCGTTCGAAGACTGTGGTGGTCGAAACCAAGCGCCCACGGACCCATGCTCCGGTCGCGGGCAACCTCGCCGCGCCCTCGTCGGCCGAAAAGCGCGGGCTGGAGGGACGTCCCCCGGCGCCGCAACCCGCCGCCCCGCGGCCGGCGCCCGCCGGTTCCGGCGACGGCCTGTCGGCCGAGGAGCGCGCCGCCCGCGCCCGCGCGGCCGAGGCGTTCGCGCGTCAGCAGCAGCAACAGCGCCAGGTCGCCGAGGATCGTGCACGCGCCGAAGCCGCGGCGGTCGTGCACGACGAGGCCCCCGCCAGCGCGCCGCAAGTCCAGCCCCCGCCCCCGCCTGTTCCGCCTGCGACGCCTGTTCCGCCGGCGGCCGAGCCTGCGCCGCCGCCTGCGGCGGCTGCCGCGCCCGCGCGCGTGGCCCCGCCCCCGCAGCAGCGGCCCGCCCCCGACGCCCGGCCGACCACCTCGGGCCAGACCCGCACCTATCAGCCTTCGCCGGACCGTCGGGACGATCGCCCGACCACCACCACCTATCGGCCCGAGCGCGCGCCTGGCCGTTTCGAAGGCGCGACCTTTAATCAGCGCGCGCCGCGCTCCGATGACGACCGCGGCCCCGGCGGCGCGCGGCCGGGCGGCGATCGCGGCCCGCGTCCGGGCGGCGACGATCGCGGCGCACGCCCCGAAGGCACCGTCCGCTATTCGGCCATGACCCCGCGGCCGGCCGGCCCGAGGGACGGCCCGCGCGGCCCCGCCGGTCCTCGCGGCCCCCGGATCGGCCCCGCCGCCCCGCCGGCCACGCCCGAGATCCAGCGCGCCGCCCGCCAGGCGCCGCGCCCCGGCGCCGCGAACCTCGACCGTCGTCCGGACGACGACGACGACGCCCGTCGTCGCGCGGCGGCGCCCTCCAAGGCCATCTCCCGCGCCAAGGGCGCGCCGCAACGCCGCGAGGGGCGCCTGACGATCCAGACCGTCGCCGGCGACGGCGAGGGCGCCGAGCGGATGCGCAGCCTGGCTTCGGTGCGGCGCGCCCGCGAGCGCGAGCGCGAGAAGCGCAAGGGCGGCGGCCAGGAGCAGGCCCGCGTGTCCCGCGAGGTGGTCATCCCCGACGTCATCACCGTGGGCGACCTCGCCAACCGGATGGCGACGCGCGGCGTCGAGGTCATCAAGTTCCTGATGCGTCAGGGCGTGATGCTGAAGATCAACGACGTCATCGACAACGACACCGCCGAACTGGTGGCGACCGAGTTCGGCCACACCGTCAAGCGGGTGTCCGAAGCCGACGTCGAAGAGGGCTTCATCGGCGCCGAGGATGTGGACGATCATCTGGTCGCCCGCCCGCCGGTGGTGACCATCATGGGCCACGTCGACCACGGCAAGACGAGCCTGCTGGACGCCATGCGTTCGACCGACGTGGCCGCCGGCGAGCATGGCGGGATCACCCAGCACATCGGCGCCTATCAGGTGCGGCTGGAGGACGGTCAGCGCGTCACCTTCCTCGACACGCCCGGCCACGCGGCCTTCTCCGCCATGCGGATGCGCGGCGCCACGGTCACCGACATCGTGGTGCTGGTGGTGGCCGCCGATGACGGCGTGATGCCGCAAACCATCGAGGCCATCCAGCACGCCAAGGCCGCCGGCGCCCCGATCATCGTCGCCATCAACAAGATCGATAAGCCGGAAGCCGACCCGACACGGGTGATCAACGAGCTGCTGCAGCACGAGATCGTGGTTGAAAGCCTGGGTGGCGACACCCAGGCCGTGGAGGTCTCCGCCACCCAGAAGCTGGGCCTGGACGACCTCATCGAGGCCATCCTGCTGCAGGCCGAGGTGCTGGACCTGAAGGCCAACCCCGACCGCACCGCCGACGGCGTGGTCATCGAAGCCAAGCTGGACCGGGGCCGGGGCGCCGTCTCCACGGTGCTGGTCAAGCGCGGCACGCTGCGCCGCGGAGACATCGTGGTGGCGGGCGCCAACTGGGGCCGGGTGCGCGCCCTGCTCAACGAACGCGAAGAGCAGGTCCAGGAGGCCACGCCCTCGACGCCGGTGGAGATCCTCGGCCTGGACGGCACGCCCGACCCTGGCGAGCCCTTCGCCGTGGTCGAGAGCGAAGCCCGCGCCCGGGAGCTCACCGAGTACCGCACGCGCCAGAAGCGCGAGAAGACCGGCGCGCCCGTCGCGACCGCCTCCTTGGCGGACATGATGGCCAAGCTGGCCGACAAGAAGGTCTCGGAGCTGCCGGTGGTCATCAAGGCCGACGTGCAGGGCTCGGCCGAGGCGATCGTCGGCTCGCTCGACAAGCTGGCCAACGACGAAGTGCGGGCGCGGGTCATCCTTTCGGGCGCCGGCGCGATCAGCGAAAGCGACGTCATGCTGGCCAAGGGCGCGGGCTCGCCGATCCTGGGCTTCAACGTCCGCGCGTCGAAGCAGGCGCGCGACCTGGCCGAGCGCGAAGGCGTCGAAATTCGCTACTACGCCATCATCTACGACCTGATCGACGACATCAAAGGCGTGCTGTCCGGCATGCTGGCGCCGATCCAGCGCGAAACCTTCCTCGGCAACGCCGAGGTGCTGCAGGTGTTCGACATCTCCAAGGTCGGCAAGGTCGCCGGCTGCCGCGTCACCGACGGCGTCGTCCGCCGGGGCGCGCGGGTGCGGATCGTGCGCGAGGATGTCGTGGTCCTGGAGCTGGGCGTCCTGCAGACGCTCAAGCGCTTCAAGGACGAGGTGGCGGAGGTCCAGTCCGGCCAGGAATGCGGCATGACCTTCCAGGGCTTCCAAGACATCAAGGTCGGCGACGTGATCGAATGCTTCAATCTCGAAGAGGTGAAGCGCACGCTGTAGACGTCCGCGCTGGTCGATGCGCTCGCTTTGCAAACGGGCTCACGGCCTATAGCAAATGGGCGATCGGCTCCGCATATAGCTGGACTGAGAGGGACGTTAAACGACGTGGCCGGACCGGAGAGGGCCGCCGCGCGACAGACAGGGTCGAGACGAATCGAATGAAATCCAGACTTGTTACGGCCAGCGCCGCTCTCGGCCTCGCAGTCGCCTTCGCCACCGCAGCCTCGGCCGCCGCCGTCAACGGCAAGGCCATCTACGACGACAACTGCCTGGCCTGCCACCAGGCCACCGGTGCGGGCATGCCGCCCACCTTTCCGGCCTTGAAGGGATCGAAAGTCGTCACAGGCCCCAAGCCGGTCGTGCTGGCGACGGTGCTGAACGGCCGCGGCGCCATGCCCAGCTGGAAGAGCCAGTTCAACGACGCCCAGGTGGCCGCGGTGACGACCTACATTCGCTCGTCCTGGGGAAATAAGGCGCCGGCTGTCACCGTCGCCGAGGCGGCGGCCGCGCGGAAGGGCAAGCTGCGGTAGGCCGCGACCGGCCGCAAGGCCACGCGCAGGTCCTCGCCGCGAGAGCGCTCTGGAGGATGGTCATGGTCCGCGGTCTTCTCGTCGCCGCCCTGGTTTCGCTCCTGGCCGCCTGCGCCTCGGTGCAACGGCTGGACGCGGCGCGGGATGTCCATGCACTGCTGATCTCGATCCGCGACAATGACCAGGCGGCCTTCGACGCCCATGTCGACCGCGCCGCCCTGAAACGGGACATGCAAGCCAAGCTCAACAAGCGCATCGACCCGCGCTTGGGCGGCTGGGCGAGCCTGCTCGGGCCCTCGGTCATAGACCTCGCCGGCGAGACCCTGGTGCAGCCGCAGGTGTTCCGCCTCGTGGCGCAACGCTACGGCTACCGTTCGGACACGGGCATTCCCAACATCGTGGAGATCGCCTCGGCGCTGAAGCCGCTGGCCGACGGCCGCGTCTGCGCCGTGACCAAGAAGGATGGCCCGTGCCTGCTGGGCTTCACCAAGGAAGACGGGGTGTGGAAGCTCACCAGCTTCGACGGCGACTTCTCCATGCTGCGGCTGAAGCTGTAGGGCGGGCCGCTCTGGACTCCGCCCGCCTTCCCGCCTAAATGCCCGCCCTCCGCTGAGCCGGCGCGTCCGATCCGCGCCCCAGCCGTATTGAGGCTTCCATGAAACGCCACGCGGACCGCGGCCATGCCGCCCAAGGCCCTACGCAGCGCCAGCTGCGCGCGGGCGAACTGGTCCGTCACGCATTGGTGGAGATCCTGCGCGAGGAGGAGATCTCCGACGACGCCCTCGCCGGCGTCTCGGTCACCGTCACCGAGGTGCGGGTGAGCCCGGACCTGCGACACGCCACGGTGTTTGTCGAGCCTTTGGGGGGTGTCCACGCCGCCGAGGTGGTGCGAGGTCTCAACCGCCACGCCAAGTTCCTGCGCGGCCGGCTGGGCCGCTCGATCGAAATGAAGTTCACGCCCGACCTGAAGTTCCTGCACGACGAGAGCTTCGACGAGGCGCAGCGGATGAGCCGGCTGTTCGACGATCCGCGCGTGCGTCAGGACCTGACGCCTCAGCCGCCGTCCGGGTCGAAGGACGAGGACTGATGGGGCGGCGGCGGAAGGGGGAGGCGGTTTCCGGCTGGGTCTGCCTGGACAAGCCCTACGACCTGACCTCGACCCACGCGGTCAGCCGGGTGCGACGGATCTTCAACGCCCAGAAGGCGGGCCATGCGGGCACGCTCGACCCGCTGGCCACCGGCGTGCTCCCGATCGCGCTTGGCGAGGCGACCAAGACCGTCCCCTTCCTGATGGACGCCGAAAAGGTCTACCGCTTCACCATCGCCTGGGGCCGCACCACCGCCACTCTCGACCGCGAGGGCGAGACCCTGGCCGCCTCCGATGTCCGACCGACGGTGTCGCAGGTGGAAGCCCTGCTGCCGCGCTTCCTGGGCGAGATCCTCCAGGTCCCGCCGGCCTATTCGGCGATCAAGGTGGACGGCGAGCGGGCCTATGACCTGGCGCGCGCCGGCGAGGCGGTGGAGCTGAAGGCCCGTCCGATCCGCATCCACGAGGCGCGGGTGACCGACGCTCCGGACGCCGATCACGTCACCCTGGAGGTCGCCTGCGGCAAGGGAACCTACGTCCGCGCCCTGGTCCGCGACATCGCCGAGGCGCTCGGCGCCTGCGGCCACGTGAGCGAGCTTCGCCGGACGCGCGTCGGAGGGTTTGACGCGGCCTCCGCGGTGACGCTGGAATTGCTTGAGGATTTAGGGCATAAGGCCCGCCAGTTGGAGGCGTTGCTTCCGGTCGAGACCGCGCTGGACGACATCCCGGCGCTGGCCGTGACCGACGAAGACGCCTTCCGGCTCAAGCAGGGACGGTCGATCGTTCTCGTTCCCCGACAGGTTGAAGCGGTGAAAGCCCGGCTCAAGCCAGGCTCGCGCACCGTTTCCGCCATGGCGGGCGGGTCGGTGGTCGCTCTTTGCGAGATGCGCGCGGGCCGGCTCGAACCCGCGCGGGTCTTCCATCTTGGTAAGAGCGGAGAAGAACCCGATGTCGATTACGGCCGAACGCAAGGCTGAAGTGATCAAGACCCATGCCCGCGGCGAAGCGGACACGGGCAGCGCTGAGGTTCAGGTGGCGATCATGTCCGAACGGATCGCCAACCTCACCGAGCATTTCAAGACGCACAAGAAGGACAACCACTCGCGCCGCGGGCTCCTGAAGCTCGTCTCCGCGCGCCGTTCGCTCCTCGATCACCTGAAGAAGTCCGACCTGGCTCGGTATCAGAAGCTGATCGAGACGCTGGGCCTGCGCCGCTAAGCGCACGCTCCTGTGAACCGCTCCCCGGTTGATCCAACCGGGAGGAGCGGTCTGAATGACCGACTTTCGCCGCTCCCCCGTGACAGGCCGGGGGACTTTAGATGCGGCGCTCCAAGGGCCTTCCTCTTACGCGAGGTCGCGCCCGTACGCCGAGGGTTCATGGAAAATCCTCATCCGCCTGTTCGAATGGAGAGGATTTCGGAAAACCGACCCTGTCCGCCCCCGCCGGGAATGCGCCCGCGGGATGAGAAAGAAGCGAAAATGTTCGACATCAAGAGAAAGACCATCGAGTGGGGCGGCAAGACGCTGACGCTCGAAACCGGCCGCATGGCCCGTCAAGCCGATGGCGCGGTGCTGGCCACCTACGGCGAGACCATGGTGCTGGCCACCGCCGTCTTCGCCAAGCAGGCCAAGCCCGGCCAGGACTTCTTCCCCCTGACGGTGAACTACCAGGAAAAGTTCTACGCCGCGGGCAAGATCCCAGGGTCCTTCCCCCGCCGTGAGGGCGCGCCTTCCCAGAAGGAGACGCTCACCTCCCGCCTCATCGACCGGCCGATCCGGCCGCTGTTCGTGAAGGGCTTCAAGAACGAGGTGCAGGTGGTCACGACCGTGCTCGCCCACGACCTCGAGAACGATCCCGACATCGTCGCCATGGTGGCCGCCTCGGCCGCGTTGGTGATCTCCGGCGCGCCCTTCATGGGCCCGATCGGCGCCGCGCGCGTGGGCTTCGTCAACGGCGAATACGTGCTGAACCCGACGCTCGACGAGCAGAAGGAAAGCCTCATGGACCTGATCGTGGCCGGTACCCACGACGCGGTCATGATGGTGGAAAGCGAGATCCAGGAGCTTTCCGAGGAACAGGTCCTGGGCGGCGTCACCTTCGCCCACAAGGGCATGCAGGCGGTGATCGACGCGATCATCGATCTCGCCGAGCATTCAGCCAAGGAGCCGTTCGACTTCCAGCCGGACGACACCGACGCCATCCAGGTCGAGATGAAGGCGGCGATCGGCGCCGACCTGGCCGCAGCCTTCAAGATCCCGGCCAAGCTCGAGCGCCAGAACGCGGTCGCCGCGGCCAAGGCCAAGGCCGTCGAGGCCTTCGGCAAGTCCGAGGCCAAGCCTGACGGACTTTCGCCCGACAAGCTGGGCTCGGTGTTCAAGGACCTGGAAGCCGACGTCGTGCGGCGCAACATCCTCGACACCGGCGTGCGCATCGACGGCCGCAAGGTCGACCAGGTCCGCCAGATCGTCTCGGAAGTGGGCGTGCTGCCCCGGGCCCACGGCTCGGCGCTGTTCACCCGCGGCGAGACCCAGGCGCTGGTCGTGGCCACCCTGGGCACCGGCGACGACGAGCAGCTGATCGACGCGCTCGAGGGCAAGTACTACGAGAAGTTCATGCTGCACTATAACTTCCCGCCGTTCTCGGTCGGGGAGACGGGCCGCATGGGCGCGCCCGGTCGCCGCGAAGTCGGCCACGGCAAGCTGGCCTGGCGAGCGATCCGTCCGATGCTGCCCAAGGCGGAGGAGTTCCCCTACACCATCCGCCTGGTCTCGGAGATCTTCGAGTCCAACGGCTCGTCGTCGATGGCCTCGGTCTGCGGCTCGTCGCTGGCGCTGATGGACGCGGGCGTGCCCCTGAAGAAGCCGGTCTCCGGCATCGCCATGGGCCTGATCCTGGAAAGCGACGGTTACGCGGTGTTGTCCGACATCCTCGGCGACGAGGACCACCTGGGCGACATGGACTTCAAGGTCGCCGGCACCCACGACGGGATCACCTCCCTGCAGATGGACATCAAGATCGCCGGCATCACCGAAGAGATCATGCGCAAGGCGCTCGAGCAGGCGAAGGCCGGACGCGAGCACATCCTGGGCGAGATGAACAAGGCCATGGAGGCGCCCCGCGCCGCCCTTGGCGAATACGCGCCCAAGATCGAGACCATGAAGATCCCGGTGGACAAGATCCGCGAGGTGATCGGTTCCGGCGGCAAGGTGATCCGCGAGATCGTCGAAAAGACCGGGGCCAAGATCGACATCGGCGAGGACGGCACGATCAAGATCGCGGCCGCCGAGCAGACCAAGATCGACGCCGCCCTCGACTGGATCAAGTCCATCGCCTCCGAGCCGGAAGTCGGCCAGATCTACACCGGCAAGGTGGTGAAGGTCGTCGACTTCGGGGCGTTCGTGAACTTCTTCGGCGCCAAGGACGGGCTGGTCCACGTGAGCCAGATCTCCAACGAGCGCGTGAACAAGGTCTCCGACGTCCTGCAGGAAGGCCAGGCCGTGAAGGTCAAGCTCCTGGGCTTCGACGATCGCGGCAAGACCCGCCTCTCGATGAAGGTCGTCGACCAGGACACTGGCGAGGACCTGTCCAAGAAGGATGCGCCCGAGGCCGCGGACGCCTGAGGCTTCCGCCCCCCTGACGACGAAGGCGGCCGGAGCGATCCGGCCGCCTTTTTCGTGTCCGCGCTTGCGGGAACCGCTCGTCAATCGAGGACGAGACCCACGGAGTAATGCCAGGATCTCAGCCGGAACCGGGGCCGGTCATTGACCCTTGGAGACCCGACGACTAGCCACGTCGCGGGACGGAGACTCAAACAGGACCCAGGGGGGCGCATCATGGATTGGACCCCGTTCTTCCGCGACGATTGGCTGGCCCGGCGCCAGGAGCGGGCGCTGGAGCCGGAACTCCCGATCGTCGACCCGCACCAGCACTTCTGGCCGGATCCTGAGCGCGGCTATGACCCCGCGAGGTTCCTCGCCGACGTCGCCGACGGCCATAGGCTGCTCGCCA
>Ga0268264_10005820_pt1 | contig 10451 bp, 8 predicted proteins | sample KBSSwiS32_FD_190357 | JGI IMG/M metagenome (GOLD analysis project Ga0268264, IMG submission 190357) | Switchgrass rhizosphere microbial communities from Kellogg Biological Station, Michigan, USA - KBS Switchgrass S3-2 (SPAdes) (version 2) | ecosystem: Host-associated > Plants > Roots >... | reverse complement strand
CGCCGGCTATCAGTACGACGTTGAACGCCTCCTCGAGGTATGTGCTGATCGGAATGTGGCGGTGCAGACGATCAAGTCGGTGGCACAGCGTCGCTGGCGTGACGACGACGGGGAGCCACACCTGTCTTGGTACCGGCCTCTCCCCGAGGGCGAAGCGTTCGGTCGAGCGGTGGCCTACGTGTTGGCCAACCCGCAGCTCTTTCTCAACTCATCGAGCGATGCCCGACTGTTGCGCCCGATCCTGACGGCGGCCTCGGGTGACCTGGCGATGCCGAACGAGGAGCAACTGCAAAGCGATGCCGAGGCCCTCGACATGGCGCCGTTGTTCGACGGCGGTGCCTTAGAGCGCATCTAAGGGGCGGAAGGTGCGGGCGGCCTCGCGGTCGACCAGCTGATGAGCAGCGAGAGCGCTACCGCGGCCGCACCAACCAGGAGGACCCGCCCCACGCTGAACGACTGGGACGGCAAGATGGCGGCCAGGACGCCCTCTACTACCGGCACCGGCAACACCGCCAAGACCAAAGTGCGCAACCGGGCGCGCCGCCCGTCGTCGAGAAGGGTGACGCAAATGGTCCACGGCGCGAACATGAATATCGACAGGTAAGCGCCGCGGGCCCAGTCTCCGAGCCTCGTCATGCGAAGGCGGGCGATGTCGTCGTCGGGAAATGTCTTCAGCATGGCCACCGTGGCGGGGAAGAAGTTGGTTCGGGACACTTTTCCCGGCTCACCAACGCTGACCCGCAACGATGACGGCTGGTAGCTGATGACAACTCGCTGCGGACCTGCGTGCTCGAACACGCCTGGCACCACGAACTCCGGCGCACCGGCGTTGGGCCCGGTGAAGGCCGAACGCACGCGCACTACGAGGTCGGTGCCGTTCTGCGCAACGGTGAGGTTCCGGTGGAGTGGATCGGTCGAGATCGAAAGCAGTCGAGCCGGACCCGATTGGTCCATCGAGGACGTGGTGGCGTCGACCGCTACCGTGAACGAGTCGGTCTGAGCGATGCTTCGAGAGATTTCGGAGACCGGATCGGTGGCCTGCACCCAGTGTTGCGGAGTGATCTGCAAGCCGTCCTTGGCGATCGTGATCGTGCTGTCCGAGCCGTGGACTTGCCACCCCGGCGGCATCACGCCGCTGGCGAAGTCGTAGTCAAGGAGCGTCGACTCAGGTGCCACCGCGGTCATCGATGCCCCGCCCAGCCAATCCGAGGTCTCCTCCTCGGTGAGGCTTCGGTTGGCCAGCGACACGTGGGCGATCGATCCTTGCCAGGGCCGATTGCCGGTGGCCTCGTTGCCGAGGACGAGCGGGTATTGCGGATCCCACCCCGCCAATTCAGTGTTGTCGCGCACCCGAATTGCCACCAGGATCACCAGCACGATTGGCACGAGGCTGAGGGCGAGGAAGGCGCCCCGCCACAGTGGCGATCGGGTCGCGGGACGATCGCGTTCGAGGCGGCGATCCAACGCCGCTTCCGATGCGATCCAGATCAAGGCCCCCAGAGTGGCCCCCACCGTGTTAGCTGCGATGTCGTCGATCGAGGGATCGCGCAAGAGCCAGGCCGACTGCAACAACTCGACGACCACCGACAACAGCAAGCCCAGTGCGGTACCCGCCACGACCGATGAGCGCCGCGACAGCCTCTTGGCTCTGGCCAGTCCGGCCAGCCCGAAGCCGAGCGGCATGAAGAGCACGGTGTTTATCGGAACCTCACGAGGTTTCCAGAGCGGTCCGGTGGTGAGGCTGAAGTTCTTGATCACGTCGGAGGGGGACTGACCGTGGCTCACGAAGTCGAACGGGAAGAGAGTGAAGTAGGTGATGGTGACGATCGCGGTCGCCGCGATGCCAAGAGCCAGCACGTGGGCGGCCGACAGAGGCCGCAGCTTGCGATCGCGATCCCCGTTCACTTGATCGGTGACCCGCTCGCCTTCGACCGACTCATGCACGGTGCTGCGGCCACGAGCCAAATGTAGCCAATGGCGCCGAGGCGCGCCGGTCGGCCTCCCCGGCAAGGGGCGTTGCCGGCCGGTCCCAGGGCGGTCGATAGCATCAGGCCGTGGACGCCTTGAGTTGCACCGCGCCGAGCGTGCAGGCCCCGATCGCCTACGCCCGTCGCGACGTCGATCCCCGGACCATGAGCGCCACCGACACCTTGTCCGTCGACGCCTTGGAGATGCATCTCACGACCATCGGTGATGTTCGTGATGCCGCGCCCGATCTTTCCCTCGACGAGGACGGCTTCATCCTTCGGCAGCGCCCCACCACCGTTGACGACTATTTCAACCTTGATCGAGTGGAACAGGCGTACATCCCGGAGGTAGTGGATCTGGTCACCGAGCTCTCCGGTGCCACTGGCGCGGTGGTGCTGGAGCACGTCATCCGCGGGCCGTTGAAGTTGGGCCAAGAGCACCCGGAGTACGGGCGTCACACACTGGGATGGGCGTTCAAGGCTCACCTCGATGCCGACGAGAACACCTTTCGCACCTGGGCCGCCAATGTGGCCCCGCCAGAGTTGGCCGATCGCTGCCGATCGGAATCGTTCGCGGTCTACAACGTGTGGCGTCCGATAACGCCGGTCGAGCAAAAGCCGCTGGCGTTCTGCCACGCCCGCACGGTGAGGCGTGAGGACCTCATTCCCGCGTATTTCGACGGTCGGTACCCGGGGATGAACGAGTCGGAGTACTACCCTTCGATCAGCTACTTCCATCTGGCGTTTGATCCGGGCCAGCGCTGGTATTACTTCTCGGATATGCAGCCCTACGAAGTGGCCGTGTTCAAACAACATGACACGTCGCACACGCGAGCGCATTGCGTGCCCCATACGGCGTTCGAGGACCCCTCGAGTAGGCCCGATGCGGTGCGCCGCCAGAGCATCGAGGTTCGGGTCTTCGCGTTGCGTTGAAGCGATGCCCGGGCGGTGGCTCAGCCTCCAAGGGGTTCGCGGTACACCACCGCCGTTCCATCGAGCACCACCACGCCGTCCTGATTGGTGATCGTGGTGCGAAGCGTTCCTATCGGTTTGTCGTCGCGTCGCGTCAGCACTTCTACTTCGGCGGTGATGCGATCACCGGGTCGAACCGGTGCTCGAAACGACCAATCAACGTGGAGGAACACGCTGCCGGGTCCCGGGAGATCCTCGGCTACCACGGCGTTCAGCAGACCGGACGTGACCCCGCCCTGCACGATGATGCCCCCGAAGCGAGACGCCCGGGCCAGCGGTTCGTCGTAATGAAGTGGGTTGCGGTCGCCCGTCATCTCGGTGAAGCGCACGATGTCGTTCTCAGTGATGGTTCTCGTACGCCGGGCGCGGCGGCCGATCGGGGGAATCGGTTCGGTCGTCATAGCCGGCCCACCGGGTCGAGGGCGGCGAGCGTCTCGATCTCGCTCGCCATGGCGGAATTGAGCCGCAGCAGGAGGTCGGAGATCTCGGCCTCATCCCACTCATGGCTGGCGATGCGATCGACGACCTCGAACAACGGCAGGCTGAGGCGATCGCGGGTGGCCTCGTAATCGGCCAACGCGTCGCGCTCGCTGGCGTCATCGGCGAAACAGGTGAGAATGGAGCGAGCCAAAAGCTCGGCGTCGCGAAGGGCGTCGGTAATGCCGTGCGCGCTGATCGGATCTTTGTAGTAGCCGGCGTCGCCTACCAACGCCCAACCCGGCCCGTGGGAGCGACGGATAAAGCCCCGATGACCGGGCCACGTGCGGGTGCCCATCGGCGGGGTGGCCGAGCTGAGCCGGCGGGCCACTTCGCGTGATCCCTGGGCCACGATCTCTCGGATCACCCCAGTGCCTCCTCGCTGGATGCGGTCGGCTGGCGCACTGGCAAAAACGCACGTCTGGCCGTCGTTGGTGGGGATGATCCCCGACGCCGCGTTGGGTCGGAAGATCCATTCGTAGCCGTTCGTGTCGAGCCCCGACCAGTAGCCGTAGGTGGTGGCGCTGGCGTGTCGGCCGAGTCGCGTGAACGGCGCGCCGGTGCGGTTCGCCACCGTCGAGCGAATCCCGTCGGCGCCCACCACGAGCCGGGCCCTGAGCTCCACCGGTTGTCCAGCGCAGGTCTCGGCCCGAACACCGACCACCCGGTCGCCACGCCTCATGAGATCGGTCACGGTGGTTTGGTGATGGACTTCGGCTCCGGCGTCCACCGCGGCGCTCACCAATATGGGATCGAGCACCGTTCGGCGGGGAGCGTAAAGGGCATCGACACCGTCGGACGGCTTAATGGTGATCACGATGGGTTCGTCGCCGTAGACGAACGTGGTCCTGCCGATCGGTGGGGTGGATGCCGCCACCACGTGCTCCAGCAACCTCCAACGGGCGAGCTGGAGAACGCCGGCGCGCATGAGGGCGTGTGTCGACAACGCGTCGGTATTCGCACGCTGATGATCGACCAGGAGGGTTTTGAGCCCCTGTCGGGCCAGGAGCATGGCGGTGGCCGCGCCGGCCACTCGAGCACCCACGACGATCACATCGAACGTGCCGGACTGCAGGGGTGATGGTGGATTGGCGGAGGGCATGACCGCGCTCATTTCTGCTCGAAGGTGACGCTAGCTCGGCACCGATCGACGCTGTCGCGGCGGCAGATGTGTTCGGCAACGAACGTCGCGTCTCGGCCGACACCGTCGATGAAGTTGGAGTTGCGGAAGTGTTGGAACCGTTGACCGAGCACGTACGCGCCCGGGATGCAGGTGACCCCTCGGTGCTGCGCGATCTCCCCGCGATGGTCGAGCAACGGCAGATCGAGCCATTCATAGCCTCGGCGGTACCCGGTGGCCCACACGATCGTCTCGATGCCGACCGCTGCGAGATCAATCGAATCGGGGATGCTCCGCATCGTCAGCGACGGAATCGGCTCGGGGTCAAGCACTTCCGCGGTCAGGCCGAACTGCTCGATGGCTTGGTCGATTCGGCCGAGCAAACCCGCCATCTGGCGGTCGGCCGTGTCCACCAGCCGGCGCACATCGGTGCCAAGGCTGAGGCGCGTACCGTCTCCGTCGAGCGCTCGGCCGACGATGCGAACCCCGTTGGCCGCCAGGGTGGCGAGGTCCAGTGTGGAGTGGTCGGGTCGCCCAACTACTCCCAGAGACGGCTCGGTGCGGGCGGCGATGATGTCGTCAACATCATCGATCGTCTTCTCGAAAGATCCGATGAGCTCGAGCCACCAGAAGATGTCCATGCCCCGATAGCGCCGAGGGGCGCGACGGTGGTTGCCGACGGCCAGCGTTACCTCTCGCCCGCTGGATTGAAGCTCGTCGGCCAGCTGGAGGCCGGTGGCCGAAGCACCTACTACCAGGACCCCGCCGTGTGGGAGATCGGCGGGGCTCTGGTAGCTGCTCGGGTGCAGTTGGTGGATGCGGCCGCTCAGTCGGCCCGCCCATGCGGGCACGGCGGGGCGGTCGCACCACCCCGTGGCAATGACGACGTTGCGAGCGCGGTGCTCCCGATCATCGGTGGCGACGGCAAACCCGTCGCCTCGGGTGCTGACCCGCTGTACGACCGATTCTTGGAGAACCGGCGCGTCAAACGACGCGGCGTAGCGATCGAAGAATGACGCTACTTCTGGCGCCGCCATGAAGCCGTCGGGATCTTCGCCGTCATAGGCCCAGCCCGGCAGGCGGGTCATCCAGTTGGGGGTGAGTAGACGCAGCGAGGCCCATCGCTCGCTGCGCCAACGTTCGGCGATCCGTCCCCTCTCGAGGACGAGATGATCACGGCCAAGCGATGTCAGGCAGCGGCTGAGGGCCAAGCCGGCTTGTCCGCCGCCCACGATGAGGGTGTCGGTCGTCGTCATGGTGCATCAGCTCGCCTGAACCTCGATCGCCACCGGAACACCGTTGGTGATCATGTCGTACACGGCCGACCGAGCCCTCGACTGCTCGACGATCTGACGCAGCTTTGCCGGGTCGTCGCCGGTGAGCCGGAAGCTCACCTTGATCTGCTCGAACCCGTTGCGCACACCGTCGCTCAGCCCGAGGAGGCCCATCAGGTCGATGTTTCCCTCGACGGTCGACTCCACGGAGGTGAGGTGCACCCGACGGGCCGCCGCGATGTTGGCGATGCCGGCGGTGAGGCAGGCGGCCAGGGCGTGGAGCACGTATTCCACCGGGGTCGGGCCGTTGTCGGCGCCGACGAGCACGGCCGGGTGGTCGGCGTCGAGGACGTGCGCGCTGGTGTGTTCCATCTCTTGCATCGCTCCGAAGAACCCGTGGATCGTTGAGCGGTTGTGGGTTCCACTCACCCACCGATTGGTGGCGCGGAACTGAAACTTGGCGATCTCGTTCTGGGCCTTCACAGCGTCGAGGGTGGCGAACAGGGTGGCGGTGTCGACACCGTTGCGGATTGGGCTCTCTGCGGTTACGGACATGGCTGTCTCCTTCTGATTTGAATGCCATCGCCTGGTCGACGAGGTGCTGCCGACCGTAAAGAAGGCGCCTTCCCGACCCCTTCCCCTCGACCGGAAGGCAGGGGAAGGTTTGAGGAAGGCGCTTCGCCCACGATCGCGGTCTGTGTCCTCTGCTTCCACCGTCGTCGCGCGCCCTAGGCTCAGGTGCGTGCACGTGGAGGTGCGGCTCCTTGGGGGGTTCGAGGTGCTCGTCGATGGCCGCAGCATCCGCGACCCCTTACTGGCCCGGAAGGATCCGGCCCATCTCGTAGAGCTGCTGGCGTTGACCAGCGGGCATCGGATGCACCGGGAGCAGGTCATCGACGCGCTGTGGCCCGACGCCCCGCGTCCGGCGGTGGCCAACCGCCTGCACAAGGCGGCCCACTTTGTTCGCAAGGCCACCGGTGTGAACGACAGCATCGTGCTCAGTGGCGAAGCAGTGGCGCTGTTTCCGACCGGCCAGGTGGAGGTGGATGCGGCCGAGTTCGAACGACTGGCCGACCCTTTCGTGCCGGGCGATCAGTCGCTGGCACTGGAGCGGGCTCTCCTGATGTACCGCGGCGACTTGCTTCCCCTCGACCCCTACGAAGACTGGGCGTTCAGTCACCGCCAGAGGCTCCGGTTGCGCCATCGGGAGCTGCTTCGCCGAGCGGGCCGATTCGATGAGCTCGTCGCCCTCGAGCCCACCGATGAGGCGGCGCATGTCGCGGTGATGGAGCGCCTGCTGGCCGCCGGTGATCGCGCCGGCGTGCTGCGCCAGTTCGCCTGGCTCTCAACGGTGCTCGAGGAGGAGATGGGGGTGGGGCCGAGCGGTGAGGCCTGGGCGCTTCGTGCCCTCGCGCTCGATTCGGCCGCTGCATCTGATTCAGAAGCGGCATCGGCTCCCGGACGAGCCGCTGATCTGGCGACCCAGCAGGTTCGTTTCTGCACGACGCCCGATGGTGTGCGCTTGGCCTACGCGTCGAGCGGGAGTGGACCGCCGATGGTCAAGGCCGCCAATTGGCTGACTCACCTCGACTTCGACTGGGACAGCCCGGTCTGGCGGCATTGGTGGCAGGCGCTGTCGCGACATCACACCCTCGTGCGCTACGACGAACGGGGCTGCGGTCTTTCGGACTGGGACATCGATGGGGCCTCCTACAGTCTGGAGGCATGGGTCCGCGATCTTGAGACGGTGGTGGACGCGCTGGGGCTGGAGCGGTTTCCGCTCCTTGGTATCTCTCAGGGCGGTCCGATTGCCGTCACCTATGCCGCCCGTCATCCCGAGCGAGTGAGCCACCTGATCGTGTACGGCACCTGCGCCCGCGCCACATGGGCGAAGGCGAGCGAAGCGGAACGCCGCGAGTTGTCGGCGTTGGGCGAGCTCATCAAGGTGTCGTGGGGCAGCGACAAGCCGGGCTTTCGCCAGATCTACGACGCCAGGTTTCTTCCCGACGGCCCGATCGAGAGCTGGCGCGCCTTCGACGAACTGCAACGGCGCTCGACCTCGGGGCGTAACGCATATCGCCTGTGGCGGGCCTTCGGAAGCCTCGAGTGCACCGAAGCCGCAAGCAGCCTGGATGTACCGACGTTGATCCTTCACGCCTCCGACGATCGTGTTTGGCTGTTCCGGGAAGCCGAGGAGTTGCACGAGATGGTGGCGGGCAGCCGGCTGGTGGCGCTGCCCAGCAGCAATCACATCCTGCAGGCCCACGAGCCGGCGTTCGGCTGCTTCATCGACGAAGTGGAGCGCTTTGTGGCCAGCTGATGGTGAGGCTGGAGAGGAAGGTCCGCGGAAGGCGCAGAGCGCACACTCCGGGCCATGGACAAGCACCGGCGTGACCATCCCGTTCTCCTAGCCCTCCAAGGAGTTGATCTGCTTTGTTCGGTCGTGGCTCCAGCGCTGGTTCGACTCATCGCCGACACCGACATGGTCGACCTGCCGGCGGCGCGCACCATTGCCCAAACCGGCCGGCACGCCCGCCAGTTCATCGCCGTCGTGGACGGATGGGTGGAACAGACCGACGAACGTGGCCGTGCCACGCAAATCGGACCGGGCGGCCAGGTCGGGGCGCGCGAGCTGGTGGACGTCAAACCGTTTGCGGCCACCTTTACCACGCTCACGTCGACCACGGTGCTGGTGATGAGCGCGCCCGCTTTTCGCTGGGCCGCCGACGAATTCAGGTTGTTCGGGCCTGAGGGGCCGGCGGTGCGGGCTCCGATGAGGCAGGGCCCGTTGGTGCGGGCTGGTTCGGTACAGGTTGGTTCGGTACAGGCTGGGTCCATGTCGGTTGGCCCGGCGTCGGCTCCGTCTTGGCCCATGCCGTGGTGGCCCAATCGGTCGAGGCGGGGGGCGCTCCCGCGGCGTAGGCCTGCGCCGCCAGTCGATCCTGCTCGCGACGCTGGATCTCGGCTTCGGCCGCTTCCAACGAGTGCAGGCGCTGCGTCAACCACGAGATCAACGCGTTGAACACCATCGCCAGGATTCCATACACGATCATGGCGAACACAACGGACGTGTCGAACACGGCCTCGATATCGCCGTTGGTTTGCCCAGTTGGATCGGCGTGAAGGTCCCCCGGAACGGCTCCATGACGCGATCGAGGTTGCGGTAGCTACCAGCTCGTGAACGGTGTGGTGCACCGGGCGAACGTCGCCTTTTCCGGACCCACCGCCGCCTCAGCGACGGTCGGGCACCTCGAGGCGGCAGGAGTTGGTAACCGCACGGCAAGAACGCGATCCTTGGTGGCCGTCCGGCTGAGCCTATGACCGACCCTTCGACCGAAAGTTCGCCCGAACCCTCATCGTCGCTGTTCTCGTCGCTGCGGTACCGGACCTACCGGCGGGTGTGGGCGGCCACCGTCGTCGACCAAACCGGCAACTGGTTGCAGATCACCGGACGGGCCTGGCTGATCTACCACGTCACGGGTTCGACCACCTCGCTGGGCACGATTTACTTCCTGTCGTATTTGCCGCAGCTGCTGCTGGCACCTCTTGGCGGGGTGGTGGCCGACCGATTCGACCGTCGCTTGGTGCTCATGACCGGCGAAGTGGTGCTTGGTCTAGGGGCGGCGGCGATGGCCGTGCTGGCGTCCACCGACACCGCCACGGTGGCCACGGTAGGGGTGCTCTCGCTCATCCTCGGCGCGGCCGCCACCTTGTCGATGCCGGCCCAGATCGCGCTCGTGCCCGCGCTGGTGCCGCGCCATGAACTCACGAGCGCGGTGTCGCTCACGGCGGCCACCCAAGCCACCACCCGGGTGCTCGGTCCGCTCTTGGCCGGCGCGCTGATCCCTCTCATCGGAGTGGCGTGGTTGTTCTGGCTCAACGCCGCCAGCTTTCTGGTGATCCTCGGGGTCTGGCTGGCGACGCGGGTGCCCAAGCAACCACCGATGGCCGAGGGAACCACGTTCGGGGCAATTGCGGCGTCGATCCGCTGGGTGCGCAACACACCGGCGGTGGCGGTGGTGATCGTTACCACGCTCGTGGTGGCCGGAATCGGCCAGGTGTACCAGCCCCTCGCGGTGGCCTATTGCACCAAGGTGTTGGCCAACGGAGACGGCGACCGTGGAGCCACTTACTACGGACTGTTTCAGGCCGCCATCGGGATCGGATCGGCCATCGGCATTGCCAGTCTCGTCGTACTGGCGAGCCGCCAGCCCCGCATGGGGTTCAAGGTGGCCACCATCGGCTGCGCGGCGTCGATGTTCTTTGTCGGCCTCGCCCAATCGCTGCCCACGGCCCTTCTGGCCGGGCTGGCGATCGGGGTGTTCCAGTTCGCGCTGACCACCTTGTCGCTCACGTTCATCCAGCACGCCGCCCCCGAGGAGATGCGCGGTCGAGTGGTGTCGCTCCAGACCATTTGTTGGGCCGGCCCTCTTCCCCTCATCGGGTTGATCGGGGGCGCCCTCGCATCGATGATCGGGCTTCCCGCCACCCTCATGTGGTTCGGAGTCCTGTGCCTTGTGTACTGCGTCCCCTTCATGTGGCTGGCCCGCTACCTCCCCACGACCTCGATAGCGGCGCCCTCGGCTGCCACCCGCCTGGCGGCTCAGGAGGAGGAAGACTTCGTGGTCGTGCCGGTAGTGG
>Ga0268264_10005819_pt1 | contig 10451 bp, 10 predicted proteins | sample KBSSwiS32_FD_190357 | JGI IMG/M metagenome (GOLD analysis project Ga0268264, IMG submission 190357) | Switchgrass rhizosphere microbial communities from Kellogg Biological Station, Michigan, USA - KBS Switchgrass S3-2 (SPAdes) (version 2) | ecosystem: Host-associated > Plants > Roots >... | reverse complement strand
CGCTCGGTCGAGACGCTCGTCCTCGGTGATCCTAACGCCAAGGTGCTCGCGCTGCGCGATTCGTCGACCGCCGGTGACCTGCTCGCGGTCGGCGCAACATCACCGACGACCTTGCCTGGCGGAGGTACCATAGCCGGTCTCGCCGCACCCGACGCGGCACGTATCGATTCGATCGCCGCGCGAGCTCCGACGACCGTCAGGCGCGTGTTGTTCACGCCTGCGTCGGCGACGAAACAGCTCGGCGATGTCGCGGTGCGCTCGCAGAACCTCATCGCCGCTGATGCGGCGGTCGGCGTCGCCCGCTACCGCCTGAGCCAGCAGCTCGACGCGCAGCAGCGCGAGATCGCGCTGCTCTCGCAGCTCGGTGGTTCGCTCGCGGCGGACAGCGGTCAGATCGGCACGATGGCGGTGAACTATCAGACCCTCGCTGATTCGATCGCGAGGCTCGACCAGCTCTTGTCCACCGCCGAGACGCGCGTTCGCGAGATGCTCGGCCGCGAGATCGAGGGCACGAGGTCGCTCGCGGCGGAAAACGCGAAGACCGCGGACAGTCTTCGCACCGCCCTGGCCTCGCGCGGCAGCGCGGAGGACCGTGCGGCGCTGGACGAAGAGGTCGCGACCGCCGCGGCGTATGCGAAGGTCGCGGAGATCGCGGCGCAGGGGCTCGACAGCGCAATCGCTCACCATCCCGTATTCGTCGCGCGAAACGCGCTCCGCACGCGTGACGTGAACACCAGGGCAGTGCTCGCGGCCATGCAGTCGTCCTACGCCGGCTCGCGGCGTGACGTCGACGCCGCGCTCGGCACGCTTCACAGCGGCGATACACCGGAGGTTCAGCGCGCGCGGCAATCGCTCGCCGACGCGGAATCGCGGCGGAGTGCCGCGGAAGGCGATGCCGTGGCGGCTGTGAACGCGGAGCTCTCCGCGCGTGCCGGACGCTTGATTGCCGACCTGCAGCGTAACACGGAAGCGGCGCAGTTCGGCGTTGCGAGCGCCACCTTCTTCCGTGCCATTGACGAGCCACGTGCCGCCGGTGGAGCGGGCAGCGCTGGTTCGTCGCGCAACCGAAATCCGGAACGGAGGCGTTAGGCGCATGCATCGACTGACCCTGTGCGTGCTCCTGGCGTTTGGCGTGCCGATGGCGTCGTCGGTAGCCGATGCGCAGCAGGACACATCACGCGCCCGGCGCGGCGCGACGACAGCCAGGTCGTCCGCTGGTGACGTCGTGCGGTCCGCGTACAATGGTCCCGCGGGCGACACCGCGATCATCCGCCTCGACCGATTTCTACAGCAGTATCCGAAAAGCCCGCTGCGTCCACGCGCCCTCATGCAGCTCGGAGAATTGCTGGTCCGGCGTGCCGACGAGCGGTTTGCGGAAAGCCAGCGGGCTGGGAACGACACGACCGCGCGCCCGGACTACAAGGAAGCCATCGCGCGGTACCAGGAGCTGTTGACCACCTACCCGAAATTCGAGCGTCGCGACGCGGTGGCGTACACGCTCGGGACGCTATATGCGCAGGAGCAACGACACACCGACGCCGTGAAGGCCTTCTCGACGGTTGCCGCCGATAGCTCCGCACTCACGAGTGAGGCGCTGTTCCGGCTTGGCGATTCGTACTTCGAGATTGCGTCGACTCAGCGAGGTGCCGCGCGACGAAACAGCTTTGCCCGCGCGGCCACGGCGTATGAACGGGCGGCCGCAGCAGCGCCGAAGGACGGCGACATTTACTTCCTGTCGCTCTACAAGCTCGGATGGTCGTATTACAACCAGGCGACACAAACCTCGCAGGCCGAGTACTCCAAGGCCGTGGATGTGTTTGGCCGCCTCATCGACGCCTATGACAAGCTGACCCCGCAGCAGCAGGCGCGACTCGGCCTCCGGAGCGAGACCATCGAGTACATGGCCGTCGCGTTCACGCAGGTGGGTGGCGCGGAAGCGGCCAATCGCTACTTCGCCGCACACGGTGGAGCGGACTATCGCTTGCCCGTCATGCGTCGTGTCGCGTTCAACCTGCAGGAGCAGGGCGACTTTGGGCGAGCGGCTGAAGCGTACGAAGCCGTAGTTACGCAAGCGCCGAACGACTCCAACGCGATCGGGCTGCAGCGCGAGATCATCGACATGTATGAGAACCGCATGCTGGAGCCGGAGCGCGCACAGCAGGCGCGTCTGGACCTCGTGAACCGGTTCGGTCCGGGGTCGCAATGGGCGCAGGCGAACGCGAACAACGCAGCGGCAATTGACAGCGCGGCAGTCGTTCGAGAGATCGCGCTGCGCCAGGCCGCGCAGTACAGCCTGGCGCAGGCGCAGCGTGGTCGCGACAGGCAGAAGTACGCCGCCGCGGCGTCGCTCTACGAGCGGTACCTGCGTGAATTCCCCAAGTCGGACAGCACGCAGGCGGTGAACACGTACTTCGCGGAGGCGTTGTTCAGCACCGGCGATTACGCTCGGGCCGGGGCGGAGTACTCGCGGACGGCGTACGCGTACCCCAACGATTCGACGGGCGCGGTTGCCGAGCGTGCCGGACGCAACGCGATCGTGGCGTTCGATTCTGCGCTCGCCAAGAACCCGCGTGACGTCGCGGCGCAGGACTCGCTGTTCGCGTCGGTTGATCGATTCGCCGCGCGCTTTCCGGCGAGCAGCGTGTCGCGCACCGCGCTCATGCAGAAGGGCCGCCGCGCACTGGAAGCACAACGCTGGGATGTCGTGGAAACGACCTTCCGCACGTACGCGCAGCGGTACCCGAACGATTCGCTGACGCCTAACGCGCAGAAGCTCGTTGGCGACGCGCTCTACCGGTCAGGCAAGTACGATGCGGCGCAGGCCCAGTGGGAGCTCGCGCAGAGCTCAGCGCGTCAGGGCGGCAAACGCGGGCTGGCGGACTCCATCGCCACCGTTCGCACGGCTGCGGCGTCGTCGTACGCCGACACGCTGATCAGATCGGGCAATTTCGAGCGTGCCGCCGAAGAGGTCTACGTCGCGTTCGCGGACAAGAATCCGGCATCCGAGAAGGCGCCCGACGCGCTGCGCGACGCGATCGAGACCTACTTGCTAGCGGACAACGATGCCCGTCGACGCGGGGATGCCGCTGCCTCGCAGAAAGCGCGCGACCGGGCCATTGCGCTCGCCGACCGCCTGACGACGCAATATCCGAAATACCAGTATCACGCACAGTATCAGGCGCTGCGCGCGCAGCTCCTCGCGGAATCCGGCAGGCGTGAGGAAGCGCTGACGGCTCTCCAGAGAGTCGTCGCCGAGAATCCAACATGGGACGGGCGAGCCGACGCGATGGTGCGGATTGCGTCCACGCTCGACTCGCTCAAGCGGAAGCGCGAGGCCGCGTCCGCGTACGAAGCCTTCGCCGCGGCGTACCCTCGCGACCGACGGGCACCTGACGCGCAGTACAATGCGGCAGTGACGTATCTCGAGGTGCCCGATAGCGTGGCGGCATCGCGCGCGTACGGCACGTTCGTGAATCGCTTTCCGAAAGACCCGCGCACGCCACAGGCGCAGTCCACACGGGTGTCGCTCATGCGCGCGGGCGGTGACTCACTCGGGGTCGCACGTGAGCTCAGCTCGTTATGCACCGCCGCGCCGCCGCCCGAGCTCCGCTCGGCGTGCTCGGCGCGCCTTGCGGAGCAGGAGTTCCGAGCGGGCACTGCGATGTTCCCGCAATACAAAGCGGTGCGCCTCGTGATTCCGTCCAAGGCGCAGCTGAACGCGGCCGGCGTGGCCAAGGCGTCGCGAAAGAAGCAGCAGCTGCTCAAGGACATGTCGGACCATTTCACGAAAGCGATCCAGACGGGTTCGCCGCTGTATCTGGCTGCGGCCACGTACTACGTCGGGCTCGCGCAGTGGGAGTACGGCGACTTCGTGAAGCACGTCCGTCTACCGGTAAACCTGACGGCGGCTGAACGGGCTGCGGCGAACACAGGCTCGGATCGTCAGGCCACCCAATACTACGATGCGGCGCGTGCGACGTGGCAGGCGCTGCTTGATAAGGCACAACAGCAGAAGATCGACAACGAGTGGGTCAACCGAACGCGCGATGCGCTGGCCGGCAATGTGCCTGCAACGCCACCAACCGGCCCGGGAGGTGAGCGATGACACTGCGTGTCCGCCGTTATGCGAGTCGAGTTTTGGTGCGGTGCGTCACCGTCGCTGCCGTGCTCGCAACGCTAGCTTCGCTCTCATCTCGGGTGGCGAACGCGCAGCAGCCGACCCGAAAGCCGCGGACGCAGGCGCCGCGATCGACGATAGAGATTCGCGGTCAGGTGCCGACGCCGCAGGTAGTTACGGTGCGACCGCGCGAGACACCGGCGTATAGTCGTCGTGTGCTCGTGCCCGGTTTCTTCGATCACGATTTTTGGCCTTCGATCCTGCCGCCGCTCGACATCGTGTCGGCGAGGCCGGGAACTCGGTCCGACACGACCTCACGGTCTACCGCCGACTCCACCGCTCGTCCTCCGTCGTCACCTCGTCCTCCGTCGGGCACGCCTCCTGCTCCTCTGAGACGGTAAGCGGATTCACGTCGTCGTCTTACAGGCGACGACGCCACTTTTTTTTGCGCCGACCCGCAACCGACGATCGCGCGCTCCCGAACCCATGCTCCTCCGGAGACTGTTGAGATGAACACCGTGCTCGAGTGGTACCGCAACGGCGGTCCCGTCATGAATGCGATCCTGCTCGTCGCGGTCGTTGGCCTCGCCGTGTTCCTGGAGCGGTTCTACACGATCGTCATTCGGTCGAAGATCAACGGGCGCGCGTTCATCGAACGCGTGATCCAGCTGGTCCGTGCGGGCAAGATCGAGGACGCGATCAAGCTCTGCGCGCAGTCGGGCGCGGCGCTGCCGGACATGGGGCTCCTCATCCTGCGGAGTCGCAGCCGAGACGAGTCCGACCTCCAGAACGTTGCCGACGCGGCGGCGCTGGCGGTGATCCCGCGCCTCACGCGGCGTCTGCAGTATCTCCCGATGCTCGCGAACGTCGCGACGCTGCTCGGCCTGCTCGGAACGATCTTTGGATTGCGCGCAGCGTTCCAATCGGTATCGATGGCCGCTGCCGCCGAGCGGTCGGAGCGACTCGCGTCAGGCATCGCGATTGCGCTGAACGCCACGGGATTCGGCCTCCTCACCGCGGTGCCGCTGTCGGTCGCGCATGCGTATCTCGTGAGCCAGGCGGAGACGATCATCGAGCATATCGATGAGTTCTCCGTTCGGCTGATCAACGCGCTCATCGACCGGCCGGATGTGCGGCTCGGTCACCGTTAGGCAGACGTCGTGGCATCGGTTTACCTCCGATCGAAGCAACGGCGTGCCGAGCGGGCATCGCTGACCGACGCGGGGCACCTGAACCTCGTGCCGCTGGTCGACATCCTGACGTCGGTCGTGTTCTTCTCGCTGCTGACTTACCAGGGCGCGGCGCTCGCCGCGCTGACGTCCTACGACCTGACGCTCCCGCCCGTCGTGATCACGGCGCAGCAAGCTACCTCCGCACCGCAGAATGCGCTCAACCTCCTGCTGGCCGTGCGCGTCGACCACGACAAGCTGCTCATCGAGCACACCGGTCAAGGAGGTTTCCGGAAGGAGATCTCGGGCGTGCAGGGCGCGTCGCTCGACACGCTCCAGTCGCTCATGACGGAGATTCGACGACGGTACCCGCAGAACTCGGACGTCGTGGTCATTCCTGCCGACGACGTGGCATACGATGACCTGATCCACGTGCTCGAACGGCTCCGCATCGCACAGTTCTCCGGGATCTCGCTCGGCAACCGTACGCGCGCGACCCAGGTTGCCGTGGCGGACCGACGGCCAAATCGAGTCGCGCGATGAGCTCGCAGATCACGCCACCGGGGTCGATGGCGCCCGTCAAGGCCATGGTCGGCGCGCGCAACCGCGCGCGCGCCGCGCGGCTCGCGCGCCGCGCCGCGCAATTCAACAAGTTCCGGCTCGTCCAGCTCAACCTCGTCCCGCTCGTGGACACGTTCGTGTCGGTCGTGTTCTTCACGCTCGTGACGGCCACGGTGGGCGAGCTCGCGCCGGTCGTACGCGGCGTCAATCTGCCGGAGTCGCGAGTCGGCCAGCCCGCCCTGCAGCAGATCACGTTAGGCATCGGCCCGCAGGTCACCCTGGCGGGCCGGCCGGTGATGAGCACGCTCGAGGCGGCTCAGGCACGGTCCGACAACCCTGCGCAGCCGCTCCTGATCCCGCCGCTGTACGCCGCGCTGCGCGCCAAAGCCGACTCCATTCGTGCGCTGCGGCGTATCCCGAACGGTCAATCCATCGACGCGCCGCTGGCTATCCAGGCCGACCGCACGATGCGCTACGACCTGCTGTCTCGCGTTATGCAGACGGCCCGCTTGGCCGGTTTTCGCAATTTGACGCTGCAGGTCAGTCACGTTGCGGACGCGGGCGTGAGGTCGAGTTGAAATGAGCAGTGCAGTCACGCCCAACAGTCCCGTGCCCCCGGAGCCGACCCCGGCGCCCGCGCACGGCGCCGACGAGCCGTTCACTCGGTCGCTCCACTACGAGTTCGCTGGCGAAGAGGGGCGCGCGCTGCTGTCGTCGTACGCCTTTTCCGTTGCGCTTGGCATCGCGTGGCTTGCCTTCGTGTACTTCGGGCCGAGAACACTGCCCATGCAGCTGCTCCCCCGCGACGAGCGTCCGATCGCGGTCACGTTCGACATGCCGGAGCCAACGCAGGACGCGGCCGCCGCGGAAGAGGCAGCGGCTGCCGCTCCACCCGTCCCCAAAGAGCGAAGCGGGGGTCGCCAGCGAACGTCAAACCCCGCTGCGATCGCCAACGCGTTCGGAAACAGCAGCCCCTCCGGCCGCCTCGTGGGCGACGTCTCGAACGTATTGCGGAATGTCGACGTCTCGTCAGGTTCCGGCGGAACGGCGGGAGCGACCGAAGCCGGCCGAAAAGTCGTGCTGGGCGCGGGCGAGGGTGGTGCAGGGTCCCGAACACCGGGACGTGGCGGAATCGGCAACGCGCTCGGCCCGGGCGGTGGTATTGGCGTGGGCGCCGGCGGAGGGACGGTGTCACGGACGCCGGTCCGTATCGCACCTCCGCGGCCGATCGATGCTCCGAAACCCGGAGGCGTTCAACGCGATGTCGGCGAGCTCGGTAACTTCGTGCGCGGCCACGAAGCGCAGCTGCGATTCTGCTACAACGAGTACGGGCTGAAAGAGAACCCATCGCTGGCCGGCTCCGTGACGGCGTCGGTGGCGCTGACACCCACTGGCGGGGTGACCGCCGTGAACGTCACGAACCGGACGTGGTCCGGCGCGGGCGCGGCCGAGACGGAACGCTGCATCACCGACAAGATTCGCACGTGGCACTTCCCGCCTTCCGGGGCGGGCGACGGGACGTTTTCGTTCTCGTTCAGCTTCACGCGTTAGGTTTTGGCGTGCCTGCCGTATAGCTTTCCCGACGGCTCCGCTTCCAACATTTCCGTGCTCCATCTCCTGATCGCGCTGCAGGCCGTTCAAATCCCGCCCGCGCCGCGCGGGTACGGGACCAATGCCGCAGAGATCGTCGTTGACGCGGCGGGCGTGCTCCCCGCGACGTCGGTCGATCACATCAATCGCATCGCGTTCGACGTCCACCAGAAGAGCGGCGGCGAGATGGCGGTTGTCACGCTCGCGGACATCGGTCTGCGGGCGCCGGTGGACGTGGCGCTCGCGATCGGCCGCGCGTGGAAGGTCGGTGCGAACGCGGCGATAGGCCAGCGAACACGCAACGCGGGCGTCGTCATCCTGCTCGTTCCGAAAGAGACGAGCACGAGTGGACGTGGCGAGTGCTTCGTCACCACGGGGCAGGGCACTGAGGGCTTCATCACGGATGCGCAGGCTGCATCATTCTGCCGCGAGGCGGTTCCGTACTTTCGGCAGCGCGAGTACGGGCCGGCGATGGAGCTGGTGGCCAGCCGAGTGGCCGGGCAGTTCGCGCAGGAATTTGGTTTCACGCTCGACTCATCGTCCGGACTGGCGCCAGGGATGCAGCCTGATCTGCAGCCGGCGCCACGCCGCGGTCGCGGCGGTGGCCTGTCTCCGTTCACGATCTTCATACTCTTCATCGTCGCCTACTTCATTCTCAGCTCGCTCAGTCGCGGCCGACGTGGCGGGTGTGGGGGCGGTGGTTGCATCCCGATCCCGATCATTTTTCCGACGGGCGGTGGGTATAGCCGAGGGGGTTGGGGTGGTGGCGGTGGCGGGTTCGGTGGTGGAGGCGGGGGTGGCTTCGGAGGCTTTGGTGGCGGTGGAGGCTTTAGCGGAGGCGGCGGGGGCTCGAGTTGGTGATTCCGCTTCGTGTCTCGATTCCCTATACCCCATTCCCGATTCCCGATGACTCTCGAAGAGCTGGTCGCTCAACTTCAGAAGGTCTACGGCGCGCAACTCCGCTCGGTGGTGCTCTACGGGTCCGCGGCGGCGGGCGAGCACATCCCGAAGCGCTCCGACTACAACGTGCTCGTCATTGTGGATGAGCTCACCATCGAGCACATGCGGACCGGCGCCGCCGTGGCGCGTGCCTGGGGCGAGGACGGGAACCCTCCGCCGCTGACGCTCACGCTGAACGAGTGGCAGGGAAGCTCTGACATCTTCCCCATGGAATACGCTGACATTCTCGAGCGGCACCGCGTTCTTTTCGGTACGCCACCGTTCAGCGGAATCGCCGTTGATCCGACGAACCTTCGCCTGCAGCTCGAGCACGAGGCGATGGGAAAGTTGCTCAAGCTTCGTCAGGCCGTGCTGGCCGCGGGCGGCGACGTGAAGTTGCAGACTGAGCTGTTGGCGGCGAGCCTGAGCACCATCATGGTGATCTTCCGCGCCGTCCAACGACTCAACAGCCTGGTTCCACCGACCGACTACGAGCGGTTGAGCCGAGATGTCGCGGCGCGCGCTGGGTTCGATGCCGAGCCCTTCGTGCGCGTGGTCCGACATGTGCGCGGCACCGACAAGATCGGCTCGTCGGATGTGTCGGCGGTGTTGGCGGGGTATGTCGATGGAATGCACCGCCTGGTTGCCTACCTCGACCGCTACGAAGCCGCACCCTGACTCCGACTCGCGTTATGCAGAGCGGTGGCAACCCTCTGGGGATGGAGGACGCGTTATGCGTGCGGACATGAATGGCGTGGGCGTTCGGATGGTGGTTGGCGCTGCCGTCATCGCCGTGCTGGCCCTGGGCTGTCCGGGAGAAAAGCGGGCGAAGCGGCCGGACAGCGCGCGAGCGGCCATTCCTGTCGATACGACCCCGACGGACCTGAGCAAGGTGGAAACCTCCCTCCCTCCGGCGGCTCCCGATACCTTCAAGGGGCCGGCGCACAAGGTCGCTCGTAAGGCACCGCCTCCAATTCCGTCCGCACCGCCGGCACTCATGGAGGCAGTGGATCGCGAGCGAAGCTTCTCTCGCTTCTGCTACCAGGAGTTCGGACAGAAGGTCGATCCAACGCTCAAGGGCGGCGTCGCGATGGTCGTCTCAGTCGGATCCGCAGGAATCACGGGGGCAAAGGTTGCGAGTGATACCTGGTCGTCCAACGCAGGCTCGGGGGTGAACCGATGCCTGGATCAGAAGGCAGCAACCGCGTGGAAGCTCGCCCCCGGTGCGGTGAAATCCGGGAAGTACGTGGTGAGAATGACGTTTACCGGACGCTGAACGCGTTCGCCTCGAGGATCTTCAGTATGCACCGATACACCTTGCCATTGGCGCTCGTTCTCCTCGGTAGCGGTTGCGGCTACAACACGATCCAGAAGTACGATGAGACCGTGAACGCCGCGAAGAATCAGATCGAGGTTCAACTGCAGCGGCGAGCCGACCTGATTCCGAACCTCGTGTCGACGGTGAAGGGCTATGCCCAGCACGAGGAGGATGTCTTCACTCAAGTGGCGCAGGCGCGCGCTGGCTTGCTCGGTGCTGTACAGAAGGGCGATCCACGCGAGATGGCCAACGCGAACGATCAACTCACGGGGGCGCTCGGCCGCCTCATGGTCGTCGCGGAGGCGTACCCGCAGCTCAAGGCGGACCAGAATTTCCTCAAGCTTCAGGACGAGCTGACGGGAACGGAGAATCGCATCGCGGTCGCTCGCACCGACTACAACAACGCGGTGCAGACGTACAACACGTACATCCGTACGCTCCCGCAATCACTGACCGCGAAGGTCACGGGCGCCAAGGCGCGCGACTATTTCGAGGTCACGACCCCGGGTGCACGCACAGCGCCGACCGTCGACTTCTCGAAGCCGGCCGCGAAACCTTAATGGTTTCGCAACGACAGCGGCGAGCGGCAAAAATCTTAACGGTTGCGCCTCGACCCGGCGACGCCGACAGCGATCGACGGGACCACGTGCCTCGGCACGGGGAGCTGAGCTGACGAGCACTGCGCGCATTCGGTAGGCGCGTCGGCGTCTTTCACGGAGCGACCTTCGACCGATCGGTCGAGCGTCGCTCCGCTCTT
>Ga0268264_10005815_pt1 | contig 10454 bp, 9 predicted proteins | sample KBSSwiS32_FD_190357 | JGI IMG/M metagenome (GOLD analysis project Ga0268264, IMG submission 190357) | Switchgrass rhizosphere microbial communities from Kellogg Biological Station, Michigan, USA - KBS Switchgrass S3-2 (SPAdes) (version 2) | ecosystem: Host-associated > Plants > Roots >... | reverse complement strand
TTCTGCCCGGCACCGGGCCGAGCCCGGCGGTCGGGGTGATCGCTGGTGGGCTCGATGTGGTCTACCCACCGTCTCATCGGCAGCTGTGGCGAGAAGTCAGCCGCCGCGGCTTGTTACTGGGCGAATCGGCACCCGGCCTCCGCCCGGAGGCCTGGCGGTTTCCGCAACGCAATCGGATCATCGCCGCCCTGGCCGACGTGGTCGTGGTGGTTGAGTCACGCCTCACCGGCGGCTCCATGCACACGGTGCGGGAGGCCGAGCAGCGGTCGCGGCCGGTGCTGGCCGTGCCGGGTTCGGTGCGCAGCCCATTGTCGGCCGGCACCAATCAGCTGCTGGCCGACGGCTGCACCCCGGCTCGCGACTGCCTTGATGTCTTGGTGGCGTTGGGCCTCGCCACCGAGGGAGCCAAGCGAGGCCCCGCCCGGGTCGAGCTTCCTCACCAGTGGGTGTTGAAACTGCTTCAGAACGAGAGCCTCGATGCCGATGGCATCGCGGTTCGCGGTGGATGCTCACTGGAGGATGTCGCGATGGCGATCGCTGACCTGGAAGGTGCGGGACTGGTGGCGCAGCGCGACGGTTGGTACGAGTCGTTGGTTCGATGAGGGAACAGGCAACCGGGATATGGACCGTCTGGCCTGTTCGCAGTCGGGGCCCCTTATCTCCCGGGAAGCCGTGCCGACCTAAGACGGGTACAGGTACTCCCCCGACACTGATGTCGGTAAGGAGACGGTTGCAATTGGGCTAAATGCCCGAGGCAGCCCGGGCGTAGGGAAGCAGAGGAAGGCCATGGATCAGGCCGTTATCGAAGTAAGTCGGCTGTGGGCGGACTACAAGGGAACCGCGGCGCGGCCCGAGCGAGATCGCCTCATCCTGCACTACGCGCCACTGGTGAAGTACGTGGCGTCGCGGGTGGCGGTGGGGCTTCCGCAAAATGTCGACCACGCCGACCTCGTGTCGTACGGGATCTTCGGGTTGATAGACGCCATCGAGAAGTTCGACCCCGATCGTGGCTTCAAGTTCGAGACCTACGCCATCGCTCGCATCAAGGGCGCCATCTTGGACGAGCTGCGAGCCATCGACTGGGTGCCTCGCTCGATCCGGGCCAAGGCCCGGGCCATCGAGAAGGCCTACCAGAAGCTCGAGGGCTCGCTTCATCGCACGCCGACCGACTCCGAGTTGGCGGCCGAGCTTCAGCTCACCGAGGAGGAGTTGGGCCGGACGTTGACCCAGATCTCCTCGGCCGGCGTCGCGGCGCTCGATGAGGTGGTAGCCGGAGCCGAACGGGGCGATAGCGCCACGCTGGGCGACACCATCGCCGATCGGGGGGAGGGTCCGGCGCTTCGGTACGAGTCGCAGGAAATGAAGGTGATCCTGGCCAACGCCATCACCGGCCTGCCCGAGCGGGAGAAGATCGTCCTGAGCCTCTACTACTACGAGAGCCTCACGCTGGCCGAGATCGGTCGAATTCTTGGTGTGACGGAGAGCCGGGTGTGCCAGATTCATACCAAGGCGGTCATCCACCTCCGAGCCCGGCTGGCGGCCGCCGATCGCGACGTCGTGTGACGCCAGCCGCGTTTCCGACCCGCTAGCCCTCATAGCCCTTCGGGGCCGCATCGCCGCTCGAGCGGCCGTTCTCCGAGTTCAGAGGAGGAAGTGGCGATGCTTTCCAATTTTCTCGCCCGTGTCGCGGTCGCGGCGGTGGTGGGTGCCACCGGCGTGGGCCTGCACTACGAGGCGCCCGTGCCCGGACCGATCATCGATCACTTCCGGCCACCGCCGTGCCCGTGGTGTTCGGGTAACCGCGGGATCGACTATGCCACCGCCCCGGGCCAGGCCGTGCTGGCCAGCGAGCGGGGAGTTGTGACCTTCGCCGGCCAGGTCGGAGGCGAGCTGTACGTGGTGGTCAGGCATCCCGATGGCCTGCGCACCACCTCGGCCTACCTGCAGTCGATCGCCGTCCGTCTGGGTCAGACGGTGGCCCGGGGAGACGTGTTGGGCTGGGCGGCCGGCGCCTTACACTTCGGGGTCCGCCAAGGCGAGCGGTACCTCGATCCGGAGCTTCTGCTGGCCGGTCGGCTCCAACGAGCCGTGCTGATTCCGGTGGCCGGCGCCAACGAGTGAGGAAAGCGTGCCTCCGGTTCGCTAACTTGTCCGGCCGGCCCACTCTGGGCCGGAAACCCACACACCGCACCGGCTCTCCCGCGGTCGCCCTTCCGCTTCGGGGGGCGTGAGCCAGGTGTGCCCTAACCGCTGGGAAGGAGTCCACCATGGCCGTAGTGACCATGAAACAACTACTCGATTCGGGTGTGCACTTCGGGCACCAGACCCGCCGTTGGAACCCCAAGATGAAGCGATTCATCTTCGGTGAACGTTCCGGCATCTACATCATCGATCTCAACCAGACCCTGGCCCGGATCGACACCGCGTATTCGTTCATGCGTGACCTCGTTGCTGAGGGCGGCAGCGTGCTGTTCATCGGAACGAAGAAGCAGGCGCAGGATCCGGTGCAGAGCTACGCCGAGAAGTGCGGCATGCCCTACATCAACGAGCGTTGGCTCGGCGGAATGCTCACCAACTTCGAGACCATCTCCAAGCGGGTCGGCAAGATGACCGAGTACGAGCGCATGCAGGCCTCCGGCGAGTTCGACGCCATGCCCAAGAAGGAAGCCCTGCTCCTGTCGCGCGAGCTCGAGAAGCTGCAGCGCAACCTCGGCGGCATCCGCAAGATGACCAAGTTGCCCGATGCGGTGTTCATTCTCGACACCAAAAAGGAGCACATCGCCGTCACCGAGGCCCGCAAGCTCAAGATCCCGGTGATCGCCACGGTCGATACCAACTGCGATCCGGACGTGATCGATTTCCCGATCCCGGCCAACGACGACGCGATCCGCTCCGGCAGCCTCATGTGCCGGATCGTGGCCGACGCCGTTGAGGAGGGTCGGTACATCCACTCCCGCCGCAACCCCGGCGCCGCCACCCCCACCATCGTTCGCTCGGCGGAAGAAGAAGATCGCATCGCCACGCAGCAGGCCGAAGCTCGTCGTCAGGCTGCGGCGGCTCAGGCCGAGCGCGACGCTCGTGTGGCCTCCGGTGCTTTGCCCGCCCAAGGGGCCGAGGAGCCGGCAGCCGAGTCGGCCGAGCCGGCAGCCGAGTCGGCGGAGCCCGCCGCCGCGGTTGAGGCCGAACCCACCCCCGCCCGCGCCGAGGGCGCCGAACTGGCGGCCGAAGCTCCGGCCGAGGCCGCTCCGGCGGAACCCGCTGCTCCCGACACTGCCGAATCCACGGAAAGTTGAAGACGAATGGCCGTAACCCCCAAAGACATCAAGGCACTGCGCGACGCCACGGGCGCCGGCATGATGGACTGCAAGAAGGCTCTGGAAGAATCAAACGGTGACTTCGACGCCGCCATGGCCTGGCTGCGCGAGAAGGGCCTCAGCAAGGCCAAGGAACGGGTCATCGGCACCCAGGGCACGATCGGCCTGGCCGTTGAGGGCAACACCGGCGCCCTCGTAGAAGTGAAGTGCGAGACCGACTTCGTGGCCGCCTCCGATCGCTTCAAGGCCTTCGTCGACGAGCTCACGCAGTTGGTGTTGGCCAAGGGCGAGGGCGCGGTAGCCGAGCGGGAGACCGAGCTCGAAGACCTTCGGGTGCTGCTGAAGGAAGGCATCGCAATCGGAACGGTGGCCCGTATCGAGGCCGCCCCCGGCAATGTGCTCGGCTCGTACCTGCACATTCAGGGTGAGGGTGACAAGCGCCGCGGGATCAACGGTGTGCTGGTCGAGCTGTCGGGCGCAACGCCCGAGCAGGCTCGCGAAGTGGCACTGCACATCAGCTTCGCCAAGCCTCGCTACCTCCGGCGCGACGATGTACCGGCCGAGGTGGTCGAGCGGGAGCGGGCCGAGGCCGAGACCATCGCACGAGGCGAGGGCAAGCCCGAGCAGGCCCTGCCCAAGATCGTCGACGGCCGGCTCAACGGCTTCTTCAAGGAAGTGGTGTTGGTCGAGCAGGGCTACGTGCGCGACGACAAGCAGTCGATCAAGGCTTTTCTTGGAGACGGCGACGTGGTGCGATTCGCGCAGGCGTTCATCACCGGATGATTTCCGAAAGCGCTTCACTCGACACCCCACGCTTTGCCCACCGACTCGGTCGGGTGGTCATCAAGTTGTCGGGTGAGGCGCTGGCCGAACCGACAGGGTTTGGCCTGTCCTCGCAAGCGTTGGCGCAGATTGCGGCCGAGATCGTGGAGTGCCGCAACGAACTCGGTGTGGACATCGTGATCGTGGTCGGCGGCGGCAACTTCTGGCGCGGTCTGAAGGGCGCCGGTTCGGGAATGGACCGCTCGCAGGCCGACTACATGGGCATGTTGGCCACGGTCATGAACGGCCTCGCCCTCCAAGACGCGCTCGAGCGCATGCACCAGCCCACCCGCGTGCAGTCGGCGATCGAAATGAACCGGGTGGCCGAGCCTTACATCCGGCGTCGGGCGATCCGGCACCTCGAGAAGGGCCGGGTGGTGATCCTGGCGGGGGGCAACGGCGCCCCGTTCTTCACCACCGACACCACCGCCGCCCTGCGGGCCGCGGAGATGGAAGCGCAGGTGATCCTGAAGGGCACCCATTCCGGCGTCGACGGCATCTACAGCGCCGATCCCAAGCTGGATCCCGACGCCAGTCGGTTCGACGAGATCGCCTTCTTGGACGTGATCACGAAGGGCCTGAAGGTCATGGACTCCACCGCCATCACCTTCTGTATGGACAACCATCTTCCGATCGTCGTGTACGACGTGCTCACCCCGGGCAACACCCGGTCTGTTCTGGAGGGCAAGCGCATCGGTACGCTGGTCCGGTGATCGAAGACACGTTGCTCGACGCCATGGACAAGATGGCCAAGGCGGTGGAGCACACGCAGGGCCAGTTCTCCACGGTCCGAACCGGCCGGGCCACGCCCGCCCTCGTCGAAAAGCTCCTCGTCGACTACTACGGCAGCGCGGTGCCGCTCGTTCAGTTGGCGGGGTTCAGCGTGCCCGAGGCCCGTCAGCTCATCGTGAAGCCCCACGATCGCGCCGCCACCGGCGCCATCGAGAAGGCCATTCGCGACTCGGATCTGGGGGTCAATCCGACGAACGACGGAACGGTGCTCCGGCTGAACTTCCCGCCCCTGACCGAGGAGCGGCGCAAGGAGTATGTGAAGGTGGTCAAGCACATGGCCGAAGAGGGCCGGGTCGCGGTGCGTAACCTGCGACGGGACGCCCGCAAGGCCATGGAGGCCGCCGAAAAGAACAGTGACATCTCCAAGGACGACTTGGAGCGGGCCGAAAAGGAGCTCGACAAGCTCACGGCCGAGCACGTCGACGAGATCGACAAAGCTCTCGAGAGGAAAGAGCACGAGCTTCTAGAGGTGTGAGCGGTACGGGGTTGATGCGGGCCTAGGGCGAGGCGGTGACAGATGACTGACGAACACGACGACCTCGATCCAACCACCGACGACCTTCCTCGGGGGCGCCCGGCGAGCGACCTCACGGAGGGAGTCCGGATCATCGGCGGCGACGATCCCGTGGTCGACGAACCGGCGCTCCGATTCGCCCCAGGGGCCGACGAGACGAGCCAGCTGCCTCACTGGACCGATCCGCCGACGGGCGAGATTCCTCGCCTGCTCAAGCCCGAAGACGACACCGCCAACCTGGAGGCTTGGTCCTCCTTCTCCGCCGCTCCGGTGTGGAAGGACGATCGCTCGGGCGAACTGAACCTGGTCGATATGACGAGCGAGAGCCGCATGGGAGCCCTCGCCGACCGCGACGACGACCCGGCCGACTTCTTTCCCGAGCTGGAGCCACTGGCCCCCGAACCGGCCGTGGTCACCCCGATCCGCACCCGCCAGGCCCGCGGCGCCACCCCGCCGACCGGTCGACGGGTGCCGCCCGGCAACGAACCGCGCCGGCGTCCCGCCATCGAAGGTGGCCCCGGTCCCGGCACGAGCAGTGGCGGTGGTCGCGACATGCCGGTGGCGATCGGTGTGGGCGTCGGTTTGGCCGTCTTGGCCTTGGTCCTGTTCCAGCTGGGACCGAAGTACGTGATGGGCCTGGTGGTATTGGTCCTGGTCGGATCCGCCGCCGAGCTCTACGAAGTGCTGCGGCGGGCCGGCTACGTGCCCGCCACGTTGCTGGGCCTGGTGGCCACCGGTGCGCTTCCGTTGGCGCTCTATTGGAAGGGTGAGGTGGCCTTCGGGCTCGTGACCGCCCTCACGGTGGCGGCCGCCTTCTGCTGGTTTATGTTCGCCGACCCCGAGGCCCCGGCCGTGGTCGGAATCTCCACCACCGTGATGGGCGTGATCTATGTCGGGGTGCTGGGCTCCTTCGCGGCCCTGATCCTGCGGATCCCCAACGAGAACGGCATCGGCATCCTGGCCGGGGTCATCGTGTGCGTGGCCGCCGTCGACGTGGGCGGCCTGGCCCTCGGCCATTCGAGCGGCACCAGCAAGATGGCGCCCACGATCAGCCCGAACAAGACGTGGGAGGGCCTGTTCGGCGGTGTGGTGTTCGCGCTCATCGCCGGTTTGGCCTTCGGTTCGCTGGTGAAGCCCTGGGAGAACTGGAAGCAGGGGTTGCTTCTTGGGGCCATCGCCGCCGTCTCGGCGGTGTTGGGCGATCTGGGGGAGTCGAAGCTCAAGCGCGATCTCGGGATCAAAGACATGGGCACCCTGCTGCCGGGCCACGGCGGTCTCCTCGACCGCTTCGACGGTCTGTTGTTCGCGCTGCCGGCCGTGTACTACCTGGCGGTCTGGCTGAAGCTGGGTTGATTGGTGCCCTACGACTCCGCGCCAACCCATGACATCGCGCCAAGCCAGGGCACCGCGCCAACCAAGGTGGCCATTGCGGGGTCGACCGGGTCGATCGGCACCCAGACGCTCGAGGTGATCCGGGCCGAGCCCGAGCGCTACCGGGTGGTAGCCCTCGGGGTCGGGAGTTCGATCGAGGCTCTGGTGGCGCAGGCTCGAGAGTTCCGGCCCGACCTGGTGGCGGTGGCCGATCCGGCGCGCCGGGCCGAGGTGGCGGACCGACTCCCGGGTATCGAGGTCTCGGGATCCTTGGCCGATCTGGCGGAGCCGGCCGACGTGGTGGTCAACGGCGTGGTGGGGTTCGCCGGCCTCGACGTCACGGTGGCCACGTTGTCCCAAGGCAAGCGGCTGGCACTGGCCAACAAAGAGTCGCTCATCGCCGCCGGCCCGGTGGTGCAGCCTTTGCGTTGCATTCCGGGCGCTGAGTTGGTGCCGGTCGACTCGGAACATTGCGCGGTGCACCAGTGCCTCCGGTCGTCCGATCGACCCGCACACGAGGTGGCCCGGATCGTGCTGACCGCCTCGGGCGGGCCGTTTCGGGGCCGCTCGGCCGACCAACTGGCGCATGTGAGCGTGGAAGACGCGCTGGCTCATCCAACGTGGAAGATGGGCCCGAAGATCACCGTGGACTCCTCGACCCTCATGAACAAGGGCCTTGAGGTCATCGAGGCCAACGAGCTGTTCGGCGTGGGCTATGACCGCATCGAAGTGGTGGTTCACCCACAATCGATCGTGCATTCGATGGTCGAGTTCACCGACGGAGCCACGGTGGCCCAGCTGTCCCTGCCGGACATGCGGTTGCCGATCGGCTACGCCCTGGCGTGGCCCAATCGGATCGCCACCTCGTTTGGGCGGATCGACTGGACCCAGCTGGCCCGCCTCGATTTCGAGGCCCCGGACTTGGCGGTATTCCGCTGTTTGGGCCTGGCCTATGAGGCGGGGAGGCGCGGCGGTTCGGTGCCGGCGTGGCTCAACGCAGCCAACGAAGTGGCGGTGGAGGCCTTTTTGGCCGGACGTTTGTCGTGGTCATCCATCCCTGACGTTTTGGAGGAGACGCTGGGCAGGCATGATGGCTCGATGCTCTCCTCTGTGTCCGATGTGATTGCGGCCGACCGAAAGGCGCGCCACGTGGCGGCCGATGTAGTCGGAAAGAGGAGTCTCTCTCGATGACCATGTTCGCTCCGCCCGATCCGGGCACCCGGGTCCCCCCGCCCGACGAGGCCACCGGTGGCGCCTTGATGCGGCTGGTTCCGGTGCTCCTGGTCTTCGCCGCCCTCTGGCTCTGGCGGGGTTGGACCACCGTGGCCGTGATCTTGCTCATCCTGTTCATGGTGTTCATGCACGAGTTGGGTCACTACACCACGGCTCGCATGGCCGACATGAAGGTCACTCAGTTCTTCATCGGGATCGGACCGAAGATCTGGTCGTTCCGGCGCGGCGAAACCGAGTACGGCCTGAAAGCCGTGCCGGTTGCGGCCTATGTGAAGACGATCGGCATGTACGCGGTCGAGCCAGTGGACCCGGCCGAGGAGTCGCGCACCTATCGTTCCAAGACCACCGGGCAACGAGTGCTGATGGCCTCGGCCGGCTCGCTCATGCATTTCCTCATGGCTTTGGTGGCGACGTTGGTGTTGGTGCTCTCCGTCGGAATGCCGAGCAGCAAGCACTACAGCGTGTCACAGGTAACGCCGAACTCACCGGCCGCCCAGGCTGGGTTGCGCTCCGGTGACCGAATCATCGCGGTCGACGGGGAACGTCTCGACGATTGGAACGACGTCACCCAGCGCATCCGGGGCAGCCAGGGTCGAGCGCTCGACCTCACCGTCAAGCGGGGCGACGGCACGTTCAACACGACGGTGGTTCCCGTCGTCACCACCATCGCCGGGTCGCAGGCCTACCGGATCGGTCTCAGCACCGAGCCCGACACGGAGACGGGAAGCATCGGCGACGCGCTCTCGGGCTACGGCGAGATGTTCAAAGACAACACCGTGGGCCTGGTGAAGCTGTTCTCTCCGAGCGGGATCTCCAAGTACGCCAACACCGTGACGAACAACGACCAGGCCAACTCCAACACCGGTGGCACCACGAACGGCTCGGGTTCGTCTGCCCAGGTGGAAGACCGACCGTCGTCGGTCATCGGCATCGTGGACATCGGCTCCAAGCTGTTCGACGACGGGTGGGTCGGGGTGCTCAGCTTCTTCGTGGCGATCAACATCGGCATCGGTCTCATCAACCTTTTCCCGATGCTGCCCTTCGACGGCGGCCACATTGCCGTGGCTCTCTATGAGGGCGCCCGGTCTCGCAAGGGCAAGCGTTACTACGTGGACGTCAACAAGCTGATGCCGGCCACCTACGCGGTGGTCACGGTCATGGGCATGTTGGCGTTGTCGGCGATGTACCTCGACGTCACCCGGGGTGTTCCTTGAAACTGGGCGTGAATCGCTTCGAGCGAAAGCCGACCCGCCAGATCATGGTGGGATCGGTGCCGGTCGGTGGCGGGGCACCGATCACCGTCCAGTCGATGACCATCACCAAGACGGCCGACGTCGAGGGCACGCTCCAGCAGATCTACGCGCTGGCCGCCGCCGGCTGCGACATCGTGCGGTGTACCTGCAACGAGCCCGAAGCGGCCGAAGGCTTGGCCCAGATCGTGCCCCGCTCGCCGGTTCCGATCGTGGCCGACATCCATCACCAGTACAAGATGGCGTTGGCGGCACTGGAAGCGGGCGTGCAGTGCCTGCGGCTCAACCCCGGCAACATCCGCAAGCCTGAGCACATCAAGCTGGTGGCCCAGGAGGCCAAGGACCGCGGGGTCCCCATCCGCATCGGAGTCAACGGCGGCTCGCTGGACGAGCGGCTGTACCAAAAGTACGGCGGTCAGGTCACTCCCGAGGCCATGGTGGAGTCGGCCCAGATCGAGATGGCCTACTTCGACGAGGTGGGCTTCGAAGACATCAAGATCTCCGTGAAGGCCTCCAGCGTGACCCTCATGGTGGAGGCCTACCGGATGCTGTCGGAGGTCACCGACCATCCCCTTCATCTCGGCGTGACCGAGGCCGGCCCTCCGCCGGCCGGATTGCTGAAGGCCACCGCGGGCATGGCCACCCTGTTGCTCGAGGGCATTGGCGACACCATTCGCTATTCGCTCACCGCCGACCCGGTAGAGGAGGCGCGCGCCGGCCGTCAGCTGCTGGAGTCGTTGGGGCTGCGGGAGAGAAAGAACGTGGACCTCATTGCCTGCCCCAGTTGCGGGCGGGCGGAGATCGACGTAATCGACGTGGCCAAGCGGGCCATGGAGGCGTTCGGTGATCGGGAGATCCCGTTGCAGGTGGCGGTGATGGGCTGCGTGGTCAATGGCCCCGGAGAGGCCCGAGATGCCGACATCGGAATCGCGGCCGGCAACAAGCGGGGCCACCTTTTCGTCAAGGGAACCAACGTGGCGGTGGTTCCCGAGAGCGAGATGGTGGAAGCACTGGTGGAATGGGCGGAGTTCATCCACGAGCACGGAACCGATGCCGCCATCGCCCGGGCCAACGTGGCCAAGGCGCAGCGGGAGGCCCGGCTCGATCGCGAAGCTCTCCTGGTGGACAAGGGCGACGACGCCAACCATTCCGGCGAAC
>Ga0268264_10005813_pt1 | contig 10455 bp, 8 predicted proteins | sample KBSSwiS32_FD_190357 | JGI IMG/M metagenome (GOLD analysis project Ga0268264, IMG submission 190357) | Switchgrass rhizosphere microbial communities from Kellogg Biological Station, Michigan, USA - KBS Switchgrass S3-2 (SPAdes) (version 2) | ecosystem: Host-associated > Plants > Roots >... | reverse complement strand
TCGGCTCATCACATCCTGGGGCTGTAGCCGGTCCCAAGGGTATGGCTGTTCGCCATTTAAAGTGGTACGCGAGCTGGGTTCAGAACGTCGTGAGACAGTTCGGTCCCTATCTGTCGTGGGCGTTGGATGTTTGAGAGGGGCTGCTCCTAGTACGAGAGGACCGGAGTGGACGAATCTCTGGTGTTCCGGTTGTCACGCCAGTGGCATTGCCGGGTAGCTATATTCGGAAGCGATAACCGCTGAAAGCATCTAAGCGGGAAGCGCGCCTCAAGATGAGACATCCCGGAGCATAAGCTCCCTGAAGGAACCATCAAGACTAGGTGGTTGATAGGTCGGGTGTGTATCGCAGTAATGCCGAGCTAACCGATACTAATGATCCGTGTGGCTTGATCATATAACTCCAAGTTGCCTCGACGCTGAGTCGAAGGCGCTGGAATCACTGATAAAAACTCTCTTAAGCCGGTTGTCTCGACACACATCGCGTGTGAGAGCTCAACGCAACCTTACGTCCCAAGTCCCTATGCGAGGGCGCTGCACCTCTCCGGAGTGTTGCAGCGACCTCCACCGCTTCCCTGGCGGATACAGCAGCGTGGTCCCACCCGTTCCCATCCCGAACACGGAAGTGAAACGCGCCCGCGCCGATGGTAGTGTGGCTTAAGCCATGCGAGAGTAGGTCACTGCCAGGGGCTTCATCCCAAACGCCTCGGTTCGTCATGAACCGGGGCGTTTGTCTTTGTCGACGCATTACCGATCGCCGGCCCCTGGCAGTGACCTGCCCGAACAGGGCTTACATGCGAGAGTCGGGCGAGCGACGGTGCTCACGATCTGCCTTGAAGGGCAGATCGTACCGTCGCGAGCGCCTGCACAGGGATGTGCAGGCCGGTCGAGGATCCAGGGACGGCTCATGCGAGCATCCCGCTTTGCTTCTGCTCTGCCGCGGATCGGCGGCGGCGCTTGACACAGGGATGGCCCGGGCCGGTCGACGCTCCAGGGACGGCTGATGCGAGCAACCCGCTTTGCTTCTGCTCTGCCGCGGATCGCCGGCAGAGCCTGACACAGGGATGGCCCGGGCCGGTCTAGGATCCACGGACGCTGATGCGAACGACCTGCTTGGCTTCGCGTCTCCAACGCCTCGGTCCCTCGAGGAACCGGAGCGTTTGTCTTTGCCAAGCCGGCACGGACCGCCGAGCAACAGTGGCACGAAAAATTATCCGTCCGTTGGCTCTGGAACAGCGCCAATTCTTTGCTTACGCTGCGTTGGTGAACGCCCAATCCGACTCCTTGCAATCGCTCCGGGCAAAGCTGGCCGGGGACGGTTTCGATTTCGTTCCCGCAGCGAGAATGCGCGCGCACCTCGAACGATTCGGCGACCTCGGTGACTGGAATGCGTTCGCGAACAGCTGGAACGATCTTGCGCTCGATACGTACCTCGTCGATTACGGCCGCTATCGGCGCCGGCGCCATGCCGTGTTCAATGTATCCTCCTCGAGCAACGGTGACGATTGCCTGATCGAACGCGCCCCCCACCAGCCGCATTACCAAAGCCGCGACTACAACCAGCTGCAAGGCGGCATCGAGCGCTGGTTCGAGCCGATCGAGCCTGCAATCGGTGCCGGGCCGAGCATGCGGACGATCCTGCACTTCTCACACGGCCTGTTCGGTGCAATGGCGCCGGAGGTCAGGATCTGGCGCATCGAAGTTCACCAGTTCCGGATCGAAGCCGCGCCGGATGAACCCGGTCAGCCGACGCCTGAAGGCGTCCATCGCGACGGTGTCGACTACGTGCTCGTGCTGATGATCCGGCGCACCAATATCGCGCAGGGAACGACGACGATTCACTCGCTCGATGGCTCGGTGCTCGGCAGTTTCACTCTGACCGAACCGATCGATACCGCGCTCGTCGACGATTCGCGGGTCTACCACGGCGTCACGGCGGTCGAAGCGATCGATCCGCGTCACGCGGCGCACCGCGACGTACTCGTCGTGACGTTCAAGCGCTCCAGCCGATAGCACGACTCTGCGGACGCGTGCGTCGGCAGAGCGCGTCACGGCCCAGCTACGGCAGCAGCTGCACGGTCACTCCGGCAGCAGCTGCACAGTCGCTCCGGCAACCGACGATGCGAAGTTGTGGATGACGTCGAACCACGACAGCTGGTTGTCGCCGGCGCAGGAAGCGCCGTCGGTCAGCGTAGTCAGTACGGCGCCTGCCGCAGCGAGTAGCAGGCGCCGAACGGATCGGCGTACGTATAGCTCTGCGTCGTCGCCCGGCCGTGATGACCGGCAGAATTGCCGCGCGAATCGAGATCGAACGTCTCGCCCGCCACGACATGATTGTCGAGGCTGACGCTGCGCGACACGAAGCCCTGAAATCCACGGCGATCGATTGCTTGAATTTGGAAACCCCTTCAAGTTGGTGCTCCCCCGAACCCGCTACGTTACTCGCACCGGCGCCCGTGGCGGCAACGCTCCGGCTCGCCTCCATCCGGGATCGTGGGCGCGCGACAAGGTCGCGCCGTTTCGGCGACAATGCGCACCGCGGCGCCGCCGGGGCCGCATTCCAGTTGCGAGAGCCTTCAATGTCGAGCCCGAACCCGATTTCCCGCCGCGAACTGGCCAATGCCATCCGCGCGCTGTCGATGGATGCGGTCGAGGCCGCCAAATCCGGCCATCCGGGCATGCCGATGGGCATGGCCGACATCGCCGAGGTGCTGTGGAACGATTTCCTCGCCCACAATCCGGCCAACCCGAAATGGTTCAACCGCGATCGGTTCGTGCTGTCGAACGGTCACGGCTCGATGCTGCTCTATTCCCTGTTGCACCTCACCGGATACGATCTGCCGATCGAGCAGCTCAAGCAGTTCCGCCAGCTGCATTCGAAGACCGCCGGTCATCCCGAGGCGAGCGAATTTCCAGCGATCGAAACGACGACCGGCCCGCTCGGCCAAGGTCTGGCCAACGCGGTCGGCATGGCTCTGGCGGAGAAGGTTCTGGCGGCACGCTTCAACCGCCCGGACTGCGCCATTGTGGATCATTATACTTATGTCTTTCTCGGCGACGGTTGCCTGATGGAGGGCATATCGCACGAGGTTGCTACGCTGGCCGGCACGCTGAAGCTCGGCAAGCTGATCGCGATCTATGACGACAATGGCATCTCGATCGACGGCGAAGTGCACGGCTGGTTCACCGACGACACGCCGAAGCGCTTCGAGGCGTACGGCTGGGAAGTGCTGCGCGACGTCGATGGCCACAATTCTGAAGCGATCAAGGCCGCGCTGGTCTCGGCGGCAGTCGATCCGGACAAGCCGACGCTGCTCTGCTGCAAGACGATCATCGGCTACGGCGCGCCGAACAAGCAGGGCACCGAAGCGACCCATGGCGCGGCGCTCGGCAAGGACGAGGTCGCGGCGGCGCGTGTGCAACTCGGTTGGAACCATCCGCCATTCGAGATTCCGGCCGACATCTATGCCGGCTGGGATGCGCGCGCCAAGGGCGCGCAGCGCGAAGCGGCTTGGAACACGATTTTTGCCGGCTACAAGACGAAATACCCGGAACTTGCTGCGGAGTTTTCGCGCCGCCTGGCCCGCGAGTTGCCGGCGGACTGGCTCGATCACGCCAGTACATATGTCCGCAAGCTGCAGGCCGACGGCCCGGTCGTCGCGTCGCGCAAGGCCTCGCAGATGGCGCTCGACGCGTTCGGACCGAAACTGCCCGAACTGATCGGCGGGTCGGCCGACCTGGCCGGATCGAACCTGACGATCTGGAAGGGTTCGAAGGACGTCAATTCGTCCGACGCATCGGCGAACTATGTCTACTACGGCGTGCGCGAATTCGGCATGAGCGCGATCAGCAACGGCCTCGCACTGCACGGCGGCTTCATTCCGTACGATGCAACGTTTCTCGTGTTCTCCGACTACGCACGCAATGCCGTGCGCATGTCGGCGCTGATCCCGGCGCACGCAATCCACGCCTACACGCATGATTCGATCGGTCTCGGCGAAGACGGCCCGACCCACCAGCCGATCGAACATCTGGCGAGCCTGCGCATGATTCCGCACAATCATGTCTGGCGTCCTTGCGACGCCGTGGAGAGTGCCGTCGCGTGGAAAGCGGCGATCGAGCGCAAGGACGGCCCGTCGTGTCTGGTGTTCTCGCGCCAGAATCTCGCCCATCAGGCGCGCAGCGACGGGCAGCTCGCGACGATCGAATTCGGCGGCTACGTGTTGAGCGATCCGGCCGACGGCCGGTTCGACGTGATCCTGATCGCGACCGGTTCCGAGGTCGGACTGGCCATGCAGGCCAAGGACGCGCTCGCGAAGGATGGCCTTGCTGCGCGCGTCGTTTCGATGCCGTGCCCGAACCTGTTCGATCGCCAGCCGCAGGATTACCGCGACAGCGTGCTGCCCAACACATGTCGGAAACGCGTCGCGGTCGAAGCCGGCGTCACCGACTACTGGCGCAAGTATGTCGGCCTCGACGGTGCCGTGGTCGGCATCGACCGCTTCGGCGCTTCGGCGCCGGCCGATGCGCTGTTCAAGTACTTCGGATTCACGGTCGACGAAGTCGTCGCGGCGGTAAAACGCCTCGCTTGAGGCGGCGCGTGGCGGCGACAAATCGCCTTTGCGAACGACGCGCCGAGGCCACGGTCGGCAAAGCGCTCCCGACCTTCGCTATCCTATGCCCGATCAAGTTCGTGGTTGGAGGATCCCCAGATGCCCGTCATTGCCGGTCATGACAAGCTGGCTTCGATTCCCGAGGAGCGCATCAGCGACAAGATCACGCGCAAGGTAATCTCCGGCAAGCAGGGCATGATGGTCTGGTGGCATTTCCAGGCCGGCGGGCACGCGGCCGCCCACCAGCATCCGCATGAGCAGATCTCGTGGATGGTCAAGGGCCGCATGGATCTTCGCATCGGTACCGAACAGCGCAGCATGGTCGCCGGTGACGTCGCCGTCATTCCCGGCGGCGTCGAGCACGAGGCGTACTTTCCGGAGGAGACCGAGATCGTCGATTTCTTCGCGCCCGTGCGCGAGGATTTTCTCGCCGGCGGCCCGCCGCCGTACATGGAGCGGGCGTAGGCCGAAACTGCGGAGTCGCTCGTGCCTTCCTCTCCATGTGCGGGAGCGCACCGCTCGGGAAACCTGAGCGCGGCTCTGGGTGTGTGGGGCGAGCTTCACCACCACTAGTGGAGGAAAGGGCGCCGGTCAACGCAACGCGTGTCTGTCGCGTTTTATCGATACAGCTTCGGGAAGCGGCGGAGGCACAGATGCCGGTCTGGATGCGCGTTGCAGTAATTGCCTTGGCCGTGATGGGCACGCCGGCGCATGCCGGCAGCATCAGCCGTCGCATCGACGTGCAAGGCCAGCCGCGGACCTACGCGCTGTACGTGCCGGCCAGCGCCAGCAAGAGTGCTCCGGCGCCGCTGGTGATCGCGCTGCACGGCGGTTTGGGGCAGGGCCGCACGATGGCGGCGCTGTCGGGATTTTCGCAGCTCGCCGACCGCGACGGTTTTCTCGTCGCGTATCCTGACGGCCTGCGCCGACATTGGCGCGACGGCCGCACGATGCCTGGCGGCATGATCGCCGAAGCGGCGGACGACGTTGCGTTTATTGCGGCGCTGCTCGACGACGCGGCGAAGTTCCATGCGCTCGACGCGCGCCGCATCTACGCGACCGGCATGTCGAATGGCGCGATCTTTTCGCACTACCTGGGGTTGAAGCTCGGCGATCGTATCGCCGCGATCGCCCCGGTCGTCGGCGGCATCGCGACCGAGGTCGCGGCCGATTTCGACCCGGCCGCGCCGGTTTCGGTGCTGATCATCAATGGCCGCGACGATCCGCTCGTGCCGTATGGCGGCGGCGCGGTTGCGAAAACGCACGGAAGCATCGTCCCGACCGAACGTGCGCTGCAGCTGTGGCTCGGCGCCGATGATTTGCAGGGCGATCCGCATATCCGCAATGTCGCGTCGAAGAAGGCCGGCGATTGCACCGAGCAGTGGCAGTCCTGGAGCGGCGGCCGGAACGGCACAGCGGTGACACTGATCTCGCTTGCCGGCGGCGGCCACACGTGGCCGGGCGGTACGCAGTACCTGCCGAACGCGATCGTCGGCGCCGTCTGCCCCGAACTCGATGCGACGCGAACGATCTGGGAGTTCTTCAACCAGCACCCGAAGCCGTAGCGCGGCGCCGGCAATGCGCCTGCCGATTCGCCCGATCGTCAGATTCGGGTATACGACCAGCTCACCATGCGCCCGTCGCGATACGGCATGACGCCGTGGAACGGGCGGGGATCGGCATCGAACACCAACGGCAGGAAATGCCGGTCGCCGTCCCATAACGGCAGCTCGAGCAGCCGATCGAGGGCGATCCATTCGAGCGTGCCTTCCGGATTGCTCGTCAATGGCTCGCCGCGCCAGCGCGTCACGACGAATACGAAGCCGAACCAGTCTTCGCCGTGCTTGCCAAAGCCGGGCCAGCTGATCGTGCCGCGCAGATTCAACTCGTCGCAGTGGATGCCGGCTTCCTCGCGGATCTCGCGGCGCATGCCGGCGACGATGTCCTCGTCGGCTTCGAGCTTGCCGCCGAGGCCGTTGTACTTGCCGAGGTGCTGGTCACCCTCGCGCGCGTTGCGATGGATCATCAGCACGCGCTTGCGGTCGGGCGACAGCACGTATCCGAGCGTGGCGAGTATCGGCGTGTAGGGCATCGGATTTCGTTCCGGCAATGGCGAATTCTATCGCGCCGCTGCGTACGACGGACTGAGCGCCTGTTGACTTCTGCGATTACGCGTGTAATCTATAAATCAATTACGCGTGTAATCGAAGGCCAGCCATGCCGATCAGCGAAGCAGAAAGCGTCGTGATGGAAGTGCTCTGGGAGCGACATCCGCTCGCCTCGGAGGAAGTGGTCGCGGCGCTGGCCGACAGCACGAACTGGCGTGAGCCCACGGTCAAATCGCTGCTGAACAGGCTGCTGAAGAAGCGCGCGATCGCCGCCGAGCGCGACGGCCGGCGCTATCTGTACCGGCCGCTGCTCAAGCGCGCCGACTACGTGCACGCGCAGAGCAAGGGCCTGCTCGACCGCCTGTTCGGCGGACGCGTCGCGCCGCTGGTCGCGCATTTTTCCGAGCATCACAAGCTCGGCAAGAAGGATCTCGCCGAACTCAGGCGCCTGATCGAGGAACTCGACGATGAGCACTGAACTGCTGCGTATTCTCGCTGTCGCCAGCGTTGCATCCAGCATTGCGATGCTGCTGGTGCTGCTGCTGCGCCGGCCGATGCGCAGCCGCTTCGGCGCGCAGGCCGCGTATGCGATCTGGTGCATGGTGCCGCTGTCGGCCGCGATGGCGCTGCTGCCGGCGCCGGCGGTCGTATTGGCTCCGGTCGCGCGGGGCGCGGCAGTGACGCCGGTCCTGTTGCAGATGGCCGCGGCTACGCCGCCTGCGTGGCATTTCAATCCGGCACCGTGGATCGGCGGCGCATGGTTGCTCGGCGCCATCGCATCGATGACGCTGCTGATGTTGCAGCAGCGGCGTTTCCTGCGTGCCCTTGGCCGGCTTTCATCCGTCGCCGGGCAAGTCGTGCGCGCCGAGGCATCGGCCGGATGTCCGGCGCTGGTCGGCGCATGGCGGCCGCGGATCGTCGTGCCGGCGGACTTCGACGAGCGTTTCACCGCGGTCGAACGCGCTTTGATTCTCGCCCACGAGCAGCTGCACCGTACGCGTGGCGACGCGCAGGTGAATCTGCTCGTTGCCGCCGTGCGCTGCCTGTTCTGGTTCAATCCGATCGTTCACATTGCCGCATCGCGCTTTCGCTTCGACCAGGAACTGGCCTGCGATGCGCTCGTTCTCGCCCGCTTTCCGGAAGCGCGCCGGCCGTATGCCGACGCGATGTTGAAGACGCAGTTGGCCGGCGAGTCCCGGCAGGAGCTGGGGCTCCCCGTCGGCTGCTACTGGCAGTCCAGCCATCCCTTGAAGGAGCGAATTTCCATGTTGAAGCAACCATTGCCGGGCCGCGCTCGCAGCGCACTCGGCCTTGCCATCGCAGCGGCGATGGCGATCGGCGGCAGTTATGCGGCGTGGGCGGCGCAGCCTGCGCAGGTCGCTCATTCCGTCGGCACGATCGGACCGATCCGCGCGGAGCTCACTCTCAGCATCGACGGGATACCGCTCGACGCATCCTGGCGCTCGCACACGACGTCGGTGAGCATCATGCAGCGCGATCCCGCGGCGCCGGCGATGTGGCGCTTCGGCCTGCGTGCCGGCGAACCATTCAGCTTGGCCGTCGATCGCGCAAGCGAACGCTGGCAACTCGACGGCGCAACCACGCCGAATGCCGACGGCACGATCAGCCTCGACAGCGTGCTCAAGCACAACGATGCGGTCGTCGCCACGCCGAAGCTGATCGTGCGCGACGGCGAACCCGCCGGCGTCAAGGTCGGTGACCAGGCGGCCGACGGTGCCTTCAAGGGATTCGGCGCGCAAATCACTCTCGCGCGGGTTGGCGACAAAGACGCGACGCCGGCAGCCGCGGCTGCAAAGGCAACGAACGCACACGCTGTCGCGCCTGCGTCGAGCGACGCGAAGGCCAGCTACCGTTCGATGCGCCGCATCGCCTATCCGCCCGCGCAGCTCGCTGCCGGAATCGAAGGCGTCGTCTACGTCAAGGCGCACGTCAATGCCGATGGCACGCCGGCCCCGGTACGCGTCGAACGCGTCGATCCGCCCGGCGCTCGTGCGCTGGCCGACGCTGCGACGGCCGGCGTCACGCAGTGGCGCTTCAATCCGGCAGAGTCGGCCGGCAAGTCCGTCGCCAGCGACGAGATCATTCCGGTTGTGTTCTCGCTGCGTCCTGACAAGGTTCCGCCGGTTGCCGGCGGCACGCTCGATGCGATCCGCGTGTCGCCGCCGGACGAAGCGCGTGCCGCATCGGCGGATCGCCCACCGAGCGAGGACATCACGTTCCGCAAGATGTATCCGCCGAAATACCCGGAGCAGGCGATCCGCGACAAGAAGACCGGCAGGCTGCAGTTCAAGGTGCTGGTCGACGAACACGGCACGCCGCAGTCGGTCGATGTCGAGCACAGCGAGCCTCCTGAAGCGGTTCGCACGTTTGCCCAGGCCTCGGTCGAAGCGATCATGCAGTGGCGCTTCAATCCCGGTCTCGAGAACGGCGCGCCGCACGCCGGCTACGTGCTCGTGCCGATCGACTTCGCGTTGAGCGACGACTGACGTTTCGCCGGACACGCCGGACGGATTGTCCGCAGCAGGAGCCGCTCTCGGCGTGATCCGTGAAGCACCGCCAGTTCTTCGGTTTCGCGCTAGTGCCGCGCCGCGATGCCGAGCGCACGCTCGATCGCGGCCGGCTCGAACATCGTGCCGTTCTTGACCACCAGCGAAACGTTGCGCACGTCGCCGATGACCCGCGTCGGGTCGCCGTCGATCAGCACGAAGTCCGCGTATTTTCCGGCCGCCACGACGCCGACGTCGCGCTCGACACCCATCACGCGCGCGGACGTCAGCGTCGCCATCCGCAGCACTTCGGCCGGCGCGATGCCGGCACGCGCGTAGAGTTCGAGTTCGTGATGCAGCAGATAGCCCGCCAGCGCATCGGTGCCCGGCACGATGTCCACGCCGGCGTCGTACAGCGCCTTCAGCAGCGCAAGCATCGACGGAATCGCGCGGCGCCACGCGTCTTCGTGGCCCGCCGGCGGTTCGTAGGCGCCGCCGATCAGGGAACGGCGCACGCGCAGCGGCAGGCGCGCGACGATGCCTTCGAGTCCCGGCGTGACCTGCGCCGGCCCGCCGGACAGGCGCGCCTCGAGCAGGCCGAGCGTCGGATCGAGCACGGTGTGGTGGCGCACCAGGAAGCGGATCAGGTCCTGCACGCGCGGCTTGTCGGGCGTGAACTCACCGGCATGCTCGCCGACCTTGATGAAGCGCTCGCTCATCAGCGTCGTCTCGCGCACCTGCGGCCAGAGCAGATCGAGCTCGACGTAGTTGAAGTGCTGCAGCTCGTCGGCGCCCGCCTCGATGAATTGTTCGGCCGACATGAAGGCCGGCACGTGGCCGCTGAGGCGCAGCCCGCGCGCGTGCGCACGCTCGGCGATCGGTGCGACGAGTTCCGGCTTCAGCGACATGTAGGTCTTTATCTGCGCGTAACCGCGGTCGGCGTACCAGTCGACCATCGCCAGCGCTTCCCCGGCCGTGTCGACCAGGGCACGCGCTTCGAACGGGCCGGCATTCGGACCGTGGCCGTCGAGGATGCCGGCCTTCAGCACGCGCGGACCGATTTCGGTACCGGCATCGAAGCGCGCCACGCGCTTGAGAAACACCCGCGTGTCATTGGCCATGTCGCGGGCGCTGGTGACGCCGTTCGCGATGTCGAGCATGCCGTCGACGCCGTCGAAATGCTGATGGTTGTCCCACAGACCCGGCATCAGGAAGCGGCCGCGCGCGTCG
>Ga0268264_10005807_pt1 | contig 10460 bp, 6 predicted proteins | sample KBSSwiS32_FD_190357 | JGI IMG/M metagenome (GOLD analysis project Ga0268264, IMG submission 190357) | Switchgrass rhizosphere microbial communities from Kellogg Biological Station, Michigan, USA - KBS Switchgrass S3-2 (SPAdes) (version 2) | ecosystem: Host-associated > Plants > Roots >... | reverse complement strand
CACGGATGTTTATGTCCAGCGGCCAGACGCGATCGCTGAAATGTCTGCGGAACATGTGTTCTACGACGAAGGCCTCCGTGGCATCCGCGACGCGGGAGACTTTATTGAAATGGGAGCCTCCACGACGGTCACCGACCTGCTTGTTTCCCCACTGATGCAGTCGATCTTCCCTGATCTATACAAACATCTAAAGCTGGTTTCCTCGACGCCTATCCGCAATATGGCAACGCTCGCTGGCAATTTTATAAACGCCTCGCCGATCGGGGACATGACCGTTTGGTTTCTCGCCCTTGACGCTGAAGTTGTTCTCGGCACCAACGTTACGATGCCTGCTGTGCCACAAGGCAACCTGACCGCCGAACGGGTAATGCCGCTACGAGATCTTTATCTCGACTATAAGAAACTCGCGAAAACCGAACACGAATTCATAACTGCGATCCGATTTCGAAAGCCGTCCGGAGACTTTCGTTTCAATTTCGAGAAGGTCTGCAAGCGAACTTATCTCGACATTGCGACGGTTAACACTGCAATCTCACTTCGGTGCTCGACGCCACTACCCGGTCAGATGGCAATGCCAGATTTTCTAAAACGCGAATTAGAAGCCCGCGACGGATCACGTATTTCATACATCGTCGAAAATGCTCACATTGCTGCCGGAGGCGTTTCGCCGATTCCGCTCTACCTGAAAGAAACCTCTGAGTTTTTGAAAGGCAAAGAAGTGAACGCGGAGACCATATCCGAGGCTAATGAAAGAATGCAGTCAGAAATATCGCCGATCTCCGATGTCCGGGGCACGGAATCTTACAAGCGCCTTTTACTGCGGCAGCTTTTTACCGCTCACTTTGTAGAGCTATTCGGGTCTATATAACCATCGAACCGCAAAACGCAAAACTGGAAAAGTCTTCAGGTTCTAAGCGACTTTTGTGGTGAAAACCTCTTAGTGAAGAACATCGACTCAAAAACACACGTTCGTGGCGAATCAGTTTATCTGGACGATATTCCGCTTATTGAGGGAACGCTGTTTGCATGTGTTTTTGATTCTCCGATAGCCTACGGAAAACTCAGATCCATAGATACCTATGAGGCGGAAAACTCCTTGGGCGTAGTAAAGGTAATCATCGCAAGTGACCTGATCGGCGAAAATCAGATCGGTGGGGTTGTTCCGGATGAGCCACTCCTTGCGGACGGCGAAGTGCATTTTCAAGGAATGCCGATCGCAATCGTACTAGCTGAATCGGAAGAACTGGCACGCAAAGCCGCGAAGAAGATCACAGCTGACATTGAGCCGCTTGAACCTGTGACCGATCCTCGTGTTGCTGCCGCGAACGGCGATCTGATCGTGCCGCCAAAGAAATTCATAATGGGCGATTGCGAAACTGCATTCGCGGAGTGCGAACACGTCTTTAGCGGCCTCACTGAACAGAATGGACAAGAGCATCTGTATATCGAGACGCAGGGAGCATACGCCGTTCCCACAGAAGACGCCAGCATAAAGGTCTATTCATCGACGCAAGGCCCGACGGCTGTTCAGCGTGCCGTTTGCCGCGTAACAGGATTGCCGATGCATCGAGTTGAGGTCGATGTTCAGCGTCTTGGCGGCGGGTTTGGCGGAAAAGAAGATCAGGCAAATGCGTGGGCGTCCATTTGTGCGGTCGGAGCTCAACTAACGAAGCGGCCGGTCAAATACGCTCTTCACCGGATGGAAGACATGCGGATGACAGGAAAGCGGCATCCTTATTCGTCCGACTACAAGATCGGTCTCACCAAGGATTTGAAAATAATCGCCTACGAAGTGACCTTTTATCAAAACGCCGGAGCCTCTGCGGACCTGTCGCCACCGGTGCTCGAACGCACATTGTTTCATGCGACCAATTCGTATTTCATCCCAAACGTAACTGCGACGGCCTATAGCTGCCGAACGAATCTGCCCCCAAATACGGCTTTTCGTGGATTTGGCGGCCCGCAGGGAATGTTCGTGATCGAGGCGGCGATCGTTCATGCCGCGGAAAAGCTTGGCGTGTCCGCGGCTGATATTCAACGGAATAATCTGATCGACGACGGCGACGAATTCCCTTACGGCCAAAAGGCAGAGAGCGACGCGATCACTTCATGGACGCAAGGCGACGCTGAATTTAACTTTGCCCGTCTCCAAAAAGAAGCTGACGATTTTAACGCCGAATCGAAATATTTCAAAAAAGGTGTCGCGATGATGCCTGTCTGCTTTGGCATTTCGTTTACGAAAACACCGATGAACCAGGCACGCTCGCTGGTCCACGTTTACACGGATGGGTCAGTAGCAGTTTCGACCGGAGCGGTTGAGATGGGACAGGGGGTCAACACAAAGATCGCTCAGGTCGCAGCAAAAGTTTTCGGATTGCCGATCGATAAGGTCAAGATCCACACTACAAATACCTTACGAATCGCAAACACGTCGCCTACCGCGGCGTCCGCAGCCGCTGACCTAAATGGAAAGGCAACACAGATGGCGTGTGAGACCATTCGCGATCGGCTATTTGATGTCGCGAAAGGATTGGTCGAAGCCGAAGCCGTCGAGAATCTCTCGCTCGAAGACGGCCACGTTTATAGAAACGGCGACCGAACCAGCCTCGATTGGAAGACTCTCGTGATGGATGCCCATCTCCAACGAGTAAATTTGAGCGAGCACGCTCACTATGCGACACCCGGGATCAATTTCGACTGGAGTACTGCAAAAGGGCATCCTTTCGCCTATCACGTTTACGGAACCGCGATCGTCGGCGTAACAGTCGATTGCCTTCGCGGTCGCTATGAGGTCGACTACGTCAAATGCTGTCACGATTTCGGTTCGTCAATGAACACGGCGGTCGATAACGGCCAGATCGAAGGCGGCATCGTTCAGGGTCTGGGTTGGATGACGATGGAAGAGGTGGTCTATGACGACGCGGGCAAGCTCCGATCAAACGCACTTTCGACATACAAGGTACCGGACATCCATTCGGTCCCGAAAGAGATCGCCATCCTGCCGCTTCAGACCAATCGCGAAAATCTTGCGGTCCTGAACTCAAAAGCCGTCGGAGAACCTCCGCTGATGTACGGGATGGGGGCTTACTTTGCGATCAGAAATGCCATTAAGGCATTTACCGAATGTTCCCCCGAATTCGACGCGCCGTTTACGCCGGAAAAGGTCTTAATGAATCTATATTCGGAATGATTAAGCCCGCAGAGATACTGGCGCGCAGCATTTATGATTTCAATTGATTGTTTGACAAGTTGATTCAGAGCGAAAACCGCAAAATTGTTTGATCCGTTTTGAATCTCCGCATCGCCGCGTCCTTGCGGTAAACTTCTTTCGTGCACAAAGAACTCCAACTGTGGCAATTCGTCGCCGAACGGCTTGCCCGGAATCACCACGTGATGCTGCTCGTTGTTGCGACAAGTTCAGGCAGCAGTCCCGGCCGTCAGGGCTACAAAATGGCTGTCGGAGCCGATGGCAAATTGTCGGGGAGTATCGGTGGTGGAGTAATGGAAGTCAACCTTGTCGAGCAGGCCCGAATCATCCTATCAGAACCAGTGGCCTCGACGAGCGGGTTCAACGATTCCGCCATAAAAGAACAGGTGCATCAAAAGAACTCCGCAAATTCGAGCGGCATGATCTGCTCGGGCAAACAAACGGTAATCTTCCGATTGCTAACACCGCAAGACGCCGAAACGGTTGAAGCAATCGTAGCAGCGTCACAAAATCGAACATCCACCTTTCTTACGATTCGGTCTGACGAGTTTAGCTTATCGCCGCCTAAAGGCGGAACTCAAAACTCGACGCACGACGGTGAAACTCCGAGAGTCGATTTTGTCTTCGAAAAATCCTCCGAGACGGAATTCTCATATACTGAAAAGCTGGGGCACAAGAACGATCTCTACATCATCGGCGGTGGCCATTGTGCGCTGGCTTTGTCGGAGCTGGCGTCAAAAATGGATTTTTGCATCCGCATTTTTGACGATCGTCCGGAGCTAAACACTATCGAGAAAAACCGATTTGCCGACGAGATCAGGATCATCGATAACTATGAGTCGATCGCTGAATTTATGCCGTCAAGTAAGCAAACTTACGTGGTTGTTATGACGCTTGGCTACAAATCGGATGAGGTTGTGATCAGAAAGCTCCTCGATAAAGAATTCAGATATTTCGGCGTTCTCGGCAGCAAGGCCAAAATGAAAACGCTATTGAACGAGCTAATGAAAGACGGCTACTCTGCCGACAAACTCGTTCAGATCCATACTCCCATCGGCCTGCCTATAAATAGTCGTACGCCTGAGGAGATCGCCGTCAGCATCGCCGCCGAGATAATCGCGGTGAAAAACGCAGTTTGATCAACTGCTACGTCGAGTGCGTGACGAGATCGGTTACTCGGAGTTTTGTCGGCGAAGCCGGCTAAGCCCAAAGAAACTCACCAACTCCCGATAAATACTGCCTAAGACGCGAAAATACAATCTGTCTCAAAGGCGTCTTCCTGGGAATCGAAAGGTTTTTCCTAGGAATCGAAAGGTTTTTCCTGGGAATCGAAAGTTTTTTCCTGGGAATCGAAAGGTTTTTCGTAGGAATCGAAGGTTTCTTCCTAGGAATCGAAGGTTTCTTCCCAGGAGTCGAAAGGTTTTTCCTAGGAATCGAAGGTGTTTTCCTAGGAATCGACGGTTTCTTCCCAGGAATCGAAAGTTTTTTCCTAGGAGTCGAAGGCTTCTTCCTGGGAATCGAAGGGTCGGGATAGTTCACCATTCCCACGAATCGTCAAAAAAGGGTTAGGTCGCAAATACGTCGAAAGTTTATCGCTCGTGTCCTTAATGTGAAGCAACCGTAATTTCGGAATTCCCTTTCCGAAACAAAAACCGCGAGCGGCGGGAACATATCCGTTTGCTTTGGTGTCTAACAGGGTGGTTGGCACCAGGGACGTAACGGAGGGAAAAATGTTTGATAAATTGATCGAATCGAATTCGGAGGAAGCGGAATTCAAAAACCGGCGAAGCTACTTCGTGGTGTCAACAATAGTCGTAGGAGTACTGTTTCTCGCAGCCGTTGTGGCCAGCATCTACGCAGGGAATATAGGAATCGGAAACGGGGATCTTGAAATGTCTGAACTGCTTACACCGGTTGAAATGGCGGCAATGACCCCGGAGGAGCGGCCCGAGCAGCGTACGCCGCGGAACCAAAATCAGCAAACAACCGAAATTACGCGTGTCGTAAACCAACAACAAGTGGAAGAGACGCCCACGGCGGCGCCTCCTGTTTCGACTGTTCCGAATAGCTATCTTTCGCGTCCGGACGGACGTTTCAAATTCGACGTCGTGGATTCCGGGCCTTCATCAGAAGGTACGGGTCGGGACAGTGGAGGGGATCCAAACGCAACAGGTCTTTCACATCCTGACCCGAGACCGGAAACCACTGAAGCCATGCCCGAGGTCGATGTACCGCCGGCAATCAAACCACCCGTAACCAAATCGCTCGGCGTAATAAACGGCTTGGCAACATCCCTTCCTAAGCCGCCCTATCCACCAGCAGCCGTGGCCGTGAATGCCCAGGGTAAGGTTGATGTACAGGTCTTGATAGACGAATCGGGAAAGGTTGTTTCGGCAAAGGCTGTTAGCGGTCATCCGCTACTCCGTGCCGCCGCTGAGAGGGCGGCCTGGAGTGCCAGGTTCACGCCGACATACCTCTCAAAGGTCGCAGTAAAAGTAACCGGGGTGATCGTTTACAATTTCACTAAGAATTGAAGCTAACCGGCCTTTTCTTCAGGAAAGGAGTTCCATTAAGCCAGCGGTATCAAGGTCGTAGATGGGAACCGGAAAGGCCGCTTTTAGTTCGTCGAAGCTCATTCCATCGAGCAGAATAGGTTCATCTGACTTAATCGTGTTGCGCGGAATGATGACAAAATCTCCCACGATCTTGTCCTTGACAGCTAAATAATCTTTGCCGGTCAGCAATCCTGCTACTGAAACATCTCCACCAAAGTAAGTATTAGGTACACCCAAAACTGACAACCTGGTGTCAGCAATGCGGTTGTATCTTTCGATCTGCTCAGAAAGCAGCGGGGCGAACATCTCGCCCGAAAGGATAGTGCCATACAGGCCCGAACCCTTAGCGTAGACAGGCTTCGCCCCTGCACCGGTGTTTTGCGGAACGCGGGCTTCGGGACGTGTTCGTACGTTTACAAAATACCTTCGGGCCTCAGCAACCGCTTCTGCCCGCTGCGATGCCGGCCGCTGCCGCTCCATGAGCGCTTCGAACTGCGTTAAGAAGGACCGAACCATCCCCACTCCATCTTCGATCTGCGGATAGTTGCCGTAATGCCGACGCGACGGAACAGGAACACCCGCTTTGATATAGATCTCGTCACCGAGAAAAGCGAACGTCACCCCGAGAGTTTTGCGAAATTCTCTTTGCAGTATTTCGACTTCTTTTATCGTTCGACGACAAAACTCAGGGGTGACACACGTTAGGCGTTCGTCGGTGTTGTATCGCGTTAACGCTACTGGCACGATGGCGGTGCTGACGACCTTTGGATAATGAGAGGCGAGATCGCTAAGAGTTTTCTCGAGGATCGCACCGTCGTTAATATCGGGGCAAAGCACAACTTGCGCGTGCAGCTCGATATCGTTATCAAGCAATCTCTGAAGTTTGTCCGAGATATCTGCACGTTTTTCATCTACACCCAGAAGATACGCGCGGGTCTTCAGATCCGTTGCGTGCACAGAAACATATTGCGGTGATAGGCGCTGCTCGATGATGCGATTCATCTCATCTTCGGTTATCGAGCTGAGGGTCGTGTAGTTTCCGTAGAGGAAGGAAAGCCGGATGTCTTCGTCACGAACAAACAAAGATGGTCGGGCATCCTCGGGATTACCCTTGCAGAAGCAGAAAATGCATTCATTGGCGCACTGCCGCGGCACTATCTGCTCAAACATCAAGCCAAGGTCTTCGCTTTCCTCGCGGTCAAATTCGATCTCAATTGTTTCGCCACCGCGCTTTTTCACTTGAAACGTAAGCTCAGTTTCACCTGCCGTCTGAAAACGAAAATCCAGGTAATCACGCACGGGACGGCCATTAACCCTCACTATCCGGTCCGCAGGGCGCAATTCGAGTTCTTCACCGACGCTGCCTGGTGTGACCTCAGTTATGATCACACCTGGACGCCGAAGTTGAGTAACTGCTGGTGTAACGGCAAACTCGTACATCGTCCAAACAAACTATCTAGTGTATGTTCTTGGGTCCGGCGTTGGCAAATCTTAAGAATGTCGTCGCTGGCGAGATCGCGCGACGATTCTCGGCTATTGTTTTGGACGATCCTTTTTGATGCTTGGATCCTGTAGTCGGTTGAGATGAGCTTGGGCGGTCTGGTTTTGGGGGTCTATCTGCAGAGCCTTCTGGTAATCGGCAATGGCCGATACATAATTCTTTTTCATCTCATATGCGTAACCGCGGTGATTGTAAGCCATTGACGATTTTCCGGACAGCTCGATCGCCGTCGAGCAGTCGGCGATCGCGTGGTCGATGTCCTTCCAGCCGTACAGGTAGATCACGCACCGATTTACATATGGCGTGGGGCTTTGCGGATCGATCTCGATCGCTTTGGAAATGTCAGCGAATGCTTCTTTTAACTCCTGGTTATTATAATGAAGCAGGCCCCGACCGTTGTAAGCAAGGTGAAGCTGAAATTTGACAGCCGTAACCTGCGGATTTCGCTTTAACGCAGTCTCAAGATCACTGATCGCCTTATCGTAGTCACGCTTCAGGCGGAATCCTATTCCGCGTTTTACGTAAGCCAAGGTCGTCAAAGAGTCGGCGGGGCCGCGCAGTACAGTGTTGCATGCATCTATGATCGTGCCGGCAAATTCATCTATTTTGTCCTTTGCCACGTTACGACCATCGATATATAGGCAGTTTGTCAATGAACGGGTCAGCAGCTCTGGTTTTAGTTTGACCGCTGCCTCGTAATTCTTCTGAACGGCACGGGTTCCTGCGTAGTCATTCGCGACACCCAAGTAAAAAAATGCCTCTGCGTCTTGCTGGTCTAGCTTGGTTGCGGCCTCGAGATCGCTAATCGCTTTTTCGAAACTCAACTTCTCGATCTGGCAAAGGCCGCGGCCGAAATATGCCTTCGAAGAATTCCCAAAACTTCGAATCACGGTCGAATACGAAGCTATCGCACGGTCGCAATCGCCCTTTTTTCGATATCCCTCCGCTTCGGTTAAAAGCGGCAAAGTGGTCGGTCCTGGGTTGGTAAAATTATATTTGATGGTGCCGGAAAACTTTGCGGGCCTGCCTCCAACGCTCACCGGGTTGAATTTTGTCTGTCGAGCGGCGGTCAGAACTTGTTCCGTCAGCCCCCCACCCAATTCATTCAAAGCCTTCGCGGAAACGACCTGCCCCGTCTCGTCGACCAGAAATTGAACCGATATGGCCCCGGTTACACCTGCTTTCTTTGCTTCAGATGTATATTCCGGCTTGACCAGACTCGTTGCACGAACAGAAATGTCCCCCAGTTCCACCACGGCTGGGTTCAATCCCGTATCGGAATCTCCGGTTGGTGAATTGCTTCGTACTGCCGCGATGAACTCCTCGGTAGCACCCGCTTGGCGCAGATCTTCTTCCCGATCTTTAGTCAATGGTTTATCGATCTTTCGCGAACGAATCCTTTCGATCACAAACTTTAGCAATGCAGCTCTTGTCTTAAAGGACGCGTTTGGGGTCTTTGTTTGAAGAGAAGTTATGACCTCGGGGTACGTCAACGGTTTCTCAGGGATTTGAGACGCGACAGAATGGCACAGCAGAACCGTTACGCCGAACGCCCACCAAATACACCTCCAAAAACTCCGCATCCTCGAAATCCTTTTCAATCGATAATCTCTTGACCCATAAAATCACGAATTTTTGCGTACTTTTCTTCTTTACACGAATCTGTAATACCTCGGTTCAAAGCTCTCTTCTAGTCCAAAGCAAATATTGGAACGCCCCGCCACACTAGTGACAACTATTAGTAAAGACACAGTTTGGATCTTGGGTCGACTTTGGTCTTCTCTTTGGTTCCTTTCGAGTATCGGCACGTTTTCCAGTCGGAGGAGCTACGGTCTCCTTTCTTTCCGGACCAGTTTTCTTCTCCTCTGTCCGCGCTCTTAAATCCGGAGTCGCAGTGGGGAGCGGAGTCGGGTCGGCATAGACAACGGCCGGCGTCGGTGACGGAGAAACCGAAGGGGCTGTGACTGATGGCGTCGGTGATTCGTGACTTACAATGGGACTATTCGTTGCTTTGGATTCTGACGGGCCAAGCAAAAGGAACAATAATCCGTACAATCCGAAACCTAGGATAAGCAGCGCCACAAATGCGCTCGGGAGAATCCATAAAAGGTTGCGATATGGGTTCGGGCGGGCAACCGATTCGGCCACTGTAACGGCCACGGCGGGTGCAGTGATCTTTTGGTCGCTCACATACCCAAGCTTACGTTTTAGTTGAACAAGCTCCGCAAAGATTTCGTCTGCCGTCTGGTATCGCTCTGCTTTGTTCTTTCGTAGCGCCTTCGCAATTATCTCGCTAAGCTCCAAAGATGGACTTTCGAATGGAGCAGGTTGTTGTTCAAGGATCGCCACGAGCGTATGGCTGGGTGACGGACCATCAAACGGCAAGGTTCCAGCAACCATCTCGTACAAGAGCACGCCCAGCCCCCAAATGTCCGTTCGCGCATCGACGTCGACGCCTTCTACCTGCTCGGGTGAAATATATGCCACTGTTCCCAAGATCGTGCCCGGCATTGTAGAGCCGAACCCACTTCCAGAAACCTGAAAGTCGCCGGAACCCAAAGCCGCTCTTTTATCCATGAGCTTAGCCAAACCGAAATCCAGGACCTTGACGTATCCGTCCGGCCTCAGCATCACGTTTTCGGGCTTTATGTCGCGATGCACGATCCCGGCCTTGTGGGCGGCCGAAAGTGCCCCCGCTATTTGGGACGCGATCTTCAAGATCTCCAGAAGGTCGGGTTTCCCCTGTAACATTCGTTGTCTAAGAGTTTCGCCTTCGACGAACTCGGTCACAATGAATTCGCAGTCTTCTGCCCTCCCGATCTCATGAACGGTAACAATATTCGGATGATTTAACAGGGAAGTTGCTCGTGCCTCACGCTGAAATCGCACGAGACGGTCCCGATCTTGCGAGAATGAAACAGGAAGGATCTTGAGAGCTACGTCACGACCAAGGTTAGTATCCGTCGCCAGATACACGATTCCCATGCCACCTTCGCCAAGTCTTTTCCGAATTAGATATTTCCCGAACTGCTTTCCGATCCGTGGGTCGGCGATAAAGTCATTCTGGACCACGGAATAGCTTCCCGTTTCTGTCCTGCGGATCAGCGGCACCGTCTTTTCATCGGCACTCAGATAGAGCTCCACATCGCGGCGCAACTCAAGGTCCCCGGCACAGGCATTATCCAGCAGCATGTCG
>Ga0268264_10005794_pt1 | contig 10475 bp, 7 predicted proteins | sample KBSSwiS32_FD_190357 | JGI IMG/M metagenome (GOLD analysis project Ga0268264, IMG submission 190357) | Switchgrass rhizosphere microbial communities from Kellogg Biological Station, Michigan, USA - KBS Switchgrass S3-2 (SPAdes) (version 2) | ecosystem: Host-associated > Plants > Roots >... | reverse complement strand
CGTCTCGCCCTGTTTGAGTGGCAGTCGTCATCGCTAGAGAAAAGCAGATCCTGCGCTATTTCCACAGATGTGAAAAAGTTGTGGAAAGCAGGCCTATCCGTCCTTTTTAGACCTCGGGGTTCAATCCTCGCTGGATAGCCGCCGCGTGCCCCTGTTGCTTCGCGCATAATTCGGCCGCGTCACGAACATGCGCGCAATACCTATCTAAGACAGCGCGGGATTGTCGCCGATTGATGCGTGGCAGGCAAGCGAAAAGTGTGCGAAGGCTGCGAGCGCCAGAGCAGATCGTTCACATGCACTTCACAGTTTTTCCACAAGCACAGAATTTGTGCAATCGCTTCGTTAAAATCAAAATCCAAAGGGAAATTCACGAAAAAGCCTCGGCAGTCGAAAGATTTCGTCTCGCTGTGAGACAAAAATGCCTGAGGAAAACTCGCTTCGTTTCGTTTATTTTTTGGTCCGCTTATCGGCGAACTCGCTCGCCTTAGTACTCGCTGTGCGTCACCTCAGTGACTAATTTTGTCCGGCCGATCGAACTCGTAGATGCCCAGGGGATCGCTGCCTACGACCAGGCGCTGAGATTCGATCAAAATCGTCTTGGCCACCAATCGCGCTCCTTCCGGTGTATACATCTGGTAGCTGGCTCGGCGACTCCCCTCCTTATCGAAGCGCATCAGGGTGTTGCCTACAGCCATCCACACTTCCCCCGTGGCGCGGTCAACGCCAAACGCGTTCAGAACTCGTTTGAAATACGGCGACTTCTGATGTTTTTCCTGACGAATAATCTCTCGCCGAACCGCCTGGGCCTCGGAAGCCGCCTCCAGGGCCGTGTATTGAATATCAGGACCTAAACCATAGCCGTGACGATCGTATTGCCGAACTGTCGGCTCGGGGGTGTATGCGAAACCATAGAAAAGATGACCTTTAGCGTCGGTCTCCAGGTCTCCAATATTGAGAAAACGATTCAAATCCGACCGATCGCTGATTTGCTCCGGATCGCCAAAGTCACGGACGTCCCTGCCATTTTTATCGAACACAATGACCAGGTGCGGCTCCCGAAGCGTGGCCACGGCCACCTCGCCCTCGCCCAATGCGGCCACCGACGTGGGGGCCGGGACCGATATCGATCGTAGTAAGGAGCCATCCGGGGAAAACACTTCGATGGAGTTTCCCCCGCGGTCCGCTACGTAAATCCGGCCCTCCGCGTCAACGTCGCAATCTTCGCCAAAGACGATGCCTCCCAGGGCAGGCTTAATGCCTGGCTGGGCTGTTGGGATCGCCAGTACCTGTTGCCCTTTGGCATCCAACACCACCAGGCCGGGCGACGGAGAAGCCAGGATATAGGTCCGGCCATCGGTGGCGCGTCTAACCGAGCGCAACCCCGGGCCAATGTTGGGAAATAACTTGGCCTTGGCGGTCAGATCGGCGTCGCCCTGGGCGAAACCCGTAGGCGCGCAAGCCCACAGACACAGCAACGCCATGATTCGCATGGTGAGACCCAAATTTTGTTGCATGAAGCCTCAGATTACCGTGAGACGCAATCGGGTTGCCTGGCGTTGCGGTGCCGACCTTCTGAGCTGGCTTGCCTGCATCCGGAGGTGACTCAGTCCGCGCGCAACCGCAGGCGCTCGATCGATTTGGCGCGTAAACGTCCTGTAGCATTGCGCTGCCCTGAATCATCGGTTTCGATCAGCACGCAATTCATCTGCACATCCCCACTGGCCACTTCGAAGCGCGCCGGAAGCCCATCCAGGAAGCGCTTGATAATGGCCTCGCGATCCATGCCGATTACACCGGCGTGCGGACCCGTCATTCCGACATCACAAATGAAGGCCGTACCTTGCGGCAAGACACGCTCATCGGCGGTCGTCACATGCGTATGCGTGCCAACCACGGCGGTAACCCGTCCGTCCAAATGCCAGCCCATCGCGATTTTCTCGCTGGTAGTTTCGGCGTGGATGTCCACCAGGATAAATTCGATATCAGCCGGAAGCTTGGCCAGTTCGGCGTCCGCAGTGCGAAATGGATCCTCAATAGCGGGCAGAAAGATGCGACCCTGCAGGTTCAGAACAGCATAGCGCGTCCCATTTTTCGCGGTACCCGCAAAAACTCCGCTTCCCGGATTTCCCGGCGGGAAATTGTGTGGTCGCAGCAGTCGCGGCTGATGCGGCATGTACTCAAGCACTTCCCTGCGGTCCCAGCTATGGTTGCCGCCCGTCAGGACGTCTATCCCGGTGCCCAGCAGGTCTTCGGCCAGGCGCGGCGTGATGCCAAACCCTGAGGCGGAATTCTCCCCATTGGCGATTACCAGGTCGATCTGTCGTTGCTTGACGAGATCCGCCAACCGTTCTTGCACAATTTGACGGCCGGGCGAACCTACGATGTCGCCGATGAACAGTACGCGCATAGAAAGTCGGAATTAGGCTGTCTCAAAAGCAATAAAAAAGAGCGGACTGCTTGGCCGTGGGGAACTAGGCCGTGAACCTCTGAATTAGGTGGGCGCCACGAGCCAACCATTAGGCTTTCCTGCCCCGCTCGCGTCCCGGACCGACCTCAGCCATGCCGGGAAGCCAAAGGGACAGGCCGTGCACACAGGCTGTCTATCCGCAGCTCCTCAGAGATTCGTCATTGGTTCAAACAGCTTTCGTTCCCGCACCTGCTTCGAAGTGCCGCTCCGGCGGCTATTGTATCCCGGGGCTGCGGCGATGGCCAAACCACGCCCGCGCCGCTTGGGCAAAAGTTAACGGGTTTAACGGGGAGTTTGCACTTTCACGGAGTCGAACAATGCTTCGATCGTCATAGGCCATGCGCCGTCCCCGGCTATCCCAGCTAGAGACCGGAAGGCATGCAGTCCCAGCCTGCGGTAGCTCTCGAATTGTGACTCGTCAAACCACTGGTCAGCCGTCGGCTGGTCTGGAAACTCTGGATGCATGTCCCGATACGCCAGAACGTCCCGCGGCGTCGTCGAACTCATGGTCGGTTTGACGTAAAGCAACTTTCCGGTGACCATCAGCCCGTCATCGGCACATGCCGGGTAGCGGATCGCTCCAATCACGCCGTGCACCTGCGCGAACCCATCCGCTGACGGAAGCCGAATCGGTGTCGGATCGATGGTGATCTCCACACCCAGGTCGCTTCGGCACTTACGGATGGCATTTCCCAGATCGCCAAAGTGCATGCCTTGGTCGGCATCCGCGTCGCACGCGACGATGTACTTGCAGCGGCGCCGCACCAGTTCATAAATGCCCAGATTTTCAAAGTGTCCGCCATCGGAGAGGTAGACATAGTCGGAGCGATCCGTCGTCGACGCGAACAACTCTTTCAGCAGGTACAACAGCGAGCAGGGCGGCCCGCCTTCCGGCGCTCCCAGGGCCAACTCGTCATTCTTGTAGCGCGGATTGGCCAGCCACCATCCCAGCCGCACATTGAAAACGGTCATCAGGAACGCCAGTGGCGGCGAGGTGTGATATCCCATGTTCGGGCTGGCCGCCGCCCCAGAAATCGATATGGCCGTTCCCAGGTGAACTCCGCCGATCTCCGCATGAAACGGATCCTCTTTGTTCAGGGGATAGGCGTACTGTTCGGTCTCGCGATAGCCGCCCGGCTGTTTAGCTTTTGCAGCGTTGCGCATTTCTGAAAACTCGTATCCGCAAAATCGGGGCGTGAATACAAACGACTGGGCCTTGCGCTCCTGCCACGCGAGTCGTTCTCCATGAGTTACATTCAACGCCGCGCAGACGATCGGATAAGGCCCGTCGTAGCCCCTTTCTTCCACGAAAGCCGCCAGGGAAAATTCATCCTCGGGATCAAATCCGGTGAAAGGGTTCGGGTGCCGGGAAGTATCCAGCCGGGTCGCTCCCAGGTAACAGCGCACCAGCCGGTTGCGGTACATCAGATTCATCGAGAAAACATTGATGTCCACGCGATAGGCCACTAGGATGGAACCCAGCAAAAGCAATCCGCAATCAAGCCACATCCAGCGCACCGGAAACCGTGAGACCAGGCCCCAAAATTTTCTCTTGGCTCTGGTCGTCTGGCCCACGCTCGGTGCAGGCTTTACCGTGAGACTTCCGGAGATGGTCATTTCCGCGGGGTTCCTTGTAGCCCCTATGGAGCCAACACCGGGCGCGGCGCTCTCCGGCCTCACTTCCGCCGCGATGGACATGTTCTGTGCGGGAACGGTCGCGGCCGCGCGAGCCGGGCGTATGCGCGCGTCCAGCTTGCGTTCCGCCAGCCAGAATGTGCCCCACGACAGCAGTACCAGCATCCCAACGATGAAAATATAAGGGCAGGCCTGCGCCACTAAGTCGATGCCGGATGGGCCACGGTCTTTCTTCCCGGAAGTCTTGGGACTTTTTCCAGCGATTACTCCAAATGCGGTACTCAGCGCCCAGCTGGCGACCAATGCCAGCTTCGTTTTGATCCAGCCGGCCCACACCATCAATACCCACGGCACGAAAATGCTCAGAGCAAACAGCGCCGTCCAACCGGCAGTCAGCAAGAGCAGAAAACCCCCCGCCCTGCTCCACCATTCCTGTTCCTCGGGCTTGATTAGCAGCTTCATGAAGCCGATATGCAGCGTCCCGGTCAGCAGAAACGCCGCCACGAACAATGCCGGACCCCAGGTGAGACCATGCGCGAAGCCATGTCCCCAGCTTCGCCACGTCCGCACGATCTGATCCAGCGGCACCAGCAAAAAACCGCCGATGGCGCCGGCAATAAAGGCGGTGACCGGAATGTAAGTCGCTTGCGTGACGCTGAATTTGATGCCCGGCTGCTTCGCGCTGCGAATCATCAGGATTCGGCAAGCCACGCCGGCTACGTGCACCAGCCCGTAGGCTGACGCTCCGATCACTGGCCAATACCACATCCTCCAGCGTTCGTCGTTAGCGGGCGCCAGCCATAGCGACATCCAGGTAGCCATGGCGCTGAGAAAAAGCGGCACGACGCTCAGCCCGAAGACGTATCCCGGGCCCGCGCTGGCCGGTGCCGGATTGGCGGTGAGAGAACAGCGCGCCGCTTGTATCGAGGCCCAGCAAATACTGAGAAATAAGAGAACAACGGCAATAACACCGGCTATCGTAGATCCTTGAAATCCGTCCCTAAGAATCCCGGGAAATGCCTGCGAGATCCAGCGGCTGCTTCGCAGGATGCACCACGGCACCACGATGATCGATCCCAGGAAGGCGATCAGGATGATTTGGTTGAGCAGCACGTTGCGAAGATACGCCGCGATCGCCGTCAAGGTGTCCGCACCAAAAATTCCCAGACGGGGCGTCAAATAATTACTGTAGTCACGCAGGAAGCTGACCTGTTTCGGCTCGGCGGCCGGCTCGCCAGGCTGGCGAACACATTGATAGTTGCCAAGTTGATCTTGGACCTTGCTGACACCGCTCCCGCCATCCTCACCCGCGCGCTTGATCCAGCTGATCAGCCATCCGCCGATGTAGCCGCCTCCGGAAACGGTCGACAAATAGGAAATCTTTGGCAACATCCGGGCTTGCGCTAATCCCTGCAAAAACCCGAGATTGAACGTAGCGCTGCGAATGCCACCGCCCGAAAATGCCACACCAAACACTGAGCCGGGTCCTGGCTTGGCGGCATCCGCGGCTTTTAGCGATGCGTTCTCCGCGTCTAAGACTTCCTGGAACGTGGGCATAGGCGCGACCTACCGAGACTCGCGGCGGCAGTTATGGGCGAGCTGCTGCACAAAGCACGGTTTATATCCGCCCGTAAAATACAGGTCAATACGTAATACTCGTACCTGTACGTAGTTCTAAAGTATTCCGCTTTACGCCGCGAGCAAACTTTGAGCGGGAAGGGCGTCCCCACTTGCGGGAGCGCCCTCGCTTAGCTCTATGCCGCCGCTATGCTAGAAGTGGAAACCTAATTCCATCGTTTCGGTCCGCGGCGTAACGAAATGCGTGCCGCTGAACGTCGACAAGAAGTTGTACAGAGCCACTTGGTTCGTAAGGTTGATCACCGTAAACCGCAGGCTCCACTTGTAGCGGTCGCCTCGGAACACGTTGTCGTCGCCCACGCTAAGGTCAAACAGATGACGCGGAGCAACGCGGGGAGGGTTGTGATCGTCGTTTTCCGTTCCCGGAGCCGGTAGGCTGATGCGCGTCGATCGATACAATGAGGGATCGCACGAAGTGAGCGGCGATGTCAGTGTCGGAACCTGGCTTCCACACACCAGGCCGGCTTGCATTTGCTGGTCGGCGGTCAGGCCCGTCAGATCCACCAGCGGCGTAACGGCCGGGTCATCTGCAACCGGCACGGCACCGGCCACCAGCCCGTTGTCATACCGCCAATTCATGGCGATCCACGGCCAGTTCTTCTTGGGCTGATACTGCACGTGCGTCGTTTGCTGAAACTTCTGATCGTGATCGATCCGGAACGCGCCTTGGGTGGTGAAGTCCGTACCCAATCCGCCGACTTGCGGATTGAAGAATCGCGAATTCACGCCGCTGAGCACCACGAACGCCGTCAAGCCGTGAAAATCCGGAACGCGAGCGCGAATCGAAAAACCACTGATCTTCGAATTGTGCCAGGCGATCGGAAATGTGATGGGGGTGTTAAACAGCACGCCGAAGTCAAAGGCGTTGTGCGTGTATTTCCATAGGTAATCGCTATCCACGACCAGATGCCGCCCGAAGGCTTGTTGGAATCCCGCGTGAAACTCATTTCGCTGCCCGGATCGAATTGGCCCCGGTGAGCCCAGGACGCTGGAGAACACACCAGCCGGATCTCCCAGGCTTCCGACGACCAGGTTTTCGTTGAAGGGAGTCTCCAGAATTCGAGCGTAGGACACCCGCAGCACGGTGTTCGAAGGCTTGATGTTATATGCGATTCCCAGCCGAGGTTCCACTTGGCTGTCCTGGCTGATGCCGCGATAGATGTCGCCGCGCACGCCCAGGTTAAACGACCAGTTGCCCGCGGTGATCGTGTCCTGGAGATAAAGCGCCACTTCCTTGATATCCGCGTGGCCGCGAAACCCGAACAGACTGCCCCCGCGGGTCAGGTCAATGGGAAGCAGCAACGAGCACGGATCGGCCAACGCCACGCCGCCCACAAAGCATGGATCGCCGTTGGCGTCTGTCAACGATGGAAGGAATGTCGAATCCACGATCCCGAGGCTGTCTTTCTCGGTCAGGAAGGTGTGTTGGAAAGTGACGCCCGCCTTAATGTTGTGCCGGCCTTTCACATAAGAAATATCGGAACGAACCCCAGCATTCCCGAGCGTGCGGTCCTGGGCGATGGTCTCGCTCTGCAGCAGCGGGCTGAAATCGTCAAATGGATCGGCACTCGGATAAAAATTGTAATGATCGCGCCGACCGAAGACTCCGAACGTAAATACGGCGGTCGTGCCGATCAGGTGTTGCCAGGTCGGCGCCAGGTTGAAGGTCTTGATTTGCGAGCGTTGATCGCTTGGACCGAGTGGGTTTCCAGTCACCGGATTCACGAGGAATGTGCCGCTTGCGTCGCAATCAAAGCCGAGTCCCGGAGGGCACAGATGCAGCTGCGCGTCGAAGGAATTGGGGTTCTGAAACCAGGAACGGGTGTACCCCGCGTTGAAATGGATGCTGTCGGCCTGGCTCAACTGAAAGTCCACACGATCGAAAAGGTTCTGCTGATTTCCCTTGGCGTGCATGACCTCGAACTCCGGAGGATCCAGAAATCTTCCGGTATTCAAACCGCTGGCGGAAACGAAATTTCCCCACTTTTGGCCGCCGAAGGCGACGTCAAACCCGCCGCTGACCGAACCGAAGGAACCGTATGAAGCGCGCACAGTGCCCGTGGGTGTCGTCAGCCCCAAGCCAGAGCGGGTCGTGACCTTGATCACTAGGCTGGTCTTGTCTCCGAACTCCGCGGGCGGCGCACCGGAAATGACCTCCAGCGATTGAATCGATTCCACTGGAATCTGGTTCGAGAAGACCTTGCTTTGTTGGTCGGTAATGGGCTGGCCGTCGACCGAGAAGGAGTTCTCCGCGTGATCCCCGAGGCCATGAAACAACCCATTGGAATCGGCAACGACGCCGGGCGAAGCCAGCGTCACGAGCGAACTTACCGAGGACGACTGGCTTTCAAGTGGCAGCTTGTCAAACAACGCGCGGTCCACGTCGGTATGAAACGTGGAGTCGTTCTCGATCAGGTCGGCGCCCGTCGCTTCCACGGTAATGCTAGTGGCGGCCGCGCCGATCTTCAAAGCGATCTGCAGAGTGACCGGCACGCTTGACCGGACGTCCACATCCTGGGTGAAGCCGGAAAATCCGCTGGCCGTAACCACTAAGTGATACGGATTGAACGGAACGTTGCTCAACTTGAAAGAGCCGTCGGAAGCTGTCGAAACTGTGCGCGTGTAACCGCTCACCGGGTAAGCGATCTCGACGGTCGCGTTCCCAACCGCGGCGCCCGACGGATCCTTCACCACGCCTTCAATCGAACCCGAATTCCCCATCTGTGCCTGCACCGGCAGGGCACCCAACAGAAAAGCAAAAGCAATCAGCGAAAGAACGAATCTTCTAAAACGCATCTTGAAGTCTCCTCCGACCCCTAGGTAGAGCGACGATCGCGCTGTTGTCAGAGTGGCCGCCGGAAGAATGTGGCGGTCGCGCCGAGCACTGCTGGTTCGGCGCGAAATAGGGACAACTTGAAAGGAGGCGATTCTTAGTTAGAGGGCAGGAGGAGCGCGGGAGGGAGAATCGTGGAAGAAAACTTCTTCATGGTAGGCCGCGACAAACGGCGCAACATACCCGATCGAGACAAGCGGGGCGACCAGCCACTGTGTTGCCGTCGCAGGAGGCGCCGTAAAGTGTGCTGCTTGGCACACCTGGCACGCGGCTTCAGTTTGTCCCTTCCCGTGCGAGTGAAGCGAGACTTGGGAGAGGAACAGAAGGGACAACACCGCCAAAGTGAAGGCCAAGACCCTCACTAAGTCGCTCGTCGTCCTGCGGTTACCAGACATCGTAATCACTATACACTACTCCGATTCGGGTTTGGACGCTAGAGCGCTTGTCTAGTGAGCAAACACCTGCCTTGCCCCGCACCGAATCGCGAAGCGCGACGTTGGAGTTTTTTGAGAACAAAGAGAACAACAAAAAGATTTCTAAAGGACTGCTGGGGACGGGGACTCAAATGCCATCTCCTTCCCCAGCCCCCTTCTCCTGCTAGGAGATGCAAGAACGCTTTTACAAAAGCGGAAACTGTGTCCAAAAAAACTGTGCCAGCTTAGGGGTTCACCCCAAAATGGACCGCACCCTTGAAATGAGACAGCTGGGATGGGCACACTTTGCAGGGAAAGGACTGCAAAGTGAAACGGAAGCGATACACGCGGAAGTCTCAGCGGATGGCCGTTGAGCGCATGCGGAGTAGCGACAACATTGGCGATCTAGCGAAGGAATTGGGCGTAGGCCGGCGATGTCTGTACAAGTGGCAAGCCAAGCTCGATCACCTCGAGCCGGGAGAAAAAGCACCACGGACGAACTCACATGAATCGTCTTATCGGCACCAAGTCCATCGGCTGAAGCGTCTGCTAGCCGAGAAAACTCTGGAAGTGGATTTTTTCAAAGGTGCCTTGCAAAAAGTCAAGGCTCGACGCCAGAAGAGCGGCGATTCTGGCGAGATGGCATCTACGACCAAATCCGAGAAGTGATGCCACTGCAAGGCAACTTAAGTATCGAGCGAATGTGCGAGCTGGCGAGAGTTAGCCGAGCAAGCTTTTACCGATCCTTTCACCAGCAACAGCCGGTTGCGGAAGAGCTGGAAGTGCGCTTTGCGATCCAGCAGATCGCCATCGAACACCGTCGACGCTATGGGTATCGCCGCATTTCTGCCGAGTTACGACGGCGGGGTATGCAGGTGAAAACGCACCACCACGATTGTCCGCACCGGTCCTTACCGATTCAGCCGCAATCCCATCTATCTGGCTTTCGTCTTGTTCCTCCTAGGATTGGCACTATGGTTGAACAACCTATGGCTGCTCTTAGCTCTGGCAGCGTTTGCCAGCCTCATCTCGATCAGGGTCATCCCGCGGGAGGAACAATTCCTCGAACGCAATTTCCAGGCCCAGTATTCCGAATACAAAGCGACCGTCCGCCGTTACGATCACAGGTCTGCTGGTACACATGTTCTGCGTCGGGCTGCCCGTTTCTTTCATCGTTCGACGTTATTCGAAATAAAGATGTCTGCAGGGCAGGCGGGACGACAATCGAAATCCTGAGTCTGGTGCGATGCGGCAGCGCTCCGCGGCTAGTGTTGCTGCTCTCTCCCACGTGACCGACATGTCTGCGGGGGCCTCCGCAGCCGAGCAATTGATTGTGGGATATCCGGACCGGAAGCTCCACGTGCTGGTTGTGTGGGAGCCAATCCTCTCGACAAACCTCATCCGGTTCGTCGGAGAGCACGAATTCGAAGCGCTTTTTTCCGCCGCGGCCGGATCGTTGCTTAACCTGAATCTTTTCGGCTTCGAGCCA
>Ga0268264_10005791_pt1 | contig 10476 bp, 6 predicted proteins | sample KBSSwiS32_FD_190357 | JGI IMG/M metagenome (GOLD analysis project Ga0268264, IMG submission 190357) | Switchgrass rhizosphere microbial communities from Kellogg Biological Station, Michigan, USA - KBS Switchgrass S3-2 (SPAdes) (version 2) | ecosystem: Host-associated > Plants > Roots >... | reverse complement strand
GAATTGTACACACATATTACTTTCTGGAGCATCTACAAATCGCCGCTCATGATAGGCTGCAATCTTCCTGAAAACAGGGAGCTTGAATTAAAATTATTAACCAATGATGAAGTGCTGGCGGTAAACCAGCAGGGTATTTCCCCAACTCAGGTATTAAAAACCGACAGTAGTTTGATTTGGACTTCTTATGCACCCAATGGCAAGGATGTATATATTGCCATGTTTAATATTGGAGACAAAGCTGCTGATATCGCTTTCGATTTCAAATCGCTGAAGTTAAAAGGAAAGTTGCCGGTCAGGGATCTGTGGAAAAAAGCAGACCTGGGTGTTTTCAAAGATAAATTTTCACAAAAGATAAACGCACATGGTTCATTGTTGCTAAAAATTTTAACCAACACAGTTTTGTATCACCCGGGTTCGTCTAATGATATTCACTAAATATTGTTTGCGTATGAAAAAGATGATTGTATTGCCCGTCTTGTTTTCCGCTGCTGCCGTGTTTGCCCAACAGCAGGACTATCCCGTACATGCAGTTCCCTTTACACAGGTAAAGCTTACTGATAAGTTCTGGTTGCCAAAAATTGAAACCAACAGAACGGTCACCATACCGGCTTCCTTTGAACGCTGTGAGAATACCGGCCGGGTAAAAAACTTTACTATGGCGGCAGAGAAACAGGGGAAGTTTTGCACCAAGTATCCGTTTGACGATACAGATATCTATAAAACAATCGAAGGAGCATCTTACTCGCTGGCGGTGCATCCCGATGCAAAACTGGATCATTATATTGATTCCCTGATAGCCATTATCAGCAAGGCACAGGAGCCAGACGGTTACCTGTATACCGCGCGCACCATTGACCCCACACACCCGCACGAATGGGCCGGTACGGAAAGATGGCAAAAGGAAAGAGAACTCAGTCATGAACTGTACAATGCCGGTCACCTGTACGAGGCCGCAGCTGCACATTTTATGGCTACCAAAAAAAGAAATCTTTTCGACATCGCTTTAAAAAATGCCGATTTGGTGTGCAGTGTTTTTGGGCCCGATAAAAAACATGTAGCTCCCGGCCATGAAATTGTGGAGATGGGATTGGTGAAACTCTATCGCCTTACCGGTAAAAAGGAGTATTTATCAACGGCCAAATTTTTTATAGAAGAACGCGGACACTTTAATGGATACGATTCCAAAAGCAAAGATCCCTGGAAAAGCGGTTCTTACTGGCAAGACGATTAGCCGGTGACTGAGCAGGATGAAGCGGAAGGCCACGCGGTACGCGCAGGTTACCTGTACTCAGCTATTGCCGATGTGGCTGCATTAACCGGTGACGATTCTTTGCTACATGCCATTGATAAGATCTGGGATAACATGATCAGCAAGAAGTTTTATGTGCAGGGCAGTGTAGGGGCCAAAGGCGATGGAGAACGTTTTGGTGGCAACTATGAATTGCCCAATGAAACGGCTTATAATGAAACCTGTGCTGCCATTGCCAATGTATACTGGAACTACCGCATGTTTTTATTGCACGGAGATGCCAAATACATCGACGTGCTGGAAAGATCTTTGTATAACGGCTTAATATCCGGGGTTGGGCTGGACGGGAAATCATTTTTTTATACCAATGCCATGCAGGTAAAACAAGCAAGTGGCGGCGGTTTTGGCAATGGCTTCACGGCTGGTGACGTAGAAGCCGCACGCTCCGGCTGGTTTGAATGCTCTTGCTGCCCAACCAATATAGCAAGACTGCTACCGGCGGTGCCCGGTTATATGTATGCACAGAAAGATGACAACCTCTACATCAATCTTTTCATTAATGGCACGGCCGATCTAACGGTGAAGAACATACCTGTACAGGTGCAGCAACAAAACAATTATCCCTGGGATGGTGCGCTGGCGTTTACCATTACCCCTAAAAAAACAATATTATTCAATGTGTTGGTGCGCATCCCCGGTTGGGTGCAAAACAGCGTGGTGCCCTCTGATCTTTACCAGTTTGAGCAGGCGTCTGCTGCAAAACCGGTTATAAAAGTAAACGGCAACCCGGTCGAATATACCCTGCAAAACGGTTATGCCATCGTTAGCAGAACATGGAAAAAGAATGACGTTCTCAATGTAGATCTGCCTATGGAAGTAAAGCGGATCACCGCCAATAAAAACCTGAAGGACGATATCGGCAAAGTGGCGCTTCAGCGCGGCCCCCTGGTATACTGTGCCGAATGGCCCGATAATAATGGCCACACTTCCAATATCATTATGCCTGCAGGCACACAGTTTACCAATGAATTTAAACCTGATCTTTTAAATGGCGTGATGGTGTTAAAAGCAGAAGTGCCTGCGGTGACTGTTAATAATGATAATGTGAGTACGGTTAAGCAAGCTTTCACAGCCATCCCTTATTACAGTTGGGCCAACAGGGGTAAAGGTGAAATGATGATATGGTTTCCGGAACAGGTAAAAGGCGTTGATTTGCTGGCGAAGTAGAAAGCTAAGGCTGTAAGGCGTAAGGTATAGGGGATAGGGTATAGAGCAGCGGCAAACGGACTAAGAACTAAAGACTAAGAACTAAGAACTCAAATAATAATAACTCATGATCAATCTTAAGACGTTGGAAGTATGGTTTGTTACGGGTAGCCAACATTTATACGGGGAAGAAACATTAAAACAGGTAGCGGAACATTCTCAAAAAATAGCTGCTTTTTTAAATATAGCACCGCAGGTACCTGTTGCCGTTATATGGAAGCCAACGGTAAAATCGGCCGAAGAGATTTACCAGGTTTGCCAGGATGCCAATACCACCCGAAACTGTATAGGCATTATCAGCTGGATGCACACTTTTTCGCCTGCAAAGATGTGGATTGGCGGTTTAAAAATTTTGCAGAAACCCATGCTGCACCTGCATACGCAGTTTAACCGCGATATACCCTGGTCTACCATTGACATGGATTTTATGAACCTGAACCAGAGTGCCCATGGAGATCGAGAATTTGGTTTTATCATGAGCCGCATGCGCTTAAACAGGAAGGTGGTGGCAGGTCATTGGCAGGATGTACAGGTACTGGAACAAATCAACGGATGGGCAAGAACGGCAGCCGGCTGGTACGACTGGCAGGGCGCCAGGTTTGCCCGTTTTGGCGACAATATGCGCAATGTGGCAGTAACCGAAGGCGACAAAGTAGAAGCAGAAATCAGGTTTGGTTATTCCGTTAATACCTATGGCATCGGCGACCTGGTAAAGGTAATCAATGAGACCAGCGACGCAGCGATTGACACATTGGTAAAAGAATACGCTGATACCTATACGTTAGCTTCATCGCTTAAAAAAGATGGCGAACAGCACGGCTCGCTACGGGAAGCGGCCAAAATTGAAATTGGCCTCCAGGCATTTCTGGAAGAGGGAAATTTCAAAGGCTTCACTGATACATTTGAAGATTTACATGGTATGGCCCAGCTCCCCGGCATCGCCTCCCAACGCCTGATGGCCAAGGGATATGGATTTGGCGGCGAGGGCGACTGGAAGACCGCTGCACTTGTACGCGTAATGAAGGTAATGGGCTCCGGCCTGAAAGGCGGTAACTCTTTTATGGAAGACTATACGTATCATTTTGATCCCAACAATGAATTGGTGCTTGGTTCTCATATGCTGGAAATCTGTGAGTCTATTGCCAACAGCAAGCCTTCGTGCGAGATACATCCGCTGGGCATTGGGGGCAAAGCGGATCCCGTAAGGCTGGTATTTGGTTCAGCAGCAGGCCCCGCCCTTAATGCTTCAATAGTAGACATGGGCAACCGCTTCCGGTTATTGGTAAATGAAGTAGTAGCGGTGGACCCCATCCAGGGTTTGCCAAAGCTTCCGGTAGCAAGGGTGTTGTGGAAGCCCTATCCCGATATGAAGACCGGCTGTGCCGCATGGATACTGGCCGGTGGCGCACACCATACCTGTTACAGCCAAAATCTTACGGCAGAAAATCTGCAGGACTTTGCAGATATAGCCGGTATTGAATACGTGTTGATTGGAAAAAACACCAATTTATACGATTTCAAAAATGAATTGCGCTGGAACGAGATGTATTACAAATAATTGGAACAAAACAAATATCTTCAATCTGCCTTATTATTTTATTAAAAGCTGCATATGAAACAAATTGATTTTATTGTCTTCGCTGTTTATTTTGTAATTGTTGCCACGTACGGATACTGGATTTACCGTAAGAAACGTGCAATAGTCGCTACTGCTTCTCACGATTATTTTTTAGCAGAAGGTTCGCTTACCTGGTGGGCTATCGGTGCCTCGCTTATTGCTTCCAATATTTCCGCAGAACAGTTTATTGGAATGAGTGGTGACGGCTTTTTTGCGGGTATGGCCGTAGCTGTTTACGAGTGGCTGGCAGCCATTGCACTTATTATCATTGCAGTTTGGCTTATGCCTGTTTACCTGAAAAATAAGATCTACACTATGCCGCAGTTTCTGAAAATGCGGTATAACGAAACGGTGAGCCTTATCATGACGATATTCTGGTTGTTCCTGTATGTACTGGTTAACCTTACGTCCATTTTATACCTGGGAGCAAAAGCCATCAATGGACTGGCAGGCGGGGAATACCTGCATACCATTATGCTGGGCCTTGCTCTTTTTGCACTGATTATAACCCTTGGCGGTATGCGCGTAATTGGATATACAGATGTTATACAGGTATTGGTACTGATAATCGGAGGGTTGGTTACTACCTATATTGCATTGACAACGGTAAGTGAAAAATTTGGGCTTGGTACCAATGCGTTGGCTGGTTTTAATCAACTGATAAAGGAGGCACCAGACCATTTTCACATGATCTTTAAAAAGCCAACCGCAGAATCGTCGCAATACGATATTCAGCGTTATGTGATTTTACCCGGTATCGCTATGTATTTTGCCGGTCAATGGATCGTTAACCTGAATTACTGGGGATGTAATCAATACATTACACAGCGTGCTTTGGGTGCAAATTTAAAAACGGCGCGGACCGGTATCCTGTTTGCGGGCATATTGAAAATTTTCATGCCTGTAATTGTTATGCTGCCTGGTATTGCCGCTTATGTATTGTATAAAAACGGGCATCTTCCTTCCATGCATGCAGTAGATCATAATCACCTGTCGCAGGTAAAAGACGATGCATATTCTGCGGTGCTTGGATTTTTGCCAACAGGTATCAAGGGTCTGTCAGTAGCAGCATTAACCGCCGCCATTGTTGCCTCACTGGCCGGTAAAGCCAATAGTATCTCTACCATCTTCACACTTGACATCTATCAAAAGTATATTAATAAAAATGCAGACGAAAAAAAGACCGTCAATGTCGGGCGCCTCACCATTGTAGCTGCCATGATATTCGGGATACTGCTAACCTGGAATGATTTATTGGGTATTGGCGGTGAAGGTGGATTTACTTTTATCCAGAAATATACAGGTTTTATCAGCCCCGGAATACTTGCTATGTTTCTGTTGGGTATGTTCTGGAAACGCACTACCGGCGCCGCAGCGCTTGCCGGTATCATAACAGGGTTCCTGGTTTCAGTGGTCTTTAATAACTATGCAGCCACCTGGTTTGGGCATGAAACACCGCTGTATACAGCTTTTGAAATAATCAAAACTGTAAACGGGCAGGAAGTGCATTCCTGGGAAATCCCTTTTCTTATTACCATGGGATGGTCGTTTTTCTTCACCCTGATAGTAATGTTCGGTTTTAGCATGGCAGGCCCTAAAATAAATCCAAAAGCCATCATTCTTGAAAAAGGAATGTTCAAAGTTGCGCCCACGCATATTGTACTGATTGCACTGGCGCTCTTGATACTTTCGGCTATTTATGTAAGGTTTTGGTAATTGTTTAAAGTGCATTTATTTCATGAGCATTATTCAATATAAGAATTATGATCGGCTGCTCCTTGCCATCGACTGTATCATTTTTGGTTTTGATGGCAGGCACCTGAAAGGATTGTTTATTAAACGACAGTTGGAACCGCAGAAAGACAAATGGTCGCTCATGGGTGGTTTTGTAAGAGAAACTGAAAGCGTTGACAATGCTGCCGTGCGTATACTGAATGAATTGACGGGCTTAAGTGATGTATATATGGAGCAACTCGCTTGTTTTGGGGATGCCGATCGCGATCCCGGCGGCCGGGTAGTATCGATGGCTTATTTCGCATTGATTAAAATTGATGACTATGCCCCGGAACTAATGGCCACCCACAACGCCCGCTGGTTTGAACTGAATAAAATTCCTAAACTCGTTTTTGATCACCGGCAGATGGTGAACCTTGCCAAGGAGCGATTGCAACAGAAGGTTTCCAATCATCCAATTGGTTTTGCATTGCTGGCCGACAAATTTACCCTGCCTCAATTGCAAAGCCTGTATGAAGCCATTTATGAAACGCCTTTAGATAAACGTAATTTTACACGGAAAATCTTATCCCTGGGCATCCTTAACAAACTGAAAGAAAAAGAAAAAGAATCTTCCCGGAAAGGCGCTTTCTATTTTATGTTTGATAAAGCCAAATATAAAAAACTGGAGAACGAAGGTGTCCGGTTCATATAGAAACGCTTCCTCTTTCTTACGGTTTTTAGCAATGTGGTTGAGAACATCCGTGCGCAGCGGCATAAATTTATTTTGTTCCGGTTAATTGTATGGCCTGCTTATCCCTGAAAGGAAGTTTGATGTCTTTCAGGGAAACTTTTTTTGTATTATTCAATTGCAGCACGGGCATATTTTTTCCTGATGCTACCTGTATCTTCTGCAATTGCAGGCCATTTACATCATCAAAAACCATGGCTGATCTGAAATCTTCTTTTTCATACCGCACGGTAATGTTTTTCATGGTAAGGCCGGTAACATGGCGCAGATAAAATCCCCAGGCGGGCAATTCTCCAAACATAGAAAATTCAGGATATCCCGGGGCATTCTCGGTAATGCTGGTCAAAGAATCAGGGTTACAGAAAGCCGTGTCCTTACTGGCGCCCCCTTCGTATACAATTTCAATACTGTCCAGCACAACATCTTCAACAGGATGACCCGGCAATCCCGCAACTGAAGAAGGAAATACGTTGTGCGGATAGCGGAGCGAAGGGCCTTCCATGGGGTACCCCGCATCGGGTTTGCCTTTTGGTATGGCTGCTTTTACGTTGGCAATGTGCACGCGGCGCACCTTACTCATCACTGAATCTTTGTTGCGGTGGCCAAGCCGGATGAAAATTGCGTTGCCGGTATTGGTAGCGTTAACATTCCTGATGTCCACATCTTCCAGTACACCACCATCTACCGCTTCAAGCGCAATGGCAGAACGGTAAGTATCATATATTAAAATATCCCTGATAACAATATTTTTAAACCCGCCATGTGAAGCGGTCCCAAATTTTATAGCGCTGGCGCTGGAACGGATGCGGCAGCGGGCAATATAAATGTTTTCGCAAACCCTGTTCCTGTCTTCCGATTTTAAACAGATGCCATCATCGTCAGCGTTAAAAAAAGAATTGGTAACACGAACGCCTCTGCAATCAACAATATCTATTCCGTCGTTATTCCACATTATATTGCTTTCCACCTGTATGCTGTCCACTGATAGGTTGGAACAATTTTTATAATTCTGTATCCAACACAACCCATCTTTAATAAATATGCCTTTCACGCTGATACTATCGCAGTTAATAAACTCGATTATTTTGGGGCGGTTTCTTTCTTCGGGCCGGATTTGGTGCCAGGGGTTTTCTGTTTTCCATTCGCTGTCCTGCAATGTACCGGCATTCAGCATTGCGTAAATATCCTTCAGCAATGCCGGCCCTTGTCCGTCTATAATGCCTTTACCGCTAATGCCGATATTGTGCTGGTTGGTTGCTACAATCAATGCAGATGCATTCTTTGCACCGTAATCAATTCGTTTGGTACTGCCCAGCAGGCTTGCATTGGCAGCAAGGTTCAGTATAACGTTCGATTTTATTTCGATAACACCTGTTACAAATTTTCCTTCGGGTACCAGCACTATGCCGCCGCCGTTGGCATTTGCATCATTGATTGCTTTTTGGATAAACAGGGTATTGCTGGTTTGCCCGTCGGGTACGGCGCCATAATCGCGGATATTGTAAATTTTTTGTGCTGGTGCATTTATATATGCTGAGACCGTCAACAGTATCATTAAGCATTTTGTATTCATGGCTTATATTTTATGGGTCGGACTGGTCAAAGCCGCAACCTAATCTTTTATGGCAATGTTCATCAAACTAAAGCGTGTATGCAGGCGATTGTTATTGTTGATAACTTTCTTCTATCAGTTTCCTGTATTTTTTATGCATCCGCTTTGCGGTTTCTACTGCGTTGCCGGTTGCCACGAGCGGATAGCTTTTGCGCCGGTTTACCCATTCCCATTCCCATTGCGCTATTTCTTTTTGAAATGTTGCGGTGTCCATTTCTTTTTGCTGTTGCATGGCATTTGTAACGGCGGCGAAAAACTGCTGCCATCTTGGTTTGTAAAAATCGTTCATCAGGCCGCTCCATTGCCTGCAGGCATATTCGTGTAGCGGGCTGTTCGCATTTCCCCAAAGGGTTATCAGGTCTTTCGCATTCATTTCGTACAATGCCTTTTCTTTTTCATCTGCACCCCATTTAGCAGCTGCTGCAACCCAAGGTCCCAGCATAAAGTCTTTTCTTGTTGCCAATAACTTATCCATGTCTTCAATCAGCTCAATAAATTGCTGGCTGTATTTTTTGAAAGCAATGGCATCTTTGTTTTTATACGCTGTTACAAATTGTTGTTGCAAAGGCAACGCATAATTGGCCAGCACCTGGCGTGTTACATCCGTCAGATCAAATTGAAAGCCCTCAGCATTTTTACATGCGGTAGTTGCACGGATCAAGGCGTCCCATGCGGGCAGCAAATCCTGCGCCTGGTAGTTTAATGTTGTTTTCGTCCACCGGGTCAAAGAATCAAATGTGGGCCGCGCTTGAATAATTGACTCCGCACCATCGCGGATGTATTTGTCAGCAGGCACGGTATAAACAGTATTTCTAAGTACATTCCATGCTTTTAACGCTTCTTCATTTACCGTGCCATACCGGTTACGAACATATTGCGGCAGCCATGTATCCAAATCAATTGCTTCATCTGTCCACGTATTCTCCATCATCAGTTCGTACAAAACGGGGTTTTGTTCAATGGCTTCCATGGTAAGACCAATGCCTTTTAATTGTTGGCTGCCTGTATCGCGCAGTGCGGTTGCGGGTTCAAGGGCTACGCTTTTCATGCGGCCGAATAAATTGGTGTTGCCCCCAAAATTGTTCAGCATATTCCATATCCAGGGCTTCCCATAAAATGCAGCTGTTCTTTTCCACACAGGTTCAATTTCTGCAGCAAGGTCAAGCAAAATCATCTTATCGTTTGGCACAGCTTTCAGCAAGGCTTCTGTCTGTGGTTCTTTCCAGAATTTTCTGTCGCTGTAAAACAACCATCCCTGCATTACCCATATAGCGGAAGTATCTGCCTGTTGCATGCCGTCATATATTCTGGCGCTCAGCTTGCTTAAAAATACAGGTTTATCAGAAGGGGGTTCATTTTCGTTGAAAGTATCTGCGCTGTATAAATGATCCGTGCCCAGCAATGCTGTTTGTTTCTGTAAAAATTTTTTTCCAATCGCAGCAAACAGCGGATCTTCCGAATCAAGTATGTAGGTATCTGCAAAACCATTTGTCCAATTGGTGGCCTTCAGTTTTGCACCCGGAAATTTATTTTTAAATGCCGCAGGCACATGCCCGGTAAATGCAGGCAGCACCGGTTTCATGCCCAGCGATCGCTGCCGCGCAATAATCTTTTGTTGTAAAGCGAAATGATTTTTCATCCAGCTAACTGGTAAAGGCCCTCCCCATCCGTCAAGGTTGCCCATCCAGAACCATGAAAAATAGGAGGGCCCGCAAAAAAAGCCTTTCAAATCCCTGTCAGTAAAACCCATTTCCTTGTATACCAGGTACCAGGTGTATTCTTCTCCGGTAATGGCCAGCGGCATATTGATACCATGCAAGGCCATCCAGTCAATTTCTTTTTCCCAGCGACTCCAATCCCACCAGCTCATGCTGTAGTTGAATGTGCAGTAATTCATATAATAGCGGTATCGGTAGGGCGTTGCTTTATGGATTTTGCCGGCAATTTTTGGCAGTACAGCCGGTAACTTTAAATTGGTTCCGTTCCAGGTAACCTGGCAATGACAATATTCGTTAAGGTAATAATACAATGCGGATGCAATTGCAACGCCATTGTTGCCGCGCAATACGATTTTATTGGTACGGTTTTCAATTTCAAAAACATCCTTGTCCTGCGCTGCCGCAACGGGTTCAATTAAAAATTGCGAAGCCTGTTTTGGCAGAATGCGTTTCACCAATGCTTTTGATGCGGCAACATTTAATTGTGCCCGTAGCTGTAGTGATAATGCAATAAATACCAGGAATACAAATCCGGCCCTCATCTGG
>Ga0268264_10005789_pt1 | contig 10479 bp, 13 predicted proteins | sample KBSSwiS32_FD_190357 | JGI IMG/M metagenome (GOLD analysis project Ga0268264, IMG submission 190357) | Switchgrass rhizosphere microbial communities from Kellogg Biological Station, Michigan, USA - KBS Switchgrass S3-2 (SPAdes) (version 2) | ecosystem: Host-associated > Plants > Roots >... | reverse complement strand
GAGAACTGATAAGCGGCCTCATGGAAGGCCGCCTGCCACTTGTCTTTGGCGGCCTGGTTGGGTTGCTCGGGATGCCGGCTCATTCGCATGGAGTAGCAACGCGTCGAATGTCTGCAATGGGTCGATAGCGGACCGTCCGCAATTGCCCTGAAGGCGGACATTGGTCATTAATCATTGGAGCGTCAGATCACAGGCCGCTGCGTAGCCGGAGTGGCGGAAAACCGCCGGTTTCATCCCACCTGTCCCGGCATATCCCGCCAGGTCGGGCTGGTTCCTCTCTTCACAGTTCATGGCCAATTACAGCGATGCATTTCACCAAGCGCCTGCGCCAGGGAGTCCGCGAGGGGACGATCACCTGCTCGGTCCGCATCTGGCAGCGGCCGCAGGTCAAGGTCGGCGGCATCTACGCGATGGAGGAGGGCCATATCCTGGTCGAATCGATCCGCCAGATCGCGCTCGAGGACGTGACCGGAGATCTCGCCCGCCGCTCCGGCTTCCTCGGAATCGTCGACCTGCTCAAGGTCGCGAAACATGGTCGCGGCGAGAAGGTCTATCTGGTCGAGTTCGAGTTCATTCCGCCGGAATGACCCGCTTTGGCGAAAACCGAAAGCGCCTGAACAATCGCCCGTCGATCGCCGCCAGCCCGGCCGCGATCAACGCCATGCCGGCGAAATGGCGCGGCGCCAGCTGGTCGCCGAGCACCAGCGCGCCGAGCAATATGGCGGGGATCGGGATCAGGAGAGTGACCAGCAAGGCGTTGGTCGCGCCGGCCGAGGCGATCAGCCGGAAATAGAGGACATAGCCGAGGCTGGTTGAGATCACGGCCAAAGCGGCGAGCGAGGCCCAGGCCGCGGGCGTCGGCATGGCGGCGTGCCAGGGCGGCTCGAACAGCAGGACGAGCGGCAGCATGACCAGGGCCGCACCGGTCAGTTGCCCTGTCGCGACCGCGACCGGTTCGATCCCCATCGTCCGGAAGCGTCGCGCCCAGATGCCGGCCAGCGCATAGGCCAAAGTCGCGCCGAGACATTCCAGTTCGGCGAGCAGGCTCCCATCGCCGCCGCCGCGCAGCCTGCCGACGAACATCAGACCGACGCCGGCAAAGCCGAGCAGCACGCCTGCAATCTTGCCCGGCGTCGCCTTCTCGTCGGCGGTCAGGACATGGGCGACGAGGATCCCCCAGATCGGCGTCGTCGCGTTGAAGATCGAGGCGAGCCCGCCCGAAATCTGCGTCTGCGCATGCACGAAGAGGATCCAGGGGATCACATTGTTGAGCAAAGCCAGCACCAGATAGGCCGAGGCGGCGCCGGGCGGCAGCGGCAGCCGCGTGCCGCGCAGCCACAGGAACAGCCAGAGCAGGCCGGCCGCCAGCGCAGTCCGCCCGAGCACCAGGGTCAGCGGTGCGATCGAATGCAACGCGACCTGCTGGAAAAAGAAGGATCCGCCCCAGACCATGGTGAGCAGCAGGAGGATCGTCATATCCTCCCGGCTCATCGCCTGCCCTGCGCCGTGACTGCTCATGCGCAACGCCGTAGCGGCTTCCCGCGCCGGCGCGTCACAAAAGCTGCGGTCAAACGGATAAGGAGAGCTTGTGGACGCGGCGCTCAATCAGGCACGGCGAAAAGCGATGGTCTCCGAGGGCACGAAGGGTGGCTGAGACACGCTCGCAAACCAGTCCCGGCGAAAACCCTCCAGCTTCTCGAGGTGGCGGATAAGCAGGTCCCAGCCTTCCATCTCTTCGTGGAAGACCAGCGTTTCATCGCTGGTCTCGACATCGCAGCAGATGAGGTCGGCCGTGAGTTCGTCTCTTTTGTAGAAGGTCACCTGTCCGATCGCGGCCAGGGGCAGGCGCTCGAGCGAGGCGGAATCGATCCGGATCACTTCAGTCCCGCAGCAGCTCGTTGATCCCGGTCTTGGACCGGGTCTGCGCGTCCACGCGCTTCACGATCACCGCGCAGGCGAGGCTGGGAGCGCCATCCTTGCCGGGCAAGGTGCCGGGGACGACCACGGAATAAGCCGGCACGCGGCCGTACATGACCTCGCCGGTCGCCCGGTCGACGATCCTGGTGGAGGCGCCGAGGAAGACGCCCATGGAAATGACCGCGCCTTCCTCCACGACCACGCCCTCGGCGACTTCCGAGCGGGCGCCGATGAAGCAATTGTCCTCGATGATCACCGGCCCGGCCTGCAGCGGCTCCAGCACGCCGCCGATCCCGGTGCCGCCGGAAATATGCACGTTCCTGCCGATCTGCGCGCAGCTGCCGACCGTCGCCCAGGTGTCGATCATCGTGCCCTCGCCGACATAGGCACCGATATTGACGAAGCTCGGCATCAGCACCGCGCCGGGCGCGACATAGGCGCCGCGCCGGACGATCGCGCCTGGCACCGCCCGGAAGCCGGCCTGCCCGAACTCGTCGTCGCCCCAGTCCTGGAATTTGGACGGCACCTTGTCCCACCAGGCCGCGCCGCCGGGCCCGCCCGAGATCGCGGCCATCGGGTTGAGCCGGAAGGAGAGCAGCACCGCCTTCTTCAGCCATTGATTGACGGTCCAGGCGCCCCCCGTTTCTGGCGCGCCTTTCTCGGCCACGCGCGCCGCGCCGGTGTCGAGCAGCCGCAGCGCCTCCTCCACCGCGACATGGACCTCGCCCCGCTCCCTGGTGTCGAGCGTGTCGCGCGCGTCCCAGGCGGCCTCGATCACACGCTGCAGATCCGCCATCATGCCACTCTCTCCCACAGAATCTCGTGCAGCCAGCCCGCGATCGAATCGGTGCGGTAATCCACCCATTCGGGTGCATCGGTCTTGTCCCCCGGCGTCTGCTCCGAGCCATTGTCGATCCAAAGCGTCGCCATGCCGATGTCCTTGGCCGGTTTCAGGTTGCGGACCATGTCGTCGGCGAACAAGGCGCGGGTCGGATCGATGTCGTGCGCGCTGCAGATCGCCTGGTAGCCGCCCGGATCGGGCTTCGGCACATAGTTCATCGCGTGGATGTCGTGCATGCCGTCGAAGGCGTTGGCGAGGCCGAGCCGGTCGAGCACGCGCCGGGCATAATCCTCGCCGGCATTGGTGAAGACGAACTTGCGCCCCGGCAGCGCGTCCATCGCCGCCACCAGTTGCGGGTCGGCGGTGACCCGGGCAAGGTCGATGTCGTGGACGAAGTCGAGGAAATGGCCGGGCGCGATCCCGTGATCGGCCATCAGCCCGGCAAGCGTGGTGCCGTGCGCGTGGAAATAATCCTTCTGCACCTTGCGCGCCGCCACCGGGTCGAGGCCCGTCAATTGCTGGACGTAGAGGCCGATCCTTTGGTCGACCAGCTCGAACAGATTGCAGCTGTGCGGATAGAGGCTGTTGTCGAGATCGAAGATCCAGGCGTCGATATGGGCAAGGCCGGGGTGCATGGGCCCGCCCTAGCGAAGGCAGGCGCCCTTCGCAAAGGCTCAGGGGCTATTCCCGCTGCGGTTCCGCCGAGACGATCAGCACGGCGAGGTCGCGGTTCGGCCGCCAGTTGCGGTGGCGGACCTCGAACTGGGTCGGGCTGATCCGCCGCACCCCCTCGCCGCAGAAGCTGACAATGGCGTTGGGACTGCCCTTGTCGATCACCATCCGGAAATCGCCGATCGGCGAGCGCCAGTTGCCGCCGGTGGTCAGGATGTAGCGCAGCCGGCGCTCCTGCGGATATTCGCCCTGACGCTGCTCCGCGCGCGCCTGCATCCGGTCGATCGCGGCGAGGAAGGCGGCGTCGGGGCAAAAGTCGCGCTGATATTGGCGGCCATTCTCCCCGCTGCGGAAGTCGCGATTGGCGAGCGGCACGCCGGCCGTGCCGCCCAGGCCCGGCGCATAACGATGCTCGACGCGCAGGTCGCGCCCGGCCGGGAAGACCTGGTCCCAGTGCCAGGTTTCGCGGACCGTCCAGGTCGGAATGATCTGGTGGGAGGAATCGGCAAGGCTCGCCGCGTCGATCAGGCCAAGGCTGGCGAGCCGTTGCTGCGTGGCGCGCGGCATCCGCCCGATCGCATCGGCGAGACGGGTCGCCGACTGCCCGGCGGGCGGGGCGACGGGGATGCGCAGGCGGATCAGCTCGGCGGTGCGGTCCACACCGTTGAGGATCGCCCGGCGCTCGACGCTCATCCGGACCGGGCGGCCGTCGACCATGGTGTGGAAATCGCCGGGATAGGCAACTTCGCTTTCCATCTCATAGCTCAGGTCCCGGTCCGGCATCGGGAAGGCGACCGTGATTGTCCGCGGCTGCGCCGCCCGGTTGCGGAAGACGTAGCGGACGCGGACCTGCGCCGGCGAGACGAACAGATCCTCCGACACCATGTCGATGTCGCGATTCTGCCGAAGGACCAGGCCACCCGCGGCCTTCTCCGCGCTGCTGTCGTTGGCGAAGGCCGCGTGGGCGGCCACGGTGGCGATCAGGGCGCAGGCCCCGGCCGGAAAAAGACGACTCATCCGCATGTCCCCCTTTGCGGGGAACGTGCCGTATCGGGGGCTTCATGGAAAGGCCGCCGGTGCGGCAGCGGTCAGACGGTGAAGCTCTCGCCGCAGCCGCAGGCGCCCTTGGCGTTGGGATTTTCGAACACGAACCCGGCGGCAAAGTCATCCTCGACCCAGTCCATGGTCGAGCCGACCAGATAGAGGACGGAGGCGCCGTCGATGTAGAAGGCCCCGCCCGGCGTCTCGATCTTCTCGTCGAACTTCGCCTCCTCGGTCACATAATCGACCGAATAAGCAAGGCCCGAACAGCCCCGGCGCGGCGTCGACAGCTTGACGCCGATCGCGCCCGCAGGCGCCTTCGCCATCAATTCGGTGATGCGCGCCTCGGCGGCGGGGGTCAGTGTCACGGCGGCGGGACGGGCCCGGATTTTCGTCTCGGCACTCATAGCATTCCCAACTCCAGCCGCGCCTCGTCGGACATCTTCTGCGGGTCCCAGGGCGGATCCCAGACCAGCTCCACCTCGGCATCGCCGATCCCCGGCACCGCGCCGACCCGAAGCTCCACCTCGCCCGGCATCGACTCGGCGACCGGGCAATGCGGCGTGGTCAGGGTCATCTTCACCCTGGCATGATGATCCGGCGTGATCTCGACATCGTAGATCAGGCCGAGATCGTAGATGTTCACCGGGATTTCCGGGTCGTAAATGTCCTTCAACGCGTCGATCACGGCCTCGTAGAGATTCTCGCCCGGCTCGATGCCGGTGGGTGCGGCCGGCTTCTGCGCGAGAAAGCCTTCGAGATAATCCTTCTTGCGCGCGAATGTGTCGGCGACGCTTGGCGTCTCGGCCGCGTCGGAGACGCGCGCCTTCGGCGGCGGCGACACGCCGTCCACTTCCTCCGTCGCGATCTTCCGTTCTTCGTTCACCCGAAAATCCTCGTCACCCGCTCGATCCCCCGCGCCAGCGCCTCGATGTCGGCCCGGCCGTTATAGACGCCGAAGCTCGCCCGCGCGGTGGCGTCGACGCCGAGATAGTCCATCAAGGGCTGGGCACAATGATGGCCGGCCCGGATCGCGACCTGCGCCTCGTCCAATATGGTGCCGACGTCGTGCGGATGCACGCCCTCGACCGCGAAGCTGACGATGCCGGCGCTGTCTTCCGGCCCGAACAGGCGCACAGAGTTGAGCCCGCGCAGGGCATCGCGCGCTTCCTTCACCAAAGCCGCCTCATGCGCCTGGATGGCGTCGAGCCCGAGGCCGGCGACATAGTCGATGGCGGCATGCAGCCCGACCACGCCGACGACATGCGGCGTGCCCGCCTCGAACCGCGCCGGCGGCGGGGCGTAGGTCGTCTTCTCGAAGGTCACCCGGTCGATCATCGCGCCACCGCCCTGCCAGGGAGGCATGGCGTCGAGCAGGTCGTAGCGGGCCCAGAGCACCCCTATCCCGGTCGGGCCGTAAAGCTTGTGGCCGGAGAAGACGTAGAAGTCGCAATCCAGCTCCTGCACGTCGACCGGCAGGCGCGGCACCGCCTGGCAGCCGTCGAGCAGCAATTTCGCGCCGACCGAATGCGCGATTTCCGCCGCCCGCTTCGCATCGAGCTTCGAACCAAGCACGTTCGAGACATGGCCGAGCGCGACCAGTTTGTGCTCCGGCCGGATCATCGCGGCCATCGCGTCGAGATCGATGCGATGGTCTTCGGTCAGCGGCACCACGTCCAGCGCGGCGCCGGCCAGCTGCCATGGGACGATGTTCGAATGATGCTCCAGCGCGGAGACCAGCACCCGGTCGCCGGGCTGCAGATGGTCCCGCCCCCAGCTCTGCGCGACCAGGTTGATCCCCTCGGTCGCGCCGCGGACGAACACCACTTCCTCCGGCCGCACCGCATTGATGAACAAGGCGACCCGCCGCCGCGACGCCTCAAAGGCGAGGGTCATGTCCGCCGAGCGCTGGTAGACGCCGCGATGCACGGTCGCATAGGTTTCGGCATAGGCGCGGGTGATCGCGTCGATCACCGGCTGCGGCTTCTGCGCGGTGGCGGCGCTGTCCAGATAGGCCCAGCCCGCCGGGATCGCCGGAAAGTCCGAACGCCAGTCGAGCGGGCGGGTGGATGCGACGACGTCCATCAGGCGAACCACCTCTCCGCCTCCGCATAAAAGACCTCGCGGACCGTCTCCTCGCCGATCCGGTCGAGCGCATCGGCGACGAAGGCGCGGGTGAGCAGTCCCTTGGCCTCGTCCGGGCCGATGCCCCGGCTTTCCAGATAGAAGAGCGCATTCTTGTCCAGCTCGCCGACCGTGGCGCCATGCGCGCATTTCACGTCGTCGGCGAAAATCTCCAGCTCCGGCTTGGCATTGATCACCGCCGAGCGGGCGAGCAGCAGGCCCTTGAGGCTCTGCTCGCCATCGGTCTTCTGCGCATCCCGCGCGACCTCGACCCGGGCGGCCACCGAGCAGGTCGCATTGTCGTCGGCGACCGAGCGCCAGACCTGGCGGCTTGTCCCGTTCGGAACCGCATGGCGCAGCACGAGATTGACGTCATGCCGCTGACGGCCGCGCGCCAGCAAGGCGCCGGAGACCTCGGCATAAGCCTCTTCACCGGTGAGCGTGATCGCGCCGTCGATGCGGCTGCCCATCGGGCCGACCGCCAATACATTGGAGACGTAGCTCGCGCCCGTGCCCACCTCGGCCTCGTCGCGCAGCGAGACGAAGCCAGCCTCCTGCCTGAGCCTTACCGCCCGCATCAGCCGGGCCGAGCGGTCAAGCGCGATCCGGGTCAGCCGATTCGCCCAGCCCGCGCCGACGAAGGTCTCAGTGATCGAAATCGCCGCATCCGCCTCGAGGAGGATGCTCAGCGGCAGCTGATCCTCGCCGCCCGTGGTGACGTGGACGATCTGGACGTGCACCGCGCTGTCCGCGGCGAAGCGCAATTCGGCGCCCTCGCCGCTGGCGAACATACCGAGCGGATGATGTGTCGTGAGCCGGACCGTGCCGGGCACGAACCCGTCCGGCGCGCTGGCCGCTTGATCGTAGCGGCCGTCGACGAACACCAGCCGCGGCCCCGGCACCGGCAGCCACAAGGCGTCCATGTCGATCGGCACCTGCGCGCGGATGAGCGTGCGCGCCGCCTCGATCTCGCCCGGATCGCTCCAGCGCCAGGCCTCTTCGCGCCGGGAAGGAAGAGTCAGCGCGGTCATGTCACCGCCCGCCGCGAAAGGTTCGGAAAGTTCAACTCCCAAGGAAGAAAAACCGGCCCCTTGCCGACCCTGCTTATCGAGCGGGTCCGGCGATGGCCAAGCACGGGCATGGCGCCGATTATCGCATGAAGCAGGGGCTGTAGGAAAATCCTCACGCGACCATCTCTCCATAGCCTTCGCGCTCGAGCTCGTGCGCCAGCTCCGCGCCGCCCGAGCGCACGATCCGCCCGCCGGCCAGCACATGCACGAAATCCGGTTCCACGATGTCGAGCAGGCGCTGATAATGGGTGATCAGCAGCACCGCCTTGTCGGGCTTGCGCATGATCCGGTTGATCCCCTCGCCGACCACGCGGAGCGCATCGATGTCGAGGCCGCTGTCGGTCTCGTCGAGGATGGCGAGGCGCGGATCGATGATCCCCATCTGCACCATCTCGTTGCGCTTCTTCTCGCCGCCCGAGAAACCGACATTCACCGCCCGCTTCATCATCTCCATGTCGAAGCCGAGCGCACCGGCCTGCTCGCGCGCGACGCGCAGGAAATCGCCCGCCGACAATTCCGCCTCGCCCCGCGCCCGGCGCTGGGCATTGAGCGCGGTGCGCAGGAACTGGACGTTGGAGACGCCGGGAATCTCGACCGGATATTGAAAGCCGAGGAACATGCCCTTCGCCGCGCGCTCGTGCGGATCGAGCGCAAGCAGATCCTCGCCGTCCAGCGTGACCGAACCCTCGGTCACTTCATAACCGGGCCGCCCCGCGAGCACGTAGGACAGGGTCGACTTGCCCGACCCGTTCGGCCCCATGATCGCATGGATCTCGCCCGGATTCAGGGTGAGGCTGATTCCCTTGAGGATCGGCTTGCCGTCGACTTTGGCGTGGAGGTTTTCGATCTTAAGCATGAACCTGTTTCCGGTTTCTTCGCTGAATGAAGGCCGCGACAAGACCCACTGCGAGAGGCGCAATCGCGAACGTTAGAAAACCCACCACATAGACCTGCAGCACCTCCCGCCACGCGCGCGCCGACAACTGGACGTTTACCGGGTAGCTGGCGTCGCCGACCAAAGCGTGGCGGATCATCAGATACTTCCAATGAAACCCCACATAGAAAGCAGCGGTCACGGCAGCCATGCAAAATGCCGGCAAGGCGAGGTTGGACCGAGAGAGCTTGTAGCCGGCCATGAGGGATGCGGCCGCAAGAACCAATATCGGCAGGAATCCCAGATCCCGCGTCACCACAAGCCATGGTCCCGGATTACAGGGTCCTGGATCGCAGATCATCGAACCAAATTGGACCCCGCTCATCCCACGCTCCCCTCGAGCGAAATCCCCAGCAATTTCTGCGCCTCGACCGCGAATTCCATCGGCAGCTGCTTCAGCACCTCCCGGGCGAAGCCGTTGACGATCAGGGCCACCGCATCCTCCTGCGAAAGCCCGCGGCTCATCGCGTAGAAGAGCTGGTCGTCCGAGATTTTCGACGTCGTGGCTTCATGCTCGATCTGGGCGGTCGGGTTGCGGACCTCGATATAGGGCACCGTGTGGGCGCCGCATTTGTCGCCCAACAGCAGGCTGTCGCACTGGGTGAAGTTGCGGACATTCTCGGCGCCGCCGTTGACCCGGACGAGGCCCCGATAGGTGTTATTCGACTTGCCCGCGCTGATCCCCTTCGAGACGATGGTCGAGCGGCTGCCGGCGCCGATATGGATCATCTTGGTGCCGGTATCGGCCTGCTGGCGATTGTTGGTGACCGCGACCGAATAGAATTCGCCGACGCTGTCCGCGCCCTTCAGGATGCAGGACGGATATTTCCAGGTGATCGCCGAGCCGGTCTCGACCTGCGTCCAGCTCACCTTGGATCGGTCGCCCGCGCAGATCGCGCGCTTGGTCACGAAATTGTAGATGCCGCCCTTGCCCTCGGCGTCGCCCGGATACCAGTTCTGGACGGTGGAATATTTGATCTCGGCATCGTCCAAAGCGACCAGCTCGACCACCGCGGCATGAAGCTGGTTCTCGTCGCGCATCGGCGCGGTGCAGCCTTCGAGATAGGAGACGTAGCTGCCCTTGTCGGCGACGATCAGGGTGCGCTCGAACTGACCGGTATTCTCGGCATTGATCCGGAAATAGGTGCTGAGCTCCATCGGGCAGCGCACGCCCTCGGGAATGTAGACGAAGGTGCCGTCGGAGAAGACCGCGCTGTTCAAACAGGCGAAATAATTGTCGCGCTGCGGCACTACGCTGCCGAGATATTTCCGGACCAGATCGGGATATTCGCGGATCGCCTCGGAGATGGAGAGGAAGATCACCCCGGCGCGCAGCAGCTCCGCGCGAAAGGTCGTCGCGACCGAGACGCTGTCGAACACCGCATCCACCGCGACCTTGCGTGCGCCCTCGACCCCCGCGAGCACCTTCTGCTCCTCGATCGGGATGCCGAGCTTCTCGTAGACGCGCAGGATTTCGGGATCGACCTCGTCGAGCGAGCCGAGCTTCGGCTTCGCCTTGGGCTCGGCATAATAATAAGCGTCCTGGAAATCGATCGGCGGAATGTCGAGCTTCGCCCAGGTCACCTCGTCCATGGTCAGCCAGGCGCGGTACGCCTTCAGGCGCCACTCCAGCATCCATTCCGGCTCGTTCTTCTTGGCCGAGATGAAGCGGACCGTGTCCTCGCTGAGGCCCTTGGGCGCGAAGTCCTGCTCGATGTCGGAGCTGAAGCCCCATTCGTAGGTCGCATTGCGGTCGATCGCGTCCTGCGCCTCCTGGTTGCGGACGTTGATCTCGTCGGGCGCGCTCATGCCGGGGCGCTCCGCGAGAGACTGGAAAGGCTGACCGCGGCAAGCGCGCCGCGCACCGCGCCATTCACCAT
>Ga0268264_10005784_pt1 | contig 10484 bp, 5 predicted proteins | sample KBSSwiS32_FD_190357 | JGI IMG/M metagenome (GOLD analysis project Ga0268264, IMG submission 190357) | Switchgrass rhizosphere microbial communities from Kellogg Biological Station, Michigan, USA - KBS Switchgrass S3-2 (SPAdes) (version 2) | ecosystem: Host-associated > Plants > Roots >... | reverse complement strand
GGGATTCCGCAGACGCTGGCCGGCTCGGTCACGGCGACCACGGTCGAAGGCGCCAAGCAAGTCATCTCGCTTGGCCCGGTTGCCTCGCAAATGGCGATCAAGCTGCTCGGCACCAACGGCGGCGGCTTTTTCAATGCCAATGCCGCGCATCCGTTCGAGAACCCGGGTGACATTTCGAACCTGATCCAGATGCTGTCGATTTTTGCGCTTGGGGCCGGGCTCACCTGGACCTTCGGCAAGGCCGTCGGCAACACCAAGCAGGGCTGGGCGATCCTCGCCGCGATGATGATCATTTTCACCGCCGGTGTCGCCACCACCTACATCGCCGAAAGCGCCGGCAACCCGATCCACCATGCGCTCGGCGTCGACGCCGCAATGGGCAATATGGAAGGCAAGGAGGTCCGCTTCGGCACCGCCGCCTCGGCCCTGTTCGCGACGGTGACGACAGCCGCCTCATGCGGCGCGGTCAACGCCATGCACGACAGCTTCACCCCGATCGGCGGCCTCGTCCCGATGTTTAATATCGAGCTTGGCGAGATCGTCATCGGTGGCGTCGGCTCGGGGCTCTACGGCTTCCTGCTGTTCGCCATTCTGTCGATCTTTGTTGCCGGGCTGATGGTCGGACGCACCCCCGAATATGTCGGTAAGAAGATCGAGAGCCGTGAGGTCAAACTGGCGGTGCTGGCGATCGCAGTCCTGCCGCTGATGATCCTCGGCTTCACCGCGCTCGCGTCGGTCATGCCGCAGGGGCTCGAGGGGCTGCTCAACCACGGCCCGCACGGCACCAGCGAGATGCTTTATGCCTATACTTCGGCGACCGGGAATAACGGTTCAGCCTTTGCCGGATTGACCGCCTCCAATCCCTTCTGGTCGCTGACGCTGGGAATCGCGATGTTCGTCGGCCGGTTCTTCATGATCATCCCGGCGCTCGCGATCGCGGGCTCCCTCGCGGCCAAGAAGATCCATCCCGAAGGTCCGGGCTCGTTCCCGACGACCGGCGGTCTGTGGGTCGGCCTGCTCGTCGGCCTGATCCTGATCCTGGGCGGCCTGACCTTCCTGCCGGCGCTCGCGCTCGGTCCCGCGGCGGACCAGCTCGCGATGCTCCACGGCCAGCTCTTTTAAGGACGACTGCACAATGTCCCGTCACGAACGCACGTCGCTTTCGATCTTCAGCTGGGCCTTGATCGGCCCCGCGATCGGCGACTCATTCAAAAAGCTCGATCCGCGGCAGCTGATCCGCAACCCGGTGATGTTCACAACCGGCGTGGTCGCGCTATTGCTCACGATCCTGATGATCGCTGGAGCCTGGCAGGCGAGCTTCGCTTTCCAGATCCAGCTGGTCTTCTGGTTGTGGCTGACCGTGCTGTTCGGCAATTTCGCCGAAGCGCTGGCCGAAGGCCGGGGCAAGGCCCAGGCGGCCTCGTTGCGTGATACCAAGTCGCAGCTCACCGCCAAGCGAGTGGATGGCACCAAGACCGAAGTAGTCGCGGCCGCCCAGCTGCGCGCCAACGATTTGGTGCTGGTCGAGACCGGCGACCTGATCCCCGCCGACGGCGACGTGGTCGACGGCGTGGCGTCGGTCAACGAGGCCGCGATCACCGGCGAATCCGCGCCGGTGATCCGCGAATCCGGCGGGGATCGCTCGGCGGTCACGGCCGGCACGCGGGTCATCTCCGACTGGATCAAGGTGCGCGTGACCCAGGAGCCGGGACAGGGCTTCCTCGATCGCATGATCGCTCTGGTCGAAGGCGCCGAGCGGCAGAAGACGCCGAACGAGATCGCGCTGACCATTTTGCTGGTCGGGCTGACCATCATCTTCCTGATCGCGGTTGCGACCATCCCCGGCTTTGCGAAATATGCCGGCGGCGAGATCCCGGTGCCGCTGCTCGCCGCGCTGCTGATTACGCTGATCCCGACGACCATCGCGGCTTTGCTGTCGGCGATCGGCATCGCCGGCATGGACCGGCTGGTCCGCTTCAACGTGCTCGCCAAGTCGGGCCGGGCGGTCGAGGCGGCCGGCGACATCGACGTCATTCTGCTCGACAAGACCGGGACGGTTACCATCGGCGACCGCCACGCGACCGAATTCCGCCCGCTCGCCGGGATCAGCGAAAGGGAACTCGCCGAGGCGGCCTATCTCGCCAGCCTCGCCGATGAGACTCCTGAAGGGCGCTCGATCGTCGAGCTCGCGCGCGTCGATTACGACGTCAAAGCCGAGCAGCCGGGTAACGCGGAAGTGATCCCATTTACCGCCCAGACCCGGATCTCGGGGATCAAGTTCGGCGACGACCTTATCCAGAAGGGCGCGGTGGATTCGATCCTGCGCGCGGTCGGTAAGGCTGACAGTGCGGCTGCGGCCGAGCTGCGCTCCCATGCCGAGGACATCGGCCGCTCGGGCGGGACTCCGCTCGCCGTCGCCCGCAATGGCCGCCTGCTGGGCACGATCCATTTGAAGGACATCCTCAAGGCCGGGATGCGGGCCCGCTTCGCCGAGCTGCGCAAGATGGGCATCCGCACGGTGATGATCACCGGCGACAATCCGATGACCGCCGCGGCCATCGCCGCCGAGGCCGGCATCGACGATTTCCTCGCCGAGGCCACGCCGGAGGACAAGCTGGCGCTGATCCGCCGCGAGCAGACCGGCGGGCGGCTGATCGCGATGTGCGGCGACGGCACCAACGACGCGCCGGCGCTGGCGCAGGCCGATGTCGGGTTGACGATGAACACCGGCACCCAGGCTGCGCGAGAAGCCGGCAACATGGTCGATCTCGACAGCGACCCGACCAAGCTGATCGAGGTCGTTGGGCTCGGCAAGCAATTGCTGATGACCCGCGGCGCGCTGACCACCTTCTCGGTCGCCAATGATGTCGCGAAATATTTCGCGATCATCCCGGCGATCTTCGTCGTGCTCTATCCGACCCTGGCGGTGCTCAACGTGATGGGCCTCCACAGTTCGCAAAGCGCAATCCTGTCGGCGATCATCTTCAACGCTCTGGTCATTCCGGCGCTCGTTCCGCTCGCGCTTAAGGGCGTGCGCTATCGCCCGGCCCCCGCCGGCGAGGTGCTGCGCCGCAACCTCGCGATTTACGGCGTCGGCGGGATCATCGCGCCGTTCATCGGCATCAAGCTCATCGACCTGGCCGTCACTGGCCTCGGTCTCGCTTAAGGACATTTTTTATGGGCTCCGACATCAAGACCGCGCTGCGTCCGGCGATCGTCATGCTGCTGCTGTTCACGGTGATTACCGGGTTGATTTACCCGTTGGCGATCACCGGCGCCGCGCAGCTGATCTTTCCGCACCAGGCCAACGGCAGCCTGATCCGCGACGGCGATCGCGTCGTTGGCTCGGAACTGATCGGCCAGAATTTCGCCAAGCCGGAATATTTCCACCCGCGGCCATCCGCGGCGGGTGACGGTTACAATGCCGCTGGCTCTTCGGGTTCGAACCTTGGGCCGACGTCGAAGGCGCTGGCCGACAACATCACTCAGCGCGTCGCCGATGCGCGCAATGATGGCCTGTCGGGCCCGGTTCCGGCCGACATGGTGACCGCCTCGGGCTCTGGCCTCGACCCAGACATTTCGCCGGAGAACGCCTTGGCGCAGGTCCACCGCGTCGCGACCGCGCGCCGGCTGCCTGAAGCGCAAGTGCGGCAGTTGGTCGAAGATGCCGTCGTGCCAGGCACCTTGGGCCTTCTCGGCGAGTCACACGTCAACGTGCTCGCGCTCAATCGACAATTGGATGGCATAAGCGCAAAATCGGCGGAGTGAACGCCCGCAACGACAGCGACCGACCGTCACCCGAGGCCCTTCTGCGCGAAGCCGCGCAGGAGGGCCGCGGGCGTTTGAAGGTGTTCCTTGGGGCGGCGCCCGGGGTCGGCAAGACCTACGAAATGCTGACCGAAGGTGCGGCGCTGATGAAAACAGGCGTCGATGTCGTAGTCGGTATTGTCGAGACCCATGGCCGCGCGGAAACCGAGGCGCTGACCAAGGGCCTCGAGATCGTGCCGCGCTTGCAAATAGAATATCAGGGACGGACGCTGTCGGAGATGGATGTCGACGCGATCCTCGCGCGGCACCCGGCGATCGCCCTGGTCGATGAGCTTGCGCACACCAACGCGCCAGGATGCCGCCACCCGAAGCGCTGGCAGGACGTCGAGGAGCTGCTGGCCGCCGGGATCCACGTCTATTCGACAATCAACGTCCAGCATATCGAGAGCCTCAACGACGTCGTCGCGTCGTTCACCAAGGTGCGGGTGCGCGAGACGGTGCCCGACCGGATCGTCGAGCAGGCCGATCTGGAAGTGGTCGATATCCCGCCCGACGAATTGATCGAGCGTTTGAAGGAGGGGAAGGTCTACATCCCCGACGAGGCGACGCGGGCGCTCAATCACTTCTTTTCCAAGTCGAACCTGTCCGCGCTGCGCGAACTGGCACTGCGCCGCGCCGCCCAGGCGGTCGATACGCAGATGCTCGATTACGTCCGGGCCCACGCGCTGGCCGGCAATTGGGCCGCCGGCGAACGGATCGTGGTTGCGGTCAGCGAGCTGCCCGGCTCCAAATCCTTGATTCGAGCATCCAAGCGTCTCGCAGATGCACAGGGCGCGCCGTGGAGCGCGGTGTATATCGAAACGCCGCGGTCGCTGACCTTCACGCCCGAGCAAAGACAGGCGGTCGCGGACAATATGCAGCTCGCCGCTCAACTCGGCGCCAATGTGTCGAGTATCGTTGCCGTGAATGTGGTCGAGGGGCTCAAGGCCTTCCTCACCGACGCCCGCGCAACGCAGCTCGTCGTTGGCAAGTCCGCGCGCTCGCGCTGGTTCGAACTGCGGCACGGATCGGTGGTCGACCGCTTGGTCCGGGAAACGCCGGGCGTCGCGGTGCACGTCCTTCCGCATGAAGGGCAGGGTGAAGGGTCGGCCGGAAGCAAACCCGTACCTTCGGGAAAGGCCTGGGGTTCGCCGCTCGGCTATTTGGTTTCAATCCTGCTCGTCGCTGCATTCACGGCGCTCGCGGCCGCAGTGCATGCATTTGGTGGGTTGGCGAATGTCGCGCTGGTGTACCTGATCCCGGTACTCATGGCGGCGAGCCTTTATGGCCTGCGCACGGGGGTGTTCACGGGAATTGTTTCGGCACTGGCCTATAACTTCTTCTTCCTGCCGCCGATCTACAGTCTGACCATTCAGGATCCCGAAAACGTGCTCACGGTGGCGGTGTTTATCGCCGTCGCGATCGTCAACAGTCAGCTAGCCGCGCGGGTCCGGGTCCAGGCTAATCTTGCCGAGCGCAGCTCGGGCCAGAATGCCGCGCTCGCCAGCTTCGCCCGAACGCTCGCCGGCGTCTCCAATCGCTCCGAGCTCGGGCAGACGTTGTGCGGTGAAGTGTCGGCGCAGTTCGAAGTTAACGCCGTCCTGCTGCTCCCCGATGCGGCGGGCAAGCTTGAACTGGCGTCCGCGGTCCCTCCCGACAGCAATCTTGGCCCGATCGACACCGCGGCCGCCGAATGGGCCTTGAGCCACAAGGAGATGACTGGTCGAGGCTCCGGCACGCTCGCGGCTTCGGAATGGCTGTTCCAGCCCTTGCTGTCGACCGGTCAGGCGTTCGGCGTCCTCGGCGTCGCGAAAAGTGACGGAAGCGAACCGATCCGTCCCGACCGCCTGCCGATCGTGATGAGCTACATTGATCAGGCGGCGCTGGCGCTGGAGCGGATCGCTTTGGCGGATGAGATGGCGACCGTCGCACAATTGCGCGAACGCGATCGCCTGCGCGGCGCCCTGCTGTCGTCCGTTAGCCACGATCTGCGCACGCCGCTGACAACGATTATTGCCGCGGTCAATGAGTTGAAGAAATCGAAGACGAACACTGATCCCACGTTGCTCGCCGACATCGAGAATGAAAGCGAGCGCCTCAGTCGATTCGTCAGCAACATGCTCGACATGGTGCGTGTCGAAGCCCGCGGATTGGAGCTTAATCCGCAGCCAGTCGACCTGACCGAAGCGTCTGCAAGCGCGGCGGATGGACTCAAGCGGGAACTCAGCGAACATCCTGTGACGCTCGCTATCCCGTCCGACCTGCCGCTGGTGCGGGTCGACCCGCAATTGCTCCATCAATGCCTCCTGAACCTGCTTGAAAATGCCGGGAAATACGCCAGCAGAGGAACGCCGATCACAATCACCGGCAAACACGAACGTGACGGCGTCACGCTGTCGATCGTGGATCGCGGCCCCGGGCTTCCGCCGGGAACAGAGGGGCGGGTGTTCGAGACCTTCGTCCGGCTCGAAGGGTCGGACCGGAAGGGCGGCACGGGCCTTGGCCTGGCCATCGTCAAAGGCTTTACCGAGGCCATGGGGCTTGAGGTGACCGCCGGGAACAACGAGGACGGCCCGGGTGCGTGGTTCACCATTCGCTTTCCCAACACCGTGCTGGTCAAGGAAGGGGTCCCGGAATGACCGGGCACAAGATCGTGATTGTCGACGACGAGGCCGCGATCCGGCGGCTGCTACGGGCGGCGCTGCAACGCGCCGGCTACAAGGTCGTCGAGGCCAGCACCAGCCGCGAAGCGCTGTCGAGCCTCGACATCGATCGTCCCGACGCGGTGCTGCTCGACCTCGGTCTGTCCGATCGCGATGGGTTGGAGCTGGTCCCGCTGATCGTCAAATCCGGCGCCGCGTTGCTGATCGTTTCCGCGCGCGAGGCAACCGAGGAGAAGGTCGCCGCACTGGATCTCGGCGCCGACGATTACGTGACCAAGCCGTTCGACACCGACGAAGTCCTGGCACGGCTGCGCCGGGCGTTGCGGCAACATGTCAGTGGGGATGGCGGCGAAACGGTGCAGATCGACGGCCTGGAAATCGATCTTCTCGCCCGCCGGGTGCGGCGCGACGGCGCCGATATTCACCTGACGCCGAAGGAATATGCGGTCCTCGCCGAACTCGCCAAACATCCCGGCCGGGTGCTTCTTCACAGCCATCTGCTGCGCACCGTGTGGGGGCCGGCGCACGAGAATCACGTCGAATATCTTCGCGTCACCGCGCGGGGTTTGCGGACCAAGATCGAACGCGATCCGGCGCGCCCGGTCATCGTCACGACCGAGCCGGGCGTCGGTTACCGGCTCGCCGACCCGACGCGCTAGCGCCGGGCAGGCGCGGCGACGTTGACGCGGATGATCGTGCCGTTGGCGAACAGTGGAGCCAGCGCGGCCAGATCGGCGGGCGTGATCGTGTCGAGGATCGCGCGCAATTGTTCGTGCGAGCGCAGGCCGGCGGTTTCGACGAACTGACGCGCGAGCTTGGCGGTCAACTCGTCGTTGCTTTGCGCCGCGGTCAGATCGCGACCGAGCAGATGCGCACGCGCTGCGTCGGTCTCCGCCTGGGTTGGCGGGTCGGTTGCGAGCCGGGCGAGCTGAGCCTTTAGTTCCGCTTCCATCGCGTCCGCCTGGCCAGGATCGACCCCGGTCGCCAGCGTTGCCCATGAGCGTTGGCCGTCGGTCCGAAGCTGGCCGCCAATGTAATAGACCAGGCCCTTGTCGCGGATCGCGCTATTCCCGAGCCGCCCGGAATAATCGTGTGCCAGGACATAGAGCAGCATGCGCCAGGCGAATGCGTGCCGGGTACCGGCTGTGGGACCCTGAACGACGTAACCGAGACCGCCCTGCGCAAACGGCTTCGGGAGAGTCTCGATGATCCGGCGCGGCGTGGGGCGCGGCGGTGTCGGCGGGACGTTGCCGGGGGCAACGGCGCCGAATTGCCTTTCGAGCAGACCGAAAGCCTGGTCTGGATTGATTTGGCCGCTGACGATCACTGCCAAGGGCTTTGGCACTGTTGATGAGGGCGCGGTGATTTGGCCGACGATCAGTTGCTCGAGCCGGGTCGCCGGATCGCCGCTCGGGATTTCCGCTGGCGCTCTGGGCGGCGTGGCGGTGATTCCGGCGATGAGTTTGTCGAGATCACGCGCTGGGCCGGTGCGGGTGATGACGCCGAGACCGGGCAAGTCCGCGGGCTCTGCACCGCCATCGACTGGCGCCGACAGCAGCAACTCAATGGTGACGGTGTCGGACAGCGGGTTCGCCTGGACGATGGCCGGGAGTCCGCCGGACAATTGGCGGAGCTGCGACTGCCTTGCGGAAGTTGCAGGCGGAGACGCGCCGGGACGATCGGTCGCCGGCTTCGGGTTGCCGGTTGCTGCCGGAAGATTTTCAACTGCGCCGGGCAGCATCCAGCCGACGGTCCTCCGGTCAGGCGAGAGGTAGGCCCGTGCAACGCGCTGGATATCGGCAGGAGTCACGGCCGCCAGCCGCTGCCGCATCTCGAGCAACTGATCGAGCGCGCCGACTCCTTCGAAGAAGGCGAGCTGGTGGGCGGCGTCCTCGGTCGTCTGCACGTCGTCGGCGATTGCGCGCGTGACTGCGGCCCTGGCTTCAGCGAGGCGTGCATTCGATGTCGGTTGGTCGCGGAGCAGGCCGATGCGGTGTTCCAGGTCGCGTTCGAGTGCGGCGTCATCGGACTTGGCGGCGATCGATCCGCCGATGATGAACAGGAACGGCTCGTGGGTGGGGGGCAGCCACGTCGCGATGTCGTCGGTCGTGCCAAACAGCAGCGATCCGGTCACCGCCGGGGTAGTTGGCGCCCAGTCGGTCTGGTGCAGGTTCAGGCCAGAACCGCCAGACAGGATCTGCTGGAGAAGCATGAACGCAGGAAAATCGGGGCTCGACGCGGCTGGCGCGGGGTAAGCGAGCTGGAAATATTGCTTGTCGACCGCGCCGTGGAGCAAGGTTCGCCGCTCGCCCCGTTGCGGTGGCTCAGTCGTGAGGTTGGGTGCCGCGACCGCCCGCGCCGGCACGTCGGCAAACGCCTTCGCGACCAGTTCGCGCGCCTGCGCTGGAGCGAAATCGCCGACGATAACAAGCACCGCATTTCCGGGCGCATAATGGCTCGCGTAATAGGCCCGCGCGTCGTCCGCGCTCAGGCGTTCGACATCGCTGACATACCCCGCCATCGGGCTGCCGTAGGGATGCGCCTGGAGCGCGGTGCGCGTCACGGCTTCCTGGAGGACCGACGCCGGATCGTTCTCATAGCTGTGCAATTCGGTGATCACCGCGCCTTTCTCGGCGGCGATCGACGCGGGATCGATCGTCACCCGCGCCATCCGGTCGGCTTCGATCCGCAGCAGCAGGTCGAGCTGACCCTTCGGCATGGTCGAGAAGTAAGTCGTCTGGTCCATCGCCGTGTAGCCGTGCCATTCGCCGCCGGCGTCGTAGATCAGGTCGGTTGCCCGGGCCTGCGGGAAATTCTGGCTGCCGCGGAAGGCAAGATGTTCGAGGAAATGGGCGAGGCCGGTCTTGCCGGTGACCTCGGCGGCGGAACCGCTTTTGTAGAGCATCTGCACGCTGACCAGCGGGAAGCTGTGGTCTTCGAGCATGATCACGGTCAGGCCGTCAGGCAGGTGGCTAACCGAGGCGCGCGTGAGGTCGAGCGCGGTCGAAGCCGGGGCCGATGCTGCGGACAACGCCGCCGCGAGCAGGAAGCGTGCGGTTTTCATTACGGCAGTAGCTATGATGTCCGCCGGACGCGCGCTAGTCTGAGCGTAATGGGGGCCGATCACGTCTTTCATCGCTCGACACAAACTCGGCCGCCGGTCGCCGTCCGCGGCGAGGGAATTTATCTGTTCGATGCGGACGGCAGCCGCTTCGTCGACGCATGCGGCGGGGCGGCGGTGTCTTGTCTTGGGCACGGGCATCCGAAGGTCGCGGCGGCGATTGCCGAGCAAGCCGTGCGCCTCGAATATGTGCACACCGGTTTCTTCACGACCGCCGAGGCGGAGGAGTTGGCCGAGCTGATCGCCGAGCTTTCGCCTGGCGCGCTCGACCGTGTCTGGTTCACGAGCAGCGGATCGGAGGCGATCGAAGCGGCGCTGAAGCTGGCGCGGCAATATCATCTGGAGCGGGGGGACGAGCGCCGCACTCGCGTGATCGCGCGGCGGCTCAGCTATCACGGCAACACGCTGGGGGCGCTCGCCGCCGGCGGCAGCGCGTGGCGGAGGGCGCCCTATGCGCCGCTGTTGATCGATGTCGCGCTGGTCGACCCGTGTTTCGAATATCGCTTTGCAGAGTCTGGCGAGAGCGCCGAGGATTATGGCCGGAGGGCCGCGGACTCGCTTGAGCAAGAACTCGTCCGCGCGGGGCCTGAGACGGTCATGGCGTTTGTCGCCGAGACGGTGGTTGGGGCGACGGCTGGCGCGGTGCCGCCCGCGCCCGGCTATCTCCAGCGCGTCCGCGAGATCTGCGACCGCCATGGCGTGTTGCTGATCCTCGACGAAGTGATGTGCGGCTCGGGCCGGACGGGCACCTTTTTGGCCTGCGAGCGGGACGGCGTGGTTCCCGACATTGTGACCTTGGGGAAGGGCCTTGGGGCTGGCTATCAGCCGATCGGCGCGGTGGTGTGTACGCGCGACGTGTACGACGCGGTCGCCCAAGGCTCGGCCGCGCTCAA
>Ga0268264_10005780_pt1 | contig 10486 bp, 6 predicted proteins | sample KBSSwiS32_FD_190357 | JGI IMG/M metagenome (GOLD analysis project Ga0268264, IMG submission 190357) | Switchgrass rhizosphere microbial communities from Kellogg Biological Station, Michigan, USA - KBS Switchgrass S3-2 (SPAdes) (version 2) | ecosystem: Host-associated > Plants > Roots >... | reverse complement strand
CCGCAGCACCAGGCCCTCGGCGCAGGCGTGCAGCGCGGTGACCGACCGCTCCTTCTCACCCAGCTCGGAGAAGCAGTGCGCGGCCAGCATCCGCGAGCGATGGTCGGCCGGCTGCCGGCGCACGGCCTCCGAGAACACCGCGAGGGCGCGCTCGAACTGCCGCTCCTCCAGGAGGTCCATCCCCAGCTCGCGCAGCGACGACTGCTCCATCAGCACTCCCCGTTCGGTGGAGCGGCGACCATAGCGTAGGGCGGGCGCGGATGGTGCCGCCAACCCGCGGGATCAGCGCCCGCCCGGACCGCCGGCCACCTCGCGCCCCTTGGTCTGCTTCAACCCGAGCGCCGCCGCCGCCTTGCGGTAGGTCTCCGAGCCCTTGGGGACGATCTCCATGATGATCCGCATCTTCTGGTTGAACGACGCGGGGTCGACGTCCTTGTCCGCGTACGCCTGGCCGTACATCTCCTCGGCCTTCGCGGAGACCATCTTGATGCCGGTGGCGGCGGCCTCGTTGCGCCCATCCAGCTTCTGCGCCTCGCGGTAGTGGATCGCCGCGCTGGCGATGTCGCCGCGGGCGACGGACGCCCGCGCGCTGGCCAGCAGCGACTCCAGCAGCATCTCGTCCATCGCGTCGCCCAGCCCGCCGGTGAACCCGATCTGCTGGTAGAGGTCGTGCGCCTTCTGCAGCGGGCGCAGCGCGCTCTCCTTGGCGCCGGCCTGCGACTTGCGCAGCCCGTCCTCGAAGGCGCGCTGGAAGCCGGGGATCAGCCGCTTCAGCCCCTCCGCGCGGGTGCGCACGTCGGGCTCGGCGGACGCCTCCAGCACCCGGTCGCACTCCATCACCGCGCGGTCGTAGTCCTGGCCCTGGAACTTGCGGTTCACGGCCATGAAGTAGTTGTCCGTGTTGCGGCGCGGCGGCAGCGGGTTGCCGCCCTGGTGCGGGGGCCGGTCGCCGTCCGGGTTGCGCCTGACGCCGGGCGGCCGCGGCTGCGCCGCCGCCGCCGCCTGGATGGCCGCCTCCAGCTCCGCCATGCGGGTGGCGTAGGGCGCCTGGCGCTCGGGCGGCAGCGCCTCCAGCTCCCGCTGCGCGGCGGGCAGGTCGGAGGCGGCGAGCGCGTCGTCCAGGTTCTTCTCGTGGTACTGGGCCTCGCGCTCCTCGAGCTGCTTGGTCAACTTCTCGCGCTCGTCGGCCACCTTGGGCGACGCCTCCGGCGTGCGGATGAGCTCCGCGCGGGCGTCGTCCCAGCGCTGCTGCTCCAGCAGGCCCTTGGCGGTCTCCAGCGACTTCCGCGCGGCGATCTCCTTCTTCGTCGCCGCCATCAGCCCGTCCTCGTCGATGCCGGGGACCAGCCGCTCCGCGGTCTCGATGAAGTTGATGGCGTCGTCGAAGCGGTCGTCGGTGATGGCGATCCGCGCCAGCCGCATCTTGTCCGCCGCCCGCTCCTGCTTCGGGTCCACCGGGGGCGGGGGCGGGGTGCGGAAGATGAAGTACATCAAGAAGATGAACATCAGCGACATGAACCCGCCGCCGATGGCCAGGCCCGTCCGCTGCTGCTTGTTCATCGCCTTCCAGGAGCGCGCCGCGGCGGCCGCCGCCGGGACCGGGGCCTCCTCCGCCTTGGGTGGCTCGCCCTCCTCGGCCGGGGGCTGCTCCGCCGCGGCCTCGCCCTCCGCCGGCGCCTCGGGGGGCGCCTCCGCGGGCTGGTCGGCGGCGGCCGGACTCTCTTCGCCCCGCTCCGCCGCCTCCTTCTTCTGCTTCTCCTCCTCGTCCTTGCGCTCCTGCGCCTCGCGCGCCTTCTTGACCGCCTCCGACTCGTCGACGAACTGGAACTGGGTCTGGCCGATCTCGATCACGTCCTCGTGATGGAGGATCTTCTCGTCCTGGCGCTCGCCGTTGACCTTGGTGCCGTTGCCGGAGCCCAGGTCGCGCATCAGCACGCCGCGCTCGCCCTGCACCAGCTCCAGGTGCCGCCGCGACACCGACTTGTCCTGCAGCACCACCGTGCAGTTGTCGGTGCGGCCGATCACCATCCGCACGCCGGCGAACCGCTTCACCATCCCCTTGTCGGGGCCGCTGATGAACAGCAGCTTCCGCGGCGGCCCGGCGCGGGTGGACTCGGCGTCGTCCTCGTCGTGGGCGGGCCCGTCGTCGTCCAGGGGCTCGGGGAGCGGGTCGTCCTCGCCGTAGATGTCGCGGCCCTGCGACTCCTCGCCCCGCTGCGGCTCGTTGGGCGCGCCGTAGCTCTCGCCGGTGCGGTAGAGCCCTCGCGAGTCCTCGCTGTCGTCGCGGGCCTTTGACTGCACGCGCGAGGCGTCCCGGCGCGGCGGCTTCCCCCGCTTGCGGATGTCCTCGGCGGTGTGGTCGCCCTCGTCCTCCTCCGGCGGCGGCTCCTCGTCGCGGTCGTCGCGCTCGAACCCGCGGGAGTCGTCGTTCTCCTCCTCGGGCGGCGCGGGCGGCTCGCCCTCCTCGGCCAGGCGGTCCGCGAAGAGGATCCGCATCAGCTCCGACAGCTCGCCGGTCCCCGCCTCCCACTTCTTGCGCGCGCAGAGCTTCTTGACCGCGCGGTTGAAGGCCTCGGCGTCCGGGTAGCGGTCCCCGGGCGACTTGGCGAGCGCCTTCATCACCACCGCGTCCAGCTCGGCCGGCGTCTCCGACACCGCGGAGGGCGGGTCGATCTTGCACTCCATGGCGGCCACGTGCGTCGCCACCTCGGAGGAGCGCTGGAGCGGGCGCACGCCGGTGAGCAGCTCGTACAGCACCAGGCCGGCGGAGAAGATGTCCGCGCGGTGGTCCAGCGGCTTGCCCACCGCCTGCTCCGGCGACATGTACGCGAACTTCCCCTTGATCGCCCCCGCCTGCGTGGTGGACGACACGTCGGCCGCCTTGGCGATGCCGAAGTCCACCAGCTTCACCTCGCCGTCGAAGCCGATCAGGATGTTCTGGGGCGAGATGTCGCGGTGGACGACCTTGAGCGCCTTGCCCTGGTCGTCCGTCTTGGCGTGCGCGTAGGCCAGCGCCTCCAGGCACTCGCTCATGATGCGCATGGCGACCGGCTGGGCGATCCACTGGCCCGCGTTCCAGGCCTTGCGCATCACCCGGCCCAGGTCCTCGCCGTGGATGTACTCCATGGCGATGAAGTAGCTGCCGGCCGCCTCGCCGAAGTCGTGGATGCGGACGATGTTCTCCTGGTTGAAGCGCGCCGCGATGCGCGCCTCGTTGAGGAACATCTGGACGAACAGCGGGTCCGACGCCAGGTGCGGGAGGATCCGCTTGACCACCATCTCCTGCTCGCCCCGCTTGGTGGCGCGGCGAGCAAGCCACACCTCGCTCATCCCGCCCGTCGCGAGCTTCTTGATGAGCTGGTATTTGCCAAACGACTTGGGAGCCAGAGCGGCGCGATTCTAGGGTAGCGTCGCCGCCTTTCGAAAGGACGCGCGGATGCAGAGAAGCAAGCGAGCGACCGCCGCGGCGAGACCGGCGCCTCCGCTGCTCCCGCCGGGCCTGATGGAGCGCCTGCTGTCGGCGGCCATGGAGCGCGGCGGGGACTTCGCCGAGGTGTACGTGGAGCGGGCGGAGACCACCGCCGTGGTGCTGGAGGAGCGGCGCGTCAAGAGCGCCCAGACCGGGCTGGTGCAGGGGGTGGGCCTCCGCGTCATCGCCGGCCACAAGGTGGGTTACGCGTACTCGGACGACCTGGAGGACGAAGCCCTCTTCCGGGCGGCGCGCACCGCGGCGCTGATCGCCCGGAGCGGCGGATCCACCCGGACCTTCAAGGTCAGCCGGGCCCCGGCGCCCATGTACTACCGGGTCGCCCAGCCGCTCTCCACGGTGGAGGTGTCCCGCAAGGCGGACCTGGTGGTGCGGGCGGACAAGGCGGCGCACGCATACGACAAGCGCGTGAAGGTGGTCACCGCCACCTACGCGGACAACACCAAGCGGATCTGGATCGCCAACACCCGCGGCCACTTCGCCGAGGACACGCAGGACCTCTGCCGGCTGGGGGTGAGCGTGGTGGCGCAAGGGAAGAACAAGGAGCGGCGGAGCGGCTACTACGGCGGCGGCGGCCGCGTGAGCTTCAACCACTTCGACACCTTCACGCCCGAGCAGTGCGCCCGCGAGGCGGCGCGCCAGGCCATCGCCACCCTGGGCGCGGCGGAGGCGGAGGCGGGGCCCCAGACGGTGGTGCTGGCGCCGGGCTGGAGCGGCATCCTGCTCCACGAGGCGGTGGGCCACGGGCTGGAGGCGGACTTCATCCGCAAGAAGACGTCGCTGTTCGCCGGAAAGATGGGCCAGCAGGTCGCGTCGGAGAAGGTGACGGTGATCGACGACGGGACGGTGGCCAACTCGCGCGGGTCCATCAACGTGGACGACGAGGGCAACCCCGGCCAGCGGAAGGTGCTGATCGAGCGCGGCGTGCTCAAGGGGTACATGTACGACGCGCTCAACGCCGAGATGATGGGCGAGCGCACCACCGGCAGCGGGCGGCGGGAGTCCTTCAAGCACATGCCGCTGCCCCGGATGACGAACACCTACCTGGCGCCGGGGGACGACGCGCCGGAGGACATCCTCAAGTCGGTGAAGAAGGGCCTGTACTGCGCGCAGTTCGGCGGCGGGCAGGTGGACATCACCAACGGCAACTTCGTCTTCGAGGTGAGCGAGGCGTACCAGATCGTCGACGGCAAGCTGGGCCGCCCGGTGAAGAACGCGATGCTGATCGGCGTGGGGCCGGAGGCGCTGAAGAACGTCTCCATGGTGGGCTGCGACCCCATGCCCGACCCGGGGATGGGGACGTGCGGGAAGGACGGGCAGTCGGTGCCGGTGGGCGTGGGGCTGCCCACGCTGCGCATCGACGGCATCACCGTGGGCGGGACGAGGGTGGGCAAATGAGCGGCGCGTCGGTGGAGCAGCTGGCGAAGCGGCTGGTGCAGCGGGCGCGGAAGCGAGGCGCGCAGCAGGCGGAGGCGCTGGTGGAGATCGGCCGCTCGTCCAGCGTCCGCGTGCGCGACGGGGAGATCGAGGACCTCACCCAGTCCACCTCCAAGGGCGTGGGCCTGCGGGTGCTGAAGAACAAGCGGCTGGGGTTCGCGTACACCTCCGACTTCCAGCCGGGCAGCCTGGACGCGTTCGTGGACCGCGCGCTGGCGCTGGCGGACGCGGCCGCGCCCAACCCGCACAACGGGCTGCCGGCGCGGAAGGACCTGGGCACGCCGTCCCCGCCCGAGCACCTGTTCGACCCCAGGGTCGCGGACCTGCCGGCGGACTGGAAGATCAAGACCGCGCTGGAGGTGGAGAAGGCGGGGAGGTCGGTGGACCCGCGCGTCGCCACCTTCGACAGCGTGGGCGCGGGCGACCACGTGGTGGAGACGTACGTGGTGTCGAGCGAGGGCGCGTCGGCGGGGTACTCGGGGACGTACGTGTACCTGTACGCGGCGCCGGTGGCGTCGGACGGGCAGCAGAACCAGACGGCGTACTGGTCGGACTACAAGCGGTACCTGGACGACCTGGACTCGGCGGAGGCCATCGGCAAGGAGGCGTCGCGCCGCGCGCTGCGGATGCTGGGCGCCAGGAAGGTGAAGAGCCGGAAGGTGCCGGTGGTGTTCGACCCGTCGATGGCGGGGTCGTTCATCGCCTCGGTGGCGCACGCGGCCAACGGCGACTCGGTCTACAAGAAGTCGTCCGTGCTGGCGCCGCTGCTGGGGCAGAGGATCGCCGCGGAGAGCGTCACCATCGTGGACGACGGGCTGATGGACCGCGGCCTGGGGACGTCGCCGGTGGACGGCGAGGGCGTGGCCTGCCGGGTGACGCCGATCGTCGAGCGCGGCGTGCTCCGGAATTTCCTCTACGACTCGCTCACCGCGCGCAAGGCGAAGGCGAAGACCACCGGCAACGCGATGCGGGGGTATTCGTCGCTCCCGTACATCGGGACGAACAACCTGAGGCTGGAGCCGGGGACCGCGAAGCCCGAAGCGCTCATCAAGGGCGTCAAGCAGGGGCTGTACGTGACGGCGATGCTGGGGCGCGGCGCGGACATCGTCACCGGGGACTATTCGCGCGGGGCGAACGGGCTGTGGATCGAGGACGGCGAGCTGACCTTCCCGGTGCAGGAGGTCACCGTCGCCGGCAACCTGCTGCAGATGCTGAAGTCCATCGACGGCATCGGGAGCGACCTGCAGTTCCGCTCCTCCGTCCTGGCGCCCACCATCCGGTTCGCCGAGCTGACCGTCGCGGGGGAGTGACTTTTCTGTAGGGAGGGGTTTTCACACATGGCGCAGAAGAAGCCGGCGCGGAAGCCGCGCCGAAAGAAGGTCGAAGCGGCGAGCAAGGGGCTCTCGCCTCTGGACGTGGGCGCGGACCGGCCCGCGGACGGGGAGAAGCTGGCCGCGCTGATCAAGGAGGACGGGGGCCAGGCGCTGGCGATCTACCGGGAGCCCCTGGGCGGGCACACGGTGGTGCTGGCGGCGCTGCCTGTGGACAAGGTGGAGCCCACGCCCTACCAGCGCGACCTCTCCGAGACGCACGTGAAGAAGCTGGCCAACGCGATGGAGCGGGTGGACCGGTACCTGGACCCGCTGATCGCCGTCCGGCACGAGGGGAAGTACTGGACGCCCAACGGGAACCACCGCCTGGGCGCGTCGCGGCTGTTGGGGACCAAGGCGATCGTCGCGCTGGTGATGCCGGAGGAGGACGTCGCCTACCAGATCCTGGCGCTGAACACGGAGAAGGCCCACAACCTCAAGGAGCGGTCGCTGGAGGTGATCCGGATGTACCGCGGCCTGGTGGGCGCGCGCGGGAAGGAGCAGGAGACGGAGTTCATGACCCTGTTCGAGGAGCCCCAGTTCGCCACCTTCGGCGCGGCGTACGAGAAGCGGCCGCGGTACTCGGCTGGGGCGTACTCCTCGCTGGTGAAGCGGCTGGAGGGGTTCCTGGAGGTGCCGCTGGAGGAGGCGCTGGGCGTGCGCGAGGCCCGCGCCGACAAGCTGCTCGCCTTCGACGACGCGGTGGTCAAGGTGGTGGCCCAGCTCAAGGAGAAGGGGCTCACCAGCCCCTACCTGAAGAACTTCGTGGTCGCCCGGGTCAACTTCCTGCGGTTCGTGAAGGGCGACAAGGTGCCGGACTTCGACGAGGCCATCGACAAGATGAGCGCCGGCGTCGGGAAGATCGACCCCGGCAGCGTGAAGAAAGAGGACCTGGCCCGGATGGGCGGCGCGCCCGCCGAGGCGGACGAGGAATGAGATTTGCTTGGACGCCGGGACGGGTGACCACATGTCCGAACCGGTAGTCCTGGTCGTCGACGACGACCGCGCCAACCTCGAGTCCGTCGCGCGCATCTTCCAGAAGGAGGGCGTGGCGACGCTGACCGCCACCTCGGGCCAGGAGGCGATGGACCTGCTCCGGCGCCCGGAGGTGGCGGTGCTCGTCACCGACCTGATGATGCCGGTCATGGACGGCGGCGAGCTGCTCCGGGCCGCCCGCGCCATCCGCCCGGACGTCGAGGTGGTGCTGATGACCGCCTACGGCACGGTGGAGACGGCCGTGGCGGCGATGAAGGACGGCGCCTACGACTTCATCACCAAGCCGCTCAAGCGGCACTCGCTGGTCAAGGCGGTGCAGAAGGCGCTCGAGCGCCGCGCCCTGGTCGCCGAGAACCAGGACCTCAAGGCGCGCCTGGCCGACCTGGGCGCGCCCGGCGGCCGCACCATGGTGGGCCAGGCCCCGTCCTTCCGCGCGCTGATGGACACCATCCGCCAGGCCGCCCCCTCGTCCGCCACCGTGCTGCTGGTGGGCCAGTCCGGCACCGGCAAGGAGCTCGCCGCCCGCGCCATCCACGAGCTGTCCGCCCGGGCGCAGGGGCCGTTCGTGGCCGTCAACTGCGCGGCGCTGCCGGAGAGCATCCTGGAGGCAGAGCTGTTCGGCGTGGAGAAGGGCGCGTACACCGGCGCGGTCGCCCGCCGCGAGGGCCGCTTCGAACGCGCGCACGGCGGCACCCTCTTCCTGGACGAGGTGGGCGAGATGCCGCTGTCCGCCCAGGTGAAGCTCCTCCGCGTCCTCCAGGAGGGCGAGATCGAGCGGCTGGGCGGCACCCAGACCGTGAAGGTCGACGTGCGGCTGGTGGCCGCCACCAACAAGGACCTGCAGAAGGAGGTGTCCGAGGGCCGCTTCCGCGAGGACCTCTACTACCGGCTCAACGTGGTGGAGATCCGCATCCCGTCGCTCGCCTCGCGCCGCGAGGACATCCCGCTCCTGGCCGACTTCTTCGCCCGCCGCTACGCCGCCAAGAACCAGAAACCGGTGCGCGGGTTCGCCAAGGAGGCGATGGAGATCCTGGAGAACTACGCCTGGCCGGGGAACGTGCGGGAGCTGGAGCACGCGGTGGAGCGCGCGGTGGTGCTCTGCCGCGGCGAGACCATCGAGCCCTCCGACCTCCCGGAGACCGTCCGCAAGGGCCCGCGCGGCTCGGCGGAGCAGCTGGTCATCCCCATCGGCACGCCCATGGAGGAGATCGAGCGGATGGTCATCCACGAGACCCTCCGCCACACCAAGGGCGACAAGACGCTCGCCGCCCGGCTGCTGGGGATCGCCGCCCGGACCATCTACCGGAAGCTGGAGCGCGAGGCCCAGACCGGCGAGGAGCCCGCGGAGTAGCCGTCAGGGCCCGCGAGCCCGGCCGTCCGTGCCAGACGCCATGAGCGACTCGACGCGCGACTTCTACGAGGGCCTGGCGGACGAGTACCGCTTCCTCTACGCGGACTGGAACGCGTCGGTGAAGCGGCAGGGGGGCGTCCTGGAGGCGCTGCTCACCGAGCTGCACGTCCCTCCCGGCGGGACCGTCCTCGACGGCGCCGCCGGCGTCGGCACCCAGGCCATCGGGCTGGCCGAGCGCGGCTACCGCGTCACGGCCACCGACCTCAGCCCTTCGTCGCTGGAGAAGCTCCAGCAGGAGGCGCTGCGCCGGGGGCTGGCCATCCCCTCTCGCACGGCGGACCTCCGGGCGCTGGACGCCGCCGTCCCGGGCTCCTTCGACGCGGTGATCGCCATGGACAACGCGCTCCCGCACCTCTCCGCGGAGGACCTCCCGCGCGCGGCGGCGCAGATGCGCGCGCGCCTCCGCCCCGGCGGCGCGCTCCTGGTCAGCGCCCGCGACTACGACCAGCTCCGCGCCCAGCGCCCGCGCTTCGACCGGCAGCAGGTGACCGACGGGCCCGAGGGCCGGCGCATCACCTTCCAGGTCTGGGACTGGGCGGAGGACGGCAGCCGCTACGCGCTGGAGCAGTTCGTCATCCGGCAGACCGCGCCCGGGACGTACGAGGCGCACGGCCACCGCGGCGAGTACCGCGCCGTGGGGCGGGAGGAGCTCACCGGCGCGCTGGCGTCCGCGGGCCTCGTCGCCGTCCGCTGGCGCCCGCCCGAGGAGACCGGCTTCCACCAGCCGATCCTCTCCGCCGTCGCGCCGTGATCAGCGGGTGGCGTCATGCGCCAATTTCTACGCGCGCCCTGTCGCGGCTGGGCGCCGCATTTCCACGCGCGTCGGCGCGCCATAGGACTCCGCAGCGCCAGCCGCGCCACGCGCTCGCGCGAGACAAGCGGGTCCGGTGCGGCACCGTGGCGACCCTCACGCGCGCGGAGCGCGAGCTCGAGACAAGCGGTCCAGCGTGGCTACGTGGCGACCTCACGCGCGCGGAGCGCGAACATCTACTTGTGCTCCGGGTGCGCCGCCGTGTGCGCCTCCTGGATCTTGCCGATCCGGTCCCGCAGCTCGCGCATCGCCGTCAGGTCGCGCTTCTTCTCGTAGACGAACGCCAGCCGCTGCCCCATCTCCAGCGCGAGGTGGAAGTCCCCCTTCTTCTCCGCCTCGTCCAGGACCCCGAGCGCGGCGGCGGCCGCGTCGTCCCACAGCTCCAGCTGGAGGATGCAGTCCACCGCCGCCGCGCGCGCCTCGCTCCTTCGCCCCTGGTCCTCGGAGATCTTCCGCAGGTCCGCCACCGCCTCCGCCTTCTCGCCCTTGTTCGCCCGCACCAGCGCGCGCGTGGTCCCCGCCCAGTCCGGCACCAGGAACTCCTCCAGCGCCAGGAACTCCTCCGCGTCCTCCGCGTTCCCGCTCTTGGCCAGGTCCATCACGATCCGCCCCAGCACCTTCCGCCAGTCGCCCAGCCGCCAGAGCACCTCGTTGACGAACCCCTCGGCGGGCTTGCCGTCCTTGAGCGGCACCCGGGGCTTGAGCTCCCCCACCTCCTTGAACTTCTGCCCCACCGGCGCGTCCTGCGCGCCCTCCATCATCCGCCCCAGCGCGTGCATCAGCTCCACCAGCACGACGGAGAGCTTCCCCGGCGCCAGCTTGTCCGGCGCCAGCCGCCCGTACAGCTCGTCCACCGCCACCAGCGGGAAGCGCTGCCAGGGACCGGTGCCCTTCCAGCCCGGGACCAACCCTTCGGCGATCTCCAGCGGGAACTTCTCCGCGGCCAGCGCCTTGAACCGCGCCTCGTCCATCGC
>Ga0268264_10005779_pt1 | contig 10488 bp, 10 predicted proteins | sample KBSSwiS32_FD_190357 | JGI IMG/M metagenome (GOLD analysis project Ga0268264, IMG submission 190357) | Switchgrass rhizosphere microbial communities from Kellogg Biological Station, Michigan, USA - KBS Switchgrass S3-2 (SPAdes) (version 2) | ecosystem: Host-associated > Plants > Roots >... | reverse complement strand
ACTCCGCCGAGGGCTTCCGGGTGGGCGCGGACGCCACGCCCACCTTCTTCGTCAACGGCCGGATGGTCCAGGGCGCGGACTTCAACCAGATCAAGTCCATCATGGACGACGAGCTGGCCAAGAAGCACAAGTAGCCGGCCGGCCCTCGCTCTCTAGAACGACCCGGAGAGGACGGGGAGCTGTATCCCCAACCCCGCCCTCCCGCCGGTCATGGACGCGAACGGCTGGGGCGCGGGGAGCCCCAGCCGCACGCCCTGGCGGTCGGCGGTGAAGAGGCTGCGCGGCGGCGGGAGCTGGCTGCGCGGCACCTTGAAGAGGTTGATCATCCCCATCTCCACCAGCGGCACTGCGGCCACCGTCCCGCTCAACAGCAGGATCTCGGTGGCGCCGGCGTCCGCGCCCGGCTGGCTCCGCGCCCAGAAGTACAGGGCCAGCACCCCGGCCTCCGTGAGCAGCCCGCCCAGGGGCGCCGGCCACCCCTCCACGTCGTAGTAGCGGCTCCCCTGGGCAATGGACTGCTCCGTCTGGGAGACGGCCAGCGGCACGCCGGAGAAGGTGAGGATCAGGATCAGCGCCTGGAGCGTGGGGTCGCCCGACCCGCTGAGGTCGGGGACCAGCCGGAGCAGGAAGTACGGGATGAGGCACACGCCGGCCGCGGTGACCACGCCGAAGAGCGACTCGGTGATCATCAGCCCATACTCCGGCCCCTCCGGCTTGGGGACCGGCGTGGGCGAGAAGGGCGACGGCCCCGGGAGCGCGCCCGGCGGCTGCCCCGGCGCCGCCTGGGACGGCGCCGCGGCGGGCTTCCGGGGGACGGCGTCCTCAGGGACCTGGACCAGGGGCGGCGGGGTCCAGGTGCTGGGATCGGACTCGGGCTGGGAGGACAGCGCCAGCCGGGAGGTCAACAGCAGACAGCGAAGCGCGACGAGCATGGAGGCAGGGGGTTCGGCCCTGCCCTCACGATACCGCGATGGCGTCGATCTCCACCTTCGCCCCCCGAGGCAATGCAGCCGCCTGGACAGTGACGCGCGCCGGGGGGGCACCCTGGAAGCACCGCCCGTACACCTCGTTCACCTTCTGGAAGTCGCCCATGTCCAGAAGGAAGATGGTGGAGCGGACCACGTGCTCGAAGGTGAGCCCGCCCGAGGCCAGCACCGCGCGCAGGTTCTCCATCACCCGCTCCGCCTGCGCCACGATGTCCCCTTCGACCAGCTGGCCGGTCTTCGGGTCCAGCGGGATCTGGCCGGAGAGGAAGGTGAGCTTGCCCGCGTCCACCTGGATCGCCTGCGAGTAGGGGCCGATCGCCTTGGGCGCGTCGTTCGAGTGCAGTGCCGTTCGTGCCATGCGACGGCCTCTATCCCCGAAGCCCACCATGAGGCAACAATCGGCCGCCTTGAGCGCGGCCGCCAAGATCCTGGGGTACGTCCTCATCACCATCGGCACCTTGCTGGGCGTGGCCACCTTGGCCCTCTGGCTCCAGGGCGACCGCGCCGCCGTGCTGGGGACCGGAGCGCTGGCGCTGGCCTTCGGCCTCCCGGGCTGGCTGTTCGTCTCGTACGCCGCGGTGGCCGAGCGCCGCCAGAAGGCCGCGGCGCTCATCCAGAAGAGCGAGCGCTTCACCATCGACCAGGTGGCGGCGCTCCTGGAGTCCTCGCCCGAGGTGGCGCACGCCTTCATCGCCGGCCAGATCGCCAGGCACGGGCTGCCGCTCGCCTACCGGCAGGAGACCAAGGGGTACGCGCGCCGCGCGCTGTCCGCCCCGCTTCCCGCCGCGCCCTGCCCGTCCTGCGGCGTGGCGGTCGCGCCCACCGAGGCCGGCTTCTGCCCCAGCTGCGGCGCGCGCCGCTAGATCCGCTCCACCGAGAACACGCCGCTGAGCGCCTCGATGGTGCGCATCAGGTCCGTGAGCTGCTTGAGGTCCTTGATCACCACCTCGAAGGTGTTCACCGCGCGGTCGTCGCCGGTGGAGCGGCAGTTGGCCTGCGAGATGTTCACGCCCTTCTTGGAGAAGGTGTTGGAGATGTCGGCCAACAGGCCCGGCCGGTCGGCGGTGAGGACGCGGATGGTGACCGGGCGCTTGAAGTCCCCGCGCACGTCCCAGCTCACCTCCACCCTCCGCTCGGGGTCGGTGGCCAGCGCCTTCTCGCAGGTGACGGTGTGCACGGTGACGCCGCGCCCGCGGGTGATGAAGCCGGCGATGGGATCGCCCGGCACCGGGTTGCAGCACCGCCCGAACCGCACCAGCACGTCGTCCACCCCGCCGATGGAGACGCCGCTGCGGCTGGGGCGGTTGACCAGCTTCTTGGCGAAGTCGGCGATCTTGGAGACCGCGCCGTTCCCCCCTTCCCCCTGGGGCTTGGCCTCCTCCGCCGCCAGCTTCTCCGCCGGGACCAGCTTCTGCACCAGCTGCTGGGCGGCGATCTTCCCGTAGCCCACCGCGGCCAGCAGGTCGTCCTCCACCCGGTAGCCCAGCTCCTCCGCCGGCTTCTTCAGCTCGCCCTGCTTGAGCGCCTTGTTGAGGTTGAGCCCGAACCGGCGGAACTCGCGGTCCAGCAGCTCCCGCCCCAGCTGCAGCGACTTCTCGCGCTGCTGCAGCTTGATGAAGGCGCGGATCTTCTGCTGCGCGCGCGACGTCTTGACGAAGGTGAGCCAGTCCTTGGACGGGTGCGCGCCGGGCGCGGTGAGCACCTCCACCGTGTCGCCGTTCTTCAGCTTGTAGCGCAAGGGGACGATCTTCCCGTTGGCCTTGGCGCCCACGCACTTGTGCCCCACGTCCGAGTGGATGGTGTACGCGAAGTCCACCGGGGTGGCGCCGCGGGGGAGCGACTTCACGTCGCCGCGCGGGGTGAAGACGAAGACCTCCTCGGAGAAGAGGTCCACCTTCACCGTCTCCAGGAACTCCTTGGGGTCCTTGAGGTCCTGCTGCCACTCCATCAGCTGCCGCAGCCAGGCGAACTTCTCGTCGTCCTTGCTGATGAGGGTCTTCCCCTCCTTGTACGCCCAGTGCGCGGCGATGCCCTCCTCCGCCACCTTGTGCATCTCCGGGGTCCGGATCTGCACCTCCACGCGCTCCGACAGCGGGCCGATCACCGTCGTGTGGAGTGACTGGTACATGTTCGGCTTGGGGATGGCGATGAAGTCCTTGAACCGCCCCGGCACCGGCTTCCACGTCTGGTGGATGATCCCCAGCGCCTCGTAGCAGGAGGGGATGGTGGGCATGATCATCCGGAAGGCGATCACGTCCGGGACCTGCTCGAACTCGATCCCGTTCGACTTCATCTTCTTGAAGATGGAGTACAGGTGCTTGAAGCGGCCGGAGACCTCGCCCTCCAGCCCGTGCTCCTTCAGCTTGGAGCGGACCAGCTCCAGCACGTCCTCGATGTACTGCTCCCGCTCGGCCTTCCGCCTGGCCACCTTGTCCTGCAGCTCGCGGAACTCCTGCGGGCGGATGTACCGGAAGGAGAGGTCCTCCAGCTCCGTCTTGATCCAGGAGATCCCCAGCCGGTTGGCGAGCGGCGCGTAGATGTCCAGCGTCTCCTGGGCGATCCGCGCCTGCTTCTCCTCCGCCATGTGGTCCAGCGTCCGCATGTTGTGCGTGCGGTCCGCCAGCTTCACCAAGATGACGCGGATGTCCTGCGCCATCGCGATGATCATCTTGCGGAAGTTCTCCGCCTGCTTCTCCTCCTGGGAGAGCGTGGGCGAGGCGGAGAACTTGGACAGCTTGGTGACGCCGTCGACGAGGTTGGCCACCTCCTGGCCGAACAGCTCGGTCAGCTCCTCGGGGGTGGCCAGCGTGTCCTCGATGGTGTCGTGGAGCAGGCCGGTGACGATGGAGGCTTCGTCCAGCTTCAGCTCCGCCAGGAGCCCCGCCACCTCGAGCGGGTGGGCGAGGTAGGGCTCGCCTGACTTCCGGAGCTGCCCCTGGTGGGCCTTGGCCGAGTAGACGTAGGCCTTCTTGATGATGTCCAGGTCCGGGTCCGGATGATAGGACGCCACCCGTTGGAGGATGTCGTTCAACCGAATCATGTGCTGCTCGCCGTCTGAAATCGTAACTGCCGGGTGTAGGGTGAGCAATCAGAGCGGCCACCAATCTCCCGGTTCGCCACTTTCATTGACCCCTCGTTTTGCCCGCCCCTAACATCGCCACCGACCCGATGTCTCAGCTCCTGCTGACCAACCTGGGCGTCGTCTGCCCCAACTGCGACGAGCTGAACCAGCCCGGGACGGGCAAGTGCCCCGCCTGCGGCGCGGACGCGTACGGCGCCACCCCGCCCGCCAAGGCGCTCGCCAGGCCCGGCCCCGGGGCCCCCCCGGCGCGCACCGCCAGCCAGGGGACGCTGCCCTCGTACCCGGTGCCGCCGCGCATCCCCACCAACCCGCAGGCGCCGGCCATCGGCACCGCGCCCACGCCCCAGGTGGCCATGCCCGCCGTGCCGCGCCCCAGCGGCCCCAAGGCGGCGCCGCCCGGCCTCCACAGCCGCCCCGGCGTGCAGGTGGTGGACGTCGTCCCGCCGGGCATCCGGACGCCCACCCGCCCGGCCGCTCCGGCCACCAACCCGGACCAGCCCATCCCCGCCAGCGAGCTGGTCCGCCGCCCGCCCTCCGTCCCGCCCGCGGCGGCGCAGCCCAGCAAGTTCAGCCTGGCGGCGCTGGCCGGCACCCAGCGCGGGCAGCGCGTCCGCCTCTCGCAGAGCTGCCAGATCGGCAAGAGCCGCGGGCAGATCCTCTTCTCCGAGGACCCATACCTCTCCCCGCTGCACGCCAGCCTGACGGTGCGCGACGGGCGGCTGTACATCAAGGACGAGAACAGCGCCTCCGGCACCTTCGTGTCGGTCCCCGGCCAGGAGCAGATCCAGCAGAACGCCCACTTCTCCGCGGGGCTGCGGCTGTTCCGCTTCATGGGGCTGCTCAACGCCCCCCAGAGCGCGCGGTCCGGCGCCGCCATCATCTACGGCGCCCCGCTGCCCCCCGGGCACGTGGTGTACGGCGTGGAGGAGGTCCTGGCGGGCAACCGCGGCGGCCGGGCGGTGGTCACCGGGGGCGCGCTGCTCACCATCGGCACCTCCAAGTGCGACCTGACGTACGCGGGCGACGACGGGATGGCCACCCGCCACTGCGAGCTCTCCCCCACCCCGTCCGGCGCGCTCCTGCGCGACCTCTCCGGCGGGTTCGGGACGTTCGTCCGCCTCAGTGGGACCGAGCGCGCGCTCAACCCGGGGGACAAGATCCGGCTGGGCAACCAGGTCCTCCAGGTCGAGGCGTAGCGCCGCCTCGAAGGGCTCGAAGAGACGCCGCTGCTCCGGGCCCCGGCTCAGAGGGCCAGGTCCGGCATCGCATCGAGGATGTACTTGCGGGCCCGCGACGCCTGGGCGTCCTTCAGGTGCCGCCCCCACCAGCCGCGCGCCTGCGGGAGCTGGTTGGACTGGAAGTACAGCTCGCCCAGCTTGAGCGACAGCTCGGGCGTGGGGTTGGCGGCGAAGGCCGCCTGGTACTTCTGGAGCGACTCCGGCAGCTGCCCGGTGCGGTGGAACATGTCCCCCTCGCGCTCCAGCCGGGAGGACGCGGCCTGGTCGCGCTTGTCCGCGGGGACGACCGCGTCGTACGGCTCGTTGCTCCGGGGCGCCTCCACCTTGGTCAAAGGAGGAGGCGCCGGCGGCTGGGCCCCGGCCGCGGGCGGCGCCATCAGCTGCCAGAGGAAGAACCCGCCCATCCCCAGCGCCACGGTGACCAGGCCGGCGGTCACCCACTTCACGGTGGCAATGGACTTCTTCTCCCGCAGGACCGCCTCGTCGCCGTCGCCCGCCGAGGCCGCGGCCTCCCGGGTGAGGCGGATGGGGGCGGTGCGGTCGTTCAGCGTGGGGGTGGCGGACCGCGGGGCGGCCATGGGCGTCACCAGCCCGCCGCCCGCGCGCAGCGAGCCGGTGGCGGTCCTCACCTGCCCGCCCTGGGTGGCGAAGAGCTCGGCGCGGAAGTCGTCCGCGGACTGGGGCCGGCCGGCCGGGTCCTTGGAGAGCGCGCGGAGGATGAGCGCCTCCATCGCGGTGGAGATCTTCGCGTCCGGGCGCCGGACCGAGGGCGGCGGCGGCGCCTCCATCAGGTGCTTGGTGGCGAAGCCCACCGCCGAGTCGGCGTCGAAGGGCAACAGCCCGGTCGTGAGCTGGTAGAGGATGACGCCCACCGCGTAGAGGTCGCTCCGGGCGTCCAGCTGGGCGCCGCGCGCCTGCTCCGGGGACATGTACTCCGGGGTGCCGCAGACGAAGCCGGCGCGGGTGAGCGCGGGGCCGTCCTCGCTGGTGTCCTGGACCTTGGCGATGCCGAAGTCGAGCACCTTGACGAAGTCCGGCTCGCCCCGGCGCTGCTCCACCATGATGTTCTCCGGCTTGAGGTCCCGGTGGATGACCCCGGCCAGGTGGGCGTCCTGCAGCGCGGAGAGCACCTGGCTGACGATGCGCACCACCCGCGCCTCCGGCAGCGGCCACTCCTTGCTCAGGATGTCGTGCAGGTCGCGCCCGGACACGAACTCCATGGCGATGTAGAGCGACCCGTCCTCCGCCTGGCCGAAGTCGAGCATGCTGATCGAGTTCGGGTGGTTGAGGCGGGAGGCGGCCTTCGCCTCGCGCTGGAACCGGGCCACGGTGCGCTCGTCGGACTGGAGCGACTGGCGGAGCACCTTGAGCACCACCATCTTGTCCAGCGCCACCTGCTTGGCCTTGTAGACCTTCCCCATCCCCCCTTCGCCCAGCAGCGACTCCACCCGGAACTTCTTGCCGATCAGCTTGCCGATAATGTCGTCCGCCGCGGCCGCCCGGACGATGGGCTCACCGCAGGACGGGCAGAACCTGGACACGTCGCCGGCGTCGGCCCGGCACGAAGGACAGAGCACCCTGGAAGGATAGCAGGCCACAACCGAGCGCGCCGGCCTGACCCCTGCTAAGAATCGACCCTCAAAGGCCATGGCTTTCTGCCCCCGCTGCGACACCGAGAACCCAGACAACGCCCAGGTGTGCTCGAACTGCGGGAGCCCCATGAGCTCGGGGACCATGGTGATGAGCGTTGGCGGCAACGTGCCGAAGCCCAAGGTGTTCATCCGGGTGGTGCGCGCGGACGGGGGCCCCGAGTCGGTGGTGTCCATGCGCGGCGACGTGCTGGTCTGCGGCAAGGAGGGGGACGTGCCCCTGCCCGACGACCCGTTCGTGGCCCTCAACCAGGCGCGCTTCTTCTTCTCCGGGGCGCGGCTGGCGGTGGAGGACGTGGGCGGCGGCAACGGCGTGTTCGTCCGCCTCCGCTCCGAGCGCGAGCTGGTCACCGGCGGCGAGCTGCGGCTGGGCCGCCAGCGCCTGGTGCTGGAGCCCATCCCCGCCCCCGGGCCCGGCCCCGGCGGGGCGATCATCTGGGGCTCGCCGGACGCCGGCTACCGCTTCCGCCTCATCCAGATGATGGAGGGCGGGATGCGCGGCGCCGCCTACCCGCTCAAGGAGGGGGACAACCAGATGGGGCGCGACGCGGGGGACATCACCTTCCCCTCGGACGGCTTCGTCTCCGGGCGCCACGCCATGCTGGCCGTCCGCCAGGACCGGCTGATGGTGCGCGACCTGGGGTCGTCCAACGGGACGTTCATCCGCCTGGGGGCGGCCGCCTTCGTGGAGAACGGCGACCAGTACCTCATCGGCCGGCAGCTGCTGCGCGTGGAGCTGCAGCTGCCCAGCTAGCCGTAGGACTTCTCTTTCTTCTCCTGCTCTTCCTTGCAGCGGATGCAGAGCGTGGTGTACGGGCGGGCCTCCAGCCGCTTGGGCGGGATGGGCTCTTCGCAGCGCTCGCAGACGCCGAAGGTGCCGTCCTCGATGCGCGCCAGCGCCTTCTCGATCTTCACCAGGAGGAACTTCTCCCGGTCGCGCAGGCGAAACACCATGGACTGGGCATATTCGGAGGACGCCAGGTCGATCTCGTCCGGGAGGTCGTCCGTGTCGAAGTTGGACTCCTCCATCAGCGTCTTCTTGGCGCTCTCGAGGATGCCTTCCTTGCGCTCCTCCAGGAACTTCTTAAAGCGCTTGAGATCTTTTTGGTTCAAAGCGCCTCCAAAAAAAGGCCCAGTATTCTATTCGGCGGTACTCTCACGGTCAAGGCAAGATGACTGACGCTTCGAAGTTCGATCGCGAGTTCCTCCGCACGGCCCTCTCCCTGGCAGGGAAGGGAGAGGTCGATCACTTCCTGTACATCTCCGACGAGCCCATCGAGGCGGCGGACCTCCGCGGCCGGCCGGCGCGCAAGAAGCTCGTCTACGCGGTGACCAACGAGAAGATCGCCGAAGCGCTCACCGCCCGGAAGTTCATGGCGCTGATCATCCCTGCCTACGACTACTCGCGGGTGGAGCGGGTGAAGGTGGCGCTGGTCTCCGCGGTCTCGCAGGGGGCGTTCAAGGAGGGCGCCCTGGTCCTGTGCATGACCGGGAAGGTGGGCCGCCCGCCGGACACGCTGATGAAGATGCGCATCGGCGGGTCGCTCGACGACCGCCTGGCCACCGAGGGCGTCAAGCTGGGGGAGCAGTTCAACTCCCAGGTGGTGGATGCGCTCATCCAGCTCGCCCTGGAGATCGGCCAGGAGGGGTTCGAGGGCCACCCCATTGGCACCATCATCACCATCGGCGACCACAACAACGTGATGGAGAAGAGCCGGCAGATGACCATCAACCCCTTCCAGGGGCTCTCCGAGGCCGAGCGCAACGTGCTCGACCCGAAGATCCGCGACGCGATCAAGAACTTCTCCGTGCTCGACGGGGCGTTCGTGATCCGCGAGGACGGGGTGGTGCTGGCCGCCGGCCGCTACCTCTCCGCCGCCGACGAGCAGGTGAAGATCCCGCTGGGCCTGGGCGCGCGCCACGCCGCCGCCGCCGGCATCACCTCCACCACCCAGTCGGTGTCGCTGGTGGTGAGCCAGACGTCCGGCGCGGTGCGGCTGTTCAAGGACGGCAACATCGTGCTGGAGCTGCACCAGACCGCCCGGCGGATCTAGGGGACGGCCTCCAGCAGCACGCCCCGCACCAGCGCCACCTGCCCACGGGCCACCCAGAACTGGGCCGAGCCCCAGTGACCACGGCCGCCGTTCAGCGCGAACCGCACCTCGTGCGTGCCCGGCGCGATCTCGTAGGGCTCCGCGCCGGCCAACGCCCGCAGGTTCACCGGCCGCCCGTCCAGCAGGAACAGCGCGTCCGGGTGCGAGGAGGTGACCCGCACGCCCGCCATGCCGGACGGGAGCGAGGACCGCCCCTGCTCCCCGATGGAGATGGAGATGGACCACCGGGGCTCCGCGCGCCGCGGCGGGGCCTGGACGAACCGCTCGCCACGGGCGGGGACGCGCGCCAGGACGGCGCCGAGCCCCAGCGACGCCACCGCCGCCAGGCCCATCAGCAGCCGGGCGCGCACCGAGAGCGCCCGCCACTTCGCCGGGAGCATCGGCTGCGTCCCGCGCAGCGCGTACAGCGCCTCCTCCGCGCTGCGGAAGCGGTCCGCCCGGTTGGGCGCCACCATCTTCCGGATCGCCCGCTTGAGCCCCGGGTCGGCCAGGTCCCGGAGGTGCCGGTCCACGTCCAGCGAGAACCCGTCGCGCGTCATCTCCTCCGGCGGCTTGCCGGTGAGCGCGTGCACCAAGGTCGCGCCCAGCGCGTAGATGTCGCACGAGGCGTCCACCGTCCCGCCCAGCTGCTCGGGCGGCATGTACCCGAACGTCCCCACCAGCGTGGCGCCGTGGGTGACCCCGCGCGCCAGCAGCCGCGCCGATCCGAAGTCCACCAGCGACATCACCCCGTCCGGCTGGAGGATGAGGTTGGCCGGCTTGATGTCCCGGTGGAGCACGGGCGGGTCTCGCCCGTGCAGGACCTGGAGGACCCGCAGGATCTGCCTCGCCAGCCGCCGCGCCTCCAGCGTCGACAGCGGCGCCCGCGCGATCGCCTCCTGCAGCGACATCCCCTCCACCAGCTCCTGCGCCAGGTAGAGGCGGGTGTTGACGCCCACGCCCTCGCTGAAGGCGGCCAGCAGCCGCGGGATCTGCGCGTGGGAGACGGAGCGGAGCAGCTCCGCCTCGCGCTGGAAGGCGTCCAGGGTGGCGGCGTCCGGCACCAGCGAGAAGATCAACTCCTTGAGCGCCACCTTCTTGCCGTTGGGCGCCAGCGCCTCGTAGACGCGCCCGTGCGGGCCCTGGGAGATGGTCCGGAGGATGACGTGCCCGCCGGCGCGGATGGCGGCGCCGCAGTGCTCGCAGCGCGGGGCGTCCGTCTTCTCCACCGAGCACCCCGTGCAGTGGTCGGGCGGCTCGGGCGCCGGCACCCACGGGGCCACCGCCGGGACGGCCTCGGCCGGCCTCTCCTGCTCCGGCGGCAACGGGGCGGTGACCTGCTCCATGGGCGGCAGGATACCGCCTGAGAGGGCTCGGAGGCGCCGGCGAACGCGATCCGAAGCCTCAGCGAACGCGCTGCGGCGGCTCCGCGGCGTCCTC
>Ga0268264_10005777_pt1 | contig 10490 bp, 11 predicted proteins | sample KBSSwiS32_FD_190357 | JGI IMG/M metagenome (GOLD analysis project Ga0268264, IMG submission 190357) | Switchgrass rhizosphere microbial communities from Kellogg Biological Station, Michigan, USA - KBS Switchgrass S3-2 (SPAdes) (version 2) | ecosystem: Host-associated > Plants > Roots >... | reverse complement strand
GTGTGCCGCACGGCGGATTTGGGATGGGCGTTGAGCGATGTACGGCATGGATGTGCGGTATCGAGCACGTGCGTGAGACGATCCCCTTTCCGCGGATGTTGTATCGGATCCAGCCTTAGCCGCAGATTAGACAGATTGGAAAACGGATTGGGAGTTTTGGAATTATGACTTGTCCGAAATGCGGAGCGCAGTTACTGCAAGGCGCTACGTTCTGCGGAGCGTGCGGCAATCGTCTGGGTCCGGCACAGACGCAGCCTGTGAGTTCACCGGGCGCGGGAATTCAGATCGACGAAGATTCTCGCGGCCGTGGCCGTGGTTACGACTATGAAGTTTTACATCAACCATCGTTTTCGCTCGCGGTGGTTCGACTGCAGGCAGAACAGTCGATCCAGGCGGAATCCGGGGCGATGGTTTCGATGTCAGCTAACATTGAGCTTCAATCGCAGATGAAGGGCGGTCTGTTCGGCGCGATTAAACGCGCAGCCGGCGGTGAGTCAGCATTCATCTCGACATTTACGGCGCGTGGTGGACCAGGTGAAGTGACACTCGCGCCTGGTGCGCCGGGCGATGTCGCTGCCATTGAACTGAGCGGCCAGCCGTTCTTCGTTCAATCGAGCTCGTACCTCGCGGGCGATGCGAGTCTGACGGTCGATACGAAATGGGGCGGAGCTAAATCATTCTTTGCCGGAGAAGGATTATTTGTGTTGATGGTGCAGGGACAGGGACTGCTGTTGGTCTCTTCGTTCGGTGCAATTCATCGCAAACGGCTGCAACCTGGCGAGCGCTATGTTGTCGACACCGGACACCTCGTAGCGTGGGAAGGCACCACACAATACACTCTGCGCAAAGCGGCGTCTGGGTTCTTTCGCAGCATGATGAGTGGCGAAGGCATCGTGGCGGAGTTTTCCGGGCCGGGGGAGTTACTGATTCAAACGCGAAACCTGGCAGCGCTTGCAGGATTATTGAAGCCGTTCTTTCCGAGTCAGGGAGGCAGTGGTGGCGGCGGATTCAACATCAATTTGGGCGGCTGATGATCAGAAGAGTAGTTAGACAGGATTTACAAGATTTTCCATGATTATCCTGAAAAATCTTGTATATCCTGTCTAACAGTGACTTCAACAAATGGGTTCAGCAGTAAATCGATCCGTGAGTATCCTGGGCGTGCCTCTTGGCTATGGCGCGAGTATGGCCGGGGTGGATATTGGTCCTGCCGCTCTGCGTGTTGCACGTTTGAATCAGCGCATCGCCAGACTTGGGTATTCGGTCCACGATCTTGGCGACATGCGCCTGGAACGACCGCAGTCGGTACCGGAAGCCGATGACAAGCTCAAATACGTTCGCGAAATAAGCAAGGCTTGCGAAGAGGTTGCCGTTGAAGTCGAAGGAATACTCAACAGCGAACAATTCCCGCTCATCATCGGCGGCGATCACTCGATCGCAATCGGATCGTTTGCTGGTGTGGCCTCTTACTACAAAAAGAAAAATGAAACGCTTGGCTTGATCTGGTTCGACGCACACGCCGATATCAACACGCCTGAAACCTCTCCGACAGGTAACATTCATGGAATGCCGTTGGCCGCTCTGCTCGGATACGGCGCGCCCGAACTCACCAACGTCGTTGGTTTTGCGCCAAAGCTCGATCCGAAGTTGTGTGTGCACGTGGGCGCGCGTGACATCGATGCCGGCGAAAGAGAATTGATCCGCAAGCTGGGAATCCGTTTCTTCACGATGCGCGAGATCGACGAGCGCGGCATGAAAGAATGTATGGACGACGCGATTAAGATTGCCTCGCGCGCCAGCGGCGGGTACGGAGTCACGTTTGATGTTGATGTGTTGGATCCAGGCGATGCGCCCGGCTCGGGCACGCTTGTTCGCGGTGGACTGACGTATCGGGAAGCACATCTGGCGATGGAGAAGATCGCAGAAGCCGGCGGCATGCGTTCGCTGGAGATCGTTGAGATCAATACCGCGCTCGATGTGAATAATAAGACGGCAGAGCTCGGCGTCGAGCTCATCCTGTCGGCGTTAGGAAAGACAATCCTGTAACAGGCTGGTGATCAAAACAGAGTGCCCAAAAAGCTTCGCGTCGGAGTCATATTCGGTGGGCGATCAGGTGAACATGAGGTGTCGCTCCGTTCAGCGCGAGCGATAGTCGAAGCCATCGATCGAAAAAAATTTGATGCAGTGCCGATTGCTATCACGAAGGAAGGGAAGTGGCTGGCGCCGGCGAATTCAGCTCAACTACTTCCTGACGCCGTTCATTCGTTATTACCTTCGAACACGCATACGGCAACAGCGGAGATCGAACTTCTCGGCGACTCTTCTCAACTGGATGTAATCTTTCCCGCCCTTCATGGGCCGTTTGGTGAAGACGGCACTCTTCAAGGATTACTTGAGATGGCAGACGTGCCTTACGTCGGCTGCGGAGTGCTCGCGTCTGCGTGCGGCATGGACAAAGTGACGATGAAGTCGCTGTTTGTTGAAGCAGGGCTGCCGATCTGCAAACACATCTGGTTTCTACGATCGCAGTGGCAAAGCAATCCAGCTAAAGTGATACGTAAGGTCACCAACGATATCGGGTTGCCGTGCTTTGTGAAGCCGGCGAATTTGGGATCGTCAGTCGGCGTGTCGCGAGCGACGGATAAGGAGTCGTTGAGGAAGGCGATCGACCTGGCGGCTGAATACGATCGGAAGATCATCGTTGAGGAAGAATTAGTCGCGCGTGAGATCGAGTGTGCGGTGCTGGGAAACGATGAGCCGAAGGCGAGCTTGCCTGGTGAGTATGTTGTCCGCGATGAGAAGGCACGGTTCTTAGATTACACCGAGAAGTATGCGAACACTGGTAACGTGAGCTTTGTCGTTCCGGCGCCGTTGTCGAAGTCGATGACGGCGAAGATTCAGCGGATGGCGATTCGTGCGTTCCAGTCAGTTGATGGTTCCGGGCTGGCGAGGGTTGATTTCTTTCTGCCGCGAAATGGTGGCGAGCTGGTGGTAAACGAATTGAATACGATGCCAGGACTGACCGAGGTGAGTGGTTATCCGAAGATGTGGGAAGCCTCGGGTATTTCCTTCGCGCGGTTATTGGAAACCCTAATCGATCTCGCGTTTGAGCGTCACCGCGAGAAAGCGCTCACCAAAACTTCACGTTAAGCCACAAAAAACACAAAAGATTATTTAGGGGCGCGGTAGCCTTTGCGCGTACGGACAGAGAGATCTTCACGTGATACTTTCACTTCAAGTGCGCGCCACTTCCCATCACGCTTCTTATTAATGGGCCGGTAAGAGAGCGTGTACTGGTGACCAAGCTCTTCGGCGATGCCCGTGAAAGCATCACGTAACGCTGGTCCACCCGGAGTCTCGATAAATCTGCCGCCCGTTTTGTCCGCGAAGCCTTTCAACGAAGCTGCACTCTGTCGCCTCGTCGACCCTGCGATCTCAATTGTCGACATGTCGACCGCGTAGATACTCGCACCAATCGCCAGCGCACTCTCAACCGCCTTATCACTCGACGCCTTGCTGAACGTATCCATTCCATCTGACAACACGACGATGGCTTTGCGAACCTCAGGACGTTCGGCGAGTGTTCTGGACGCCTCGACGATCGCGTCGTTAAGTGTTGTCATTCCCCTGGCGTGGATGGCATACGCGATCGGCGCCAGGTCTCTACCTCCCGAGAACTCCTGCACACGTTCCACTTTTGAATCAAACCGGTAGACCGCAGCGACATCTTCCGGACGAAGACCATCGAGAAACCTGATCGCCGCGGAGCGCGCCAAAGAGAAGCGAGATTCCATACTGCCTGAACTGTCCAACAGCACCACGGCCGCATAAGGTGATTCATGAAGTGAGAAGCTCGCGATCATGTTTGGCTGAACTTCGACCCCATCTTCATAGACTTTGAAGTCAGATTTTTTCAGCCCTTTCACATACTGACCTGACTTGTCCATGACAGTGACGTTCAACACCACGAGATCAGTGTTGACGCGAACTACATCGTCGTCATCCTGAGCAACGGCCACGAAGGCGCTGAAGCACAAAATTGCGAGTAGGAAGGGAATTGTCCTGAACATGATTTATGGCTGCGGACGCGCGAAGGTTCGAGCAACTCGAATGAGTTCAAGTAAAACGTTAGCGTTGCAGATCACTGAAGCCGACACGACACGGCGCGGCGTCTTTTCTACATCCTTCGACAAGGCATCTGCGGCTTCAGCAATCTCCGTGAGCGCAGCAGAGAGATCTGTTGGCTGCTTGGGAATAGTGACGTCTTGATCCTCACCGCCTGCCTCGCCGCGAATCTTCTTGGTAAGCTTTTCGAGACGCTCGATCTTTTTCAGGTAATCACCATCGCTTGCAGATTTACCGCTGATACTTTCCTTCAGTTGTTTGCCGATATCAGCGATTTCATGAGCGCGGTCCAAATTCTGTTGATGGTCTTTCTCAGCCAACTTGATCTCGCGCTTGGCACGTATCTCCTCTTCGAAAGTCGTCAGCGGAGAGGAATCGTCCGGGTTCTTTGCGCCGTCTATTCGAGGTGGCGTTGCTGCTGGACGTGGCGGGGTAGAAGTAGTTTGAGAGAAGCTAATGCCTGCAGTAAGAGCGACGGCGATCAATGCTGCGACCATCTGTGCTGAAACCGTAAATGCTTTCATTCGACTGTGAGAGTTCACCTTAACAATCGGCACGCCGACCCCTAAACAAAAACTTCAAAGCTTGGGGAGACTAACGAATGCGTCCGGGATTGTCGGGGGTGTTTATGAACTCGCCTGGTTTCCCTGAACGCTTGATCACGATCGTCCTCGGTTCGAGTCGTTCTGGTGTTCGCTTCCTGCCCTGCGACGAGGTGTAAGCAATTAAAGCCGATTGCGGATCCGCTTTCAATCCGGCGAGACGAATAGACGCAAATTCCTGCGCCGACACTTTCACTGAATACGAACCCTCTTCTTCAGGATGAAGTTGAGCGGGCGTTACGGGCAGCACACTCTCTTCGACACCACTATCTTTTCGTCGGCGCAGCTCAAGTACAACTGAAAGTCCGCTCAATTCCTGTTTGGAGATGTTCTTCACGACACCGCCCAGCGTTGTCATTCCCTTTTCCAGCGTTGGTTCATCGACCACGATATGGGCCAACGGTGGACTCTTTTCAACGACTAGTGGCGGCGTGTTCTCGGCGAGAACTCTTTGCGCGTGAAACTTGCGAATGTAGCCATAGCCGGCCAGGAGAATAGCAGTCACGGCAACGGCGCAAACAACGCCGAGCAATTTTCGTTTGGTTGATTCACGCTCACGCGCGAGTACTTCGTCCTGATGGAAGGGATCGTTAATCATATTTCCAATTGCCGATTTCCAATTGCCGATTTAGAACTCCGATTACGCCAATTTGGCACTCGGCAATCGCAAATCGGCAATGATTAAGGCTGCGGGTTTCGACCCGGAGGAGCTGTGCCGGTTACGGCTGTTATTAATCCTTCGAGAAATTGATCTTCAGCAAGGCCACTGCTTCTCAACGTCGTCCACTCGGCTCCAGTGGCCCCGTCAGTGCGGCCTTCAACCTTTGCATTAACTGCGATGTTCGCAGTGCTGCCGTCAATCGGTTGTACTTCCACTGTCAGAGTGTAGCGACCACGTGTCCACGCTCTTGCACTCGAGCTGGGAACACCTGCATACCTGCTCAGATCAGCCTCGGCAACGACTGCTCCTTTCGTAAACGTGAAAGGCTGGCTGACGATAATTCCGTCTGCGAGCTTTGAAGCGGACTCGTCGACGACCAGCTTTCGGTCTCGCATCAGCTCCTGAACGGCATTGATGATCACGTCACGACGACCATTCAACCGATATGGATTTGGCAACGGCGGCGCTTCAGTCGATTTGTCTTTGCCGAAGTCGATGCCGCGACCCGCACCGACGTCCGTCTTATTGCCGTTGTTAGCCGGCGTACGATCCGAGCCGGCATCGCGGACTCGTTCGTTTTGCTTGTCGACACCCTTTGCGGCCTGTGCGAATGCTGGAACTGAACAGGCAATCAACACCAGCAGACCAGTAATAATGCGCAACATAGCGACACCCTTTACTTTCTTGTTGACAATGAACTGCACCGGGGACTTAGCTGAGAATAGACAAGCAACACTTTGAAGTAAAGAACTAAACGACTGTTGCCTTCCTAAGCCACAAAAAGGCATAAAAGTCACAGTTTACTGCCGCGCATCGCGTTCGCGCTCCCATTTGCGCAGAGCCTGAACTCCCGTCTCGAATTCAGCGCCGTTGGTGTAGAAATTGTGAGCGCCGTCATCACGATCCGGATTGCGCACGTAGTACAGATACTCTGACGAGGCAGGATTCAACGCGGCTTTCAACGAGCTTTCCCCGGGCGAGGCGACTGGTCCCGGTGGCAGACCCGTGTAGATGCGCGTGTTGTAAGGCGACCGTCGTTCGATGTCGCTACGATAGACCTTGCCGTCGTAGCGCCACTTTCCTTCAAGTTTGGAAGCGTAGATCACGCTCGAATCGACCGCCAGCGGTATTTCCTGCTTGAGTCGGTTGTAGATAACCGACGCCACCAGCGGCCGCTCCTCATTCAGTTTCGCTTCCGTCTCGATGATCGAGGCTGTCGTGACAATCTGACGGGGGGAAAAGCTCAGACTGCGGGCGCGCTCTGTCCAATCGGGTTTCCAGACGTTGCGAAACCGCTTGACCATCATCTCGATGAGTTCCGCGGGCGTTGTCTCAGGGGCAAATTCGTACGTATCCGGAAACAAATAGCCTTCAAGATTTTTGGCCTGCGGATCGAGGTCGCTGATCAGCTTAACGTTATCCATTAACTCTAAAGCCTGAGTATCGCTGGTGAGCTTTAGTTCGGGCACCTGCGTCATCGCACGCGCAATGTCCCAGCGGGTCCAGCCCTCGATAATCGTCAGGCGGTTGAGTCGTCGCTCACCCTGCTGAAGTTTTGAAATGACGCCGAGCGGCGAGATGGGCGAAGGGAAGTCGTATTCACCCGCCTTCAGGGTCGCTCCCTTGCCGCTGGCCTTCAAGTAAAGCTTTAACGGCCACTCGTTTTTGATTATTCCCTCGGTGGCCAGTTTATGAACGATGGCGCCTGGGGAAGTGCCTTTTGGAATCTCGATGTATTGTCCGGTTTTTGTATGGGCGATGGGTTTGTGTAAGTCGGAATAGGTCCAGGCTCCCAGAACTGCCGCCACGCCCAGTCCGAGTGCAATTATCAAAAGTATCAGCCGCTTCATGTTTTGTTTGGAGTGCGCCGCCTTGGTGGCGCTTTGGCCAAAGCGCCGACAGGTCGGCGCACTCCAAGGGGGTTCGTGTTACTCACCTTTCGCCGGATCAACCAGCATCCTCTGCTGGTTGCTATTCAGAAAATCTCGCAGGATCGTCGCCGCCGCTTCGCCATCTATCAGTCCGCGGATCTCGTCCGTCTTCCGTCCTTCTGCCTTTAAATTCTCCATCGCTTCGAAGGAAGTCAAGCGCTCGTCTTGTAGAAAGACCGCCTGCGGAACGGATTTGGCCAGGTTTAGCGCCAGTCGCCGGACGTTTTTGGCAGCGTCGCCTTCAGTTCCATCCAATCTTAGCGGCAAACCAACAACTATCGTTTTTGCGTCAAAGCGTTCCAGCAGGTGCCGTACATCCTGAAGAAGTGTTTTCCAGTTTGAGCGTTTGAGCGGATCGAGACGCTTCGTCGTGATTAAGCATTCATCACTTAGTGCGACACCCACGAATTTCTCGCCAAGATCGAGGGCGAGAATCGGTCCGATAACGTTAGTTAGATCGTCTATCACCTTGAAAATCCTGTTTCTCAGCCTGTATCATACGCTGGGCTCTAACGTAATCGATGAGGTAAGTAAATGTCATTTCGTACCAAGTTCATCCTGACTCTGCTGTCGGCAACCTTAACACTCTACACCGCGGTCGGGGGTTGGATTTCGACTCGCGCGCAACAGCCGGCAAACGATCCCAATGCGCAGTTGCGAATCTTCGAGAGTGTTCTTCAGCACATTCAGAACGATTACGTTGACGAGCCAAACATGGATAAGGTGCGGGCCGGCGCGCTGCGCGGCCTCGCCTACGGTTTGGATCCCTACTCCACGTACCTGACGGGCGATCAGGTAAAGGAATACAACGCCGGCAGCAAAGATAACGCTATCGGCATCGGCGCAGAGCTTTCACAAGTCGCTTCGTATCTCTACGTAATAGCTCCGATGAAGGGCTCCGCGGCGGATCAGGCAGGTCTCAAACCCGGCGATATTATCGAGTACATCGACAATAAGGCTACTCGAGACATCTCTCTTTACGACGCCAAACAACTCCTCAATGGTGCTGCCGGCTCGGAAGTGAAACTACGAGTGTTGAGAGCGAATGCAAGCCCGTTAACGATTAGCGTGAAGCGTGCAGCGACACGAGCCGCCGCCGCCGAAGGCCGCATGGAAGCTGGTCGCGTCGGAGTCCTCAGAATCAACAGTTTTGCGGATGGCGAGTCAAACGAAATCCGGTCACGCCTACAGGAGCTGATCAAGCAGGGCGCGCAGAAGATCGTGCTCGACGTGCGCGACACGGCTGGCGGTTCGTTAGCTGAAGCCGTAGCGGTTGCAAACCTGTTCATCAAAGAGGGCGTGCTGGCACAAACAATCGGGCGCGAAGGAAAAGCGCTGAAGACGTTTGCAGCCGATCCGAAAGCGGCGATCTTTTCGGGACCGGTGGTGGCGATGATTGACACTGGTACGGCCGGAGCAGCGGAAGTCGTTGCATCAGCCTTGATCGAGCGCAACCGTGGGCAGGTGGTTGGCGAGAAGAGCTTTGGCGCCGGCACCGAGCAGCAGTTGTTCACATTGCGGGGTGGCGACGGTCTCCTGCTCACCACAGTCAAATGGGCGAGCTCGAATGGCAAGACATTCCTGGGCGAAGATCGTGCCCATTCCGGAGTGACGCCAAGCGTCGAAGTGAAGGGACCCGAAGTTTCGGAGACTGTTGATCCCGACGATCTGACCGGCAACGATGACGACTCCATCAACAAGCCGGACCAGGGAAACGACAAGCGCGACGCCGCGCCCGCTCCTGCAGCGAAACCGGCGACAGACGATCTCCAACTCAAAAAAGCGCTCGAGCTGCTGAAAGATAAACCAGCCCAACGCGCTGCCTAAAGTTAAGCCAGAGATAAAACGCGTATGAATGCGGATTGGATCCGCGTTCATACGCGTTCTGCTTTACAACGATATCGAATACACCGATTCGATATCGGGTATTGAGATATTGGCTTTTTCTTGCGACCTCCTTGCAAATAAAATTTCTCCGCGTAAATCCTCGCTTTCTAATCATCCGACTCTCAAGGAATAGCTCTTGCAGCGTACCCGGCGTTGAGAATTACTGGATCTTTTGCAAGGAGAAGCAGAGCGATGACTATGACCAACAAACTTCTTCCAGTGGCCTTGATTGCGGCCCTCGTCGGTGGCTCCGTAGGCGCATTGGTGATGCACAAGACTCAACCAGCGACAGCGGAGACAACCACTGCAACCCCGGACACAACCAAGGTTGCCGCTGCGAATGAGGAAGCAGTACCGTCGGAATTTAATACTAGCGGCGAGCAAATAGCCTATAAGACAGGTTTTGCAGACGGATTTAGTGCAGCGACAGAACCTCGTCAAAGCACGAGTTCAGTGACGACGACCACGAGACGCGCTCCGTCGCGAGTCGTTTACCGGAACAGCAGCGCCAGCCGCGCTTCGTCCAACCGCGTGTATTACAACTATGAACCGCGGCAGCGAAGTTTTTGGGACAAGCACCGCGATAAGCTGACCGTGGCGATGGGTACTGGCGCCGGTGCAGCCATCGGTGGCTTGATTGGCGGCAAGAAGGGTGCTGGGATTGGTGCGTTGTCAGGTGCCGGCGGTTCGGCATTGTGGACGTACAAGCTACGCAACCGAAACCGAAACTACTAACTTTTACTTAGAGGTCCCGGCCAGTGAGTAAAGCCAAGCTTGCTATCGCTCTAAGTATTCTCAGTGTTGTGACAGTTGCATGGGCGATTCCGACAAAAGGAGTCGCCCATCAACGTGTTCAGCGACTGAGAAACACGGACGTCGTCGCTCCGATTCGTATGCGCGACGAGCGCGACCGTGGGCTCACGGCGCAAGGCTGGATTAATGGAGCCGGCCCGTTTGTATTCGTGATCGACACGGGTGCCGGAGTTTCGCTCATCAGCAGCAGGGTCGTTCAAAACGCGCGACTTCAAGTGAGCAGATCGCAGCGGTCGCTGCTGGGCGGGCTGAGTACTTCACCAATTTCTTCAAATCAGGAAACGCGAGTGTCAGGACTGGCGCTCGGTGAATTGAACAACGCTATTCCCGGAAGCTTTGCTGCAGCCGTTGTGGCGACGCTGCCTGGTTCCATAGACGGGATTCTGGATCCGACGAACGTGTTTCGGCCGTACGGATACTCTGTCGACATACCCAACCACGAGTTGCGTGTGTTTGATTCGGCTGCGCAGC
>Ga0268264_10005776_pt1 | contig 10490 bp, 12 predicted proteins | sample KBSSwiS32_FD_190357 | JGI IMG/M metagenome (GOLD analysis project Ga0268264, IMG submission 190357) | Switchgrass rhizosphere microbial communities from Kellogg Biological Station, Michigan, USA - KBS Switchgrass S3-2 (SPAdes) (version 2) | ecosystem: Host-associated > Plants > Roots >... | reverse complement strand
CAGCTGTAAGAAGTGCGCTGGCAACGGCAAGCTGTGCGCAAAAGGTGAGGCGCTCGCGGAAAAGTTTCGCGAAGAGCGAGATCAGGAGGCCGCGGATCGCGTCTCACACGACTTCATCGACGAGCATCGCCGCTGGATCGTTAAGGCCGCATGCGACATCATCGGGGTTGCAGATGACAGCGGATGGAGCCTCGTGAAAGTCATCGCCGAGGTCGAGCGGTACATCATCCAAGAGACCAAGGTCAGCGATGCAGCGGGCCAGAAGATTCCACCCGGACGTCGAGGTTACACGCTGGTCGATGGTCACATCGTAGAGCTCGGCCCCAGCGCCGGTAGGCCGCCCACACCCGTCGATTGCAGCCATCAACACAAGAAGCCGCAAAGACGTCCGAAACCGACGGGCAAACAGAAGCGCTAACGAGCCGCGGCTTCGTCTTTCGGGGATCCATCCCACGGGATGGCGGTGTTGCCGTCGATGATGAGCTTGTAGCTTTTCTTACGTCCGACGACGGACTTCTTCACGCTTGCCTGCTTGGCTGGACCGATGAACCCGCCAACGATCGGCGTCACCCCCTTACCAAACTGCGACGCCGATGCGACGCGCTTTGCGATCTGCTGAACGGTCGCGGACGTCTTGGTCGCAGCGGTCACCTGGTAGAACGTGACACCCATGCCCGCCACCGTGAGACCCGGAACTGACGCGTAGACGACGTCGCCAACCCGAGCTGCACTCTGCGAAGCGAGGACGCTGTCTGCTTGCTCGCGGGTCAGCTTCGCCGTGAGCAACACGGCGATGGCGTCGTCGGCGCGTCCCATCGCAGCGATCGCACGAGCGGTTCTCGTCGCCTCGGCCTTCGTCAGCTTGGTCTTCTCGACCTCGAGCAAGCGTTGACCTTCGGCCATGTTGCCAGCAAGGAACGCCTCCATCGCGAGCTTGCGGGCGTTCTTCTTGATCTGTGCTGGCGTGGCGTTCACGTTCGCGACGATAACATCCGCGAAGTCGGGACTCCACGTTCCGATAGGCTTCGACGCTTCGGAGTTGTTCCGAACCTCCGATTCGCACGGGCTATCCGAATGGCTACGGCGTGTCCCGAGTCGGGGTGATCAGAGATCAATGTAGCGTTCGAAAACGATCAACTCGATCCAGTCCATCATTAACGCGTGCTCGGGGATGGCGTGTGATCGGACCGCGTGATCGATCTCCGCACGAGACGTTAGCCCGTATTGCTCTCGGAATTGACGCTCGAGATCGGTGCGCTGCCGCAGGAACTCGTCTTTGGTCATCACCTCGCCGAACTGTTCGAGTAGATCCTCGATCGTGTCCGGCATCGGCAGCGTTTCCGCAACGCTCGGACACGGCTGCGAACAGCGCGACGTCACTTCGTTGGATCGCTCGGCACGTCGATGATCTGTCCAGGCGGCGGCGCATCAATCGGTTGAGCGACCGCGGGATCCCCCACGTTCGCTTGTGGACGGGGAATGCGTCGTGGTGCAGCCGTGGCGAAGACCGACGCCGATTGCTGATTCGCGATCACGCGCGGATGACGAGGTGCGTACGCCTGTTGCTGTGGCTGCGGCTGCTGCATCTGTTGCTGTGGCAGTGGCATCACCTGCACGTTCTGAGGGACCTGCGGTGGCATCTGCTGGGGCAGCGGCATGATCGTGACGCGCTCCGCTTGCGACACCTGATGCTGCATCTGTTGCAACGGCACCTGCATCGGCATTTGCGGCTGCATGGGCATCTGCACTTGTTGCGGCGGCATCTGTTGTGGCATCGGTGGCATCGGCGCCTGCATCACCTGTGGTGCCTGTTGCACCGGCTGTTGCGGAATCGGCTGAGCGCCAATCGCCGCGTTCGCCTCGGCCTCGGCGATCGCCGCCGCCGCCATCGTTGCGTCGATGGTCGCGATGATCGTTTCCGAGAGCGTCGCGTGATCTTGCGACACGTTCTCGCCGCGCCGGAAGTTGTCGACGAGGAATCGGCAGAAGAGCAGCTGGTCCGACGACAGCGACGGCGCGTTCGGCGGCGCCGGTGCGTAGAACTGTGGAGCCGGAGCTTGCTGCAACATCGGTTGTTGCATGGGCTGCGGCATCGGCGCTTGTTGTGGATTCGGTCGCTGACCGGCGACCCACGGGTTCACCACACGCGATTGGCCATGGTCGGGAATGCCCGAGATGACCTGCGGGCCGCCCGCACCCATGCGCACGATCACCGGCGGGAGTCCGCCGACAGAGTGTGCGGGACCGCGAACCTGTTGGTACTGCGGTCGGTGCGGCAGGTTCTGCAACACGTGACCGTTTTGCACCTGCGGACCACCGGAGGTCATGTTGACGTCAACCCTCGGCAGCGGGCGGCGCTGCTGTGGCGTCATCATGGTCTGGCTCATCGTCGGCTGGTGCGGGTGCTGCGGTTGTTGCGGTTGCTGGTATTGCTGACCAGCACCCGGAAAGGCCGCGCGCGGGTTGTGCACGTAGCCGCCGCCCTTACGGAAAATCTGAGTTTCTGCCATGGTGACCTCGTCGGTGGTTGGTGTCAGCTCACTGAGCCGGCGGCTGCACTGGAGTCTCGGTCGGTGCCGCTGGCGTCGGGCTCGGGCTCGACGCTACCGCTTCCGGTTCGGCCGGCGCTTGCGCTTGCATCTGCGCCGCGATCTCGTCGAGCGTCTGCGTGATGGCCGCCATCGCAGAATCGGCCAACGCCTTGTCGATGCCGACGCCGTACGTGTTGAGGAGGTGCATGCAGAAGAACAGGTGATCCGTGTTGATGTGACCGATCGAGATCGGTTCGGGCTGCGGGACCTGTGCTTCTTCCTGCGTTGCGACGGCCGTCGCCGTTGCCGCGGCTTGCGCCGCCTTCTGTTGCGCGGCCAGTGCTGCGGTTTGCGCTGCGGCGGCTTGCTGCGCGGCTTGCTGTGCAGCGGTCGCGGCCGACCACTTGTGCTTGGGCTTCATGCCGTCGAGCTGCCCGAGACGAAGCATCGGTGCCTTCGGCGGTGGCGGCGTGACCACGCGAGGGAGCGCGCCCGAGTTGTGACCGACGCGCACGGGAGCCTTGGTTCCCGGCATGCCATGGACCGGGCTCGGCACGTGGTAGCCGATCGGTGGCGTCGGAGCTGCGGCTGCGGGCGCAGTGCCGTTGGCTTGCGGGGCTGCCGGCGCGACGGCCGGTGCAGCGCCATTCGCCTGCGGTGCTGGTACTGCTTGCGCAGCGGCTTGTGGCGCCGTGGCAGGCGGCGGATTCGCCGGTGCGCCTGGCGTTTGCGGGCGGGCGCCGTTCTTGTTGCGAAGGATAGTGACTTCGGACATGCGTGATTCCTTTTCTGTGAAGCGGTGAGAAGGTGGTGGTGGCTGACTTAGAGCGCAAGCCCGAAGATGACGGACATCTTCATGTGGTGGCCCGACTTGTTGAGCACAGAGAAATACGCCGCCCCACTGGGGAACTCAACCGTGGGCGGTGTGGTCTTGTCGAAGAAGAAATCGGCGACGCGATGGTGGCCGTTCGGCGATTGATAGAAGCGAATCCAACCCTCGGTGACCGAGGGGTCGTCGCCGTTGCTCCGAGTGCCGACGAGCGAAACGCGTTTGCCGAACTTCGGCACGTCGAAGACTTCGCTCTCTTCTTTGTGGTTGAGCACGCCGACGTAGATCGTGCGCGTGATGTGGTTGACCCCGAAGCCGGGTCCAACGTGAGCAGAAACGCGATACGCGGCACTCGTTCCCGAGATGTCGCCGCTCACTCCTTGCCCGACAACAGCGTGCACGCGAAGGAACGATCCGGATACGGCGACCGTCATGCCGTTGGCGAAGTCGCACGCGAACTTCGTGCTCGTGCCGCCCGTGCCGTACTCGATCACGGCATCGAATGGCGGCCACTGGATCGGATGCGAATCGCCGTCTTCATCGAGGAACTCGGACAGCACCGCTTCTGCGTTGCCCATCTCGCCAGTGATGTTCTGGATGTCGAGTCGCTGTCCTTCGGTGCTCGACGGGATCACGCGCGGTGGATGCAACGTGACGAGCAGCTGCGAAGCGTCGGCGTTGTCACCGTTGAGTGCGATGAGGTCCGTGACCGCGTTCTGAGCCGGGTTGCCGTGCTTGTCGTAGATCAGGACCGCAGAGATCCCGAAGGTGTTGCTCTTGCTCAGCCGTCCAAACGCCGACAGCATTGGGCGCGCTTCACCCGGGTTCGGTGGGAAACCATGACCCGGGTAACGCAGGCCGCTAAAAAGCGGAGATGCCGGCAGGTAAGGATTCTGCATCGGCAACGACCATACCACGCATGTGCTACGGGCTTGACATCGCCCATGAAGTGTCGGGTGACACGTGTCAACAATGTGTCATGTGTCCGACGAGGACTACCCAAATAAGGTCCCGGCGACGCCTCCGGCTGGAACAGTTTCGTTCGTGTCAACGGCGCGGCCGATCATCGTGACGTTCACTTGTTGCCGTCCGCCACCATCATTCTCGATCGACATCGTGAAGACGGACCCCGGCACAACGGATGGGCCACTGACCGAGTACCATACGAATTCGCCGCCTTCTTCGCGCGCAAGTTCATAGACGTCATCATCGGTTCGGCCTGGCTGCGAACACGTCAAAGCGGTCACGCGAAGGTCTGGTGAGATCGCGGATTCGAGAAGGAGACGTTCGGGACGAAAAGCCATCATCACCGTTGCTGGACACGAGCGATTCTCATTTGGTCCGATGAGTCCGAAGTTGAATGGGACCGGAATCACGGCAGTTGGCGGCGTCCATCGCAAACCGAGATTGTCCTCGTACGATGTCTGGTCGAGAAAGTGCTTGTAGATTTCCCAGACCGTTTGCAGTTGGTTCTCGAGCACGCCGCATCGACCACGGATCGCCTCAAGTTCGTTGAGTAGATCCTCGGTGAGTTTCAGCGCCTTCGGGTGACTCATGCACAAGGTCTAACACGTTGCCCCTTGGCCTTGGGGCATCGGCCAATCCGCCGTTTCTTGGAGTACCGTCACGCCTTATGGCTCAACGCCTCTTCGGGTACGCGTGAGATTGAGTGGCGCCTGCGGGCCAGCAGCATCACCGAGTACGATCGCGGTGATGTCGAGCGGACCGATCGGTGTCGTGTGCGGATAGTTTGCAAGCTTTGCGTTGCCGTCTCCGCAGTATTGCCACCCCCAGAGACGATCGCGTGTCCATCCGATTGCTCCGTAGTCCGCTTCCGACAGTGTGGCCTCCCATCGAGGGAACCACAGCATCTGGCAGCCGCAATGGTCCTTGATGCCGAGATCCTTGAAGTACGAGCCCGCGTAAAGAATTGGTCGACGACCCGTGCGACGAAGAATCGTTTCGGACCACGTACTCGTGGCATCGACGACCATCGATGCAATGCTGCCGGAATTACCGGCACGCTCGACGTCGACTGCCGGCCACAGGTCGCCAATGCCAAACCCACCGGCGGCTTCGATGCCGGAGAGAAATGCATCGGCCTGTCGCAACGCGTACGCGATGTTTTGCGCTGGGGTCTGCGCTGGGATGATTCGCATGTAGCCGTACGACCCGCGGAACCAATCGATGCCGTAACGTGCACCACCGGCTTCCTTGAGCGGTTCCCAGGAGTCGATGAACCAACCGGCAACGTCGGTTCCGTTGCAGACCTGTAAAATCGCACCGACCCACGGAAGTCCCGCGTCAGCAACGATCTTCCATTGCGACGGCTTCACGCCGTCCCCGTAGTAGGTGTCGATGATGCATGGATCGATCGTTAGGGTCTGGGTCATGGTCATTTCCTTTGGATCAGTTCCCACGTTTGTCGAATGGTGGAAGCCACTCGCCAACCTTCACGCCGCGTGGCGGTTGTTTGCGCTCGACGATCTCGCCCCATTTCACGCCGCGTTGCCGGCCGCGATCAAGCGCGGAGACTGCATCCTCGAGCTTGCGCGAGCAGCCATACGTCACGCCGCGCGATGCGCCCGGCGTCGGAAGCTCGAGACAGTAAACGACGCTCTTCGCCATATCAGCGAACCGCCATCTGTTCGGCGGTGGGAGGCGGCAGTGGTTTCACGATGATTGTCTTCTCGACGGCAGGGCGTGATCGAACGGGGTTGCGCCGATCGATGCCCTCGATCTCGCGATAGGAAGCGACATCGCGCTTGGTCCATCGGTATAGACCCCACGTGAGGAGACCGCCGATCACGAGCGCGGCGGCGCCGGCCTTCACGATCGTTCCAGCGCCAGCTCCCCGGCCTTCGCCATCGGCCGCCTTCGTTGCGGCTTGGTCGTTTGCCAGCTGATCGGCTTGCGATGTGCTCGCGCCTGCCGAGTCGGCCACGGCCTGTTGAACGAGGCCTGAATCAGCCGTTTGGGGTTGCTGTGCAGCGGCGGCGTCGCGCTTCTGCGAAGCCTGTGCTTGCGCGGCAGCGGCGGCAGCAATCGCGGCTGGATCGCCAGCCGATGTGTTCATGTGCGCGATCGTCTCGCGGTCATGCGCCGATGCTTCGGCGAGGTTCTGCGCCACGACCGGGTTGTCGTACGTCGTCTTGAGCGTCCCGTTCATGTACTCGCGCTCGACCTTCTTGTAGATGTCGAGCCACACCGGGATCCATTTGCGGTCTTGCGCGTTGTGCGGGTCGAGCACCTGACGCGGGTAGTGCGTCTGCGCGATGAACCGCGCGTTCGCCTCGCGCGCGAGCATCGCCTTCACAGCGGCGGTGATGGTGCGCGTCTGCTTGACGTGCGCGATCTGATCGGCGGTCGGCGCGGTCTTGGGCGGCGGCGGAGGAACGGGCTGTTCGTGTGCGGGCTCGGCCTTCGGCTGCGCGGATGCCGCGGCTTGTCCGGCTTGCTGCGACTGGTCGAGTGCTTGGTTTGCGGCATCGACGTGCGCTTGCTTGACGTTCGGATCCGTCGTCTGAGCTGCGGCCTCGGCGTGACTCGCTGCGTTTGCTTCGTGGGCGGCGGCCTCGGCGATCTTGCGCTGCACGTCGGGGTTGTTGAACGTGAGCACGAGCGCGCCAACGGCATCTTCGGCGCGCACCTGCTTGTTGATCTCGAGCCACTTCTTCGATTTCGCCCGATCTTGCGCGTTCGTCATGTCGAGCTTCTGGTTCGGCTTGTATCCCACCTGCGCCCAGAAGCGCGCGTCGGTCTCCTTCGTGAGCGTCACATCATCGGTGAACGGCACGTCGGGGGTGATGCGGAGCTTGCCGGCTGCATCCTCGGCCTTCACCTCGTTGTTGATCCGCAACCAGTCCTTTGACTTCGCCCGATCTTCGGCGAGGGACATGTCGAGCTTCTTGCCGGGCTTGTATCGGGTGGTGCGCCAGAAGCGACGGTTGGTTTCCTGCGACAGAACGGCCGGATCGGACATGGGTACTACATTACCCAAGGTTAGCCACGAGGTCGAATTCGTGGCTCATTTGGCCGATTGTGCGATGCTCGCGACCATGCCGCCGAGGAAGAAGAAAGCCGAGCTCGACACGGAGGTCGCGGTCGGGTTGTCACCATTCAAGCCAGGACAACGCGTAACGTGCAGCTATCGAGAGGGCGGCCCGGAAGGACAGCCGTGGCTGCACACGCATCACGTCGGCACGGTGCTCAAGCTCGACGACCCGCGTGCGTGGGCTGGATCGACGTGGAGCAAGAGCGAAATCCGCGACCACATCGCGCGAAACCCGCTGCTCGGAACGAATCAGCTGCCGGTGCTCTACGACTTCGGCATGCGTTGGGACCGCGTCGACTGCTTGAAGCTGGCCGACAATGGTCGAATCTCACATCTGCGAAGGCCGAAGGGACATCACGCGACGAAAGCGAGATCCAAACAATTCAAGATCGTGGATCGCGAGAAAGTGAGAGAAGGGACTTACAAGTTTACGATCGATGCTGGTCGTGACGGCGAACTTCGCGTCATCGTGTACCCAGATCCATTGCCAATGGCCGTGTTCTCTCCGGGGGAAGGCCAATGGCTTCAGAGCGACTTGACCGAATCACAACAGCAGCGTCTGAGACGCGAAGCCAAACGGATGATCTGAACCAGAACGCGCCAAGGATTACGACGGCGGCGGCGGTTGCGAAGAGACCTGCTGAGACTTAATGACCATGTCCATGATCTGGCCGAACATGATTTGCTGCTCCGTATCGAGCTGCGCAAACATCGTCTGCATCTGATTCGGCTTGAGCGACTTCGCGAATTGACCGACGAGAGTTGCGAGCGGAGACTGTTCGCCGACAACGCCCGCCGCTCCTGAGCTCGTGAACTTCGCCGCGATGACGGCGGCGATCTGGAACAGCTTGTTGAGGCTCTCGTTGGCGCGACGATCCTTGTTGAGCGCTAGGCTCATCTCGAACTCGCGCTCCGTTCGATTCGAGCGCGCCTCTTCGATCTCGCGCCGCAACGTGAGGTTCTCGGTGCGGAGATCCGAGTTCTCCTTCGTGAGCCCCTCCACGAGCTTGCCGAGCACGCGCACCGAGCCGTCAAACATCGTAGCGTTGATGTTCATCAGCCGGTTGGCGTGTCCAGCGAGCACGCTCGCGACGGCATCCGGGCGAGCAGCTCCGCCAGCTGCGGACAGCGCCATCATCCCATCATCGGCATTACCTCGTGATGCCGGCTGCATCCAGAAGCGGCAGACCTGACGGAGCCCCATGTGGTGACGCGTTCGCACGATGTAGTTGTGCTTTCCCGGCTCTCGAGAGTCCGCGTCATCCTCTGCGATGCTGAGAATCATCGCGGTGAAGTTGTTGAGGTTGGCGAGCTCGTACAGCTCCGCGTACTCGTGGCGTGGCCACTCTCGAAGATTCTCGTCCCTGCTGCCGCGCCCCGGCGAGAAATCGAGCTCGACGCTCGTGACCACGTGCTTGTCGGATCGGTTCACCTGTTCGGCGAGAAACGACAGCAGCTTCTGGTGGTGTTCTTCGGCAGTGCTCATTACTAGAGGATCTCCAAATCCGACCGCTTCTTCGTGAAGCGCGTCTCGCAGTAAGGGGAGTCGACGATCATTTGGTCGCCACCGCGGCGCATCAGGAGCGCGTCGAGGCGTGAGCCATGCGGATTGTTGCCGACGTAACGGACGTCGATTTCGATCGTGCCGTCGACTGGACAGCGATCGATCAGACGGAAAGCCGAGCCGTCCCGAGCATCGAGCGCGAACATCGCACCAGCGACGCCACCGGATGCTCTGCCGAACGTCTGCGTGAACTGAGATTTGCCGTTGATGCGGAGGTCGCAGACCACCCAATCGCTTGGGGAGCGACCGATCTTGAAGGCTTCGATGTCGAACTGGATGCACGGCTTCACGATCACCGTCGCGCGATCGTCTGCGGAAATCAGCTCCGATCGGAACTTCAAGTGCGGCTTCGGTACCGAGGCTGTGCCGATGGCGACGCCGTAGAACGGTTCGCCTTCTGGGTTCGGCCCGATGTAGCTCACGACGAGCTTGAGCGGATGCTCGTGATCGACCGGATCGAGTCCTTCGAACGTGAGCTTCATGCTGCCGAGCGCGCCGCAGAAGCCCCGCGTCGTGAAGAGCCATCCCGGCAGGTCTTTCTCTTCAAGCTGCGAGCGGTCACCGACGAGGATGTCGTTCACGATCCAGTGCTTGGGTGGCACCTTGACCAACGACTGCGTCAACAGGATCTGCTCGATGTTGAGCGTCTTTCCGTTGATCGGCTGCCCGACGATCGTTGTCTTCTCGCCGGGCCGCACGATCGCGCCGTTGCCAAGAGGCAACACATTGCGATCGGGTGTTTTGGTACCCGGGTCATCCATAACCCGTTAAATACCACACACATCAGCTTGCGCGTGATCGGGGGATCTTTCCAGGCGGTTGACAGCCAAGACCAAAGTGTGGTCGAGCGCCGCTCGCTCTACTTCTTCGACGAAGATTCGATGTCGATGATGGTCTTCGGCGACGCGAGCTCGCGCACGACGGCGTACATCGTTGCGAGGCCGGTGACGCCAAGCGCGGTCGCGACGGCGATCTTCAGGACGCCGAGCATGGCAGCGGCCTCGCCTCCCCGGCCCTCGGCGCTGCGCTCCCAAATCGTTTGCGGCAGGTCGGATGGCTCGTGGCTCTCGAGCGTGATACCGTGCGCGCGCGCGAGTCCGCGAAGGTTGCGTAGTCGATCCTGCCAGTCTTCGAACGTCTCCCATTTCGTCGCGGCTTTGGTCCACCACGACTTGTTCTCGCATTCGACGAACTCGCGCCAATCGTCGAGCGTAGGCGTGACGTCCGCAGCGATCCACTGCGCGATCGAGCTCGCGTTTGGCGATGTCTTGTTCGCAGCGAACCAGACGGCGATGTCGTTCACGAGCGATTGGAAATCGGTTGCGAGGCGGTGCGTGGCGCGCTGGCGGTCGCGGATCGAATGGAAGAACTCGCCGCCGACCTGAGTCATCGGTTTGTTTGCCTCGGCGAGCGGACCGCCGAGCCTACGCGCCATGTTGAGATGGCCGACGGCCTTCCTGGCACGAAGAGCGAGATCGAGCGTCGGCGAGAACGGGCGCAAGGGCATCAGCG
>Ga0268264_10005773_pt1 | contig 10492 bp, 14 predicted proteins | sample KBSSwiS32_FD_190357 | JGI IMG/M metagenome (GOLD analysis project Ga0268264, IMG submission 190357) | Switchgrass rhizosphere microbial communities from Kellogg Biological Station, Michigan, USA - KBS Switchgrass S3-2 (SPAdes) (version 2) | ecosystem: Host-associated > Plants > Roots >... | reverse complement strand
CGCATAGTTGACGGTCCCGTCGAGCGGATCCGCAACCCAGACCTTGCCCGAATCCAGGGCCGCCCCGCCACCCTCCTCGCCGTAGAAGCCGATCGCGGGAGTGGATGCCGCGAGCGAGCGCCGCATCGCCGACTCGCTGGCCAGGTCAATTTCGGTGAGAAAGTCCTTGGTCGCCTTTGCGATCCGCCGATGCGGCCGGGCGCGCCCGTCGCGCAGGATCGCCACCGCGTAATCCACTGCGGCGTGCGCCGCCGCCAGTTCGGGTCTCACCCGGGCATCCTAGTTCCGAACCTGTCCAGCCCATCGAGCGAGGAGCACCCATGCGCTTCGGTAACTTGTCCGGACGTCTGACCCTGTTCACCGACCGCGGAGCCGTCGACGTGGCGGAGGCCTCGGGCGGCCGGTTCAGCGCCGACCCTCAGGCGGTCTACGACGTCTGGGATGACTTCGTCAGCTGGACGAGTGCGCTCGGCGAGGTCGACGCCGCCGACTTCCAGGCCGCCGACCTGCGGGCACCGGTTCCCGCGCCGGCGCAGGTGTTCGCGATCGGATTGAACAACCGCGATCACGCGGCCGAATCGAGCCTCGATGTTCCCGACACGTTTCCACCGGTGTTCACCAAGTACCGCACCGCGATATCGGGGCCGATCACCACGGTCGTGCTGCCGCCGGGCGGTCACGTCGACTGGGAGGTCGAGCTCGTCGTGGTGATTGGCCGGCGAGCGGAGAAGGTGTCCGCGGCGCAGGCGTGGTCTCATGTGGCCGGGCTCACCGCGGGGCAGGACATCTCCGAACGAATCACCCAACTTGCCGGCCCCGCACCGCAGTTCAGCCTGGGTAAGTCGTTCCCGGGATTCGCCCCGACCGGCCCGTGGGTCGTGACGGTCGATGAGTTCGACGACCCCGACGACATCGGGTTGCAATGCGGGGTCGGCGACGAGACCCTCCAGAATGGCCGAACGAGTGACTACCTTTTTGGCGTGCCGGCTTTGATCCAGGGCTTGTCCAGAGTGACACCCTTGCTGCCCGGCGACATCATTTTCTGCGGCACTCCCGACGGAGTCGGCATCGGACGTGACCCGCAGCGGTTCCTTCAGCCCGGTGAGGAACTCGTCAGCAAGGTGTCCGGCGTCGGCGAGCTACGTCAGACGTTCGTCTCTGTCTGACTGACCGGCCCATGGTCAGCGGCGGCGCCTCGCGTTGATCGCCGTGAAGACGCTCCAGCCGACAAACGTGCTGAGATCCAACCCAAGACCGCCGCGCCCTACCTCCACCGCCGCCGCACCGACAAAGGAAGCACTTTGAGCGATGATCACCCACTGCCGTAGAGACGCAGGGCCTTGGCCGCCGCCGTCGCAACGTCACCCCGCAGATTCGAGATCGGTGGACTGCCTCGCAGATGGATTGAGTTGGTGAGCAGAACCACGTAGGTATCCGAGCCCGGGTCTAGCCAAACCGTGGTTCCGGTAAACCCGGTATGGCCAAAGCTGCCGATGGGAAAGACCACGCCTCGCGGCGTGGAAAGGGGCGTATCGATATCCCAGCCAAAGCCGCGCAGGTTTTGTCCCTTGATCGCCGGATACCGCGGAGCCAGCAGCGGATCCGTTGTATTCGGTCTCTTTGCGACGGCTCCTCGGGTGGCGTCGTTCGCTGCATCGAGTTGTCCAGCTGTATGTCCCGGCTGCTCCGGAGCCGTCATCAACTCCAGAGTCGGTTGCTCCAGCGGAAACTCGCTCGGCCGGCCCGCAAGCCGATCGAGCAGGGCCTGCGCATAGATGCTGACATCGTGTGCCGTCGAGAACACGCCGGCATGCCCGGCCACTCCCCCCATGCGCCGCGCCGTCGTGTCGTGCACCGTGCCCCGCAGCAGGTAATCAAGATCGGGATTCCTGCTCGGATCGGCCCGGCCCTCCTCGTCGCGTGCTGTCGGTGCGATACGCGATAAGAGATCGGTGCTCCACGTACCTGCGTGACAAGCGACCTGCTCTTGTGCCGTGGGATCCCACGCAATCGCAGCGCCCCGCTTCGTGTACGGACCACATGCTTTGTCCGGCGGGAGATAGCGGGTCTCTTCCATCCCAAGCGGCGCGAACACGTGTTGCTGAACGTAAACGTCTTCCGCCTCGCCTGTGATGTTCTCGATCAGCGCGCCGAGCAGAATGTAGTTGATATCGGAGTAGCGGAAACCCTCACCGGGACCAGACTCCAGCGGCGTCGTGAGCGCACGATGAATGCCTTCTGCTTTGTCGGCTCCGTCGAGTCCCCACGAGTCTTTGAGCTCGACGTCGCCCGTCTCGCCCGAGGTGTGCGTAAGCAACATGCGAACGGTCACCTTCGCCCGCTGTGGATCGTTCGCCGAGTTGAAGTCCGGCAGATACTGCTGCACGGGATCGTCGAACTGAACCATGCCCTGTTCGTAGAGCTGCATGACGGCGGTCGCCGTTGCGAGGGGCTTGGTCAACGACGCCATGTCGAAGATCGTGTCCTCGGTCATCGGCTCTGCGGGTGCAGGCGATCCATCTAGTCCCGGCTCGCCTGCAAGCTTGCGCGAGCCGTAAGCCTGGTGGAAGACGACCTTGCCATCGTGCCCGATCACGACCACGGCGCCGGGCAGCTTATTCGCCGCGATCGCATCGTTGATCAGCGTGGAGACGGTTGCGAACTCAGGTGAGGGAGCCGTTTCCGGCGGCAACGTAGGGGTGGGGGCCGCAACGGGCGCCGGCGCGAGGACGGGAGCCTGCGTTGGCTGCGCGCTCTGGCTTACCTCTGTGTGCGCTGCATAGCCACGCGAGCATGCCGTCGCGAGTAACAGCAAGACGACAGCGATGGCCCTTCGCACAGATGGGGTACCGAACATAAAGCTGGCCTACTTATTGCTGATCTCGGGGTACAGCGTCGGTTCCATGGAACACGACCCACACGATTATCGTGTCACCGCTCGTGAGCGATGTCCGTCGTATCGTCGGCGCGGGTGGATCCAGACAGACGTGCGGGTCGGCGCCAACCGTCAAGTACACGGGTACTTGCGCGTGGGATCAACTCGGATCCACGGAGATCTCGAGACAGGGGCCTCGCCATGAGCACCAAGCAAATGGTGGCGGGGGCCGCCATCGTCAGGCCACCAAGGCCGGATTCACCGCCTCCTCCACCGCACCAATACGGTGGCCAGGCTGTGTCCCCGCATTTGACGCCGACTCAGACCAACAGGGCACGATCGCCCACGTGTGAACTCAAAAGCAGAGCTGCGCAAGGGAATTCATGGATCTAACGCAGTGTCTGGCAGCCCGAGGATCTTCCCTCGTCCGGCAGCCCGTGACCACGGAAGCCACTTCCAACGTGCATGTCGAATTCTCCGCGGCCGTGGTGCGTGAGTGGGATGGTGCACACATGCGATCAACGGAGATTGTCACGGCGTTCTGGGACGAAGTCTGGAACGCTCACGAGCCCGATGCCGTCGACCGGTTCGTGGCCGACGACGTCGTCATCGAAGCCGGCGGCCAGGAAATCGCAGGCAAAGACAACATCAGGAACTGGGTCAAAGAGTTCCTCGACCACGTCAACGACCTGCACGTCGACACCATCGAGACATTTCAGAACGATGACGGCACCCGCGTCACCTCTCGGTGGGTGCTCACGGGGACCAACAACGGCATCCTCGGCACCGAACCCAACAGCAAGCCGATTGCGATGACAGGCGTCGCCGTCTGGACCGTCGACGACGACGGAAAGCTGCAACGCGGCTGGGTCGAGCAAGCCTCGTTCGAGCTATATCACTGGCTGCTGGTGAAGTAACTGGTAACGCGGTCGCGAACAGGCCGATTCCTGTTGGCGGCGAGCGCAGTCGGCGCCTTCGCCGTCACAGGTGCATCCAGCGCCTTGGCTGATCCCGTGGCCACGTGCACCAGCGATGTCATCGACGGTGTCGAGGTGGATTACTGCGTGGGCAACCCCAAGGCGAACGTCGTCACCGAAGTGCCGGGTGTCAACGTGGAATTCGAGTTCGGCCTGGGGATCGCGTTCGGATTTTGACTGGGTGAGACGACTGATCATGTCCCCCGGTCGATTGAGTCGAAAACGCTCAGTGATTGCTCGAACGGTTCGGAAGTCACGCCCAGCTGGTTCCCGAAGGGATGGTCGAGCCAGTAGACGATGAACAGCAGCAAGCCGAGCAGGACGGCCACCGCGCTCAGCAGGCCGAAATGCGCACGCATGCTCCCCAGGCGCATGAAACCACCGAGCCCCAGCAGTACGACACCGCCGAAAAGCAGCCCGGTCCACAACAAGCCCGGTATTCGGGGTTTGGCGTCGAGGATTCGCTGATTGCGCTGCGACGCCAAAGTGGTCAGCTGGTCGAGAAACTTCTGACTTATCGGGCTCGACGCGACGCTGGACTGCTCACTGCCGAGCACCCTGTACATCTCGTTTAGCGCGTCTCGCGCGCTTTCGGTTCCACTGCCGGCGCGTATCGCATTCTCCCATTCGGGGCCCTCGACCGCCTTCGCGTATTTGCGCAGCAGTACCCGCATCTGGGTCTGCTCTGGGACGGGCATGCCGACGGTCTGCCGGTACATCGTTGTAAGAGTGGACGCCTCATTGGAGACGTTGGTCTCTGCGGAGGAGAACTGCTCCCACGCAACCACGATGGTGAATCCGAGCAGGGCGCCATAAACGAGGCCGACACAGGTCATGAACGGCGACAGCGCCCCGTTGTGCCCTTCGCTCACCGGTTTCGCGAGGGTGCGATCCGCCAGCCACATACTGGCGGCCCCCACCAATACCGCCGCGACAAGGGCCAACGCCAGAAGCAGCCAAAGACCCGCTATCCCGAAGTCGCCCATGGCTTACCTCCCAGGTGGGGCGCCGACCCATCTCACCCTAGATACCCGTAGTCACCTCCACCGCGCCTCTGCACAAGCCCAATCAACTTCGGTAGTTGTGGCCGTCTGCCGAGATGGCCGATGGTATGGAAGACGGGTGGATCTTCCGAGTTGGAGCCTGGGCCTGTCGCTCATCGTGCTGACCATCGCGATCCACACGACCGCGGTGGTGTTACTGGCCTTCTGCCTGGAAACGAGGATTCGGGTCCGTGTCAACACGACCGAGCCTGATCTGCGGCGGGCGATTCCGACTGTGATCGGCCACATCGGAGCCGTCGCGCTGATATTGGCGGCTCTACACGGACTGGAGGGCGTGTTGTGGGCGGCGGCATATTGGTGGCTCGGCGCACTCGACTCGTTCACGGACGCGTCGGTCTATTCGCTGGCAACCATGACGACGTTCGAATTGCCGGGATTAACGTTGCCGTCCCGGTTCCATATGTTGAGCGCCTTGGAAGCGGTGAACGGCGCGCTGCTGTTCGGCATCAGCACGGCGTTCCTTTTCGCTGTCATACAGGTCCACTGGCAGTTAATCTCGCACCGACACGCCCGTCAGCCGGCCACTGGCCGCGAGTAGGCCATCTGGGCACGGAACACGTTGTCCTGCAACGATCTTCGCTGCCGAGGCTTTGGGACACCCAAGTGGCCGTGGACCTTCTGCCCGACACCGAACTCTTCTTACGCCCTGAGGAAAGCCACCTCGGCGGCTTGGCCACCGCCGACGAAGTTCTCGCGTCCATCCGATCCCACCTGTGAACCGGGATTCCCTGCTCTGCGCTCGGGGCGACCGTTGTTGGCGCTATGGGACGAGAACGCGCCTCCGGAGAATCAGCCTTCTTTGGCAGCCTCCGCGGTGAACGACACGGTCACGGTGTCAACGACCTTCATCGAGCCCATCAGCATCGAGTAGGGCTTCATGCCGAAGTCGGATTGGCGAACGGCGGCCTCGCACGACAATCGCCATGCTTCGCCGAGATCCTCTACGCGCAGCCCGATCTCGCGCTCAGCAGTCACACCATGGACCTCCAACGTGCCGGCCAGGCGGTAGCCACCTTCCACCTTGTGGATGTCGCCGGCGTGGAAGCGGATCTGCGGGAAACGGTCGGCGTCGAGCGCCCTCAACGCATTCGACTGTGACAGCGCCTTCTCCGGTCCTGATAACGCCTTCACCCCGCCCTCGCCATCCAGCACCTGAAGTGAATCCACCTCGACCGTGAGTTCCGCCTCGGCAGGTTCGCCCGAGCTCCACCGAACCGTGGCCAGCCAGCTATTCATGGCGATGGTCAGCCGGTGACCCATCTTGGCTGCCCGACCCGTCACGCCGGTGTGTACGAGCAGCCGGCCGTCCGAGGCATCCAGGGTCCAGGCTCTGGCGGTCACCGATCGAATGGACGTTCTTCCGCGTGGGATCAACTGGGATCGGCGATTGCCGCCTTTGGTACGTGTCGCGCCACAGTCTCGTCCATCAGTTGACGCAGTGCAGGTACCTCGTCGAGCAGGCGACTGAGATCGTTTCGCGCGATATGCAGCACCTCGGCCCTCCCGGTCGTCGTCACAGTCGCATTACGCAGTTTCCCGTGGCGAAGCGCGGACTCGCCGATCACCTCACCCGGCCCCACCAGGGCGATGCGCTCCTGCCCGACGTACACCCCTGCTTCGCCGCTGAGCAGGATGTAGCAGGCGTCCGACGGGGTCTGCTCGCGAATCAGCGGCCACGGCCCGGACGTCGCGGTGCGATGTGTTGCACGTGCGATGCTCGCCAGGTCGTCGTCGGAGAACTTCGCGAATACGGGGAATTCCCGTAGCCGGCGTGCGTCCTCTGCATTTTCCTTCTCACGGGCTTCCCGCGCCTGAGTGGTCTCACGCCTGTTCATGGTGGCTCCCCCGGTTCATGACGACTCTGACACCCAGCGAGCCTAGCGACAGGGCGTCGCCTGCAGGTCGGAACGCAAATTCATCTTGTCTCAGCCCCGCGACCGCCCGTCCGGAGGTGTCAGCGTGGCCGTCAGACCGAAGAGCAGGATGTCGAGGCCGCGGTCGAGCTCCGCGGCGCCGTGGTAATTGGCCAGATCTGACGCCAACGCGCGCACATGCGGGAACTGGCTCACCGGGAGTCGGTGCAGACCCAGGCGCAAGACATCGTCGGTCTCGTCGGGTCGCTCAATGACTTCCTGAATCTCGGTGAGGATGTGGCCGTGCAGGTAGCCGAAGAGCACCCGATAGATGTGCAGGGCGTCCGCCCCACTGAACCCGGCGGAGGTGAGCAGCGTCAGGACGTCCTCCAATGGCCGCAGCATTCCTATCGGCCGCTGGCCTAATGGGGTGGCAAGTGGTCGAGTCACCAACAGCGGCACCACGTTTGGGTGTGCGAGCGCCAGGCGCCGGAAGTCGTGAGCCACCGCACGCAGCTGGCGCGCCCAGTCCGGATCTGCGATATCCACCCGTAATTGTCCGAGCACGATCTCGGCGACACCGTCCAGCAGTGCCGCCTTGTTCGGCACGTGCCGATAGATCACGGTGGGATCGCGGCCCACCTCGTCGCTGAGGCGGCGCAGCGACAAGCCGTCGACACCGTCGCGGTCGACAATCCTCAGCGCGGATTGCAGGATCACCGACCTGCTCACCTGACCGTCGCCTTGTGCTGTTGCCAGAGCGGTTGCGGCGTCGTCCGCACCCGTCGCGGACCGCTGTTTCGTCATCGCGAGGCAAGCTCCTTCGGCGTCAGAATCGGGTAGGACCTATGTTAACGCCGTTCGTCAACACTGTTGACACATTCTGGGAGAAGGCGTTGACTGAAGGTCTACTAGCGGAGAGACCTCAAATGCTCGTCATCGTCGATTTGATTGTGCCGTTCGTGGCAATCGTGGGCGTGGTGGGCAACGCACGGGCGACGCACCCGCTGACCGAGTTTCCGTGTTCGGCGATCAGACCGCAGGGTCGAGCCGCACGTTGTTCCTCTTCAGGATCACGGTCGGCGTGGTGACGTCGCTCGGACTCCGCATCCTGCTGGCGGATCTGCAACCGGCCGCGAGTCGCGCCGCCGAGGCCCGACGCGCCGTCGCCCGCCTTCACCGCGAAGAGGCTTTCGTGAACCGAGACCGCGACACCCGACTAGCACACCAACTGCGAGCCGACGCCACGCGACACCCGCGCCGTGCGACCGGGCACGACATCTCGACACAGTAGTCACTCGGTGACGGCTACCGATGGTGCTTGCCGACCGACGAAGCCCGCAACGCGCTCGACCGATTGAAGGCGCCAACATGGCTTCCAACACAACCGTTTTGATCGTCGTCACCGCACTGGCGGTACTTGTCCTCGCGGCCACGCTCGTTGTGGTCGCGTATAAGACGCGCACGCCACATCGCCATGCCACCGATAAGACGACCAACGATCGGTTCGCGGGGGACGCAGTGCCGGCGCAGGTCGAGATCAAGACGATCGTCGCTTGCCCTCGCGACGGCGATCGAAAGTCGGTCGCCGCGAGCCGACGCTCGCCCGCGATCTACTGAGGCGGCCTGAGGGGCGTCATCGTCGGCGGGCACGGGTCCGCAACGCCGTTCGCAGCCCTACTACCCGGCCACCCGAGCGGCTAGCCGGCATCGCGCCGGTACCGAACTTCCGTTCCGAAGCGGTCTCGGGCGCGTCGTCACACGTGTCCCGCAACAAACCGTCGGGTAGCGACAGCTTATGGATCGTTCGCAGCGTCAAAAGATATTGCCGCACAAGCGAACCTGTGGTGTACGGCAGATCGTACTTGTCACACAGTGCCCGCACACGGATGGCGATCTGCGCGTAGCGGTTACATGGCAGGTCGGGGAACAGATGGTGCTCGATCTGGTAACACAAGTTGCCGCTCGAAAATGCCAGCAGCGGGCCGGCTTTGAAGTTCGCGGTGCCCAGCATCTGCCGCAGGTACCACTCGCCCCGGGTTTCCTCTTCGAGGACGTCGGGGGTGAATTTCTCTGCACCGTCAGGGAAGTGGCCACAGAAGATCACCACGTACGCCCACAGGTTGCGCACCAGGTTGGCCGACACGTTCGCGGCCAGGGTTCTGCGCCAACGAGAACGGCTCAGCGCCGGCAACAGCACGTAGTCCTTGAGGGTTTGGCGACCGGCCTTTGCGATCAGCGCTGCCCTCGCCGTGGCCATCCGCGCAGCATCACCGAGTGCCCGATCCCGCTCTGAATGAACGCCGTGCAGGCCGATGCCCCACTCGAAGATGCTCGCCAACAACAGGTTTCGAAGCGGCTGCAACATGTGAGCAGGTTGCCACGGCTCGTCGCGAGTCAACCGCATCACTCCGAAGCCGAGGTCGTCGTCGACGCCGACGATGTTGGTAAACATGTGGTGGCGGTAGTTGTGCGAATACCTCCATTGCGACGAAACCGCGACCATGTCCCACTCCCACGTACTCGAGTGAATTTCCGGGTCATTCATCCAATCCCATTGGCCATGGCACACGTTGTGGCCGATCTCCATGTTCTCGACGCTTTTCGCGAACGCCAGCGACGCCGTCCCCAACACCCAGCCAACCCGTGACCGGCTACACCCGATGCCCAGACGTGCCACGACGTCGAGCGTCCTTTGGAACCGGATGGTGCGCCGGATATAGGCCGCGTCTTTTTCACCAAGCGACTCCTCGATGTCGCGGCGAATCGCATCCAGCTCGTTGCCGAGAGCCTCGATGTCCACCTGGCTCAGATGCGCGTACGCAGCGATGTCGGCAATTGCCATCGGTTGTTCCGTTCCGGCCGTGTAGGCGAGGGTCTGGGCTCTGGTGCGAACCCGAAATGAGTGCGGACGACTGGTCGGGATTGATGGATATGACGGCCGCGCGTCGGCGTAACACCACCCTACTTAGCGCGACGCTGTGGTTCAACGCCGTGGCGTTCTACGTACATCTTGGTGTAGCGGGTCATGGCGAAGGTGTAGAAGCCGTCGGTGATCATTCCCACCCCGGCAGTGACCAGGGCCCCGTCGAGACCGGTGCCCGTGTTCGGCTCCGAACGACTCGCCGCGACAACGACCAGAACCCCGGCACCGGCGATGACCAGTCCTTTGGCGATGTACCCACCGTGCCCAGTCGTCGCACAAGATCGCTGGAATCGCCTTTGAGGTCATCGAGAAAGTTGCGACTGGCTCCCTTGTAGATGTGATACCCACCGACCGCGAGGACTTCCGCCGATGCGCCTCGGATTTCGGCCTGGTCGATCGACCAAGGACTGTTTCGACGACGCGCCAGAGCCCCATCACTACGAGCGCGAGGGCCGCAACCCAGACCGCTGCGATGCCACCCGGTTTGGCCGCCACCGCCGCGAGCGCCACGGATTGGTCAGCGGTCCCCCGCTGAGACCGAGGGCGATCCGGATGGCGAAATAGCCGATGATGCGGGCCGCAATCCTCACAGCCGACCGGCCTTGAACCAGACTTCGTTCAGGGCTCAGTGGGGCAAACGGCATCCGTGCCGCGCGTAGGGTGGAGGCATATGAATAAGGATCGAACGCTGTCGTGGTTCTTCCGCCTGCAGCGTGAGGTGCAGGCGATTGTGCTGGCTAGCCCGCACGGATATCTGCCTCATGGCGTTGCCGCGACTATTCTGGACCATACTGTTT
>Ga0268264_10005772_pt1 | contig 10494 bp, 6 predicted proteins | sample KBSSwiS32_FD_190357 | JGI IMG/M metagenome (GOLD analysis project Ga0268264, IMG submission 190357) | Switchgrass rhizosphere microbial communities from Kellogg Biological Station, Michigan, USA - KBS Switchgrass S3-2 (SPAdes) (version 2) | ecosystem: Host-associated > Plants > Roots >... | reverse complement strand
GTAGCGGCCGTCATTGTGACGCCAGTCTTGAGCTGATGCGGTCATCGGCGCTCCGAGCGGAGCGACGAAGGTCGCGGCGGCAAGCGCCATGGTGGCGATGCGTTTCATATTGAGGTTCTCCTTCCTGCTCCCTTGAACGCATGCGTCCAAGAAAGGTGTCCCTCTCTGCAGCAGAATGTGTCCGCCCTTGACTGAACCTCAGCTGAATGAACGCGGAACTCCCGCGTTTGGCGGCGTGCGTCACCGCAAAAAGCGCCGCAAGCACCGCATTTCGCAAGAATTCACGGTTCCGGCTCACGCAATGGTGAGCCCCGCCAAGTCAGTCATTGCCGAAGTGTTTCGCCTCTAGCGCGCGCGCACTGTCGTTCCTACCTGAACGCAACCTGAATCAAACTGGCGAGGCCGGCATCATGGCGCAACCGATCGAGATTTTCTTCTGGCCCACGCCGAACGGACACAAGATCACCATTGCGCTCGAAGAGATGGGTCTCAACTACGTTTTGAAGCCGGTGAACATCGGCGCCGGCGATCAGTTCAAACCCGACTTCATGAAAATCAGTCCGAACAACCGCATGCCGGCGATTGTCGATCCAGACGGTCCCGGCGGCGAACCGATCTCGGTGTTCGAGTCTGGCGCCATTCTTCAATACCTCGGGCGCAAGAGCGGCAAGTTCTATCCGCGCGATGAACGCCAACGCGTGGAAGTTGAAGAATGGTTGTACTGGCAGGTGGCTGGGCTTGGGCCGATGTCAGGCCAGGCAGGGCACTTCAAGAATTATGCGCCGAAGCTCGTCGATGATCCGGCGCAACTCGCTTACGGGCAGAAGCGCTATCTGAACGAAGTGAACCGGCTCTACGGCGTCATCGAACACCGGCTCTGCGACCGCGACTATCTCGCTGGCGAGTACTCAATCGCCGACATGGCAAGCTGGCCCTGGACGCGCAACTACGTCAGTTATGACCAAAACCTTGACGTGTTTCCCCGGCTTAAAGCTTGGCACGAGCGCATGAAGGAACGCCCCGCCGTGCGCCGCGCCATTGAGAAAGGCGCCGAGCTCAGAACCAGAACGCTCGCGGAGCAATCGCCAGAAGAGCTCGCACGTTCAGCGAAGGTGTTGTTCGGACAAACCGCTGCGAGTGTTGATAGCGCCGCCAAGCAAGCTGGTGGTTGATGAAAGGTTGCGCACGCCGCGAACGTTAAGCGCGTGCAAACGACAACTTCGCAAACGCGCATAAATACAAACAAGACTTCCGCCGCTTAAGCTTATCGCAAGTTATGCACGTTATTGGTCCAACCCGACGGCGCGAAAAATGCACGTCAGTGGGGTGGAGCGGACATGGCAAACGCCAGACGTTCCCAAATGGACCAAGGGAGAGCCAAACGTGGCTTATACGGATTCAGAAATCGCCGAAGTGCACGAAGCCGTGCGCAAAGCGGGACAAAGTGAAGATCTCTACACGCTGGGCCTGATCTATTCGATCGGCGACAGCGTGGACCTGGTGCAAGCGCACATGTGGTTCAACCTCGCGGCAGCGCGCGGTTCGGAAGCGGCCAAGGAATGCCGCCGCGAACTCAGCGACCAAATGTCGAAGGACGAGATCGCCAACGCCCAGCGCGCTGCACGCGAGTGGCTGAAAGTGACGCATCACTAAGCATATGGCTGACCGCGCATCGCGGTCGGTAGGGCTTGGTCAATGCGGAACGTCGTCTTCTCTGTAGCCTTCGTGGGTTCAGCAGGACTGCTGCTAGCCCTGTATGAGCCCCTGACTTCGCTTCCGCGCGATGCTGTGCTTGCGATCCTTTGCGCTGCGTTCGCTATCCTCTTGCCACTCTGGATTTGGCGTTATCGGCTCTGGCATGCCTTCGCAAACGCCACGACGTTTGAGGCGCCCAGGCCGCTCCTCCGTCCTTGGATCATTGATGGCGACACGATTGATGATGGCGCGATAGGCGTCCGCTATCGCCTCGCCAACATCGACGCTCCTGAAACCGGCGACAACGCAAGATGTTACAACGAGCGGCGTCGTGGCGAACTCGCGACGAGCGCCGCGATACGTCTCGTTCGCGCTGCCAAGTCGGTTACGGTACGCCGGACGTGGCGCATCGACCGATATGGACGCCGCGTCGCTTTTATATTGATCGACGGCGAGGACCTGGGCGAAGCGCTTGTGCAATTGGGCCTTGCTCACCCGTGGCGTGGTTCTCGAGAGAGATGGTGCGGCCCGCGGGGCGGCTTGGCGCGGATATCACGAACGGGCGGTCAGATGTTTTCCTGCCAAGCATGCCGCGCTTGGCGCAACTAAGCCTGCTGTGCTGAGATGGCGACGTGGTCGAAGCGGGCGCGCTCAAGGGCATCGACCACAGTGACGACGCGTTGGTAAGCCACATCCAGATCGGCGCGCACATAGATGTGCGCGTTCGCGAGCGCATCCTCGGCGGTGAGGGACGGATTGGCCGCCTGCAGATGCGCCAGCGCCCGTTGCGGCAGCTCGTCGCTGCTGACCTCTTCATCATCCACGAAAACTTGCACCGCCCCGCCGGTTTGGCGGATCGCCACGATCGTCGGCGGCAGCGCGACGACGCGCGCCGGACCCGGGCGAGGCATGTCGACGCGCAAATCGGTCGTTGGCTTGGGCGCGGTGACCATGAAAATGATCAACAACACCAGCAGCACATCGATGAACGGGATCACGTTCGGCTCGGCGCTTGGAAGCAACGGCGCTCGTTTCCGCACCACCACCGCCGCCATGTGATCCTCCCTGTGTTGGGAAGCGTGCGGCCGATGCTGGCAAAAACAAAATCACGCGCCCGCGAGCGCGATCACAACGCCGCGAGCCTCACGCAGCACAACGGGCGCGCGCGCAGATCCAATTGCCAACCGTCGTGCTGAAATCGGCGTAGTACTCGCCGAAGCCGTGATCGCGCGAGCGCTGCATCGATTGAGCTTGGCTGTCTGCGTGCCAAAGATAGTGATCCATACCGGGCATCACCGCTAGCTGCGCGGCCCCGGGATGGACGTCGTTGACCAGGTCGACAAGGCGCCGGTGGTCCGCCTGGTCTGTGATGAAATCGTTGCTGCCGTAGATGACCAGCGCCGGCGCATTGAAGGAGGTCCAGACCTGGGCCACGTTGATCTCAGTCAACTGATGCATATAGGCCTGCGAGGCCGGTAGTGAGACGACGTCGCGGCAGTGCGGCGTGTCGGCGAGGATGTGCTCCATCGGCTCGTTTTGAACGAGCGCGCGGCCCATGCAGGCGGCCTTCAGCTGCATCAGCGCGTCGACGTCAGCAGGCGTGTTGCCGATCAGTTCGAGCTGCCGGCGCGTGTTGATCATCTCGTACTCGACCCAGGTGCGGCCGAAGCCATCGGCGGCGATCACGCCGGCAATCGGCACGCGCGCTGCGATGTCGGGCGCTTCGATGGTGCCGATGGAATGTCCGAACAGAAAGACCCGCGCGGGATCGACATGCGGATCGGCGCGAAGTGCAATAGCGGCCGCTTCGTAGGAGCGCTCCTCGGCGTGGTAGTCAACCGTTGAACACGGCGGGCCCTGGCTGTCGCCCATGCCGCTTTTGTCCAAGCGCATCACGGCGATGCCGCGCCGGCCGAGATCGTACGCGAGCCGGCGGTAGGTATCGGTCGCGTCCGTGTTGTCGATGGAATAGCAGCCGATGCCGCCGATGATCAGCATGGCTGGGTGACGCCCTCGCGCACTGCGTGGAACCGTCAGCAGTGTGCGCCGCAACGAATTGTCGACGCTCACCGCGCCGTAGATCGTCTCGATCTGCGGATCGTTCTCCATCGGCGCGGGGTCGAGCGTGACGCTTAGCGTTTGAGCCGCGCCACTGCGCGTAATGGCCAGGGGGATGGCGCGGCCCGTGGGCGAAGCAGCGACCGACGCACGGAAGTCCGCAGGGTTCGTGACGGCGTGTTCGCCCAAACGCGTTACCACGTCGCCCGCAGCGAGCCCGGCGCGCGCCGCAGCGCTGTTGGGACCAACCGCGTTAATAGCCACCCCGCCCTCAGCGGGCGCGAGCACGGCGCCAAGCGTGGCGCGCCGCGGCAATGTGGGTTGGGGAGAAGCAAAGGCTTGTGCGCCGCAAAGCGCCAACAGCAGAGCCACGAAGACAGCGCGCATACACACCTCTCGCGCCACCATGTTCGGCGCTGGGTGCGTGGGCGTGCGTGAATCGACCGCCCGGCACCAATCGTCGACAGGACGACGGGCGGCGTCCGCCGTGCTTATGCGCTGCGCGGTTCGCGGAAGAACGTGATCGCTGTGCGCAGCAGAATTTGAACATCCAGGAGCAGCGAAGCCCGAGAGATGTATTCGAGATCCAAGCGCACGCACTTGCGTACACATGCCGGCGTTTGTGGCTGGCCGCATGCGCCCTGCAATTGCGCCCAGCCGGTGATGCCTGGCCTCACCCGGTGCCGGTGTGCATAGTCTGCGACGATGTCGGAGAGTTCGCGATTGGCCGCTTGCAGTCCAGCCGTGTGCGGGCGCGGACCCACCAAACTCATCTCGCCACGCATCACGTTCAACAATTGCGGCAGGTTGTCCAAGCCGCGCTGGCGCAGGAAGCCGCCAACCAGCGTCGCACGGCCGTCCAAGCGCAAAGTGCGGAATTTGGGTGCGGTGAAGACGCTATTGTTCAATCCCAGCCGGCGCTCGCGGTAGAACACCGCGCCCTTGCTGGTAAGTTTCACGATGGCGGCGATCGCCAGCATCGGCAGCGCAAAGACAACAAGCAAGCTCGCGCCCAGAACCAGATCCTGCGCGCGCTTGATCAGCGCGCGCGCCGTATTGCGCTGGCGCCCCGAGACCGACACCACAGGCGCGCCGCCCAAGCGTTGCATGCCGCGCCCCTGCACGCCCTTGACGTCGTAGTCGATCAACAGATCAACCCGGTTCGGCAGTGTCTTCAAGCGAGCGATGATGCCGCGCACGCGCGCTTCCGCCTTCGGCGTCACCGCGATGACGATACGATCGACATACGGCAGACCCTCCCATGCCAACAGCGCTTCGATGTCGCCACCCACCGGCGTCTTGCCAAGCGCATGCGGCGCGCGTCCGAGCCGATCGTCGGCGATGGCAATGATACGCGCGTCGCCGCTCTTGGTGGTGCGCTTCAGAAACCGCTCGGCCGCTTCAGTCGCGCCAACGACGACGATGGTCTCGGAAAACACGCCTTTCTTGTGCGCGGCGCGAATCCACACCGCCAAAGCGGCGTGAATGCCGGCAAGCAGCGCTGCAGTGAGCGGCAACACAGCGGAGAGTGCGCCGGCATCGCGGGCGCTGGGCGCCAGCGCGTTGGCGAGGAGCAGGCCGATGAAGGCGCCCAGCGTGAGTCCGCCGAGACCGCGTTCGGCGCGAATGTTTGCGGGCGTGGTGCGATAGGCGTCGGTCAGCCAAAGGCCAACCTTCAGCGCGACAGCCGTGGCCGCGAACGCCAGTGCGGCGCCGATGTTCATGTCCAACAGGCCGAGACCCGTGCCCCAGCGGGCCGCGAAATCGGCGGCGGCGGCAACGATAACCCAATCCAACGCCTTGATGGCTTGGACCGGCAATTTGGGATCGATGTGCAGGCCACGGCGCTGCAGTTCTGGCAGCCGCCGCGGCGCCAGTGCGTCGTTGGCGGCGTCGAGCGATGAGGGCGCATCGGTACGGTAGGGCGCGTCCGCCCATTCACCATCTTCGCCAGTTTCCAGCGTGCCAAACATGGCAAACGCCGCTGCCAATTCGGCACGGCGCGCCGCCTCAGCGGCCTCAGCGTCGGCGTCCGGCAATTCCGGCGCAACGCCTTGGCTTTCCTGGGTTTCTATGAGCGCGAGGAGGTCGTGGTCGTGCTGAAGAGCGGCGTTCGGCATGGGTTAATTCGCCCGTCGGATGAGAAGCTTCGCGCCCCCTCGCGCAAAGCCCAGGCCAATTAAGGATGAAGACGCCAGCACGGGGCGGCTTGCTTGGCCGCGCGCGGGCCTCTAAGCGGAACGCCTGCCGGAGACGTGGCCGAGTGGCTGAAGGCGGCGCCTTGCTAAGGCGTTATACTCGAACAGGGTATCCAGGGTTCGAATCCCTGCGTCTCCGCCAGGCTGTTCCAACCCCTTTTGCTGGCATTCGACACGATCGTCGCCATGGATCCGCGATCGCGCGTACCCAGTTGCTTGCTTGGACGCCCGCTTGGCGTGCGAGTCTCCAAGTTTGCACGAAGCCCTAAACTAAATTCTCGCAGGTCCGATTGACTCAGGCAGCGGGGAACGAGCGCGCACACTGCGCGCGCGGCTCGCGTCTGGCGGAGCCGGTTATGGTTGCGATCTTCACGGGACTTGGGGCTGGTTTTGCGCACGGTTCGCGCACCAATCTCGGTGCTGGAGGCCTGTTAGGCTCAGCCGCGCAGGGCCGCTCCGGCGAAGGCGCCTTTCTCAACGCCACGACTGGCAATCTGGTGCTGACCCAGCAGGATGAATTCCTGGCAGGCGTCGGGCCGGATGTGGCCATAGCACGCACCTACAACGCGATGGGCGCGCCGAACGAGAACAACGACGGCTGGCGGCAATCAACCGACAAGCGACTTTTTTTAACGGGCACGCTCAACGCTGGCGGCAGCACCGTGACCCGCATTCTGGCCGACGGATCGAGCGTGGTCTGGAGCTGGAACGGCAGCGCCTACGCGACCACGGATCTTGCTGGCGAGGATCAGACTGTCACCTACGACACCTCCGATAGCCTCCACCCGAAATGGATCTGGCGCGACAATCGCAACCACCTGACGGAAAACTATCTCGACAGCGATCAAGGCTTCATCAGCACGGTCGCCGATGACGACGGCAACACGCTGACCTACGCCTACGTGAGCGGCGGCCCGGCTGGTCAACTCGACAAGGTGACGACGAAGGACAACGAGTGGGTTCAGTACACCTATTGGTCCGGCACGAACAACATCAAGGAAGTTGTCACACACTATGGTGTGTCCGGTGCATCGACCCTGACGCGCACGCGGTATTCGTACGATTCACAAAATCGGCTCACTCAAGTGACCGTAGACCTTTCGCCTGACGACAACTCTATCACCGACGGCAACACCTATTGGACATCCTATACTTATGACGGGACCAGCAATCGCATCACGAACATTGCCCAAAAGGATGGTTCGTCGCTGACGATTGCCTATACACTTGACATCCCGACCAGCACGTATCGCGTCACGCAGTTAGTGCAGACGATTTCCGGAACGGTCTCTCGTACAACCGACATCACGTACGCCGCAGGCTACGCCGACATCACCACCTACAATCAATCCGGCACGACAGCGCCGGCAACCACGCGAGTTGCGTTTGCAGCATCCTCTTCAGGCTTCATGGAAGAGATGACCGACGTCACCGGTCCGATGTCAGAGCTGACTCATTTCACCTATGACCCCGCCGGGCGCGTGCTGACATCGACCGATCCTCTCAACAAGACAACGACCTACACCTATGACGGCGCCGGCAATCTCGCTTCAATCACCGATCCCAACGGCAATGTTGTCACCCGCTCCTACGATGCGAACAACAATCTCACCTTAGAGACACGCACTGGGACCAATGCCGGCAGCGCCGCGGCGTCCCTCTACATCCGTTATGTGTACGACGGCGCCAATCATTTGCGCTACGCAATCAGCGCCGAGGGTCACGTCACAGCTTACGATTACTACCCGATCACAGGGCTTTTGAGTCGAACCACAGATTTTCCGACCGTTGCTTATACGATCGGCTCCAGCATCCCGTCCGTTGCGGACATGGATAGCTGGCGCACCAGCACGATCTCGGCCGCGGACAAGGCAAACGTCGAGATTCAAGATTTCCACTATGATGACCGCGGCAATTTGGATTGGACAAAAAGCTACGGCGCGACCGACTCGAGCGGCCCGCTAGATAGCGAAGGCTTCAAACTCACGACCTTCAACTACTCGACCTCCGGTCAATTGCTCTCGCGTACGGTGGGGCAGCCAAGCCCCGGAACGCCGGGCGCGCAAAACACCGAGACGTTCGTCTATGACGGCTTGGGGCGACTCATTCTCTCGACTGATCTCGCCGGCGGCACAACATCGGTCGCGTTTGATGATGCAGCAGACACCACCAAGGTCATCACACTCGCTGCCTACAACACGTCAACGCAGGTCTGGGAGGCAGCTTCGGCCAGTTACGTGACGTTGTCGACCTATGACAAAGCCGGCGAATTGGTCAGTTTCAAAGACGCAATCGCACTGCAAAACCTCAACACCACGACGGGAGATGCGACATCTGTCTACGACCGGCTCGGGCGGCTACGCCAATCGACCGACGCGTCCGGCAAGACCCACTACTTCCTTTACGATGCCTCGTCGCATTTGGTCGCCGACATCGGTTCTGACGGGCAGCTATGCGAGTATCGCTACGATTTGGATGGGCGGCTAATCCAAACCGTCCACTACGCCAACAAGCTCAGCTCGGGCGATCTCACCTCGATCTCAACCACGCCAACCGGCGAATGGTCGCTGGGCGGAAATATCGCGCGCCCCTCAACGAGCGACGCCGGTAATCTCTGGCAGTGGACCATCTACGACGCCGGCGGGCGCATCATCGAGACCATCGCCGGCAACGGCGCGGCGACCAAGTACGAGTACGACAATTCCAACCGGCTGATCCGCACCACCAGTTTCGTCAATCCACTCTCGGTCAGCGGCTACTTCACCACGCCGCCAACCACAGCGACCTATCCAACCGCGAACGCCAACGACCGCATCACCCGCACTTTCTACGACGGTGACGGCAATGTTGTCGGCGCGCTCAACGCGCAGGGTTTTGTCAGCCGCATCATCTATGACAGTGCGGGCCGCAAGATTCAGACGATCGCCTACGCGAATGCGCCGGCGGGAACGCCGGCGAGCGATAGCTTCACCACGATCATTGGCAACATCACCACGGACGCGGCCAAGGACATCTCCACGCGCTATGTCTATGACGGGCAAGGCTTCCTGCGCTTCACCATCGACGCGCTGAATCACGTCACTGAATTTGTCTACCGGACGACTGACGGTTCGCATCCGGATCAGAATTACGCCATTGGCCTCGTGCGTGAGACCATCGAGCACAAGAACGCCCTGAGCGGCGCCACTAGTTACACCTATGCCGATGTTGCCGCCCACATCGCCGCCGACGCCACCAACGATCGCGTCTCCTATGCGGTCTACAACGCCAAGGGCCAGCTCGCGTATGCGATCGACGCGACGGGGGCGGTGACGTCGTTCGCGTACGACGCCGCCGGGCGCACGATTAAGACAACGCAATTTGCAACGCTTTCGACCAATGCGCTCAACGCCGCGGGCTCGAGTACGTGGCTGTCGACCATGGATACATGGGCGGGAGGGCAAGCCGGCAATACCAGCAATCGTGTCACCCGCACTTGGTACACCGAGCGCGGCGAAGTGCTCTATGTCATCGATGCGGAGGGCTATCTCACCGAGAACAGCTACGACCCAGCAGGCCGGCTGGCCAGTCAGCACCGCTACAGCGATCGCCCGAATACAAGCGGCACGCCGCTCACCATCACCGATTCAACCACCATCGCTCAGATCGCCGCAGCCAGCAAAGGAACCGACGCGCATATCACGTACGGCTACGACCCACTCGGGCGCATCAGCACCATCACCGATCAGCTCGGCACGCAGAGAACGCGCACCTATTACGCCAATGGCCTGCTGCAGGACGAAATCGCCGCCGCGGGTTCGGGCGCTGACGAGTCCAAGACACGTCGCAGCTACGACCAGGCCGGTCACCTCGTCACAGTTACGGTTGGCTACGGCGCTGTCGATGGCGCCGGCCAGTCGATCGCGGCGACCACGACCTACGTCTACGACGGGCAAGGCAATGTCAGTTCGATCACGGATCCGCGTTCGAACGTCACCAACTTCACCTACGACAAGCTCGGGCGCGTGCTGACCAAAACCGACGCACTGACCGGCGTCACTTCGTACACGTATGACGCCTTCGGCAATGTTGTGAAAACCATCGACGCCCGCGGCAACACGAGCTTTGCATATTACGATCAAGCCAATCGCGTCATCGAGAGTGTTGACGCCGAAGGCTATCACACAAGAACGACGTATACGATGTTTGGCGAGGTGGCGTCCTCCGTTCGCTTCGCTAATCGGGATATCGCTGCGTATGCAAGTTCGTGGCTCGCTGGCGGAACCGGATATGCGCTTAGCCAAGAGGCCATGGACGGCGGCTACGCCACAGTCGCACGCAACACTCATGGTGAAATTCCAAGCGGCGATACGAGGGCTTTTGGCGGTGACCTGCGCGTCTTAAACGGCGACCGCAGCGATGGTCGCACGACTGTCGTCGCTGGCGACACGTTGAGCTTTTCATATCAAGCGAAAACGCTCGACGCCGGCGTCACCGTCTACGGCATTCTCACGTTCCTCAAGGCCGATGGCAGTCTCGCCTATAGTTCACTTGTAAATATAAC
>Ga0268264_10005769_pt1 | contig 10499 bp, 10 predicted proteins | sample KBSSwiS32_FD_190357 | JGI IMG/M metagenome (GOLD analysis project Ga0268264, IMG submission 190357) | Switchgrass rhizosphere microbial communities from Kellogg Biological Station, Michigan, USA - KBS Switchgrass S3-2 (SPAdes) (version 2) | ecosystem: Host-associated > Plants > Roots >... | reverse complement strand
CGCGGCGAACGAATCGCGCAGCTGGTGCCGGCGGTGGTGACCAAGGCGCGGTTCAACGAAGTCGCGGTGCTCGGCGAAACCAGCCGCGGGTCCGGGGGCTTCGGCAGCACCGGCCAGTGATTGGCGGGCAGTGACCCTCTCGGACGACGAGCTCGAACGCTACGCGCGGCACATCGTCCTGCCGCAGGTCGGCGGGGTCGGCCAGCGCAAGCTCAAGTCGGCGTCCGTCGCCGTCATCGGCGCCGGCGGCATCGGCAGCGCAGTCATTCCGGCATTGGCGGGAGCGGGCGTCGGCCGGTTGACCATCATCGATGACGACGTGGTCGAGCTTGCCAATCTCCATCGCCAGCCGCTGTTCCGCGAGGCCGATGCGGGCCAGCCCAAGGCCGAGCTGGCGGCCGACTATGTGCGCCGGCTCAACCGCTTCGTTGACGTGCGGCCGGTGCGGGAGCGGATTGCCCCGGACAACGCGCAGGGCCTGCTGGCCAATCATCATCTGATCATCGATGGCAGCGACAATTTCGCGACCCGGCTATCGGTTAGCGACGCCTGCGTCGCGCTCGGCGTCCCCCTCATTGCGGCGGCTGCCGTTCAGTTCCAGGCGCAGGTCGGGCTGTTCCGGTCCAAACCCTGCTATCGTTGCTTTGTCGGCGATGCGTTCGATGCTGACGATTGCGACAATTGCGCGGAGCTTGGCGTGCTCGGGGCGCTGCCCGCGACCGCCGGAAGCTTTGCCGCCATGCTCGCGGTCAATGCGATCATTGGCATCGGCGGCGACCAGGCCGGAAAAGTCCATCTGTTCGACGGCCAGGCGCTTGAGTGGCGGGCAATCCGCATCCCGCCCGATCGCGGCTGCAAGGCGTGCAGCTCAGCCTAAGGCTTCTCCCACCCGCGCAATCAGGGCCAGGGCGACATCATCCTTGGCCGCTTCGGGCCAGTCTTCGACCCCGTCGGCAGTGATCAGGTGCACCTGATTGTGGTGGCCGCCCATCACATCCCCCGACACGTCATTGGCGACGATCCAGTCGGCCTTCTTGCGTTCCCGCTTGGCAATCGCTTGCTCGACGACGTTTTCCGTTTCGGCCGCAAAACCGACGAGCAAGCGAGGACGCTGCTCGCTCGTGCCAAGCTCGGCGAGGATGTCGCGGGTCGGCACGAAATCGAGCCGCGGCGGGCCATCGCCCTTCTTGAGCTTGGCGGTCGCCGCCTCGACCCGCCAGTCGGCTACGGCCGCGACCAGGATCGCCGCGTCGGCGGGGAGTGACGTCATGACGGCATCCGCCATTTCAGCGGCCGTCTCCACATCGATGCGGCGGACCGAGGGCGGCGTCGCCACGCAGACCGGACCGGCAACGAGCGTCACGCGGGCGCCAGCCTTGGCTGCTGCTGCGGCAATCGCGAACCCCTGGCGCCCCGAGGAGCGGTTGGCGATCACCCGGACGGGGTCGATCGGCTCCCATGTCGGGCCGGCGGTAATGAGGATGTGCTTGCCGACGAGGGTCACTTGGCGGGCAGGAAGCCGTTCTGGCCAAGCCAGTCCATGATGTCCCGCGGTTCGGGCAGGCGGCCGGGGCCGTATTCGCCGCATGCCATGTCGCCCTCGGCGGGCTCGATGACCTTCACGCCATCGTCCTTCAATTGCTGGATGTTGCGGCCGGTCGCGGCGTGGAGCCACATGCGGACGTTCATCGCCGGGGCGACGACCACCGGCTTGTCGGTCGCCAGCAGCAAGGTTGTCGCCAGGTCGTCGGCGATCCCCGCCGCCATCTTGGCGAGGAGGTCGGCAGTCGCCGGGCAGACCAGGACGAAATCCGCCGCTCGGCTGAGCTGGATGTGGCCGATCTCGACCTCGTCCTTGAGCTCCCACAGCGAGCTGTGGACCTGGCTTTCGGCCAGCGTGCCGAGGCTCATCGCGGTGACGAAATGCTCGCCGCCCCTGGTCAGCACGGGAGTCACCGAGTGACCGGCTTTCTTCAGCAGGCGCACCAGTTCGAGCGACTTGTACGCCGCAATCCCGCCGCCAACGATGAGAAGCACCCGTGCCATGTGCCTAACCTAGTGGGCGGGAGCCGCTTCCGCCACCTCGTCGGCGATGATCGCGGGCGGGACGATCCCCGATGCGTTGATCGCGGCGAAGGCGTCGCGGTTACTGAACGGGCGGTGCTCCTGCTCCGCGCGGTGCGATTCGAGCGCGAGGATATGGTCCAGCTGCAGCTTGCCGACGATGTAGCTCGGGCCATACCCGGGCTGGCGCAGGTACAGAAGTTGCTCGAACCCGACGAGCCGGCTGCTGGCGTCGGACCAGCCGCGCGGCGTCCGGGCGGCGTGGAAATGCCCGGCCTCGTCGAGCCCGATCTCATTGGCCTGGACGCGCAGCGAGGCGAGCCCGCGCGCGGCGCGGTTGGCGAGCATGATCCACACCAGTTCGCGGCCGTGCGGCAGGTCATCGTACAGGCCGGCCTGCATGACGATTTCTTCCATCGCCGTCGCCCAGCCTTCGGAGCGGTCGGCGTAGATATTGAACAAGGGCGGCGTCTGGCGGATCGGGCTTGGGCGCGGCTCATGGCGCAGTCGCGCCAGTTCGATCCAGTGCGTCTGGTGGCTCGTTAGCGGCAATGGGTCGACCGAGGTCACGTGACTGAAAAAGTTTCGCTCGGCGGGCGGGGCATAATCGGCCGTCTGCGCCATAAGGGCGTCGTGATAATATGGGCGGTCGGCAATGAATCCGGCGTCGACGAGCAGGCGGTAAAGCTTTTCCCCATGCGCTTCGGCCATGCGGCGGTACGCGGCGGGATCACTGATCTCCACGGTTGGTGGCAGCGCGCGGTTGCGCACTTCCTCGAGGCGCAGCGAGGCGAGCGAACGGTCGAGTTCGCGCTGCAGCAGCACCCGCTGCTCATCGAAATCGTACGGACTCAGCAGGACGTGCTTGAGCCACCAATTGTAATTGCCCTTGCCGACGCCCGACGGGCCAGTCCGCTTGGGCGCCTCGGCCTTGATCCAGCGGGCGAAATCCTCGGTGGCAAGCCGCGCGTTGCGGACGGCGGCATGAAGCGCTGGCGACGCGCCGGCCAGGCTGGCCGGGCGCTTGCCGCCAAGGTCGTTCATGACCAGCGTTCCGGCCTCCAGCTTCTCGAGCACCTCCGCCTGCTCGTTGAAGGCGCGGTCGCCATAGGCCCACAGGTCGTGCGCCTGGCTCGCCGCGAGATTGTGTTTAGCGTCGCTGAGCAACGCCGGGACCGCGCCGAGCAACGCCGTCAGCTTCGCGTCGTCGGCGGGGCTCAACGGGTAGCTGAAGTCGTAGAGGTCGACGTTGGGCTCGGCCGACGGACCCTCATGCGCGGGGACATCGCTCATCTCGGCGAAAACCGTCTGGTAGAAGCCGGGATCGCGCGCCCACGGCTTGAGTACGCGGAGGAAGAAGTCGAGTCCGTTCATCTCCGCTTCGACGAAGCGATAGTCGCCGCGCTCGGACGCGTTCCAACGGGCCGGGTCGATCGCCGCGAGGCGGCGGCGGAATTGCGGCAGGCGCCCCGCTTTCGCGGCCATCGCCTTGGCCGAATAGTCAGGCCGGCCGTGAACGATCGCCGGGTGATTGAACGCCCGCCAGTCGGTGAAGAGTTCGACCAGCTGCTGGTGCGTCGAAGCGGTCGGATTGGCGGGAGCTGGGGAAGCCACCATCATTGCGAGCGTAATCCCAAGCGCAATTCGAAGCATCGAAACCCCCCGCGTTGTTCGCAGCTCACCTATCGGTCCCCTTCACCGCGCTAGCAATATCGCTCCCGCGCTCACCGCTGCGCCGATTAGCGCGACCAGCGCGTAACCCCACCACGCCCGGCCGCGAATGATGGCGACTTCGGGCAGCGGCGGTGGGGGCGGGGCGGCGCCCTGGGGCGGATAATATTGGTCGATGCGGTCGATCAACTCGGGCAGCTTCTTCAGCGAGCGCACAATCGCGATGATCCGGTCGGCGTAATAAGCCTCGGGCCCAAGCTCGGAGCGGATCCATTCGGTGAGGAACGGCTCGGCCGTCTCCCACATGTTGATATCGGGATCGAGCGCGGTCGCGACGCCCTCGTTCATCACCATCGATTTCTGCAGCAGCAAGAGGTGCGGCTGGGTCCGCATGTCGAAATCGCGGGTGATCGAGAACAGGCTTTCGAGCATCCGCCCGACCGAGATTTCCTTGACCGGAAGGCCGCGGATCGGTTCGCCGGCGGCGCGCAGCGCAGTCGCGAATTCTTCGACACTATGGTGGCCGGGGACGTATTGCGCCTCGAAATGAATCTCGGCGACTCGGCGATAATTGCCGGTGATCAGGCCGTAGAGAATTTCCGCAAGCCACACTCGCGCACGGCGGTCGATCCGGCCCATGATCCCGAAGTCGATCGCGGCGATCCGCCCGTCCTTGAGCGCGAACAGATTGCCGTGGTGGAGGTCGGCGTGAAAAAAGCCATCGACCACCGCCTGGCGGAGGAAGCTGCGGACGAGGATCGCCGCCAGCGCGTTGCAGTCGTGACCCGCCGCGATCAGCGCTTGATGGTCGTTGAGCTTGATTCCGTCGAGCCACTCCATGGTGAGCACCCGGCGCGCCGTTCGTCGCCAGTCGATCTCGGGAATATAATAGCCAGGCTCGGCGACCATATTTTCCTTGAGCTCGGAGGCCGAAGCCGCCTCGCGCTGGAGGTCGAGCTCGCGCGCCGTCCATTGCTTGAACTGGGCGACGACCAGGCGCGGGCGGAGGCGCTCCGCCTCGCCGCCATAGGCCTCGACATGTGCCGCGGCCCATTCGTAGGTCTCGATCGCCTTGGTTAGTTCCTCCTCGATGCCTGGGCGGAGCACCTTGACTGCGACCTCGCGGCCCTCGGTCGTAATCGCGCGGTGGACCTGGGCAATCGACGCCGCGCCGACCGGAACCTCGTCGAATTCGGCATAAAGCGTTTCGAGGGGTGCCCCGAACGATGCTTCGATGGTCTGCTTGATCGCCGCGAACGGTGCGGGCGGCAGATTGTCCTGCAGCTGCGACAGGTTTTCGACCGCGCGCTCGCCGACAAGGTCGGGTCGGGTCGACAGCGCCTGGCCGAGCTTGATCGCCGCCGGGCCGATCGCGACCATCGCCGCGGCGTAATCGGGTTCGCTTGGAACGCGGGCGCCGAGGCGCGCGATGCGGGCCAGCCGGCGCACCGGCGGCGGAGTCATCGGGTCCTGCTCGATGCCGGTGAGCGCGCCGTGCCGCGCCAGCGTCCGGCCCCACTTCAACAGACGCCACAGGTGAGTGATCGACGTGGTCAACCGAAGAGGCTCCGAGCGGAGCCGATGAACTCGATGCGGAGCATCAAATTTTCCAGCCGCTGTGAATTGTGACCAGGCCGCCAAGCATCGGCTCAGCGGCGGCGCGGGCGAAGCCGGCATCGGCAACCATGGCTTTGAAGGCGTTTGGCTTGGGGAAGCGGCGGATGCTCTCGACGAGGTAGCGGTAGCTGTCCTCATCGTCAGCGATCGCCTTGCCGATCTTCGGAATGACGTTCGACGCCCAGGCGTCGTAGAGGTTCGAAAAGCCGGGCCAGTCGCTCGACGAGAACTCCATGCAGAAGAAGCGGCCGCCGCGCTTCAGTACGCGGTGCGCCTCGCGAAGTGCGGCCGGAATGTCGGTGACGTTCCGGATGCCGAAGACGATCGTGTAGCCATCGAAGATATTGTCGGCAAAGCTCAGCTTCTCGGCATTCTCGACCTGCCATTTGAGGTCGAGTTTCCCTGCTTCCGGGCGTGTCTTGCCGGCCTCGAGCATGTCGGCGTTGATGTCAGCGACGGTGACCATTGCACCGCGCCTGGCCATGCGGAACGCGACGTCGCCGGTCCCCCCGGCCATGTCGAGGATGCGCTCGCCCTGCCGTGGCTTCACCCGGGCAACGAAGCGATCCTTCCACCGCCGGTGCAGGCCGCCCGACATCAGGTCGTTCATCACGTCGTAGCGCCGGGCCACGGAACTGAAGACCTGGCCGACGCGGCGCGTCTTTTCCTCTGGGCTGACCAACTGGTCGCCGAAATTCACTTGGTTCGTCATGGGCCTTGGCCTCTAGCGGGCTTGGCAGCGCTCCGCCATATCGCGGCGATGCCGGAGCTTCCCGAAGTCGAAACCACCGTGCGCGGGCTCGCCAAGGTCTTGCAGGGCCGGACGTTGCGCAGCGTCGAGGCGCGCCGGGCCGACCTGCGCCGCGCGCTGCCGGTCGACCTTGGCCAGCGACTGACCGGCGCGCGGGTGACGGGCCTTGGCCGCCGCGCCAAATATGGGCTGATCGAAACCGATCGTGGGGACACGCTCGTCTTCCACCTCGGCATGTCAGGGCATTGGCGGGTCGATCCGGCAGAGGTGGCCAAGCACGATCACTTCATCCTGACGACCGACGATGATCGCCGCGTGGCGCTGAATGACGCACGGCGGTTCGGTTCACTCGACCTGGTGCGCACCGACGAACTGGCGGCGTGGCCGGCGATCAAGGCGCTCGGCCCAGAGCCGTTCGACCTGACCGCGGAAGAATTGAAGCGGCGCCTTGCGGGGCGCAGCGCGGCGATCAAGCTGTTGCTGCTCGACCAGCGGATCGTCGCCGGGCTCGGCAATATCTATGTCTGCGAGGCGCTCTATCGCGCCGGCATTCATCCGCGACGGGCGGGTGGTTCGGTGTCGCTCGAGCGCCTGCAAAAGCTCGTGCCGGCAATCCACGCCGTGCTTGCCGAAGCGATCGAGGCGGGCGGCTCCAGCCTCAAGGATTTCGCCAGTCCGGACGGCGAGCTGGGCTATTTCTCCAAGTCCTTCGCCGTCTATGATCGCGAAGGTAAGCCATGCGCTTGTGGCGGTACCGTCCGACGCATCGTCCAGGGCGGGCGTTCGACCTTCTACTGCCCCCGCTGCCAGCATTGACCTAAAGAGGGGTTGCGGTTAGGGGAGCGCCACGCTGGCGCAGCCCCAAGGCTTTGCGCCGCTTTTCTTTTTGAGACGACGAGGACATCGAGAGAATGGCGAATACGCCGCAAGCCAAGAAGCGCATCCGTCGCAACGACAAGCGCGCGACGATCAACCACTCGCGAATCAGCCGGATCCGGACCTTCATTAAGGCCGTCGAGACGGCGATTGCGGCGGGCAAGAAGGCCGATGCCGCCGAAGCTCTCAAAATGGCACAACCGGAGATGTCGCGCGGAGTCGCCCGCGGAGTCCTCCACAAGAACACGGCCGCTCGGAAGATTTCCCGCCTGTCCAAGCGGGTTGCGTCACTCGGCTAAAATCACGGCTTAACGCGGAAGCAGAACGGGCTGCCGGGCGACCGGTGGCCCGTTTGTTTTTGGGCCGTCAAAAAAATGCAGCAATTCCCGCGATTCGCGACCAAGTTAACGCGGAAATAATTCCATTTTTGGCTGTTTTCTGCTGTTTTTACGCAGTTTCCCCGCGTTTCCTTTGTCAAGGGCCTTTATTTCACTTCGATGAAAAAACGGCACTTGAAAGGTGACCCGGACAGTTTCAGAACGGTCTTTCCGGTCGCGAATCCGCGCTGGGGGCAAGAGAGAAAAGGAACCTCGGACGCCGCGACTCGCAGTCCGGCGCGATAGGATCCTTTTGTCTCGCGGGGGCTTGAGAAGAGAGGGAGGCGCAAGCCAGTGCAAGGCGGAGGATCGTCTGTGGAACTAGCAGAGGCGCCGGTTAAGGCGCCGCTAGACGCTGCTTGGGAATCGATCCGTTCCGGACTTCGCCGCGACCTTGGCACGCGCACCTTCGACGGCTGGTTGAAGCCGGCCGAACTTGGCCAGTTCGAACCTGACAGCGGCGCGCTCGACCTCGTCATGCCGAGCCAGTTCATGGCCGACTGGGTGCGCTCGCACTTCGGCGAACGGCTGACGCTGGCGTGGAAGACGGTCCTTCCGATCGTCCGCGAAGTTCGCGTCATCGCTGCCGCCGACGCACCGCGTCCGGCGCCGCTGCTGATCCTCGAAGAAACGCCGGCGCCGCTCGAGCGCGATCCGAGCGCTCCGAATTTCGACCCGCGTTACCGCTTCGAGACGTTCGTCGTCGGCAAGGCCAACGAAGTCGCGGCGACTGCTGCCCGGACTTTGGCCACGTCGGCTGCCGTCAACTTCAATCCGCTGTTCATTCATGGCGGTACCGGCCGCGGCAAGACCCACCTGCTGCACGCCATCGGCCATGCCTTCACCACGCTCAACCGCGGCGCTCGCGTCGTGTCGATGTCGGCCGAGAAGTTCATGGTCGAGTTCATCCGCGCGCTGAAGGAAAACGACACGATCGGCTTCAAGCAGCGCCTGCGGAGCGCGGACCTGCTGCTGATCGACGACGTCCAGTTCATCGCTGGCAAGGATTCGACCCAGGAAGAATTCTTCCACACGATGAACGAGATCATCACCGCCGGGCGGCGTCTGGTGATCACCTCCGACCGCGCGCCGCAGGACCTCGACGGGATCGCGCCACGCATCCTGTCGCGCCTGTCATGGGGCCTCGTCGCCGACATCAACCAGGCCGATTACGAGCTTCGGTTCAACATCATCATTGCGAAGCTCGAGGCGCTTCCGGGCGTCGACATGCCGCGCCCGGTGATCGACTTCCTCGCCCGCCGCGTGACCTCGTCGGTGCGCGAACTCGAAGGCGCGCTCAACCGCATCGGCGCTTATGCGATGATGACCGGGCGCGAAATCGATGTCGCGTTCGTCGAGGAAGTCCTCGCCAATGTCCTGCGCGCCAACCAGCGGCGGATTTCGATCGACGAAATCCAGACCCAAGTCGCCGAGCATTACCGCATCCGCAAGGCCGAGATGACCTCGGCCCGCCGCGCCCGCGAAGTCGCGCGCCCGCGCCAGGTCGCGATGTATCTGTCGAAGCAGCTGACGCCCAAGTCGCTGCCCGACATCGGCCGCCGCTTCGGCGGGCGCGATCACACGACCGTGATCCACGCCGTGCGCCAGATCGAGAAGCTCCGCGCCGCTGATGCCGAACTCGACGCCGACATCCGCCTACTGATGCGGCAGCTCGAGGGCTAATCCAGGGTCGTCCGATACTGCTTCACGGCGATGCTCGCGACGATCAGGGTGAACAGGGCCAGTGCGCCGAGACTAGGCAGCGCTTCCGAGATCCCCACGCCCTTCAGCATTGACCCGCGAATGACTCGCAGCATGTGGGTCACCGGCACCGCCGTCCCGATCCACTGCGCCCATTGCGGCATCCCGCGGAACGGGAACAGGAACCCCGACAACAGGATCGACGGCAGGAAATAGAAGAAGCCCATCTGCATCGCCTGGAGCTGGTTGCGCGCAAGGGTCGAGACGAGGAAGCCGAGGCTGAGGCTGCCGATGATGAACAGGAACAGGCCGAGGATCAGCGCCAGCCAGCCCCCCGCCATCGGCACCCCGAACAGCAGGCGCGCCATCGAGATGATGATCGTCGCCTGGATCAGCCCGACCATAACGTAGGGCGTCAACTTGCCGATCATCACCTCGAGCGGGCGCAGCGGCGTCGACAACAACGTTTCCATCGTCCCGCGTTCGATCTCACGCGTCATGCCGAGCGCGGTCATGATCACCAGCGTCAGCGACAGGATCGTTGCCACCAGCCCGGGGACGATATTGTAGGCGGTGATGCTCTCGGGATTGTAGCGGCGCTGGACGACGACCTCGAACGGCTTTGTCACCGGTGACGGAGCGGCGGAGGCGAGCGGCCCCTTGAGATCGTGCATCAACGCATATTGCGGCAGCTGGGCGAGCGCGGCGGCCGCGCCGCTGGTCGCCGCCGGGTCCGAGGCATCGGCCTCGACCAGGATCTGCGGATTGTCCTGGCGCACGACGCGGCGGGTGAAATCGCCGGGGATGGTGATCGCGAACTGGACGGCGCCGCGCTCGATCAATTCGTGCATCTCGGCCGGCGACCGAGCGGCATATTTGAGGTCGAAATAGTCGCTGTTCTTGAGCGCCCCCAGGATCGAGCGGGCGAACTGCCCATTATCCTGGACATAGACCGCGGTCGGCAGATGCTTCGGGTCGGAGTTGATCGCATAGCCAAAGAGGAGAAGCTGGATAATCGGGATGCCGATGATCATCGCATAGGTCAGCCGGTCGCGGACAAGCTGGGTGAACTCCTTCGACAGGATCGCGAGGATGCGCGACATGGACAGGCCCATCATGCGGCTTGGCTCGCCTGGGCCGGGGCGTGCGTGCGCATCAGGTGGATGAATACGTCCTCGAGCGTCGGCTCGACTTCCTGCCACACGAACGGCGGATGGCGGTGCGGCGCGATCGCCTTCTCCAGCGCGGCGCGGTTGGTCCCGCTGACGTGCAGGGCGGTGCCGAATGGCGCGACCATGTCGATCCCCGGCACGCCGGTCAGCTCCCGCGACAGCCGATCGGCGCGCGGACCTTCGGCCTCGAACGTCACCAGCCCCGATTGTTCGATCAATTCGTCGTTGGTGCCTCGCGCGATCAGGTCGCCATTGAAGATGTAGGCGATG
>Ga0268264_10005767_pt1 | contig 10501 bp, 7 predicted proteins | sample KBSSwiS32_FD_190357 | JGI IMG/M metagenome (GOLD analysis project Ga0268264, IMG submission 190357) | Switchgrass rhizosphere microbial communities from Kellogg Biological Station, Michigan, USA - KBS Switchgrass S3-2 (SPAdes) (version 2) | ecosystem: Host-associated > Plants > Roots >... | reverse complement strand
CCGCCGAAGGACGAGGAATTCCGCCGCGCCCCGGCGGAGCGCGCCAAGGTGCCCGCTCCGGCGCGCCCGGCGGCGCCGGTCCTGCGCCCCCCGTCCCGCATGATGGGGTTCCCGGAGCCGAAGAAGCAGGCCGCGGAGCCGGAGGACAAGGCCAAGGCGAAGAAGGACGCGGGCGCGGGCGCCGCGCCGCGGCAGCGCAAGGGGCGACGCCTCAACGGCCGGATCGTCTACCGGAGCGGCCGCCAGGTGGTGCTGGAGATCGTGGTGAGCGGCGGGGACCTCGCCTGGACGCTCCCGATCGCCGCGGTGGCCCTGCTGGCGGAGGGGCCGGAGGTCCCGGCGAAGGCGCTCGCCGACGGCACCACCCGGGACGGCACGTACGCGGAGGGCCTCACCATCCGCGTGGTGCTGGAGCTGTCCATGGACGCCGAGTCGATCCTCGAGGTGGGCCTGTACCTGGGCATCGACCGGATCGACGTGGCGGTCCAGGGCTGAGGTGACCATGGCGGGCGGAGATCTCGACGGCGAGCTTCCGGCCATCCGCGGCGGCGACGAAGGCGCCTTCGGGCGCTGGATGGCCGCGGCCGAGCCGGAGCTGCGCCGGGCGCTCCGCCCGCTGGCCGCTTCGGTGGACGTGGAGGCGGTGCTGCAGGAGGCCCTCCTCCGCGTCTGGCAGGTGGCGCCGCGCCTTCAGGTGGACGAGCGCGGCAACAGCCTGTTGCGGCTGGCGATCACCACCGCGCGGAACGTGGCGATCAGCGAGCTGCGCCGCCTCCGCCCGGAGCTGAGCGGGGACGAGGTGATCGCCCGCGCGCAGCTGAAGATCGACGCGGGGAACGACCCCGCGTTGCCGGACCCGCACCTCCGGGCGGCCATCGCCCAGTGCCGGGAGAAGCTCCCCCGCCAGCCCGCGCAGGCGCTGGACGCGCGCCTCCTGAGCGGCGGCGCCGACCCGGACCAGACGCTGGCGGAGCGGGTGGGGATGCGGCTCAACACCTTCCTGCAGAACGTCACCCGCGCGCGGCGCTTCCTGCTCGACTGCCTGAAGCGGCGCGGCGTGCCGGTGGAGGAGCTCTGAGATGGCCGCGTACGACGACGACCTCCTCCGCGAGCAGGTGGTCTCCGCGTGGCGGCCGCGCGCGCGAGACGGCGGCGTGCGCTTCCACCCGGCCTGGCACGACCTCCCGGCGCAGGAGCGGACCCGCGCCTACGACGAGGCGGCCTCCGCTCGAAAGCTGGAGGCCGCCCTGGATCCGGAGGGGCTGTCGGCCACGGCGCGGGCCGTGCTGGCCCGCATCCGGCTCCCCTCGCGGTGAGCATCACGGTGAACAGGAGATGTTCAGCAGGATCGTGACGGAACCGTCGCCGTTGTTGGCCGTCGCCAGATCGAGCTTGGAGTCGCCGTTGAAGTCACCACTGATGATGGAGTCTGGGGAGGTACCCGTGTCGTAGCTCAGGGTGGGCTTGAAGGTTCCATCCCCCTTGCCCACGTGCAGGCTGACGCTGTTCTCGCCGTAGCTGGCGGCGGCCAGGTCCAGCTTGGAGTCGCCGTTGAAATCCCCGGCGGTGATGAGGAATGGGTTGATGCCCGTCGGGCGCATGGCGGCGGCCTGGAAGGTGCCGTCGCCATTCCCCCGGAGGATGCCGAAATCGCTGCTGGTCACGTTGGCGACGGCCAGGTCGGGCCTGGAATCGCCGTCGAAGTCGCCCATGGCGACGGACACGGCGTGGTCGCCGCCCGAGCTGTAATTGACGGCCGCCTGGAACGTGCCGTTGCCATTCCCCAGCAGGACGCTGACCTGGCTGCTCACCCAGTCACCCACCACGAGGTCGAGCCTGGAGTCGCCGTTCAGATCGCCGCCGGCGAGAGAGCTCGGCCCGATACCGACGGTGTAGGTGACGGGTGCCTGGAAGGTGCCGTCGCCGTTCCCCAACAAGACGCTGACTCCGTTGAGGTTCCAATTGGCGACGGCGAGGTCCGGCCTGGCATCGCCGTTGAAATCAGCGCTCATGACCGTGTTGGGGGTCGCTCCGGCGGAGTAGCTGACCGGAGCCTGGAAGGTGCCGTCGCCGTTCCTCAGAAGGACCCTGACGGTGGGGGAGGCGGCGTCGACGATGGCGAGATCCAGCCGGGAGTCACGGTTGAAGTCGGCGCTGGTGACGGAGGTCGTCCTATCGACGCCGGAGGAGAAGCTGACCGGCGCATGGAGGGTGCCGTCTCCACTCCCCAGGAGCATGCTGATGTTGCCGTCGGCATTGCCGGTCGCGAGCAGGTCCAGCATGGAGTCGCCGTTGAAATCTCCACCGCTCAGCGAGACCGGGGCATTGCCGGCGGGGTAGGACCGTGCGCCCATGCGCCCGTCGCCGCTCCCCAGGAGCACGCTGATGCCGTTGCCGTCGGTGGCGACGGCAAGGTCCAGGCTGGCGTCCCCGTTGAAATCGCCGATGGCGAGGGACTTGGAGGACTGGCCACCCGAGGACTTGATGAGGGGCTGGAAGGTGCCGTCACCATTGCCCAGCAGGATGCTGGCGCGGTCGGAGCCCGAGTTGCCGATGGCGAGGTCCGGCCTGGTGTCTCCGTTGAAATCGCCGCTGACCACGGAGCTCGGGGCCGCCCCGGCGGGGTAGTTGACCGCGGCCTGGAAGGTGCCGTCACCCCTCCCCAGCAGGATGCTGACGTCGCCACCGCCGGAGTTGGGGACGGCGAGGTCCAGCCTGGAGTCTCCGTTGAAATCGCCGTTGACCACGGAGCTCGGGGCGGCCCCCGCAGGGTAGTTGACCGCGGCCTGGAAGGTGCCGTCGCCATTGCCCAACAGGATGCCGACGTTGCTGGAGCTCCAGTTGGTGATGGCGAGGTCCGGTTTGGTGTCTCCGTTGAAGTTTCCGACGCTGACCCAGACCGGGGTCGGACCCGTGGACCGTTTGACCGGGGCCTGGAAGGTGCCGTCACCATTGCCCAGCAGGGTGCTGACGTTGCCGGAGCTCCAGTCCGTGATGGCGAGATCCAGCTTGGCGTCTCCGTTGAAGTCGCCGCCGGCCGCCACCCACGGGCCTTCCCCGGCGGGGTAGTTGACCGCGGCCTGGAAGGTGCCGTCACCGTTGCCCAGCAGAATGCTGACGCTGTCGTCGCTGTAGTTGGGGACGGCGAGGTCCAGCCTGGCATCTCCATTGAAATCACCGCTGGTGAGCACGTTCGGCGACCCGCCGACGGGGTAGTTGACGGAGTTCCGGAAGGCGCCGTCGCCTCTGCCCAGAAGGATGCTGACGTCATCGCTGCTGCGGTTGCTGACCGCCAGGTCGAGGATCGAATCGCCGTCGAAGTCGCCGGTGATGACAGCATCGGGTTCGTCCCCAACGGGGGCCCTGGGGAGAGCGTCGAACACCCGGTTGCAGGGGTTTGCCGGCCTCACGGCATTCGTCGGCTCGGACGGAGGCCCCAGGCCGAAAGCGTTGCTCGCCCGCACCGTGAACCGGTAGGCGACGTTGTTGGTGAGCCCCGTCACCGTCGCCTGGGTCTCGCCCGTCGTCGTGGCGGTGAACCCTCCCGGTGAAGACGTCACCGTATAGCCGGTGATGGCGGAGCCACCGTTGTCGGCGGGCGCCGTCCACCGCACCATGGCGAGCTGGTTTCCCCCGGTCGCCGAGGCCCCGGAGGGCGCGCCGGGCACGCCACCATGCGTGCAGCCTGCTCCTTGGAATGAAGCGATCACCACTGCCACCACACCGAGGGTCAGCCTCTTCGTTGCGTTCATCGATCCTCCTCCCGCCGGTCCGAACAGCAACTGGCGCGCCAGGACCGACCCCCGCGGCAGCCCCCGGCGCCGGCAGCCGGAGCCGCGCTTCCACGCGTGGAAGCGACCTCTCCACGCGTGGAAGGCGCTCCCGGCAAGCCCCGGGCCCCTCGGGTAGAGTCCTTCGCTCCCCAGGGGGCGGCGCGCATGCGAAGACCACCGGTCGCCGACATCTCCACCGTCGACCTTCCGGAGGGTGACGAGCGCGCCGGGTCCCGCTCCCCGCTCGTGCCCGCGCTGACCATCGCCTGGCATCAGGAGGCCCGCCGCGCGGGAGAGCGGCTCCTGCTCACCTTCGCCCGGGGCGGCTCGATCGCGCTCTCGCGCAACGAGCCCACCTTCCTGCGCCCCGGCGCCGAGACCGGGACGCCGCTGGCCGACGTCCGCCTGAGCCGGAAGCCGCTGGTGCTCTCGCAGGCACCGAACGGAGGGCTCCGGCTGGACCCGGGCGAGGGGAGCCGGGTGATGCTGTCAGGACAGGCGCTCCAGGGCCCGCAGGAGGTGTCCCCCGAGGAGATCGCCGCCGGGGTGCCGCTGGTGCTGGGCGAGTCGGTGGTGCTCGTGCTCCACCTGGCCGATCCCGGTCCCTCCGCCGGCGAGCTGGGCATGGCGGGCGCGAGCGCGGCCCTGGAGCGCGTGCGCCGGCACGTGCTCCAGGTGGCGGACCTGGCGGTGCCGGTGCTCGTCCGCGGGGAGACCGGCTCGGGCATGGCGGGCGCGAGCGCGGCCCTGGAGCGCGTGCGCCGGCACGTGCTCCAGGTGGCGGACCTGGCGGTGCCGGTGCTCGTCCGCGGGGAGACCGGCTCGGGCAAGGAGCTGGTGGCCCGCGCCATCCATCAGAACGGCCCGCGGCGGCACGGCCCATTCGTCAGCGTGAACCTCGCCGCCATCCCGCGCGAGCTGGCCGCCGCCGAGCTGTTCGGCGCGCGCAAGGGCGCGTTCACCGGAGCGGTGAAGGACCAGCACGGCTTCTTCCAGGCTGCCGAGGGCGGGACCCTGTTCCTGGACGAGGTCGGGGAGGCGCCACCCGAGGTGCAGGTGATGCTCCTGCGCGTGCTGGAGACGGGGGAGATCTACTCGGTGGGCGAACGGACGCCCTCTCACGCCAACGTGCGCCTGGTGGCCGCCACGGACGCGGACCTGGAGCGGCACATCGACGAAGGCCGCTTCAAGGCGCCGCTGCTGCACCGGCTGGCCGGGTTCACCATCCGCGTCCCGGCCCTGCGCGAGCGCCGGGAGGACGTGGGGCCCCTCTTCCACCGCTTCGCGCGGGAGGAGCTGGAGGCCATCGGCGAGGCCGGGCGGCTGGACGGGGACGGGGGCGAGTCGTGGTTGCCGGCCGGGCTGGCCGCGGCGCTGGTGGCCCACGGCTGGCCGGGCAACGTCCGGCAGCTCCGGAACGTGGCGCGCCAGCTCGTGATCGCCAACCGGGGGCAGCCGCAGCTCCGGCTCGACGCCCAGCTCGAGCAGGAGCTCATGCCCGGAAACCGCCCGCCGGCCGCCCGTCCGGCGCCGGCGGCCCGGACGGCCACTTCCCGCCGCCGGCCCGCCGACATCTCCGAAGCCGAGCTGCTGGCCACCCTCCGGGAGTGCGGCTGGGACTTCCAGGCCACCGCCGAACGCCTGGGCGTCCACCGCACCTCCATCTACGACCTGATCGAGCGCAGCCCGAACATCCGCACCGCGGGCGACCTGAGCGTGGAGGAGATCACCCGCTGCCACCAGGAGTGCGGGGGCGACCTCGACGCCATGGTGCGAAGGTTGGAGGTCTCCCACCGGGCGCTGGCCCGGCGCCTCAAGGAGCTGGGCCTCCGCAGCGGCTCACCCTGAGCGCCTTTCCACGCGTGGAAGTGGGCTTCCATCCGCCGACGGACGGAACGTGTGGGCGGGTTCACTCTTGGCGTGCCGATTGCTAGGAGGGCCGCCGGGAGGTGGAGCGGTGAACACAACGAAGAGAATGGTCCTGGTGTCAGGGGGCGCGATCGCCTTGGTGCTGGTAGTGCCTGGCGCGGTGGCCGGGGGGAAGCGCACGTCCCAGCCGACTCGCATGGCCACGATGACCTGCAGGCAGGATGGAGGGAGCCCGATCCTGAACCCGGGCACCGTCCACCTCGCCTCGGTCTCGAGCACGGGCTTCAAGCTGAACCTCTCGAATTGCGGCCCCGGGAGGGTTCATTTCCTCCTGCCCGACGGGGGCTTCGGGTCGCCGTTCACGCGCTCCGTCTACTGGTATGACGCGGGGGTGGGGAAGCTCGACCTGACTCAGCCGAACCCCACGCCCCTCGGCTCCTACGAGATCCAGTTCATGGGCCAGTTGGTGAGCCAGGCAACCGACCGCAAGGACCCCCGGTGTCCGAAGTGTGTGGACGAGGCTCCTGGCAGCATCCGGGTGTCCACGAGCGGCAGCGGCGAGCTCTGATCCAGCGGGCCCACCACCGCCTGCGCCTGCTCATGGTTGACCGGCGCCGGCGTGGCTCCGCCAGAAGTTGGCCAGGCGCGGGTTGGCGGCGAGCGCTGCGTCGCGATCCGCCAGGGCGTGGGCCGGGTCCCGCGCCAGCAGGAGGCTGGCCCGCAGGAGCCGCGCGTCCGGCCAGCTCGGGCGGCTCGCGAGCAGGGCGTTCGCCAGCTCCAGCCCGCGCTCGAGCGGTGCGGCGGGATCCAGGCCCGCCTCCGAGCGCGCGCGGGCCCACTCGACGCAGAAGAACCCGAACGCGAGGCGATTGTCCTGGTTGTTCGGCGCCAGCTCCAGCGCCCGTTCGAACCCGCTGGCGGCCTCCTGCAGCTTCGCCTCCGCCTCGGGGGATCGCCTCCGGGCGAGCCAGCGGCCGAGGACGGCGTGGACCTCGCCCTGGTAGCGCCAGGAGGACGCGTCGTCCCGGTTGCGCTGGAACGCGCCCGCGAGCGCCTCCTGCGCCCGCGCCGCGGTGGGCCGCGGGTCTCTCCCGCGCTCCAGGTCCGAGGCGGCGAGCAGGAAGCGGACCTTGGCCAGGTTGGCCCACGCGACGGCGAGACCCGGCAGCAGCGGAGCGGCCTCCTGGTAGGCGGCCTCCGCCTTCCGGACCTCGGCGGATGGATCCTCCCCGAGCCACCGTTTCAGCTCCGCGCGCATGGCGTAGGCCTCGCCGAGGTCGTTGTGCCCCTTCCCGGCCCCCGGAGCCGCGGCGATCGCCCGGGCGTAGGCCGTCTCGGCCTGGTCAAGCAACGAAAACGGATCCTCTCCCCGGTCCCACGCCTCGCGCGCCTGCGCCCGCAGCACCCGCCCCAGCCCGTCGTGGAGCAGGTCGACGCCCCCGTTGATGTCGATCCCGCGCTGGAAGCAGTCGGCGGCGGCGGCCAGCTCCGGCCGTGGGTCCTCCCCGCGGCGCCGCCGGCTGGCGGCCAGCTCCGAGCGCACGCTGCCGGCAAGGAACCATGTCACGAAGCTCCTGGAGTTGAGGGCAGCGGCCTTCTCCAGCGCGAGCCGCGCCTGCTCCAGGTCGCCCTCGGGATCGGCCGCGCGCGGGCTCGACGCCCGGTTGAGGAAGATCTGGCCCAGGTTCAGCCAAGCGTCCGGCACCTGCGGGTCGATCTGGGTGGCGCGCCGGAACGACTCGATGGCCCTGGCGCCTGTGTCCGACGGCCCGGCGCTGGACACGGCCTCGTGATCCGACCAGGTCCAGAACACCAGCCCGAGCGTGGAGTGGTACTCGTAGGTGCGGTCCCCGGGCGGGACGGCCTCTAGCGTCTGGACCGCTTTCCGCAGCAGCTCGGTCGGATCCAGGCCGCGGCCCTGGCGCGCGGACGCTTGGAGAAACAGGCTCTGGCCCAGCTCCTTCAAGATTTGCCCGTCCCCAGGCCGGAGCTGGAGCGCGCGGCCGGTGGCCGCGACCGCCTTCTGCAGCAGAGGCTCCGGATCGCCGCCCCGGGCGGTCTCCTGCTCCCCCAGCCGGTTATAGAAACGCGCCTCCCAGAGCAGGGCGTCGCTCGAGTCCGGGTCGACCTGGAGGGAGCGGGCCAACATCTCCAGGCCCCGCGCCGCGAACGGCTGGAGGTTCCCCCTGGAGTAGAGCTCTTTCTCCACCACCCGGTACTCCAGCCTGGCCAGGGCCAGGTGCGCGGCCGGGGAGCTCTCGGCGACGGCGGCGGCGGTGGTCAGCACCTGGCGGGCGGAGTCCAGGTCCTGCTGGGCGCCGCGCTCGTCTCCCCGGTTCCAGCGCTGCTGGGCGCGTCCCTTCAGGACGTCGCCCCGGAGGAGGCGCGACTCGTAGAACCAGGGGAGCTTTTCCCCCAGCGCGTCGAGGCGGGCGAGGGCGTCGTCGAACCGGTCCTCGTGGAACGCCAGCAGCGCGTCCAGGTACTCGCGCGAGGGGACCTCGGGGCCTTGGCTCCGGCGGAGGTAGGCGAGCACCGGCTCCCGGTACTCCCGCTCCAGCGCCTCCCGGCGTGCCTGCCGCCGCGCCGCGTCCTGGACGGAGGGGATCTCGAGGAGCTGCCGCCGGTAGAGCTGGCTGAGGACGAGCGCCAGCGCCCAGGCGACGCGCGGCTCGCGGTACCCCAGCCGCCACGCCGCCTCCAGGCGCTCGCGCGCCCGCGGCGCGTCCTCCAGCGCGAGGAAGCCGCGCCCCAGCGCGTAGCTTCCCGGCCCGGCCGCCGCGTCCCCGGCCTGGCGCATCTCCTCCTCCAGCTCGGCCATCTGGCGGCGGAGCCCGGCGCGATCGGGGCGGATGTCGTGCAGGCGCGAGAGGCTGGAGTAGCGGGCGAGGGCCTCGATGCGCTCGACCTTCTCGGTGAACCGGCGGGCGAGCTGCTCTCGCTGCGCGGCCTGGCGGCGGGTCGCCACCGCCCAGCCGGTCGCCGCCGCCACCAGGAGGAAGGCCAGCGCCGCGGCGGCGACGGCGAGGCGGTGCTTGCGCACCTTCTTGCGAAGCCGGTAGCCGAGTCCGGCGGAGCGCGCCCGCACCGGCTCGCCGGAGAGGAACCGGTCCAGGTCCTCGGCCAGCGCGAGCGCCGAGTCGTAGCGGGCGGAGCGGTCCTTCTCCAGGCACTTGAGGACGATCGCCTCCAGGTCGCGCGGGAGGTCCGGGCGGATCGAGCGGGGCGGCCGGGGCTCCACGGTGGGGATGCTGGCCAGCACGTCCAGCGCCTGCTGGCCGGAGATGGGGAGCTCGCCGGTGAGCAGGTGGTAGAGCGTGGCGCCCAGGCTGTAGACGTCCGCGCGCCGGTCGAGCTGGCTCACCGCGCCGCGCGCCTGCTCCGGCGACATGTAGTGGGGCGTCCCGAGGATGGCCCCGGTGACCGTGCCGCCGGCCGCGCTCCAGTCGTGGGCCACCCCGAAGTCCATCACGTAGGGTTTGAGGCGGCCGTCCGCGGTGCGCTCCACCATGACGTTGGCGGGCTTGAGGTCCCGATGGATCAGGCCCGCGCGGTGGGCGGCCTGGACGCCCAGCGCCACGTCGCGGAGCACCAGCGCCTGCTGCTCCACGGTCAGCGTCTCGGCGAGCTTGCCGAGCGGCAGGCCGTCGATGAGCTGCATGGCGATGTACGAGCGGCCCTGGTGCTCGCCGACCTCGTGGATCCGGCAGACGGCCTCGTGCTCGACGCGCGCCTGGGCGCGGGCCTCCGCGAGGAAGCGCCGGGCCAACTCGGGGTCGTCGCCCCGGACAACCTTCAGGGCGATGTTGCGCCGCAGCCGCGGGTCGTACGCCAGGAAGACCTGGCCCATGCCGCCTTGCCCCAGGAGGCGCCCGCCCTGGTAGCGCTCCCAGGCGGGGAAGGGGTACCGCGGATCCAGCGTGAAGGGCTCGGCAGGGGAGACCTCCGCGTCTCCTGGAGGCGGCCGCGTGGCTTCCAGGGCCGCGAGCGTGGCGTCCGAGATCTGGCCTCGTGCGCGCAGCAGCTGAAGGGGGGTCGTCCCCAGGCGCCGGGCTTCGTCTCCGAGGGAGGCGGCGGCGTCAGCGGCGACGAGCCCCTCGGACACCGCGATCCGCAGCTCTTCTTCCAGAGGTCCCGGCAAGCCGGCTCCTCCTCTCCGGGTCCGGCGCGGGGGACGAACGGGGGCAACGGAGGAGGAACATTATCAGCGCCGGCTGGGTGCGCACCGCGCATAGCTGAGGAACGAGGCGGCCTCCGCGCGAGACGCCGGAGGCCGCCTTTGGCGACGCGCGGAGCTACTTCTTCGCCTCGGCCGGCGCGTAGGAGAACTTGTCCGGGTTGTGGATGAACACCAGGCAGTCCACGCCCTCCAGGCAGACGCTCTGGTGCGGGACGTTCGGCGGCATGTACCACCAGCCGCCCGGCCCCAGGAGCTTGCCCGGGCGGCCCTCGGTGATGTGCTGGACGTTGCCGGTGATGACCACGCCGTAGCTGTCGGAGGCGTGGGTGTGAAGCTGCGCGGGGGCGCCGGCGGTGAGCTTGAGGAACGTGCCGTGCTCCCCCTTGTTGCGGTCGCCCCAGATGGTGGCGAACGACGGGCCGTCCTTGCCGAACGGCTGCTCCCACTTCAGCTCCGGCAGCGGGACGCTCTGCTCCGGCCTGGAGGGAGCCTTGTTGGCGGCGACGGCGACGGCGGCCACGGCGGCGGCGGCGAGGATGGCGAAGCGGACCTTCATGGTGTGAGACCTCGGGGAAACGGGTGGTGGTGTTGCGCGCGCGGACGCATGGGTATCGGCCGGCGTAAATCCGCGCAAGAAGGCACCCGTTGGTTCCCGGTTACCCGGGAGTAACCGTTGGGG
>Ga0268264_10005764_pt1 | contig 10502 bp, 10 predicted proteins | sample KBSSwiS32_FD_190357 | JGI IMG/M metagenome (GOLD analysis project Ga0268264, IMG submission 190357) | Switchgrass rhizosphere microbial communities from Kellogg Biological Station, Michigan, USA - KBS Switchgrass S3-2 (SPAdes) (version 2) | ecosystem: Host-associated > Plants > Roots >... | reverse complement strand
GAGATCCTGCGCGTGCAACAGGCCACCGAGTTCATGATCGAGAAGGTGTATCTGAACGGCTATCAGGAATCCTGGCTCGCGCCCGACACGCCCGCGGCGCGCGACGAGATCGAGGCCGATCGCATCACGTATGAAGCGGGCCTCGGCGCGACGATCGAGCCGTTGCAAAAGCCGGTGTTCATCGCGACCGTGAAGCGCGTGCGCAAGCTGATGGAGCCGTGGGGCTTCACGCTGAAGCCGTTCTACCATCCGAAGCTCGGCACCATCTGAGGCAAGGAGAGACGACGATGAGCGCGGCGATCGCCAACAATCTGCTCGATACGCCGGAGTCGCGGTTCCCGCTCGACCTCGGCATCCGCATTCCGCGAATTCGCGAGCTGTATCGCCTCGCGACCGCAAGCCAGTGGGATCCGCAAAAGGCGGTGCCCTGGGAAGACCTGCATCCCGAGCGGTACACTGACGAGCAGCGCTACGCGGCACGCCTCTATTGGAGCCGTCGCGCCTGGGGCGAATACGGCGCGATCAGCGAGTCGCCGGCGCTGCAGATCCGCTTCTGCCAGCAGAAGCACGAGCCCGACCTGCGTTTCTTCTTCACGCTGCGGACACAGGAGGAATCGCGTCACGCCGAGGTCTGCTACCTGATGGCCGAGCATCTGGGCGGCTACATCGACGGCCCGGTGCAGACGGCGTTCCAGGGTTCGGTGGCCACGCACGGCGTGCGCAAGATGGCGCTCGATCTCGGCATCCCGCTCGAAGCCACGATCGCCAGCCTCGTCTGCGCCGCCGAAGAGATCGCGTTCGACGTCTTCGGTCACCTGATCAAGATCACGAAGAATCCGGTGGCGCGCCGCGCGCTGAAGCTGATCATGCGCGACGAAGTCCGCCATTGCGCGTTCGGCTGGGCCTACATGGAAAAGCGCGTCCGCGAGCTGACGCCGGAGCAGTTGAAGGGCGTCGAGGAAGCGGTCGTCATCATGATCGAAAAGGTCGAGATGAACGGCTATCACAGCGCATGGCTCGGGCCGGACACGCCCGCCACGCGCAGCGAAACCGCGGCTGATCGCATCACCTACGAAGCGGGGCTTGGCGCCACGGTCGAGGAAGTGGAGAAGCCGGTGTTCGTCGCCAGCGTCAAGCGCATTCGCGAGCAGATGAAGCCGTGGGGCTTCACGTTGAAGCAGTTCACGCATCCGAAGATCGAGGGGGCGTTCTGATGACCGCGCAAGTCGCGGCCCAGGATCCGCAGGTACGGCGCGCGCGACGCCGTCGCGCCGATCCGCTCGTCGAGCGGCGCTTTCCGCTGCATCTCGAACCGCACATCCAGACGATCCGCGGCCTGTATCACCAGGCGAAGTCCGCGCACTGGGATCCGGAAAAGCACATCCCCTGGGCGAAATTCGACCGGTCGCAGTACACGCCCGAGCAGTTGCGCGCCGCCGCGCTGTCGTGGAGCCGCCGCGCATGGACCGAATACGGCGGCCTGCCCGAAACGCCGGCGATCCTGATCCGCTTCTGCCTCGAGCACAGCGGCGAAAGCGATCCCAAGATGTTCCTCACGGTGCGCGGCAGCGAGGAAGCGTGGCACACCGAATGCTGCTGGCGCTTTGCGGATCTCGTAGGCGGCTACATCGATCGGCCCGCCAACGCCGAGTATTCGCGCCTCTTCAACCAGGACTTCCATCGCGAGGCGTTCGAGCCGGGCATTTCGGTCGATGCGTACATCGCCGTGCATTCGGCGATTCTCGACGGCCTCGATCTCGAGCTGAATCGCGGATTTCTCCGTCAAGCCACCGATCCGGTGATCGGCACGATCCTGAAGCGGATGGTGCAGGACAAGGAACGGCACGTGGCGTTCGGCTGGATCTACCTCGGCGAACGCGCAAGCGCGTGGACCGAAGCGCAGCGCGCTGAAATCGCCGCGGAGATCGATCAGGCGCTCGAGGGCTTGCTGTTGTCGGGGGCGATCTGCGCATGGCTCGCGCCGGACGGTATCGCCCGCGACATCGTCGAAGCCGACGGCATCACGCGCGAAGCCGGCCTCGGTGCGATGCACGTGATGGAAGAGCGCGAGATCGTGCTGCAGTTCCTGGCTGAAGCCCGCGAGCATCTCGCGCGACTGGGTGTGACGATCGCCGACATCCGCGATCGCATCCATCTGTCCGGCTGAGCCTCCCGTTTGGACGCGAGCCTGCTGCTGCAGCTTGCCTTCGGCGGCATCGTCAGCGGCTCGATCTACGCTCTCGTCGCGCTGGGCTTCAACGTCGTCTTCAAGTCCACAGACGCGATCAATTTCACGCAGGGCGAGTGGGTGATGGCGGGCGGCATGCTGGCGGCCTGGATTCACCAGCAATTCGCCTGGCCGCTCGTGATGCTCGTGCCGCTCGCGGTAGGTTGCATCGCGCTGCTCGGCCTCGTCTCCGAGCGACTGTCGATCTATCCGCTGTCGCGGCCCACGCCGATGGCGATCACGCTCGTCACCATCGGCATCGCGATCACGACCAAGGCGCTGGTGATGCTGACGCTTGGCAAGCAGCCGATGAGCCTTCCCAGCTTTTCCGGCGCCGAGTCGATCGCGATCGGCGGCGCGAGCCTGCAGCCGCAGGCGCTGTGGATCGTAGGGCTGCTGCTCGCCACGATGCTCGGCGTGCACCTGTTCTTCGAGCGCACGCTGCTCGGCAAGGCGATGAAGGCCGCGGCGGCGGATCGCGACGCCGCGGCGCTCGTCGGCATCAATGTCGCGCGCACGGTGATGTGGTGCTTCGTGATCGCCGCGGGCACGGGTGCGCTCGCCGGCATCATCATCACACCGATGACGCTCACGTCGTTCGCGGCAGGCACCGTGCTCGGCTTCAAGGGCTTTTCGGCGGCGATGCTCGGTGGCCTGGGGAGCTTGCGCGGCGCGCTCGCCGGCGGCCTGCTGCTCGGCCTGCTCGAATCCTTCGCCGCCGCGTTCATCTCCTCGAAATACAAGGATGCGGTGGCGTTCGTCGTGCTGCTGCTGTTGCTGTTCTTCCGGCCGTCGGGATTGCTCGGCCGCGCGCAAATCCAGAAGATATAGCACCCGGCGATGCACGCGCAGATCTCCGCCACGACCTACCGCGCGCTCGGCATCCTCTGGGTGCTGCTCGCCGCGCTGCCATGGATCGCGCCCAACAACTACTGGCTGAACCTCGGCACGCTGTGGCTCACGAACCTGTTGCTGATCGCGAGCCTCAACCTGTTGATGGGCTACAGCGGCCAGATCTCGCTGGCGCACGGTGCGTTCTACGGCATCGGCGCCTACGTGAGCGGTGTGCTCGGAGCAAAGTACGGCGTCTCGCCGTGGATCGGGTTGCCGGTGGCGTTGGTGGCTACAGGCGTCGTGGCCTTCGCCGTAGGCTGGCCGACGCTGCGGCTGCGCGGTCATTACCTCGCGATGGCGACGCTCGGTTTCAACGCGATCGCGTCGGTGCTGTTCGTCGAGTTGCGCGACTGGACCGGCGGCCCCAACGGCCTCGTCAACATTCCGCCCTACACGCTGTTCGGCGTGAAGCTCGATTCGGATCGCTCTTTCTATTTTCTCGCGCTGATTGCCGTGGGCATCGCCCTCGTGCTGCTGCTCAACCTGCTCGACTCGCGCACCGGCCGTGCGCTGCGCGCGCTTTCCACCGCCGAGGTGGGCGCGCAGTGCATGGGCGTGGACGTGCACCGCTACAAGATCCTGGTGTTCGTCGTGAGCGCGATGTTCGCGGCGCTCGCCGGCTGCCTCTACGCCCATCACAATGCGTTCGTGTCTCCCGAATCGTTCGATTTCATGGTGAGCACGATGCTGGTGGTGATGGTGGCGCTCGGCGGCACCGGCCACTGGTGGGGCGCGTTTCTCGGAGCGCTCATCTACACGGTGCTGCCGGAAGTGCTGCGCTCCTTCGGCGATCTAGAGCTCCTGATCTTCGGCGTGAGCCTCATCCTCGTGCTGCTGTTCTTCCCGCGTGGCATGGGGGGCGCGCTCGATCTGCTGTGCGCGAAGATCGCCGGCCTGCGCTCGCGCGGGCCAGGGGCGAAGCCACCGAGTGCCGATGCCCGCGGCGCGGGGGCCGACTCGTGATCGCCGTTCGGGGCCTGTCGGTGCGCTTCGGCGGCCTCGCGGCACTGTCCGATATCGACCTGGTAGTCCCGCCTGGCACCGTCAAAGCGGTGATCGGGCCCAACGGCGCGGGGAAGACGACGCTGTTCAACGTGATCTCCGGCGTGCAGGCGCCGAGCGCGGGCAGCGTGCTGCTCGACGGCGAGAACGTGACTGCGCGCCCCGCACACGAGCGCGCGCGCCGCGGATTGGCGCGGACCTTCCAGAACCTCCAGGTGTTCTCCGGCATGAGCGTGCTCGAGAACGTCGTCGTCGGGATGCACGTGAAGCTCCATGCCGGTGTGTTCACCTCGCTGCTTCGCTTGCCGTCCGGCCGGCGAGAAGAGGCCGCGGCGCGCGAGCGCGCCCGCGCCTTGCTCGGTCGCGTCGGCCTTGCCGGCAAGGCCGATTTGCCGGTGTCGGCGCTGTCGTTCGGCGATCTCAAGATCGTCGAGATCGCGCGCGCGCTCGCGTCCGAACCGAAGGTATTGCTGCTGGACGAGCCGACGGCCGGATTGCCGGCAGCCGAGGCCGGGCGCATGGCCGACGTCATTCGCGCGATCAATGCCGAAGGCGTCACCGTGCTGCTCGTCGAGCACAACATGCGCGTCGTGATGTCGGTGAGCCACGATATCCTCGTGCTCAACTTCGGCCGGCGGATTGCCGAAGGCGAGCCGGCGGCGGTGCGCGCGCATCCCGAAGTGATCGCCGCGTATCTCGGCACCGGCCTCGACGCTGCGCATGCTTGACGTACGCGGGCTCGTCGTCGGTTACGGGCCGGTCACGGCGCTCAACGGTGTCGACGTTGCCGTCGCCGAGGGCGAGATCATCTGCGTGATCGGGCCGAACGGCGCGGGAAAGACTACGCTGATGAAAACTATCGCCGGGCTGCTGCGCCCGCGAGCCGGCGAAATCGAGTTCGAGGCGCAGGTGCTCGCGGGCCGGTCGGTCAATCGCGGCGCGGATGCGCGCGTGCGTGCCGGCATCGCGCTCGTTCCCGAAGGCCGGCACGTGTTCGCGCCGCTCACCGTGCGCGACAACCTCGAGATCGGCGGCTACGTGCGGCTCGCGCGAGGCGAGCGCGAGGCGGTTGCCGCGGATCTCGCCCGTGCCTACGAAATCTTCCCGCGCTTGCAGGAGCGCGCCGACCAGGTGGCGGGCACGCTCTCCGGCGGCGAGCAGCAGATGCTCGCGATCGGGCGGGCGCTGATGGCTCGGCCACGGCTGTTGCTGCTCGACGAGCCGTCGATGGGGCTCGCACCGCTCGTCGTTGCCGAGATCTTCGCGGTGATCCGCCGTCTGCACGCGCAAGGCACGACCGTGCTGATCGCCGAGCAGAACGCCAGGATGGCGCTTGCGGTGGCGCAGCGCGGCTACGTGATCGAATCGGGGCTTATCGTGAAGGCGGATGCCGCGAGCGCGCTCGCCGGCGATCCAGCCGTGCAGGAAGCGTACCTCGGCGGCCCATGAGCGAGCACTCCACCGGAACGTTGCAATGACCGAGCGCTACGACGACCCGCGCGAGGATCCGGTCTGCTTCCTGTCGGTGGACGAGCTAGCGGCCCGATATCGCGCGCGCACGCTTTCTCCGATCGACGTGACGCAAGCGATCCTCGCGCGAATCGAGCGCCTCAATCCGCGCCTTGTGGCGTATTACGAGATTGCGGCGAACAGCGCGCTCGCGACGGCGCGCGAAAGCGAGCTGCGGTATCGATCTGGCGAGGTACTCGGCGCGCTCGACGGCGTACCGGTGTCGATCAAGGACCACATCGACGTGGCCGGGATGAGAAGTCCGCGTGGATTGGCGATCGCAGGCGTGGCACCCGCGACGCAGGACTCACCGGCCACCGCGCGCCTGCGCGAAGCCGGCGCGATCATCCTCGGCAAGACGACGATGCCGGAACTGTCGGTGATTCCGGTCACGCACACGCGCGCGTTCGGCGTCACGCGCAATCCTCTCGACACGTCGCGCTCGCCCGGCGGATCGAGCGGCGGCGCGGCGGCGGCGGTGGCCGCGGGCCTCTGCGCGATCGCGATCGGCTCCGACGGCGGCGGCTCGATCCGCCTGCCTGCCGCATTCACGGGCATCGCCGGGCACAAGCCGACGTTGGGTCGCGTGCCGTATCACCCGGGGCAGACCGATCGCACGGTGGCGGGTCCGCTCGCGCGCAGCGTCAGGGATTGCGCGCACGCGATGAACGCGATCGCGCGAGCCGATGGCCGCGACTGGATGGAGCTGCCGCCCGACGGCACCGATTACGTTGCAGCGCTCCAAGGGGCCACGCTCGCCGGTCTGCGCGTTGCCTGGAGTCCTGACTACGGCTATCAGGACGTCGATCCGGAAATCGCGCAATGCGTCGCAGCCGCCGTCGAACGCATCGCTAACGCCGGGGCAAGCGTCAGCCGTGTGGACAAGGTATGCCGCGATCCGTTTCGCGCGTACATGATCCAGGCGGGGTTGCGGTTACGCGCGGCGACGCGCAGCGCCGACGAGCCTCGCGCGGTGGCGAGCATGCTGGATTTTGCCGCCGGCATCGGCGTTGACGACGTGCAGTATCTGCAGGACGAGCGCAATCAACTCGGCAAGGATCTGCTCGCCGTATTCTCCGCGCACGACGTGCTCGTATCGCCGACGTCACCGATCGCCGCGCCCGCGGTGGGCGAGTTCTATCCGGACGGCGATACGCTGGGCGAGGCCAATCGCAACCTGATCGGCTTCACGTGCCCGGTGAATCTCGTGCACATGCCGGCGATCAGCGTCACCTGCGGGCGCACGCGAGCGGGCTTGCCCGTGGGCCTCCAGATCGCCGGGCCGAAGTTCTCCGATGCACGATTGCTCGCGCTCGCGAGCGTCATCGAGGCGATGCAAGTCGGCTCGGCGTTGCCGTCGAGAGCGCCTTGATCGTGCGAATCTCCACCGGCAGCGACGTCGCGCCATCGGCGAAGAACACGTGGCCTTCCTGGATCGTGACCTGCAGCCGCATGTTGCGAGCGGCCATGCCGGCCAGCGCACGGCTCGCCTCGAGCGGCACTTCGATCACCGCGAGCTGATCCTGCCGCTCCAGCTTTTCGCGAGCGCGCTCCCACCACAAGTCCACCGCGCGTCCGCCGTACGCGTAGACATGAACCTCGCGGGCGCGTCCGCAGGCCTTGCGCACTTCGCGTTCATCCGGCAGCCCGACGTCGATCCATTGCTCGACCACGCCCGTCAGGTCGCGTCGCCATAGATCGGGTTCGTCGTCGGTGCTGATGCCGCGCCCGAACTCGAGCGCGTCGTCGGCATGCAGGGCGAAGGCGAGCAGCCGAAGCATCATCCGCTCGTCGGTCTCCGAAGGGTGCCGCGCGATCGTCAACGCATGGTCGCGATAGTAGCCGCGGTCGATGTCCGCGACGGAAATCTCGGCTTTGAAGATCGTGGATTTGAGGGCCATACGAGAAAGGAGGTGGCTACGGGCTAGCCGGCGGGCGTCCAGAACGAACACTTGTGATCGGTCGCAAACCCGGACTTCGCGAAGGGAGCGGGAGGCTTCATCGACTGTGTTCTTTCGGCCGCGGGATCGAACAACGGCCAATAGGGTGCGCCGGCAGAATTGGGATCGCCGCTGGCGGCGAAGGTCGTCCAGTAACGAATCCAGGCGCTGGAAAGCTCGAGCTGCTCCGCGTTCAGAAGGTGAGTGTTCAGGAGGTACAGGACTTCGGCAGAGTGATATGCACCCAACGGAAAGCTTACCGGGCGATCGAAGAATGACGGCGCATGTTCGTCGTCGAACTCGTACGCAAACGTCGGCACCCATTTGGCCAGTGACCGATTGCCGTTGCGCGCCGGACACGCAAAACCGTTGTCCGTACCCGCGGCACCTAGTGCGATTGAGGCGCTGCCGTCGTAGTTGCTCATTGGATACTGGTCGAGAACCGTCGTGACGAACGGATCCGCCAGTGGCAGCCCCAGCATGCGTGCCACCGACGCTGGATATTCGGCAGGGGTCAGCGGCCCTGGACCAAAGTCATAATCGATGGCCACTACGAAGCGGTAGTCATCGTGGCTGTTGCCGGCAATCACGGGCACGCGGTTGAACTGACCGTTGGCGAACGCTGCACCGGGTGTCTGGATGAGCACTGCCCCATCGAGAATGGGGTACGAATTGCCGGGCTCGGCGGCAACGAGCTGAGCCGCTGGAACCGCTCGCAGGCACGATGCCGTGGAGCATCCGAATTTGTCCGCCAACGCCATGCCGGCGGTTTCCGCCTGCGCTATCGGGACGATCGACTTCTCGTAGCCCACCAGACCTTCGTACGATCCACTCTGCGCGATCGCGCGATCGAACAGTCCGGCGGCAGTCGGCGACGCGAGGTGCGAATAGACGCTGAGCGCGCCCGCGGACGTGCCGAAGATCGTGATCCGTTGCGGGTCTCCGCCAAACGCGGCAATGTTCCTGCGTACCCATCCCATCGCGAACTGCTGATCCATCAACCCGTAGTTGGCGTTGAGATGACCTTCGGCGTCCAGTGCCGGATGCGCCAGGAAGCCGAGAACGCCGAGGCGATAATTCATCGATACGACGATGACGTTTCCGCCTTCCAGCAATGCCGGAGGTCCGTCGAATGCGCCGCTCAGGATCGTGAGCCCGCCGCCGTGAATCCACACCATGACGGGGAGATCCCGAGGGGAATCGATTCCCGGCTCGCGATGTGGCCGGTAGATGTTCAGGAACAGGCAGTTTTCGCTGCCGGCCGTTTCGCCGGACGAACCCGGCTGCGTGCACTCGCTGCCGAAACTGAACGCCTCGAACACTCCCTGCCATGTTCCATAGGGTCGGGGCGGCAGCCAGCGGAGCGCACCCACAGGCGCAGCCGCATACGGAATGCCGAGATACTGGTCGACTGCACCGGCTTGAACACCACGCACGAGCCCCGAATCGGTGATGATCGCGTCGGGTGGCTCGGCCTCGCCGCCGCATCCACCGGCGAGCAACAGCATTCCGATCAGCGCTGTGCGTGCCCGCATTGCCACACCGCGCCGCGCGTCAGCCCAGCTTGCCGACGTATTTCTCGAGTATCGTCCAGGCGTCGTTGCCGATCTTCTCGTGCCACTCCTTGTAGAAGCCTGCCGTGCGCAACTTGTCGCGGAAGGTGTTGAGATCGGGCTTGGTGAACGTGACGCCTTTCTTTTCGAGCTCGGCCTGCAGCGAGCGATCGAGCTTGTTCAGGTCGTCGCGCTCGAGCAGCGCAGTTTCGTTGAACGCCTTCGCGACGATCGCCTTGAAGTCGTTCGGCAGGCGGTTCCACGAAGCGGGGTTGGCGCAGATCCAGTAGCCGTCCCAGACGTGGTTGGTGGTCGCGCAGTATTTCTGCACTTCGTAGAATTTTCCGGCGTCGATCACCGACAGCGGGTTCTCCTGCCCGTCGACGACCTTGGTCTGCAACGACGTGTACACCTCGCCGAACTGCATGCTGACCGGGGAAGTGCCGAGCGCGGTGAACAGCGACACTAGCGCGGGCGCACCGGGCACGCGCAGCTTCAGGCCGGCGAGATCGGCGGCCTTCTCGATCGGCTTCGACGAGGTCGTGATCTGACGGAAGCCCAGGTCCCAGCGCTTTTCCATCGGCACGAGGCCCGCCTTTGCGGAGATTTGCGCGCGGACGTAATCGCCGAGCTCGCCATCGATCGCGGCCCACACTTGCGTGTAGTCCTTGAAAGCGAAGCCCATGCCGTTGACGGCGGCCACCGGCAGGATCGACGCGAGGATCAGGCCCGCGGGCTGGACGAAATCGACGGCGCCGCTGCGCGCCTGCGACAGCAGATCGTTGTCGCCGCCGAGCTGACTCGCCGGGAAGATCGTCAGCGTCATGCGCCCGGCGGTTTCCTTCGAGATGCGCTCCGACACTTCGAGCAGTCGCTTGTGGAACGGGTGTCCGGCGGGACTCGAATGCCCCATCTTGTACTCGAAATCCGCTGCGCGGGCGAAGCGGCTCGGCAGCATCGCTGCCGCGGTGATCGCCGTCGACGCCGCGACGAAGCTGCGACGGGTCATTCTCGTCCTTGCGCTCATTTGCACTCCTCCAGTCTTCTGATTTAACGGCACTCAAAGAAACCCGACCGACAGCCACGGCACCGCGGCGACAAGGATAACGCCGACCAGCAGCACCGCGAGATAGGTCCAGATGTGATGGATCGCCTTGTCGGGATCCGCGCCGCCGATCGCGCACGTGATGTAGAAGCCGATGCCGAAGGGCGGCGTGAACAACCCCACGCCCATCGCCAGTATCGCGATCACCGAATAATGCACCTCGTGCACGCCGAATTGCTTGGCGATCGGGAACATCAGCGGCGCGAACAGCACGACCGCCGGCAACCCTTCGAGCACGCAGCCGAGAACGGCAAACAGCAGGATCGACAGCG
>Ga0268264_10005763_pt1 | contig 10503 bp, 10 predicted proteins | sample KBSSwiS32_FD_190357 | JGI IMG/M metagenome (GOLD analysis project Ga0268264, IMG submission 190357) | Switchgrass rhizosphere microbial communities from Kellogg Biological Station, Michigan, USA - KBS Switchgrass S3-2 (SPAdes) (version 2) | ecosystem: Host-associated > Plants > Roots >... | reverse complement strand
TCCGCTTCGAGCGCGTTTCAGCGCGCGAGCGCTGCCAACTCCTGGCTTGCTGGCTTTCGGTCGATGCGCCGCCCAAGCGCCTGCGCGAGCGCGTCGAGCTTGTCCATCAGCGTCGCGAACTCGTCCGGCGTCAGCGCCTGATCCGCGTCGCACCACGCTTCGGGCGGACACGGATGCACTTCGATCAGCAGCGCGTCGGCACCGGCCGCGACTGCCGCGCACGACAGTGCCGGCACCATCCACGCCTTGCCACCCGCGTGCGACGGATCGACGATGACCGGCAGGTGCGTCTCGCGCTTGAGCACCGCCACAGCGGTGACATCGAGTACGTTGCGATACGCGGTCTCGAATGTCCGGATGCCGCGCTCGCAGAGCATGATGCGGTGATTGCCGCCGGCGGCAATGTACTCGGCGGCCATCAGCCATTCGCTGATCGTCGCGCTCATCCCGCGCTTCAATATGACCGGCACGTCGACTCGGCCGACCTCCTTCAGCAGATCGAAATTCTGCATGTTGCGCGTGCCGATCTGGATGACGTCGACCTTGTGCTCGAGGAATGCGTCGAGCATCCGCACATCCATCAACTCGGTGACGATCGGCAGCCCGTGCCGCGCCGCCGCGTCACGGAGCATCGCAAGTCCGTCGACACCCTTGCCCTGGAATGCGTAGGGGCTGGTGCGGGGCTTGAATGCACCGCCGCGCATCAGGCGAGCGCCGGCGGCCGCTACGCCGTCGGCGGCGGCATCCATCTGCGGCTGCGTCTCGACCGAGCACGGACCGGCGATGACCTGCACGGCGTTGGCGCCGATCTTGACGCCGGCGACGTCGACGATCGTGCTGGCCTTGTGCCATTCCCGCGCCACCAGCTTGTACGGCTTCAGGATGTGCATCGAGCGCTCGACGCCGGGCAGCGGATCGAACATCTCGGGATCGAGCTTGCGCTCGTCGCCGATCGCGCCGATCAGCGTCCGCTCGGTGCCGCGCGAGACGTGGACCTCGAGCCCGGCGGCACGAATCCTGGCTTCGACCGCGGCGATCTCGGCGTCGCCGGCTTCGGGTTGCATGACGATGATCATCTTGCGGCTCCTTGAAAAAAATCGGGCGGCCTTTGGGGCCGCCCGATTTGTCTTGAAACTTTGTGCTTCGAACTATCGGCGAGCGCGGCCCCGGGGGATTATCCCGAAATAGTAAAAGCCGACGTACCCGGCAATGCAGGCGGTCTTGCCATGGCCGGCGGAAGCGAACGGGGCGTGCAGCGAATTCATGAGTCCGAGTCTAGCACGTCTCGCCACCGGCAGCGCAACCGCCGCCTGGGTGACCGGCTTCAGTGATCGCGCCGCCACAGCGCGATCTCCCGCTCGATCGCCTCGGCGACATAGGTGCGCAACACGCCGCCGACGTGCTCGGTGATCGCGGCTATCAGCTCGGCGCTCGCGCGCTCGACGATAGGTTGTAGATGCTGCGCGAGCTGGGACTTCAGGCCGGTATCGGTAAACAGATCGACCCGCTGCAATACCTGCATCGAAACCTGCTCGGCCAGCGCGCGCCACCGTTCTTCCTCGGCGGCGGCTTTCGCCGCGCGCTCGGCCGAGTCGTCGACGACCACCGGCGCGGAAGCGGCGACAGGCGGCGACTCGGGTTCCCGTTCGAGTGCGGGTTCGGGTGCGGCTTCGCGTTCCGGTTCGGGCTCGGATTCGGGCTCAGGTTTGCGTTCGGATTCGGGGTCCGCCTTAAGCGTGACCGGTGGAAGGACGGCGAGCGTATCCGGGCCGGGGCCGGTAATGCTGTGCGTCGACGGATCGATCGTGTCCATCACCAGCCAATCGGACGTGTCGCCATCCATCGGCAACTCGACCGGGATAGCGTCGGCCGATTGCATGATCGCCACGCTGTCAGCCTGCAGTGGCGGCGGTGCGTGCTCGGCTTCGGCCGCTTCCAGCGGCATCGAAGGTTGCACCGGCTTCCGCAGCTCCGCGTCATCGATGGCGCCGGCTTCAACCACGTCGGTGAGCACCGGCACATCGCTCTCCCGCTCGTCGTTCGCAGGAATGCCAGCGACGACATCGGTCAGCACCGGAATATCAGCGCTGCTGCGGCCGCGGTTGCGGCGCATCAGCGCGTCGGCCTGCTCGAGAAGCTCGCGTGCGCTCGCCATCAGCCGCGCTCGCTCAGGTTATGCGTGCGAAGCTCATAACCGCGCTCGCGATAGAAACGAAAGCGCTCGCGCGCCGCGGCCGTGCCCGCTTCGTCGGCGCCGACCACTTCGGCAAGGCGCTCGAAGCGGGAGAAAAACGGCGGCGGTGCGTCGTGCAGATTGATCAGCACTGCCGCCGGTCCCTGATGCTCGAGCAGGTGGTCGATCCAGATCGGGGTTTCGGCGGCGAGCCGGCTGCCGATCCGGCAATGGGGCAGGAATCCTATCGCCGGCTGGATCCACAGCATCCGATCGAGCGCCTCGGTCGACTCGGCATCGCGGGTCAGGACCCGCACGCTGCCGTGCTGTGCAAAAGCCTTGGCGACCAGCTTGGCGACGACGTCGAAGCGATCGCTCACGTGCGTGTAGAAATCGATCGAGGTCATCGAAATCCGCCGGAGAATTCCTCGTGACGCGCGCTTAAGGCTCGCGCGAGCTACGGGGCGGTCTCCTGCGACAGCACCCACGTGGTGAGCAGCGGCACCGGACGGCCGGTTGCGCCCTTTTCCTTGCCTTCTTTCCATGCCACGCCGGCGATGTCCAGATGCGCCCAGTCGAATTTCTTGGCGAACCTGGACAGGAAGCACGCCGCCGTGATGCTGCCGCCGGCCCGGCCGCCGATGTTGGCGAAGTCGGCGAAATTGCTGTTCAGCCCTTCTTGATAATCGTCCCAGAGCGGCAGCTGCCAGGCGCGGTCGAAGGCGTCTTCGCCGGCATTGAGCAGCGCGCGACCGAGGCTGTCGCTGTTGCTGAAAAGGCCGGAGGCGACATGGCCGAGCGCAACGACCATTGCACCGGTCAGGGTGGCGATGTCGACGACGGCCGCCGGCTCGTAACGCTCGGCATAGGTCAGGGCGTCGCAAAGGATCAGGCGGCCTTCGGCGTCGGTATTCAGCACCTCGATCGTCTGCCCCGACATGCTGCGGACGACGTCGCCCGGCTTGGTCGCCCTGCCGTTGGGCATGTTCTCGCAGGTGGGCACGAGGCCGATCAGGTTGACCTTTGCTTTGAGCTCGGCGACTGCACGAAACGCGCCCAGGACGCTGGCTGCGCCGCACATGTCGAATTTCATCTGATCCATGTCGGTGCCGGGCTTGAGCGAGATGCCGCCGCTGTCGAAGGTTATCCCCTTGCCGACCAGCACCAGCGGCTTTTGTTTTTTGGGCCCGCCGAAGTACTCGAGCACGATGAACTTGGGCGGTTGATCGCTGCCGTTGGTCACCGACAGGAACGATCCCATTTTCAGCTCTTCGAGCTTGCCGCGTTCGAAGACCTCGCATTTGAAGCCCAATTCCTGCGCCAGCGCCTGCGCGCGCTCGGCCAGGTGAGCAGGCGTGCAGATGTTGCCCGGCAGGTTGCCCAGGTCGCGGGCCAGGTCCATGCCGTGCGCGATCGCGAGCCCGCGGGCCGCAGCGGCTTCGCCGGCGGTGAGGTCGCTGCGCTGCGGCACCGACAGCGTGAGCTTTCGCAATGGGCGCCGCACGTCGGCCGGCTGACTCTTCATCTGGTCGAAGCGGTAGACGGACTCCATTGCGACGACAACCGCGTGCTCGACCCGCCAGGCTACTTCCCTGCGCTTGACCTTTTCCTCGGTAAGATAGACGACCGCCTCGTACGACCCTGTTTCATTAAGGAGGCGTACGGCGGCGCGGATGGCGCTGCGGAATTCGCGCTCGCGAAAGTCGCGCTCCTTGCCCAGGCCTACCAGCAGGACCCTGTCGGCCAGCGTCCCGCGGACGTTGTGCAGTAGCAAGGTCGCGCCGAGCTTGCCCTCCATGTCGCCCCGGCGAATGATCTCGCTGATATAACCGTTCGAGGCCCGGTCGATCAGCTCGGCCGACAGGCTCGGCTTGCGATTGTCGAATACCCCGACGACGACGCAAGCGCTGCGCTGCTTTTCGGGGCTGCCGCTTTTTATGGTAAATTCCATCGCCTTCCTTCGAACGAAAAATTTGCCTTTAGGCGGTACGAACCGCATTATCGGCAAATCGGCCTGAAAAAGTCAAAATATTTCCGTCGTCATGGTCTTCCGGCGCAGCCTGGTACGAGAGTTGACCGCTACAGCGGTAGCGCTCTTCCTGGTCTTGCTGGGCATACTCTTCACCAATCTGGTGCTGCGGCTGCTGGCTCGCGCCGCTGGGGGAACCGTGGCTCCCGAAGGGGTTCTGGCTCTTTTGGGCTTTAATGCCCTCTTCTACTTCAACATCCTCCTGTCGGTTGCGCTGTTCCTGACCGTCCTTCTGACGCTGTCGCGCTGGTATCGCGACAGCGAGATGATCGTCTGGCTTACCTCGGGTCAGAGCCTGACCGCCTGGCTCAAGCCGATACTCTGGTTCGCCACGCCATTCTTGCTGGCGATCGTCGCGCTTTCGCTCTGGCTTTCGCCCTGGGCCGAGGCGCGGCGGCTCGAATACGAGCGCCAACTCGAGTCGCGCGAAGAGCTGTCGCTGCTGACGCCGGGACTGTTCAAGGAATTCCGCCAGGCGAAGCTGGTCGTGTTCATCGAAAGCATCAACACGCTCGACGGAACGATCAAGAACGTGTTCCTGCATTCGATCGACAGCGACAAGGACGTGACCACTGTCGCCCGCTCGGGTCGCCTGGAAGAGGCGCCCAACGGCGACCGCTTTATCGTGCTGCAGGACGGCCGCCGCTACGAGGGAACCCCCGGAAGCGCCGATTTCCGCACGGCGGAGTTCGAGCGGCTCGGACGACGGATCGAGCCGGCCGAGGTGCGCGCGCTGCCCGCGTCGCTGAAGGCGCTGCCGACCGACGTGCTGGCGCTGGCCGACGGCGCGCCCGAGCGGGCCGAACTCTTCTGGCGGATATCGGTGCCGATCAGCGCCCTGCTGCTCGTGCTGCTGGCTATCCCGCTCTCCTACGTCAATCCGCGGATGGGCCGGTCGCTCAATCTGTTCATCGCGCTGTTCATGTACATGTTGTACAGCAACTGCCTGAACATCATGCAAAGCTACATCGCCCAAGGCCGCATGTCGCTGCTGCTCGGCCTGTTCGTCGTCCATTCACTCGCGGCCGCCGTCGTGGTCGCGCTATTCCTCAAGCGGCTGGCCGTGCGCGGCTGGTTCCCCCGGCGCCGCTTCGCGTGAAAACGCTCAACCGCTACGTCGGCCGCGAGGTGCTCTATGCGACGGCCTTGATCTTCGTCGCGCTGCTGATGCTTTTCGCGTTCTTCGATCTGATCCACGAGCTCGGCAATGTCGGGCGCGACGGCTATCCTCCGGGCCGCGCGTTGCTGTTCGTCGGCCTGAGTCTCCCCGGCCATGTCTACGAGCTGATGCCGACGGCCGCGCTGATCGGCACGCTGTTCGCGATCGCGCAGCTGGTAGGCAATTCCGAGTACACGGTAATGCGCGCTTCGGGCGCGTCGCTTACTCAAATCACCTGGGCTATCGTGCGGGTCGGCATCCCCCTCGCCATCGCAACGTTCCTCGCCGGTGAATTCCTGGCACCTCCGGCCGAGCGCCTGGCGCAGCAGGTCCGCGTTCAGACGCAAGGCCAGGCCCTGCGCTTTGTCGCGCAGCAGTTCCAGTCGGGTTTCTGGTTCAAGCAAACGCTTCCGGACAGCGACACCCAGACTTTTGCCAACATCCGCAGCCTGCTCGCCGATATGACCTTGCTCGGCGTGCGGATCTACGAGTTCGACGCCGACCTGCGCCTTAAGGCATTGCGCGTTGCCGATTCCGGCAGCTTCGTCGCCGACGGTGAATGGAAGCTCAAGAATGTGCGCTCGACCGAATTGGGGCCGGACGGCGCCAAGGTCACGCAGTCGAGCGAGTACGCCTGGGCGACCGTCCTGAAACCTTCGCTTTTGACCGTTTACCAGGTCGCACCGGAAAAGCTGGAAATCGAATCCCTGTACGACAACATCCGCGTATTGGGCGGCAATCAGCAGAAAACCTCCCGCTTCGAGATCGCGCTGTGGAACAAGATCTTCTACCCGGCGGCTGTGGTCGTGATGATGGTGCTGGCGCTGCCTTTCTCTTATTTCCAGCGTCGCGCAGGCGGCATCGGCTTCCGCATCTTTGCCGGAACGATCCTGGGGCTGGTCTTTTTCCTGGTCGGACGCCTGTTTTCCTATCTCGGCGTCATCAACGACTGGCCGCCGCTGTTTTCGGCCGCGTTTCCGGTCGTTGCCTTCGTCGTCGTCGCGGCGGCGATGCTGTGGTGGCTGGAGCGGCGGTAGCGGGGCCGAAAATGAAAATCCCCGCCGTGGCGGGGACTCCAAGCTTGCATGCGCGCCGCGAGGCGAGGCGCGTCGCTCGCGCGGCCGGCGCGCGATCTACGCCGTCGCGGCCGCGACCGCCGGCACGATGCTGACGAAGGTGCGCTTGGCGCTGCCCTTGGTGCTGAACTGGACGCTGCCATCGACCAGCGCGAACAGCGTGTGATCCTTGCCGATGCCGACATTGGTGCCGGGATGAACCTGGGTGCCTCGCTGGCGAACGATGATCGCGCCCGCGGTGATCGCTTCGCCGCCATACGCCTTGACGCCGAGCCGCTTCGAATGCGAGTCGCGACCGTTGCGGGAGCTGCCGCCTGCCTTTTTGTGTGCCATTTGTGTGCCTCGAACGAATGCTTCAGCCGACGATGCCGTCGATCTGCAACTCGGTATATCCCTGACGATGCCCCTGATGCTTTTGGTAATGCTTGCGGCGCCGCATCTTGAAGATCTTCACTTTGTCGCCGCGCCCGTGCGCGAGCACCGTCGCGTTGACCGTTGCGCCGGCAAGCGTCGGTTGCCCCAACCGGACGACGTCACCGTCGCCAACCATCAGGACCTGGTCGAGGATCACCGCCGCGCCCACGTCCGCCGGTATCAGTTCGACCTTGAGTTTTTCGCCGGGGGCGACCTTGTATTGCTTGCCGCCGGTTTTGATGACCGCGTACATAGGAAAGCTCCAGAGGGGATTCGTTGCCGCAAAAAGGTCGCTATTTTAAGACCTTAGGCCATCGATGTCAAAGCCAGGGATCCGGTGCCGGAACCGGTTCCGCCTTCGGGTAAACTACCGGCCGGCGCCGGCGGGCTTCGCCGCGGCGGCCGTTAGCGCCGCCAGCGTCCGACCCTATCCAGCCGCCTCACGTGCCCATTCCACTGCTCCAAGCCGCGCTGCGTGACGACCTGCAGGCCGTCGACGAGGTCCTGCGCGAAGCGCTGCACTCGGACGTCGCGCTGATCGGCCGAATAGCCGATCACATCATCGCCGGCGGCGGCAAGAGGCTGCGTCCGGCGCTGTTGCTGCTGGTTGCCCAGGCCTGCGGCTATCGGGGCCCGCATCAGCACACGCTCGCTGCGGTGATCGAGATGATTCATACGGCGACGCTGCTGCATGACGATGTCGTCGACGAATCGTCGCTGCGCCGCGGCCACGACACGGCCAACGCCATTTTCGGTAATTCGGCGAGCGTGCTCGTCGGCGATTTCCTGTATTCACGCGCCTTCCAGTTGATGGTGACGGTCGACAACACGCGCGTGTTCCAGATTCTCGCGGCGGCGACCAACATCATCGCCGAAGGCGAGGTCATGCAGCTGATCAATTCCGGCAATCCGGAAATTGACGAGACGACCTATCGCGATGTCATCCAGCGCAAAACCGCCAAGCTGTTCGAGGCCGCTGCCCGGCTGGGTGCCGTGCTGGGCAGCGCGGCGCCACCGCTGGAGGAGGCTCTGGCGAGCTACGGCACGCATCTGGGCACCGCGTTCCAGCTGATCGATGATGTTCTCGATTACACCGGCGACCATGCGGCCATCGGCAAGAACCTGGGCGATGATCTCGCCGAAGGCAAGCCCACGCTGCCGCTTATCCGCGCGATCGCCGTCGGCTCGCCGCAGGAAGCGGCGCTGATCCGGGGCGCGGTAAAGGCAGGCGGACTGGCCGATTTTCGCCCCGTGCTCGCCGCCCTGGAGCGTACCGGCGCACTCGACTACACGCGGGCCAGCGCCGAAGCGGAAAGCAGGCGGGCGATCGCGTGTCTGGATGCGCTGCCGCCTTCGACTTGGCACCAAATCCTGCTAGAATTACCGGCTTTCGCGGTGACGCGCGCGTTTTGAAGTTCGAGACCTGCGCTCCTGCGGCGTTGCTTCTCGACGCGGCAGCACGGCGACCGTCGGGGTGTAGCTTAGCCTGGTAGAGCGCTACGTTCGGGACGTAGAGGCCGGAGGTTCAAATCCTCTCACCCCGACCAGTTTTCCCGCGGAAGAGTCGGCCTGGCGCGGGCACCACGAACATGATGCGTCGGAGCTACGAATTTGCTGCTCGCCCGCGATGCATCGCGCCGTGGACAACTTGTAACCGGATATTGCCTGGCGTCCCCGCCGTGCGGCACCTAGCCTTATAATCAGCGCGTTTCGCCGCATCGCTCCCCGCTGCCGGCCCCGCCTGACGGAGAATTCCATGTTGAATCCGCGTGCCTTGCTCGTCGCTCTGTGCCTGACGTCGGTGGTCCTCACCGGTTGCAGCAAAAATAGCAGCAATAACTCGAGCAACGCGCAGATGCGCGTGGTCAATGTCTTTTCGCAGGCGAACGCTCTCGACGTGTCGGTCAACGCCAAGCCGGTCGTCAGCGGCTTGCCGTTCCAGTCGGCTTCGCAGTACGCAGACGTGGACAGCGGAAGCCAGACGGTGATCGTCAACGTCACCGGCGCCTCGACCTCGCTGGTCAATACGATCTACAACATCAGCGGCAATACCAAGTACAGCTACCTCATCTTCGGGCCCCAGACCGCCGTCGGTGCCCAGCTGCTGACCGATGCGTTCAACGATCCAGGCGACGGATTTTTCTCGATGCGCCTGATCAATTTCGCCCCGGGTCCGGGGGCACTGGATCTCTACCTTACTGCGCCGGGCGCCGACTTGACCGCCACGGCACCGGCGATCTCCAACATCGCCTACGGTTCGAGCGGCCTGTTCGTCCCGATTGCGAAGGGCACAAGTTTCGAGATTCGAATTACGCCGGCGGGCACCAAGGACGTGATTTACGATGGGGTGCCGCAGACCTTCGCCGAACACTCTGGTGCGAGCATCGTCGCCTTTGGCAAGGGAAGCGGCAAGCTGGTCAATGTCATTCTGCTGCGGGAAGACGACGCCGGATCGGGCGCGCTGGTCGACAACCTGCTGACGCAATACAAGGTAGTCAATGCTTCGCTGGTTACCTCCCCGCTGAACGTGCTCGTCGACGGCAGCCTGCAGCTGTCGAACATCCCTTATACGGGCGTGTCGAATTATCAGCGGACCAGCACGGGAGTACACACTTTCAGCTTCGAGGCGACGACCACGCCGGGCGCGTCCTTGCTGACGCTGGTCCAGACCTTGACCGCCGCCACCGACACCTCGATCGTCCTGACCGGAACCGCAGGCGCGCTGCACCCGGTGGTGCTGCAGGACAACAATCTGCCGCCGCCGGTCTCGACCGCCAACGTACGGTTCGTCAATTCTTCCGCGGATGTCGCGGCGTTCGACGTGTTCGTCAATTTCAGCAAGCAGGTTTCCGGCCTTTCCACCAATAGCGCTTCGGGATACATCAATCTCAGCGCGGCCGCCTCGACCGGAACCAGCTATGAATTCGACTTCAATCTGGCCGGGACGACGACCTCGTTGCTGAAGCTGACGTCCGTGGTGCTCACCGCGGGCCATACCTATACGGTCTATCTCGCCGGTCCGTCCAGCAGCCTGCGCGGCATCGTCTCGCAGGACAACTGAGCGATCGCCTGGCCGCGGCCACCGTCGAATTCGCGCCGCGCGGACAACCCACGCGCGCGCCCGGCGGGAGCGATACGCCGGATGGCGGCGGCCGTGACAAGCGGCGCGGCTTGAGCAGGTTCACTGATCCGGAGCAAACGATGCGTGCGCACCCATTTCTCGTTGTTTTGACTTGCGTCCTGGCGCTCGCGCTGGGCAGCTGCAACACGGGCAAGGGTGTCAGCAACGGCAGCACGCATGGCACGCTGCGAGTGCTCAACGTCATCCCGAACGCCGGCGGCCCGTTGAACGTCACATTCGACTTGAAGCCGTTCGTGACGGACCTGCCGTTCGAGGGAATGACCCAGTACCAGACGATCGACGCCGGATCGCGCGAAGTGCAGGTGAGCGTCGCCGGAAGCTCGACCAATCTGATCGACGTGACACCGATTTTTCTGCCCGACGTTGCATATACGTTTGTGGCGTTCGGCGCACTCGCCAACGCCACCGGTATCATCCTCAACGACACGTTGATCGTCGATCCGGGTGCCGGCATGTTCGCGCTGCGGGTGGTCAACGGCGCGAGCAACAACGGCGGAATCGATGTCTACG
>Ga0268264_10005761_pt1 | contig 10505 bp, 10 predicted proteins | sample KBSSwiS32_FD_190357 | JGI IMG/M metagenome (GOLD analysis project Ga0268264, IMG submission 190357) | Switchgrass rhizosphere microbial communities from Kellogg Biological Station, Michigan, USA - KBS Switchgrass S3-2 (SPAdes) (version 2) | ecosystem: Host-associated > Plants > Roots >... | reverse complement strand
CGTAGTCCGGGAGCTCGATGCCGTTGATCGCGCGGTCCGCCAGCGCCATCAACGCCTCCATGTCCGGCTCCTCCGCAGGCGGGGGCCCCTGGAGGCTCTGCACGTGCACCCGGCCGATCTCCTGGTTGGCCTCGACGAACGCACGCATCCGAGCCTCGTACGCCGCGAACCCCTTCTCCGGGTCCCATCCGGCCGCGGCCAGCTCGCCTGCCAGCAGGTACGCGCCGACCAGGGCGAGCCCGGTGCCCTGCCCCGACATCGGCGACGCGCTGAAGGCCGCATCGCCGAGCAGTCCCACCCGCCCGCTCGACCAGCGGTCCATCACGATCTGGGCGACCTGGTCCAGGTAGAAGTCCGGGGTGTCGTCCACGTGCGCGAGGATGCGCGGGGTCTCCCACCCGAAGTCGGCCATCCGCTCCCGCAGCAGGCGCTTCTGGGCCTCGACGTCGCGGTGGTCGACGTCGAAGTCGACCGCTGGGAAGGAGAGCATGGCGATCGCCTTCGAGGTGTCCCCGACGGGGCGCAGCCCGGCCGAGCGGCCCCCCTCCTGGTAGTCGATCAGCCAGCGGTCCAGCCCGAACTCGTTGGGCACCGTGTAGAAGGCCAGCACGAGGCCGAGGTGGCGGAGGAACTCCGCGCGCGGCCCGAAGACCATCGCCCGCGTCGCCGAGTGCAGTCCGTCCGCCCCGACGACCAGGTCGAAGCGGCGCCGATCGCCGCTCGCGAAGACGACGTCGACCCCGTCCGCGTCCTGGGTGAGCTCGGCGATCCGGTCGCCGAAGACGTACTCGACGGCCTCGCGGGTGTCGTCGTAGAGCACCTGGGACAGGTCCCCGCGCAGGATCTCGATCTCCGAGATGTAACCGTCGCCGCCGTCGTCGTCCGCGCGGTAGGTCTCCAGGACCTTCCCGTCCACGTCCACCGTGTAGGCACCCGCGGTGTCCGTGCAGGCCGCGCGCACCGCCGCGTCGAGCCCCATGCGCCGGATGACCTCCTTGGCCACGCCGCGCGCGTCGACCGCCTGCCCTCCGGGACGCAGGCTCGGGGCCCGCTCCACGACGGTCACCTCGGCACCCCGCCTGCTCAGCCAGTGGGCCAACGTGGGACCCGCGATGCTCGCTCCCGCCACCAACACCCTGTTACCGCTCACCGGTGCCTCCTTCGTCGACTCGTCGGGGGGAAGACGCCGACGAGGCCCGGGAATCATCGCTCCCGCGGCCGGTTCCGCAGCACATCGGCGACCGGGGCGGGACGCCCTCGTCTCAGGCGGTCTCCGGCGTTCCCCGAGCCGGAAGCTCCCATGGTGTCACGCGACCCGGGTTAGGCTCGCGTTCCCCTGGCTGGAGGTCTGATGCCCGCACGTTTCGTCGAGCTCGGCTGGCGGCCCACCCCGATGGGCGAGCTGCAGCTCCGCCGTCGGTGGGACCCCGCCGTCGCCGCGGAGGTCCTGGAGGTCAAGCTCGGGGACGAGTTCCTGATGTCCAGCATGTTCACCGCGGCGGAGGAGGAGATGGCACGCCTCGCCCTCGCCGGGCTCGCGGCGCGCGTCGGCAGGCCGGACGGGGTCGGTCTGGACGTGGTGGTCGGCGGCCTCGGCCTCGGCTACACCGCCCTGACGGTCCTGCAGGATCCGGCCGTGCGGTCCCTGGCCGTCGTCGAGGCGCTGGAGCCCGTGATCGAGTGGCACCGCGAGGCACTGATCCCCGCGGGCCGCACCTTGACCACGGACCCGCGCTGCACGCTGGTGCACGGCGACTTCTTCGCGATGGTGCGCTCCGGCGACCTCGACCCGACGACCCCGGGACGCCGCTTCGACGCCCTCGTCGTCGACATCGACCACTCCCCGCGCCACCTGCTCCACCCCGGCCACGCGGACCTCTACGAGCCGGCCGGGCTGCGCCGCCTCGCGGCACTGCTGCACCCGGGAGGGGTGTTCGCCCTCTGGTCGAACGACCCGCCCGACGAGGCCTTCACCCGCGTCCTCGGCGAGGTCTTCGCGACGGCCGACGCCGAGATCGTCCGCTTCCCGAACCCGCTGCAGGACCGGGAGGCCACCAACACGGTCTACCTCGCGACGACCTGAGCGGCCCGCGCCGTCACCGGGCGACGGCGAGCGACCAGGTGACCCCGAAGCCGTCGGTGAGCATGCCGAAGCCGGGGCTCCAGGCGGAGGCGGCGAGCGGCTCGACGACGGTGGCGCCCGCCGAGAGCCTGTCCCAGTACCCCTGGACCTCGGCGAGGGTCTCGCCCTGCACGGAGACGAAGAACGGCTGGGTCGTGATCGTCGTGCCGTTCTCGCGGCGGGTGGAGCCCGCGGTCGCGAGCGAACCGCCGGTCCGGCCGGGGACGTCGTAGGCCTGGATCCGGAAGCCGTCCGCGGTCACGACCTGACCGAAGACGACGCCGTCGGCGCCGGGCAGGTCCTTCGGCATCCCGAAGTCCGCGTACGTGGAGATGACCAGCTCCCCGCCGAAGACCGACTCGTAGAACTCCAGCGCCGCGCGGGCGTCGCCGTGGAAGTTCAGGTGGGGGGTCGCCGTGATGCTCATGTCGTGCTCCTGGTTCAGATCGTGCCCGGGCGTTCTCCCTGGCGACGACCACTCTCACCGGCATCTAGGACAGATTCGGTCCTCGACTCGGCCTAGCGTGGCCGCCATGACGACGCCCACCTCGCGCTTGCTGGGCCTGCTGTCGTTGCTGCAGACCAGGCGGGACTGGCCCGGCGCGCTGCTCGCGGAGCGGCTGGGGATCAGCCGTCGCACGGTCCGCCGCGACATCGACCGGCTGCGCGAGATGGGCTACCGCATCGAGGCGGCCATGGGCCCGGACGGCGGCTACCGCCTGGACGCGGGGAGCGAGCTGCCCCCGCTGCTGTTCGACGACGAGCAGGTCGTCGCCCTGACCGTCGTCCTGCAGACGGCCGCCGTCACCGGCGCGGGCATCGAGGAGGCCGCGTTGCGCGCGCTCACCACGGTGCGCCAGGTGATGCCCGCCCGCCTGCGACACCGCCTCGACACCCTGACGGTCACGACGGTCCCCTGGCCCGGGGCGGCACCCCCGACCTCCGTCCCGCCGGACGTGCTGGTCAGCGTGTCCACCGCCGTGCGCGCCCGGGAGGTACTGCGGTTCGACTACCCGAGCCGAGGCCCGGACGGCCGCCCCCGGCGGGTCGAGCCGCACCATCTCGTCACCTCCGGCGGCCGCTGGTACCTGGTGGGCTGGGACCTCGACCGCGAGCACTGGCGGATCTTCCGCGCCGACCGCATCACCCCCCGCACGCCGACCGGCCCCCGCTTCACCCCACGGCAGGTCCCGGGCGGCGACGTCCGGGAGTTCGTCTCGGCGCGGTTCACCGGATCCGCACCGGGCGACACCTGGCCGTGCACGGGCACCGTGGTCCTGCACCTTCCCGTCTCGGCCGTGTCATCGTTCGCAGGCGACGGCACCGTCGAGGCGCTGGGTCCCGACCGGTGCCGCTACACCGCCGGGTCCTGGTCCTGGATCGCCCTGGCCGGGTCCCTCACCCGCTTCGACACCGCGATCGACGTCGTCGGGCCGCCGGAGCTGCGGGAGGCCTTCGCCGAGCTCGCGTCCCGCACCGCCGCGACCGCCGCGCCGTGACGGCGGGCCCGCTCACCTCGGGTCCGCCGAACCTCCGGTGGTCGATCCGCTGGGAAGAGGGTCAGCCAGGTCGGGCTCGAGTTCTGACTCGGTCGCGAGGGGGCTGGGCACCAGCACCGCCCGGATCTCGACGTACCGACGCAGGAACGCCTGCTCGTCGAGACGTTTGCGGCGGAGCCACCCGGTCACCTCGGCGTTGCACTTGCTGCTGTTGCAGGAGCGGCACGCAGGCACCACGTTGCCGACGGTGTAGCGACCTCCGCGGGAGATGGGCAGAACGCAGTCCCGCTGCGGCACACCGCCGACGGCACCGCAGTACGCACATCCGCCCCACGCCTCCTGCAGCGCGCCCCACTGTTCCTCGGTCAGATCGTTGACGGCCGCGGCCACCCGCCGCCTGCGACGCGCACCCACCCGCGCCTTGCGACTCCTCGCCACCACACCGGCAGCCTAGGGCGGCGCAGGCGAACACCGGCTCAGGCAGGCCGACGACGCCTTCACCAGGAAGGCGGAACAAGTCCGCGGCGGTGATCGCCCCATCCTGGTCACCCGCGGCACTGCGGCGACTCGGAGGCGCCCCGAGTCGGCGCACCCGGCGATGACGCGGCGGAACGCCCGTCCACCGGCGCCGGGGCGAGCTACCTACCGGGCTCGGGTTCCCAGCGGTGGGCGTACTGGCCCAGGGGCTGGAGTGCGCGGAGGAGCTCGAGGCCCCGCTGTGTGGTGCGGTAGCGGACGCTCACCGGGATGGTCGGGGTCACGATCCGGTCGATGAGGCCTGCCTGCTCGAGCTCGCGGAGCCGGACGGTCAGCATCCGGCTCGACAGCCCGTCGACGCGGTGCTGGATCTCGGAGAACCGCTCGGCGCCGAGGCCCACGGCGAGGAGGATCCCGCTGGTCCAGCGGCGACCCACCACCTCCATGATCCCGGAGACGCGACGGCACTGCTCGTCGCTGATGTGCAGGGGCTCGGTCACTTACCAAAGGTAAGTCACTTATCCGGCATTTGTCGACGTCGATCTCCGGCGGCACGCTGGATCCATGCCCGACTACGGCCATCCACTCCGCTTCGGCAGCTTCGTCAGCCCCGCCCACGCCACACCCCGGCGTCCGGTGGACCTGGCGGTGCTGAGCGAGGATCTCGGTCTGGACCTGGTGACCTTCCAGGACCACCCGTACCAGTCGTCGTTCCACGACACCTGGACCCTGCTCACCTGGGTCGCGGCGCGGACCTCCCGCATCCACGTGGCGGGCAACGTGCTCAACCTGCCGCTGCGACCGCCCGCGGTGCTCGCCCGCGCGCTCGCGAGCCTGGACCTGCTCAGCGACGGGCGGGCCGAGCTCGGGATCGGGACGGGCGGGTACTTCGACGCGATCGCCACGATGACCGGTGCCCCCGCGCTGACCCCCGGCGACGCGGTGACCGCGCTGGACGAGGCGCTCGACGTGATCCGGGGGATCTGGGACGTCGCCGACCCGACGCCGTTGCACACCGGCGGGGAGCACCACCGCGTCGCCGGGGCGGCGCGCGGCCCGGCCCCGGCGCACGACATCCCGATCTGGGTGGGCGCGCGGCAGCGGCGGATGCAACAGCTCATCGGGCGCAAGGCAGACGGCTGGCTGCCGAGCCTGCCCTGGCTGAAGCCCGGCGACCTGGCCGCGGGCAACCGGGTGATCGACGAGGCCGCCCGCGCCGCGGGCCGCGATCCGCGGGCGATCACCCGGCTGCTGAACGTCACTCCCCAGTACTCGGCGGCCGCGCTCGCCGAACGGGCCATCGAGGACGGCGTCGCCGTCTTCATCCTGGCGAGCGACGACCCGGCGGAGCTCCGGCGGTTCGCCGAGGTCACGGCACCGGAGATCCGCGATCGGGTCGGCGAGGCCCGCAGCCGCGGCGGGTCCGTCGCCGCGCCGCGCGCCGCCCGGTCCTTCCGCGGCGACCCGGTGCCCGCCGCGCTCGCGGAACGGGCGATCCTGCCGAGCGACCGCGGCTACGCCCGCTACACCTCGGGATTCTTCCGCGGCGCCCGACCGGGGATAGTGCTGCGCCCGCAGACCACCGCCGAGGTCCAGGAGGCCGTGCGGTTCGCGGCCCGCCACCGGGACGTCCCGCTCGGGCTGTTCAGCGGCGGGCACGGGCTGTCCGGCCGCTCGCTCAACGACGGTGGGCTCGTCCTCGCCCTCGACGCCCTGAACGAGATCTCCGTGTCGGACCACCGGGTGCGGGTCGGGCCGGGTGCCCACTGGGCCGAGGTCGCGCAGGCGCTCGCCCCGCACGGGCTCGCGATCACCGCGGGCGACGCGGGTGGGGTCGGCGTCGGTGGGCTCGCCACCACCGCGGGGATCGGCTGGTTCGCCCGCGAGCACGGCCTGACGATCGATCTGCTCCGAGCCGTGGACGTCGTGACCGCGACGGGGGACCTCGTGCACGCGAGCGCCACCGAGCACCCCGACCTGTTCTGGGCGATGCGGGGCGCGGGAGCCAACTTCGGCGTCGCGGTGTCCTTCGAGTTCGACGCCCATCCGGTTCCGGGGCAGGTCGGGTTCGCCATCCTGGTGTTCGCCCCGGACGACGTCGCCGCGTTCCTCGAAGGCTGGGGCGCCGCGATCGAGGCCGCACACCCGAGCGTCACCGGGACGCTCATGACCGGCCCCGGGCGCCGGGGGGTGCCGGGGCCGGTGCACGCCATCGTGGTCGTCGACTCGGACGATCCCGACGTCGTGCTCGAACGGCTGCAGCCCCTGGCCGACCTCGCCCCACTGGCCGACCACGCCGTCCGGATGACGTCCTACGCAGGCCTGCTCACCGACCAACCCGGCGCGGAGAGCCAACACGGGCAGGGGGAGCCGCACAGCCACTCGGGCCTGGTCCGCCACCTCACCCCGGAGATCGCGGCCGGTCTCGCGGACCTGCTCGCGTCGGGCTCCCCGTTCCTGCTCAGCGTCCGGTCCGCGGGCGGCGCGGTGGGCGCCACCCCGGCGGACGCCACCGCCTACGCCTGGCGGGATGCGAACTTCCTGCTCGTCACCCTCGGCGGTGGCTCGCCGGACTTCGAGCGGCGGTGGGCCGAGCTCGTCCCGCTGTTCGAGGGCATGTACCTCAGCTTCGAGACCGACACCGGCCCGGACGTCGTCGCCCGTGCCTTCCCGCCCGAGCACCTCAAGCGCCTGCGGGCGCTGAAGCGGGAGTGGGACCCGGACATGCTGTTCCGCGACAACTTCCCGATCGACCCGGACGCGGACTGACCCGGGGACCGTGGATCCCAGTGCCCCACACCGGGCTCACGTCGTCTCCCCGTCACCCGTACCCCGTCGGCCCGTCGCGCACGCCGGCAAGGCGTGGGAAGAGCGCCGTAGCGGTGGTCGCCATCGCCGAAAGCTCGCGGTCGTCGAGAACGTTCGTCGCCCTCAGCAGCCGCATGTTCGTCTCGATGACGCTCTCCCCCGCGGGCGGGTAGTCGGATCCGAACACGATGTGCGAAGCGGTCGTCGTCTCCAGCAGCGGCAGGAGTGAGTTCGGGTGCGCCGACAACGCCGTGTCGTAGTACAGGCCCGCCAGTTGGGCCCCGACCTCGTCGGCGGTGACGTTGTTCGGATTCGGCACCCACCCGAGCATCCCGGCCGTCGCGACGCGGGTGGCCAGCACCGGCAGGACGCCGCCGGCGTGGGCGATGATGAAGTTGATTCGCGGATAGCGCAGGAAGACCCGTGCGTAGATCGCGTCGACCACCGTCCGCGCGGTGTCCATGGGGAACTCGATGACGGGTCCGGGTCTGCCACACGACAGATGCGGGAAGCCTGCCGGCTCGACCGGATGGACGAATACCGTTGCCGCGCGATCGTTCAAGGCCGCGAACACGTCGTCGAAGAGCGGATCGCCGAGATAACGCCCGTCATAATTGGTGACCAGGACGAAGCCGTCCGCGTTCAGGTCGTCAGCGGCCCGGTCGATCTCCGACAACGCCTCCACCGGTTCATGGAGGGAGAGGTTCGCCAGTAGTCCGAATCTGTCGGGTTTGTTCGCGACGACCTCCGCGCCGAAGTCGTTGAAGCGGCGGGCCGATTCGGCCGTCAGCTGAGTGGGGTTGGACAGCACCTGGGCGCGGATCCCGTAAGCCTCCATGAACTCCACGGCGAGTGCCGGGGTCCAGTTGGCGGCCGGCGGGAACAGGAAGTTGCCTCGCTGGTACGCGGCGAGTATCGCGGGACGCCTGTCGTCCGGTATCGGTGGTGAGTAGTGCGCGTGGACATCGATGAGGTCGTCGCCGGTCCGGTCTCTCAGATTCGTGGTCATGCCCGACCTCGTCCTCTCCGGGTCTTCGGTTCACTGGATGCCGGTTGCCGTCAGGGCGAGCACGCAGCACGCGACCAGCAAAGCGGCGAACATCGTGCCTTCCCTCAAGGGAACGACGTGTCTCCGACACCTCGGGCGATCGCCGCGCACACCTCATCGCGGCGTTGCGGCTGCTCCAGGGTGGGGTCGCGGGTGAGAATGCGGGTCAGCAACCGGGAGCCCCGGTCGGTCGAGTTCGTCGGCGACAGCGGCACTCCGAGGAGTGTGTGGACATGCCGCACACCCTCGCCGAGTGCGTACGTGTAGGTGCGGTCCGCGCCCGTCGCGGCTTGGAGCACTCTCGACATCTCGCGCAGCAGGCCTCCGAGGGAGGCGGCCTCGCCGTCGTTCAGCTCTGCCAGTGTCGCCACGTGGCGAGTCGTCTGCAGCGCGAGCCATCCGGGCACGGCGATGCCGGGGTGAGCGGAGACCGCCCAGCTGTCGTCGCGGTGAATCCATCCACCTGGCGGCGGCGTCGGCGACGACAGGCGATCACACAGCGGGCACTCGCTCACGCCGCGGACCGTACCGGCCGAGCTTGCTGGCGCGCAAGTAGATCCGGCGGAGACCCGCTATCCGCGCCGACTGGCGGGAGTGTGGGACTTCGACGTGGACTTGACCGTGGCCTTCGCCGGTTTCGCTGCGGTCGGGTTCTGGCTGCGGGTCGCCCCTCGGCTCGTGACACCCGATATCGCGACAAGGGTGGCGTGGTCCGCGATCTCGTCCACCGAACCGCTCGAACGGGCCGAATCGAACCACTGGGTGGTGCCGTTGCACATTCCCACCAGCAGCAGGGCCAGGGTCATCGGGTGCTCCGTGACGAACACGCCGGTCCGTTGGCCGGCCTCGATGACGTCGGCGATGCGGTGGACGTAGTCGGTCATGCCCTTCCGGAGGACGTCGGCGCGGTCGCCACTGAGCTTGTTCAACTCGCCGAACTGCACGCGGAAGGTGTCGGGCTGCGCTAGCACGACCCTGACGTGATTGCGCACGATCTCGGTCAACATCGCGACCGGCTCGAGGTCGGAGTCGAAGATGGGCTGGGACGACGAGATCATCGCCTCACCCGCTTGGGCGATCAACTCGTAGAGGATCTCGTCCTTCGCGGGGAAGTAGTGGTAGACCGCCTGGCGTCGGAAGCCCAGCTCCACGGCGATCTGATTGAGGTTCGTCTCGCGATACCCCTGTTCGGCGAACAGCGTGGTGGCAGCACGCAGGATGGCCTGCCGACGCGCGTCGTCCTTGTGCTCCACGGGGCGGGACCCACCGGACGCCTGCTCGGACCGCCCTCGTTCGACCACGCCAGTCCTTCCTTCTCCGGGGCATCCAGGCTACTGCTCCGCCGATGTGGAACGTCAAGCGCGGCAGGCACCGTTGACATTTGCTTGCGCGCAAGTAGAGTTCGGGCATGCGACGTAGCGAACCCGCCACCGCGGATGGGCCGTTCCCGATGGTCGTCGGGGACGTTCGCGTCCACCCGCTGCTCGACGGCGTCATGCCGATGCCACTGTCGGTGCTCTACCCGGACGTTCCCGAGGCGCTGTGGCGATCGATCTCCGCGGACCTCACGGCCGACGGGCACCTCTCCGTGCCCTACGGGGGATTCCTCGCCGTCGACTCGTCGGGCACCGCCGTGGTGATCGACACCGGTGGCGGTCCGACACCAGCGCCCCTGCCGGATGGTTCGTCGCCGGTACGGTTCGGCGAGCTGCCGAGTGCTCTGAGTTCGCTCGGCGTGGGCGTCGAAGAAGTCGATCTCGTGGTCCTCACGCACTTCCATCCCGACCACATCGGCTGGGCGGCGGTCGACGGAGCGCCCTTCTTCCCGAACGCCTCGTACTACGTGCACGAGCGGGAATGGGCGACCCTCGACACCGAACACGAAGCGCACGAGGCACTGCAGCCGATCGCGCCGCAGTTGAGGACGTGGTCCGGTGCGCAGGCCGCGCCGCTCTCATGGCTCTCGCTGCATCACGCGCCGGGACACTCGCCGGGCAACACCGTCGTCATGGTGTCGGACGTCGAGCGCGGCGACGAGCTGGCGGTCGTCGGTGACCTCTTCCATCACCCGGCAGGCATGGCCCACCCGAGCTGGCGGTGTGGCTTCGACGCCGACGTGGAAGCCGCTGCGCGACGACGGACCCATTGGGTGGATCGCCTGAGAGCAGCAGGCACTCCAGCCGTCAGCTCTCATTTTCCCGGCATGAAGCCACTGGTCACGTTCTGAGTCGACGACGGTGAGGGGTACCCAACGATGATGTCGACCACCGCTGCGGTCAGCCGCGGCGGATCCCACGGCTTCGATGTCGAACAGCTGCACGTGGAGGATCCGCGCGCGGACGAGGTGATCGTCCGCTTCCACGCAGCCGGCCTGTGTCGAACCGATCTCGAGGTCGCCGCGGGTCGTCTCCCGACGCCGCTGCCCGTGGTCCCGGGCCACGAGGGTGCCGGCGTGGTCGAACACGTCGGTCCGGATGTCGAAGGATTCGCGGTGGGCGACAAGGTCATCGCCGGCTTCGACTTCTGTGGACGCTGCCCGAACTGTCGGGGC
>Ga0268264_10005760_pt1 | contig 10506 bp, 8 predicted proteins | sample KBSSwiS32_FD_190357 | JGI IMG/M metagenome (GOLD analysis project Ga0268264, IMG submission 190357) | Switchgrass rhizosphere microbial communities from Kellogg Biological Station, Michigan, USA - KBS Switchgrass S3-2 (SPAdes) (version 2) | ecosystem: Host-associated > Plants > Roots >... | reverse complement strand
ATTTTCACCTTTTGTAAAATGCAAGAGATCCGGCAAGAAAGGCTTGGCATAACCAGCGCGCACGTTTTTTTTATCGTGTTCGTAATGGCGTGCTCTCTTGGCGCGGCCTCGATCGGCGCCTTTCCGCTGCAGATGTCGATAGCGACGATCTTCCTTTTCGCGGGGATCCATAATTTCATGGAGTTTCGCTATTTTGCCGCGAGAATGCCTTTGCGTTGGGGAAGATCGCGAGGTTTTTATGCGGCCGGGATCGGCGGTGTGATCGTTCTGGCAACGGCCTATCTTGCTCTTTACTTTTTAAGCGGCAATTGGTTGTGGAGTCTCGATAATTGGACAACCCTGACGGCAAGCTGGAACACCGGCTTCGTTTTGTGGATCGGCTTTTTGTTTTATCTGCGCGGAAAACAGCGGCCAAAGAGCGATTGGTCGTGGGCGTTCCCCGCTGTTTTTTTATTGGCCGCCCTTGCGTGGGTCGTGCCGCAGTATTGGAGCCTGTCGCTCGTTTATCTTCATCCATTCATCGCGATGTGGTTTCTTGAACGACAGATCAGAAGAACACGACCGGAATGGCTCCGAACGTATCATTACTGCCTGGGATCGATCCCGATATTTCTGTTCATTCTGTGGTCCGCACTCGCAGGCCAGCCGAACTTGCCCGAAGATACAAATCTTTTCTGGCGTATAACCCAGCACGCCGGAAGCCAGGTATTGCCTGGAATTTCAAGCCATCTCCTGGTCGCGACCCACGTATTTCTTGAAACCATTCACTATTTTGTCTGGATATTGTTGATCCCGCTGGTAGATCTTCGCGCGGTTCCCTGGAAGCTGAGCGGGATACCTTTGTTCTCGAACAAGAATGGGTTTCCGAAATTGGTTCTCGCGGCATTGGCGCTAGGCGGATTAATTGTTATTGCCCTGTGGGCCGGTTTTACCATCGATTATGTGACCGCGCGTGAAGTATATTTCGCATTTGCAATGGCACACGTACTGGCGGAGTTTCCGTTTTTGATCAAGATGCTATAGGCGGAAACCGGACTCTTCACTAACCATCAGATTTTTTTCTGCAAGCCTCTCTTAGTTCCTGCGTTCCAACTTTGTAATGAAAAGGTTCACGACCGCTTGACGGTCAGACCGCCAGACTTTTCGTAAAGTGGCTTTTTGTGCCGGAAAGAAGTTCTGACCGGCACGGATCGGAATCCGCAAGTATTAAGCCTTCTCTCAAAGTCGTCGTGCGACGCGAACCCCTGCAGTAAAAAATACGAGGTAATACAATGCAAAAAATTGGTTTTTTGTTCCTGATCTGTTTGGTCTTTTGTTTGGGAATTCATGCTCAGAAGATTACACAAGGTGAACTCGACGCGATCGGCAAGGACGGGAAACCGATCGGTGCGTGTCCACTGAAAAATACTAGTGTAAAGGCCGAGATCACCGGCTTTCTGTCACGCGTGAACGTAACGCAGGAGTTCGAAAACAGTTTCACCGATAAGATCGAAGCGGTCTACGTTTTCCCCCTTCCCCAAAATGCCGCCGTCGATAGTATGACGATGCGGATCGGCGAACGGGTAGTTCACGGCAAGATCATGAAGCGCGACGAGGCGCGCGAAGTCTATGAAGCCGCGAAATCGAACGGTCAAGTGGCGAGCCTGCTTGATCAGGAGCGGCCAAACATCTTCACTCAGTCAGTCGCCAATATTTTGCCGGGAGAAAAGGTAACGATCGAGATCAGTTATGTGGAAACGCTGAAGTATGAAGACGGTTCGTATGAGTTTGTATTCCCAATGGTGGTCGGGCCGCGTTACATACCGGGAAATCCGACGGGTAAGCAGGGCGGTGGATTCGGCCCGGACACGGACAAAGTTGCTGATGGCTCAAAGATCACGCCGCCGGTCGCAAAAGAAAGGGCCGGACATGACATTTCGATCGAGGTGAAACTCGACGCCGGTGTTCCGATCGAATCCGTCGCGTCCAAAACGCACGAGATCGATTCTGCAATGCTCACAATGAGTAGTTACGTCGTAAAACTCAAAAATGAAAACACCATTCCGAATAAGGATTTCATTTTGAAATACGACGTAGCGGGAAAAAAGATCCAGGATGCGGTATTGACGCACCGTGACGAAAAAGGTGGTTACTTCACACTGATACTTCAACCACCAGACGTTGTTCGCCCCCAGGACGCGACGCCGAAAGAAATCGTATTTGTGCTGGATACGTCGGGGTCAATGGATGGTTTTCCTATTGAAAAGGCAAAAGAGTCGATGAAGCTCGCCATTGACGGACTTAACCCGCAGGATACTTTTAACCTGATAACTTTCGCGGGCGATACATCCGTTCTTTTTGAAAAGCCGGTACCCGCAACACCTGAAAATCTGAAAAAGGCTCAGGCCTTTCTTGAATCGCGGCAGGGCGGCGGCGGCACCGAGATGATGAAGGCGATCAAGACGGCACTCGACCCTTCGGATGCACAGGATCATCTTCGCGTCGTTTGTTTCATGACTGACGGGTATGTCGGCAATGACAATGAAATTATTTCCGAGATCCAAAAGCATCCGAATGCTCGGGTTTTCAGCTTCGGCATAGGTAGCTCGGTCAACCGTTTTCTCCTGGACAAAATGGCAGAAGAAGGCCGCGGCGAGGTCGAATATGTTGCGCTGAATGATGACGGCTCGGCGGCTGCGAAACGTTTTCATGAGCGTGTTCGGAGCCCTTTGCTGACAGATATCTCACTTGATTTTGGCGGACTAAAGGTCGCGGACGTCTATCCAAAACGCATAAAAGATCTTTTTAGCGCAAAACCGGTTGTCATTCACGGCCGTTACACGCAGGCGGGAAGCGGAACGATCAAACTCATCGGCAAATCATTTGGCAACGAGACAGTTCGCGAGATCCCAGTCAATTTTCCTGAAAGTGATGCTAACCATGACGTATTAGGAACTCTCTGGGCGCGGACACGCATCGACGACCTTACCTCGCAGGATTACACGAACAATAAACCGGAGATCAAAGATGCGATCACCAATATCGGGCTCGAATACCGACTAATGACTCCATTTACATCGTTCGTGGCTGTCGAAGAAAGAGTGGTAACTGACGGTGGCCAGCCGAGGAGAATAGAGGTCCCCGTCGAATTGCCTGAGGGAGTCAAATACGAGGGTATATTCACCGAGCAAGAGGAAAGTGAGCGTCCGAGCAACGGTTTCGCGACCGGCAAGAGTATGAACAGGGTTGTCAACAAACCCATGTTGGCCGTTACGGGGGTCAAACTTCGCGAGAAGTCGCCCGCGACCAAGGAAATGCGGGATAAGTCAAAAGTATCTGATCAACCCTGGGCCGGCGGTGACGAAGGATACATTGTGAGCGGTGAAGAAAAACGGGAGTCCTCGGCTGTCATCAAAGCCACGACCTTGCCAAAACCCATGTATCCCGCAACCGCAAAAACTGCCGGTACGGTAAGTGTCGAAGTAACACTTGATCGGGCTGGGACGGTGACGGCGGCGAAACTCGTTTCAGGCGACAAAGCTTTCCAGGCAGTCGCCGAAGTGGCGGCGAAGAAAGCAAGATTCGCGATTCCGAAACTCGATCTGGAAATTGTGAAAATCACCGGTACCATTTCCTATAATTTTGCCAAGGATAGAAAAGTAACCGCATCGGACACACTTCAAAACTTTCAGATCGAAGTGAAGCCGAACAAATACAGTTCGTCCGTGCGGGCACTGGTCGAACGTCTGAAAAGCAATCAGTTAAAGCCATCAGCCGAAGAAGCCAAATTCGTTCGCGATGGAAAGGCGGATATAGTGATCCGGTTAACGGAATTGAAACCTGAAATCATAGCGGAGCTCAAAACCTTGGGGATCGAGATCTTAACCGAAATGCCCTCGGCCAACGCCGTGGTCGGACGGATCGCGATAGAAAAGATCCCGGCCCTGGCTGAGATCGAAGCCGTGACGTTCATTTCACCACAGAATCGTTTGATCAAACTTAGGGCGGCTTTAATCCCGCTCTGATATTTCAACATTGCCGCAGGCAGCCGAAAGTTGTAATAATCTATCGGCCCTGCGGCTCTTATGTGGAACGCCCTACTTTTTTTCGACGACGTCGATCTCATTCAAACGCAAAATCTGCCTTTGACCGAGCTTTGGTATTTCTTACCGATCGGGTATCTCTTTACCATCGCTGTCGAAACACCGATCCTTATCCTCGGCCTTTCTCCGCGAGTCTCCTTCAGGCAAAAGCTGATGTGCGGCATTTGGTTGACCGCCTGCACTTATCCGATCGTTGTATTAGTTCTGCCCGCCATATTTTTTGACCAGTCGCGCGCACTGTATCTCTTTGTGGCGGAGACCTTTGCGCCGGTCGGCGAGTGTTTCCTGTTTTGGCTTGCGTTTCGCGCAAAGGGTCTGCTGGATCCACCGAGTTGGGTCCGGTGTTTCGTTGTCATCATTATCGCCAATCTGGCCTCGTTCGGTTTCGGCGAGGTTATGAATTATTATCGATGGTTCGGAATGTTTTGATATGCGAAAATTAATTTTCTTGACCGGAATCTGTCTGATCTTAGCCGCGTACGTCTCGGCGCAGGACAAGTTTTCAAATTACTCGAACGAACGTTTCTTCTTTTCGATCGACTATCCGGCTGACCTTCTGAAAATGATGCCGCCGCCGGATAACGATGACGGTCGGACTTTTCGCTCCGACGATAAGCAAGTGGAAATGCAGGTGTGGGGTGAATATAACGCTGAATTCAAAACCCTGCAGGAGCGATACGAACGGGATCTGAAAGGCTTTATTGAGAAGCCGGCCTACATGGTTTCAAAGCGAGACTGGTATGTATTGTCCGGCCTGAAAGACAATAAGATTTTTTATGAAAAAGTGCTTATCAGAAGGCGCGGCGATACCGACATTTTTTTCACTTTCACTATAGAATACCCGGCGAGTCTCAAGACGAAGTTCGATCCTATCGTTAAGCGAATGGCTGATTCTTTCAAATTCGATCCCAATCCAGATGCCTGACGAAAGCCTCCGCATAACTGAGATCTTTCTTTCGATACAAGGCGAATCAAGTCACGCCGGACGACCTTGCTCCTTCGTTCGGCTGACTGGATGCCCTATGCGGTGTGTGTGGTGCGATAGTGAATATACGTTTACCGGCGGCGAACAGATCAGTTTTGTAAAGATATTCGAAAAGCTGGAGGAATTCGGCTGCAGACTGGTTGAAGTAACCGGGGGCGAACCGCTTGCGCAGAAAAACGTTTTTCCTTTTATCAGCACCCTGTGCAATAGGAATTACGAAGTCTTGATAGAAACCGGCGGCTATGTTTCAACTGAAGAAGTTGATACACGAGCAGCAATAATTCTCGACGTAAAATGTCCCGCGTCGGGCGAATCAACACGAAACCATTGGCCAAATCTTGAACGCCTTAGAAATGAGAAAGACGAGGTTAAGTTCGTCGTCGCGAATATGGATGACTGGGAATATGCGAAGGAGATCATTGAGAAATATGATCTCGTTAGTAGAACGAAAGCAGTTTTGATCTCGCCGGTTCACGGAATTGAGAATCTTGCCGAGATCGCGGAAGCAGTTTCAACAAGCGGATTGAAAGTAAGGTTAAATTTGCAGCTGCATAAATACATTTGGGGACCTGAGACGAGAGGCGTGTGAGGGCTAACCACGAAATTTACGCGAATGAACACAAATAGAGGTCACTTAAGAATCGCTTTTGCTGTGGCCGTGATCGTTATCTTCACGGCAAGCGTGTTAGGTCAGCGATCCAGACCCACTCCGCAAACCAACTTTCCGAAACAATCGCTAGATGAAAAGATTCAGGCGGCTTTAGCAGGCTTTCAGGGAAAGGCATGGATCTATGCAAAGAATCTCGACACCGGAAAAGACTACGCGTTGCGGGCCGATGAGCAGACGCGGACGGCAAGCACGATAAAGCTTGCAATAATGGCCGAGACCTTTCATCAGGTCGCGCAAGGCAAATTAAAGTGGGATGACGGAATCGAGCTTACCAAGGAAAAGAAACAGGGTGGCTCAGGTATTCTGTTCGAGTTTTCGGACGGAACGAAGATTGATCTTCAAACGGCTCTTCATTTGATGATCGTCGTTTCGGATAATACGGCGACAAATCTTGTACTTGACGAAGTAGGCACGGACAACGTCAATACTTTTATGGACTCGCTGGGGTTGACGGACATCAAATCGATGCGAAAGATCGGCGGCGGAAACGAATCGAAGGCGTTTGCCGATCCGCGAAATAAATTGTTCGGCCTGGGACGTTCAAGCCCGCGGCAGATGGTCCGCCTTATCGAGATGATGGATAACGGCGAACTTGTTTCAAAGGAAGCCTCGGCAGAAATGATCGCGATCCTCAAACGCCAGCAATATAAGGACGGCATCGGCCGCGGTGTACCGGATACAATTCCCGTTGCTTCAAAGTCTGGTGCGCTTGATCGCTTTCGTGCCGACGTTGGTATCATCTACACTCGCCGCGGTCGAATAGCAATGGAGATCGTCCTCGACGACATGCGCGTTGTTGCTTACGATCAAGAGAATCCCGGATTGGCAATGCTTTGGAAGCTGTCGCAGATACTACAGGAAGGATTAGGCAAATAGTTGATGTCGGCAATTGTTTTAGTGTCAGGTGGAATGGATTCATCCGTTACAGCTGCGATCGCGCGTAAAGAAAACGATGACCTTGCGTTTCTTCACGTTTCATATGGGCAACTCACAGAAAGTCGTGAACGGAAAGCTTTCAATGATATTGCAGACCACTATCGCATCGACGAACGGCTTGATATTTCGATCGAACATCTCGCGAAGATCGGCGGATCGTCGCTAACGGACAAGAAGATAACAGTCTCTGAGGCTGATCTTGAATCGAAAGATATCCCGACTAGTTATGTTCCTTTTCGAAACGCGAATATGCTTTCCATTGCTGTGAGTTGGGCCGAGGTTATCGGTGCAAGCGCGATCTATATCGGAGCGGTCGCGGAGGATTCAAGCGGATATCCCGACTGCCGGCCGGAATTTTACGAGGCATTTCAAAAAACGATCGATGCCGGGACAAAACCTGATACTCACATTCAGATCCGAACGCCGATCATTCATCTTTCAAAAGCAGATATCGTTAAGAAAGGAATCGAACTGAAAGCCCCGCTGCATCTTTCATGGTCATGCTATCGAAGCGAAGATCTCGCTTGCGGAACCTGCGATTCCTGTGCATTGAGATTGCGAGGGTTTGAACAGGCGGGCGTAAAGGACCTGATTGCCTACAAAAGTCACTGAAGCCTTTCTGCGTATTGTAGATTGAAATCTTTATGTTCGACCAATAAATGTTCACAATCTTCATCCATTGTTACTGCCCGTCCCCAAGTAGCGTAATCCTTTTCAGGTAAATCTTTGAGATGGGATCTATTGTATCGAAAAACAACGGTCCAACCTTTTGCGTTCTTGCCGCCTCGCCCTTGCGGCAAGATGCCATAGGCCTTTGACTCTAACGTGTTATACCGATCTTTCAGCAGGTCACTGGTATTCCCATAAAACTCGACCGTTTCGTGCGACACATTGTTCCTGTTGGCAGGCTTTTCCGTGTAACCGTTTTCCTCGACGAACTTTTCGGCAATGTGAACCGCTTTTTGCCTGGCATCTTCGATGGCTACTGGTTCGATCCGGTTTTGCTTGTATTCAACTTCTGGATTTGACGCTGATTCGTTTTGTTCGGTTGCAACCTCCTGACAACTAACAGACAGAAGCAAGGCAATCAAAACGCATAAATGAGTTCGGACTTTCATACTGTAGGCCTCTGAAAACAGAACGAGCGAATTTCCCTAAACTTGCCTGAAACTTATGAAACACTCAATCTTTCTCGTTCAATTTCCAACCCATTCAAGTCTCCCAAAGCGGCAAACGCGACATTTTCCGTTTTGAAATATTCCGTCCCAAGAGCCTGCAGATCGGACAATGTTACGGCATCGACTTTTTCAAGGGTCTCTTCCACAGAGATCTGGCGGGCGTGCGTTAGTTCCGAGTTGGCGAGAGCGGCGGCTCGCGATGCCGAATCTTCAAGGCTTAAGAGGATCGATGCGCGGGCCTGCTGTTTTGCAAGATCTAGTTCGTCAGCGGTGACGCCGTCTTTAACGATCTCGCGGATCTCTTCCACGGTAATGTCAACGACCTCTTCCGTCTGTTCGGCAGACGTCCCCGCATAAACGGAAAAGTATCCGCAGTCACGAAACATCACGGTGCTTGCTCCGACGCTGTATGCAAGCCCGCGTTCTTCACGGACCTTTTGCCACAAGCGGCTCGACGAACCGCCGCCAATGATGCTGGCGAGCAGGTCCGCGGAATAACGGCGCTCGTCGGTCGCTGAAACAAGCGGAGTCGCGATTATCAAGTGTGCTTGTTCGAGATTTTGGTTTTGCCGAACTATGATCGGTGCCTGCATTACAGGCGTTTCCGTCGTGAAGTGTGCATCATTTGCCGGCGACGTCTTGGTTCCGAAATATTTCGCCGTCAGATCTTCGATCCTTGAGTGCTCTACATTACCTGCTGCCGCAATAATTAAGTTCGACGGGCCAAATGCTTTTTCGTGATATAGACATGTTCGCTCGTGGCCAAAGGTTTTCACCGTTTGCGGCGTGCCTACGATATTCAGGCCGAGCGCGTGCCCTGGGAAGAAAGCTTCGCTAAAGATCTCGCTCAAGTATTCCTCGGGCGAATCCTCGACCATCTTCATTTCTTCGATGATCACATGCTGTTCGCTCGAAAGTTCTTTCTCGTCAAACCGTGGATTGGTCAACATGTCGGCGAGCAGATCAAATGCGTTTTCAATCTGATCGTCGATCACCTTAATGACAAACCCGGTTTCTTCGTGCGTGGTAAAAGCATCGAGGCCTCCGCCAAGCCGGTCCTGCTCGATCGCTATTTCGAGAGCCGATCGGCGTTTCGTACCTTTAAATACGGCGTGTTCGATGAAATGTGTGATGCCGTTCAATTCGATGGGTTCGTGTCGCGACCCGACTCGATAAAAAAAACCGAGTGTTGCCGACCGCACACCTTCCATTACGTCGGTCAGGACGGTTGCGCCGTTCGGCAGGCGTGACGAATAAATGTTTTCCCTCATTTGTCTGCTGGTGATAAGTAATCCTATCAGATGCAGCGGTACCAAACAGAATGCCTGCATTCAGAAAAAAGTGCCTTCCGCATGCGTTAATTCCGAATGAGCCCCTAAGCATCCGTTTCCAACGTTTTTCCACTTAACAAAGGACCAATGTTAACTAGAATAAGACCAAAAGTAGTTAACAAAGAGCCAAAGTTAACTGGAAAAAGACCAAAAGTAGTTAACAAAAGACCAAAGTTAACTGGAAAAAGACCAAAAGTAACTGACAAAGAGCCAAAGTTAACTGGAAAAAGACCAAAAGTAATTAACAAAAGGCCAAAGTTAACTGGAAAAAGACCAAAGTTAACTAACAAAAGGCTAGATTCACGTGAGAAAAGCCTTATTTTCGCGGGAAGATCTCAACTTGTCTGAGCTCCAAGCCCCATTTTTATTGATGTCACGCGAAAAATATGAACTTTCAGTCTATCGACGTCAAACTTCGCCTGGACGAGCGTCAAAATTGACAAATCATTTTCAAAATGAGATAAGAAGTGAGTGCTTACTAACTTAGGGAAAGGGGTTGTTTTTTGAGAGATGCGCGAACAAGGTATAAAGGCCGGAAGTATTAAGGCTGAAAGGGAAAATCTGGGTAACAATGGCGGTTCGCCGGCAGAGGTTACAGAGCAAGAGACTACTGAAGTGCCCGAGAGCGAGCTTGTTGTTGATACCGAGGACAAGCCGAAACCAAACGGCAAAAGGCGAAAGCGGATCTTCGTGTTCGGAGGGCTGGGATTATTTGTGGCGATCCTGGCCGGTTTCGGTTATTGGCTTTATGCCCGGCAATACGAATCGACCGACGATGCTTTTATCGACGGCGATATCGTTCAGGTAAGTCCGAAGGTTTCGGCCTACGTTACCAAGATATATGTAAAGAACAATCAGTTTGTCCATAAGGGCGATCCGCTCGTTGATCTTGACCCGAAGGACTATGAGCTCAAGCTCGAACAGGCCAAGGCGCAGCTTGAGAATGCGAAAAGCCAGCATGGATTGGCCCAGGCGAATGTCGCGCTGACAACGAAAACGACCGGAGCGAGCCAGACACAGGCGCGATCAAACATCGAGACCACAAAGTCGAATGTTCAGCAGACCGTCGCCGCGGCCGATTCCAAAAAAAGCTTAATTAATCAGGCGCAGGCAGCTGTCAGAACAGCTCAGGCAAATCTTGCGCAGACCAGGGCTCAGGTACCGCAGGCAGAATCAAACGTCCATTTGGCCGAGGTGGAATATAACCGCCGGCGCGTTTTGTTTGACCGGGGTGATATTTCCAGGCAGGCGTTGGATCAAGAGGTGAATACCCTTCAGTCGACCCGGGCACAACTTGATTCGGCGCAAAAACTGGTATTGGCAG
>Ga0268264_10005759_pt1 | contig 10506 bp, 1 predicted proteins | sample KBSSwiS32_FD_190357 | JGI IMG/M metagenome (GOLD analysis project Ga0268264, IMG submission 190357) | Switchgrass rhizosphere microbial communities from Kellogg Biological Station, Michigan, USA - KBS Switchgrass S3-2 (SPAdes) (version 2) | ecosystem: Host-associated > Plants > Roots >... | reverse complement strand
TGAGGGTTTTTCCGGGTTCCTGCTTTTGCGCCTCGGCGGCCTTTTTGAAAATCGACTGGAGGAGGGTTTTGCCCTTCACCCCATCGACGGCCGCATCCATGCCCAAGCCCTGTTCGATAGCGGACAAATAGCCATTGGAGTGGGAGGCATTTTTTTGGAGATTTTCCTCGGCATAGGCGGCGAAGACTTCTAAGGCCTCTTGGGCGCCCGCGGCGCGCGCTGCCTTGGAGTCTTGAGCCAATTGCGCGCGTCGTTTCCAGGGAGATTGATAATCTTTGGGCAGGGGATTGTCGTTGGCCTGCTTGTCTAAAATAGCTTTGGGATCGGCGCCGCCTGAGGTGGATTCTTTGCCGTAGGGCCTTAGGACTTCGGGGAGAATCGCCTTGAAAAAGGCAGAATATTCCGCTTGGCTAGGCCCCTTGTAACCGGGCTTCTCGGGATCGCTGCTCTCGTTGAGTTTGTCGGTGATGGCCCGGACTTTCTTTCTCTCATCGCCTTGGATCTCCTGGGCGGGGCGCCAGGCGCGTTCGTATTTTTTGATTTCCTTGGTGTTGGCGTCGAGGGTGAATTTTTCCAGGAAGAAGATCCTGCCGTTGGCCGGATCCTTGTCATTGTCGAGCGGGAAGGCGAGCGAGAGCTGGATCTCGTCATCCTTCTTCACCATCGTGTAATGGCATTGCGGATCGCCGATCTTGAATTGGTAGTCCGGATAAGAGGCCTGCGCCATCTCTTGAGCTTTGAGGAGATAGGGCACTTGGCCCTTCAAGGCGGTCTTGAGCCCAGAATACATCGGACGCGCGAAACTCAAACCCGCCAACATCCCGAATTTCTGGACCTTGGGATCGCTGGTATCCAGGGTATTGCTTTTGAGATTGTCGCGGTATTTTCCGAGCCATTCTTTCCATTCGGGACTTAGGGCGTTTTCATCCTTGGCGTCGAAGGAACGCTGATAAGCTTTGAGGGTTTTCTCCTCGGAATCGAAAAGGAATTTGTCTTTGATGTAGATGCGGCCGTCGTCGGGATCGGCATTTTTGTCGAGGGGATAGACGAAGGTGACTTCGATGCTACCGTCGTCCTTGACGTCGGTCTCGGTGTGGGCCTCCAGATCGTTGCCGAGCAGGCCCAGTTCGAGTTCCTTGTTCAAAGAACGAAAGGATTCGAAGAAGTCTTGATTGTCCCCGAGAAGCTGTTTAGTTTCTCGGGTGAGTTGGAAGTTTCTTCCGCTCACCAAATGCCCCCAGGCATGTGAATGGGCAAAGCAATCCACGCGGATTTTGTGCAAAACCGCGGGGCGGCATGCTCCATTCTTAGGAGAAACCCCAACCTGCAAAGACTTTATCGCTTGAGAACGTGATAAGTTGCGCTGAAGGATGGGGATTTTCGCCCCCTCTTGAAGGGGCTTCTATGAACCAATATTAGCCTCTAGAAACCAGCTATCGCGCTAAGAGTGACGATTCACAAAATCGCCATATCCCACTAGGGTTTAAACACAAATGAAAAGTTACCGACCGTAATGCGGTCGCCCGGCTCCAGCTGGGTCGGCGTCACATCCTGAACCACCGGTATTTCGAAGGGGATCGCCAGGTTTTTGGTGACTCGGATTTCCGCATCGGACATGTTGGAGATCCAATAGTGGCCTTCCCACAGTTGAATTTGCGCCAAATCGCGGGGCAAGGGGTTGAACAAGCCTTTGATCCCTCGAGAAGGTTTGGGAACTCCCATCACCCAGCGCACGCCGTCGTGCCCGGGATCTGCCTCGTGGCGGATCTCCCCTGGCTCTCCGACTCGGATATAGACCATGCGGCCATTGCCGACCTTAAGCTCGCCATTTTTGAAAACAGGATTCACATGGTTCGCCCGGCGTGAGGCCGCAGGAGGGTCTGAATAGGCCGAACGCGCGGCCTCATCCATGCTGATCGACTTGAGTTGGACTCTGCCCGACGCCCTATCGATCTCGAATCTAAAAAAGCTGGCACCCGCTAGGATGATATCCCCATTGCTTAAGGGATGGGGTTGCGGTTCGCCCGCTCCCCGTTGCGAAATGATCCGACGATTGACGATGGTGCCGTTCGTGCTGTTCAGGTCGCGAACCACCCACACGGAATACCTGGCGTCGAAATAGACGGCGAAATGCTTGGCCGAGACCCCGTTATCGTTGATCTGGATCTTGGCGGAATCACCGCGTCCCACGGTATAGATTTCGTCGGGCTTGAGATCCCAAGGTCCAATCGGGCCCGGAGCAGGCCCAGGGTTTGGTGCGCCCCTCGCCCCCGCCCTTGGATCAATTTTTCTTTCGAATTTGAGGGCGTCGTGGATATTTCCGACATCCTTGGCGACTTGGGTCGTGATATCATTGTTTTGCAGGGCTTGCTTGTCGGGATGCAGCTTCGGCCGAACCTTGCGGTTGATAAATTTGTCGAATTTACTCTTATCCATTTCCTTGAGTTGGGCCTCGTCCGTCCCCCCCGCCTTTCGGGCTTCCTCAATTTCTCTTCGCTTCTCTACCTGCAATTCCAAAAGCTTGGTCGGATTGAAATCCGCCTCCATCTCAGGGGCATTTTTATAGACGCCCGCGAAATAGGTGGCCGCATCAGGGGCATTTCTTCCAAAACGTTCCTTTTGATCCCGGTCGAAAGCTTCGAACAAACTCTTCAGCTGGTCTGCATATTTTGTCCGTACTCTCTCAATGTCCGCCGAGCTGGGAGTCTCGTAGGGGATTTGCACGCCCTTCAGACTCTTCAAGTCCAACTCAACCCGCGCCTCGACATCGCCTTGTTTGTAGCGAGGGTCCGCGCGAATCGCTTTTTCGAAGCGATCAAAAAAGTCTTTCTGTTTGGATTGGTCTTTAGCGACCTCGGCGTATTTTCTCGGATTGAAGTCGGCGGCCAGATTGGGAAAATTTTCGACGATGCGCAGCAGGTAAGCGCCTGCAGATCGGACCACGGACTCGTTGCCCTTGCCATAGATGCTGGCAAGCGGGTCTTTGTATTGGTCCCATAATTCCCTCATACGTTCGATGGCGATCGATTTTTGATACTCGTCTGGTGAAGAGGGAGCCTTGGGTTGGGGCTGCTGAGGGATGGGGCGAGTGCGACCGCCGGGGCCGCGTTCTTGGGAAGAATCGCCTTTCGGCACATCGGTATTTTCCATCGCCCATGTCAGAACCGCCGCATCCTTGCTCTTCACTTCAAAAGTATATTGGCTACCACCAACGACGATGCGGGCAATCTTGCCCAAGGGTTTCGGATCGTGAGGGTTGAGCGGAGTATTCCCCACCTTGGTTCCGTTGGTGCTGCCTAAGTCCTGGATATACCACTCGCCCCCATTGTTGATGATCTGGAAATGCGCGTCCGAGGCGAAGGGATCGACGAGCAAAACAGCCGAATTCGGGCCATTGCCTCCAATATAGGTCTGGCCCACTTTCATTTCCCAAGCACGAATGCCTTTGGACTTGTCGCTCATGGGACCCCAACCTTCTTGAACCATGCGCGGGGCCTGCTCCTTCGCCAAATGGGTCAATTGGTGCACGTCCGCCCAAGAGGCGCGCAAGGTGTGTTCTTCGGTCAAGGCTTGCAGATGCTGGTCGGCATACCATGTGAAGTGCTTGGGAATATTCGTCTCTGGATCGACGGAGAAAATTCTTGGATTGAAGGTCGAGGCCAGGTCGGGATGGTTTTTGTAGAGGTCCGCCAACAACTTGGCCGCTTGAGGCATTTTATTTCCGAAGATGCTTCTCAGTTCGGTTTGATATTTAGTCTTTATTTTGGAGGCTTCCGCGTCGCTCGCGACACTGTAACTGCGGCGCGCTTCGGTGATCTTCCCAAGGTCTTGCAAAACGGCCTTGCGGGCCTCTGCATCGGCCGGCATCTTCTTGTGATTTTGGACAAAGTCCTCCAATTTTTTGAAAAATTCCTTCTGAGCGTTGGTATCTTTCGCGGAAAATAATTGTCTCGGGTTGAATTGATCGTCTAATTTCGGGAAATGATTGGCGAGCCGGGCGTAGGCTTCGTTGACGTCTTTGCCTAGATCCTCGCCGTAGAGTTCGGTGAAAGGTTTTTTGTAGGTACGCCAAATCCTCTGCGCCTCTTTAGGTTCCACCGGCTTGTAGGCGCTCTTGCCTGGGGATTTAGCTTTCGGCTTTGCTGGATCCGGAGGACTCGGAGGATTGGGGTCCACAGGCGTGGGACCCGCACCAGAACCTCCGCTGGGCTTGGGACCTTTTCTCCAGCTCACGCGCCAGTCATTGACCCAGCCTTGCAGCCGGCCGTTCGTCACGCCATTGGCCACGTTAAAACCGATCATCGCTTGGAGATAATTGACGAAAGACTCGAATACCAAACCGGTCTTTCCACCTGCGATTTGGGGATGCAATCCCGCGCTCTGCGCGAAGGCATTCGCCAAAGTAGTTCCAGTGATTCCGCCAAAATGGGTGATCAGGCCTTGGAACCGCTGCGCCCATGGCGTCAACACGACCTCGGGGATCAAGGTGAAACTCCGCCCCATGGGCGTTTTTAGGAATTGATACTCAGCCGGCTCTGCCGCCCATCTTCCGCGGAGCAATTTATTGGCGACAAACTGAGAACTACCTTGAGTGATGCGCAGCAAGGAAAAGAGCATAAGCGAAGAGCAGGCTTCGTCGCCGAAATTCTTCCAAACCTCGCTGGGATCGTGCTTCGCGGAATCTAAGGTCTTATGGATCGCCGTGAAGCCGAGTGCCTCACCCGCAAGGCCTAATCCCATCGCGGCTCCTCGCATCCCCCAAAATTTAGGGCCACGAGACAAAAGCAGGCTTTCCCCGAAGACCCCGACAAAGGGGGACGCAATCATCGCCGCCATGGTGGAGGGGTTCAGCAGTTCGGCATTGAGCTTAGGCAAGGCCAAATCCAGGTTGGCGCTCATCGGAGCAGTGCCACTCAAGAATCCGACCAAGGTATCAACCTCTTTCTTGAGCTCGGGATTTTTCAACACCGCCCTTCGACCGCTCAAGCCTTGCACGATGAAAGCTGCGGTCTGCCCAAGTCCAGAATCCTGCAAGAGGTCTCCCCTCACCAAATTGACCAGGTTCCAAGCTCGATTGGGCCCAATGATTTTGTAGGCAGAATTGATCTTTTGCATGAGAGGATCGTTCAAGATCACTTCTCGCAATTTGCCTTCTTCTCCCTCTAAATTTAAGCCAGCCAAAGTATCGAAGGCGCTCTTCGCACCGGACTCGCTCCTTTCGTGGGCCTTGGCCATCACCTTGGCCAAAACTCCCGACTGCTGCTCGATCGCATCTGTGGATTCTCCGAAGACTTGATTGAACCAACCCTTGGAGTCGGATTTCGCCATGGCCATTCTCTCTCGCATGGCCTGTTCGATGATATCCAAACCCTCCTGCGAGGCACGGGTCTTGAAGGTGGTATTTTCTCGATGCGCGTCCGCCCTTTTCTTCCAGGGCGAAGTCCAGGTGGGCGGGATGGGATTCAAGTCAGCCGCTCGCCGCAGCATGGAAAAATCCTGTTGGGGATACAACTCGGACAACAATGGCTGGATGAAGGTCTCGGCGCGTTCCATCGTCGGCGTGGGCAAGGCCTTAAGCTTTTTCAAACTTTCGGAGAATAGCGGTTCAGGGCTCTCGGGAGAGGGCACCCATTGTCTCTGGTATTTTTCCACCTTGAGCGAGGTTTTATTGAGGAGAAATTTCTCGAAGAGAAAAAATCTTCCGTTTTTGGGATTGGAGTCGTCGTCGAAGGGCAAGGCGACGCGCACTTCCCAATATCCCGCATTCTCGTGAGCGACGTAATAGGCCTGAGGGTCGGCGACCTTGAAGGTGTATTCGGAGAGGACATCCTTGGTCGTTTGCAGAATTTCCTTCAAATACGATTGCTGTGCCTTGACCACCTTGATCAGGCCCTTTGTGAAGGGACGCCCGGTGCTGCGAGCGAGTTTAAGTGCGAAGGCCTCGTATTCCGGCCGAGCGGACTCGTCCGAGATAGGACCTCCCTCGTTTTGATAACGATCCAGAAGATTTTCCCAGACCTTCTTATCGCCGGCGGGGGCATCGAGCTTGAATTTTCGGGAATATTCTTTGAGCGTCTCTTCGCGGGGATCTAAGAGAAAATGGTCGACGAGATAGATCCTGCCGTCCTTGGCATTGTCGTTGTCATCTAAGGGAAAACGGATATCGACGGAAAAATCACCGTTGGGCAAGGCCTGAATCTCCGTCTCAGCGTCTCCTTTTTTGGTTTGGAGCCCGAGTCGGAGGTTCAAACGCTCGACAGCGTCGTAATATTGGGGATTTTTATCAAGGAGTTGGTTGCTGGCGCCACCAATGGGGTATTTGTTCGTCACGGTTCGAGTCCTTACCTAAAAAGTAGACCACCGCCCTACCGGTGAGATGGGACCGGAGAACACGAATAAAAACCCAACCTAAGACAGAACGGGCTTGTATCGCTGACTTTGGGGATTTGTTGCTTTGTGGCGAAATTGAATTTTTAGAAAAACCCCTGAACGGGAAAGGGATAGGCTTGGCTGAACTCAGAAGGTTTCACCTTCTGGAATTCCATCGGGATCGAGAGTTGGGCGGCTAAGAATTTCAATTTGGACATGGATTCCATGTAACCCATATCTTTGAATAATCCTTGGTCACGGAAAGTGTAACGAACCACGATCTTTTCCACCCGCCCCGAGGCGCTCAGTTGGTAACGCAATTCCGAGGAACCATAGCTGTTGAAGATAAAGTTTTTAAAAACCCGCTGTTCTGGTTCATAGAGGGGGGTTTTCCCAAATTTCTGGGGATAGCCGAGCCGCCAGTAGGAATGGGCCGCTTCCAAGAAGACCTTGATGTCCTGTTCGGAAGGCAAGATGTTGCGCGTGTCAGGACTGATCTGTTCGCCGATTCCAAAGGCGATGGTCCTACCTGAGGCCTCCTGACCGACTCCGCCTCTTCCGCCCGCGCCCATGATGCGACCGTCGGGGGTGAGATACTCCTCGGGATGAGAATGCATCAGGAAAAAATCCCCGCCGTCCGGTGCGGAGACGAAACTCAAATCACCCAAGGATAAAATGGAACGCATCTGGTCCCCGCGAATCTGATAGGTCACACCCACTTCGCGGTACATCCCCGCCTGCCCCATCAGAAGCGAGGTTTGAAAGGCCAACCTCTCGGGCATGTCGCGCCGGCGATAGTTTCCAAAATAGGTGTCGAGGATCAGGACCTTCTCAGCCGGCGAAGCCAGTCCGAGCAAGGCCCGCGCGGAGGGCGTCCCGTGGTCAAGGTGATGGCGCAGATCCGATTGAGCCATGATGAAGTCATCCGAGACCTTCTTGTTGATGCTGCGCCGGACTAGTGAAATCACCTCACCGATCTCTTTGGGAGAAGGAAGCCCGCGTATTGGCCTGCCTCCGCGACTGTTGAGGAGATGCAAAGCCAGGCGATATTGACCTTCTGGATTGTTCGAATAAATCGTCTCTCCACTGAAGGGATCGACCTTGGTTTCCATTTCCTTCTTAAATAGTTTTTGAGCTACGGAGACAACGCGAGCCTGATGAACCTTGACCTTTTCCCTGAGGCCATAGCTTTCGGTCACCAAGGCGAGCGGCTTGCCGCGTTCGATCACCTGGTAGATCGCCTCTTGGATGTCGCCTTTATCGATTCGAATTTGGGGAAGGGATGCAGGCAAGCCGCTATAGACCTCCTGCTTCCACTTTTCGATCTCGACCAAATTGCGCATCAAGGAGAGGTCCTTGACGGATTGGGCCGTGTCCATCGAGGTTTTTTGGTGGTTCTTGCGAAACCACTCCTGTTCTAAAAGATCGCGAACGCGTTGCCGAATTCCCGCGCTGTAGGGCAGATCCTGGATTCCGTTTCCATTGTGATGCTCGATCGCCGCGATCTTCCTGGCGATCTCGGGAGTGCTCCAATTTTCGATGCGTTCCCAATGGGATCCGGCGAACAGGGCACGAAGGTCGGACAGATCCTTCGTCGCGGCAACCTCACGCGTCAAGCCGTCCCAAGACAGGGCCATTTGGTATTCCAGCTCGGTCTTTCCGAGTCGTCGGTCGATATTTTCTTTCTTCAGTTCAAAATCGAAAGGTTGAAACCCTCGTTCTTGGGAGCTCTCGAGGGCCTTTTCCATATAACGTCGAATCCGCGCTTGAATCCCCATTTCGACCGGCAAGGAGTGCAAGGGGATTCGTCCATTCATGACACCCAGGATCGCATGATTTAAACCTGACGATTCGCTTGGGAATTGTGCCTGAAGGTTGTCGATCAAAACGTCATGACTTTTCGAGTGCGCAACGATCTCTGCAAATTCGTGCTGCTGCTCAAGCGTCATCTTAGCCAGTTCGTGGATAAAAGGCACATTCATGCGACGGATTCCAAAATCCATTCCCAAGAATTCTAAACGATCGCCCTGAACGACGGGCACCCATTGCTGGGTCGGGATATTCACTCCGTTGAGTTTCATTGGGAGGAAATCAACAAAAGGCATCCCAACCGCGTGGCGCATAAATTTGGTGAGACCCAAGGTCCGCAGGCTTCGGGAATCGAACAAGAAGGTTTCTCCCCGCTCGTTCACCTGCATGCGGAGCCGGTTTCCCGGACTTTGGAAAAAGTAATGATCCAAGGGGAGGGCTCCGCTCGAATCGAATTTCAACTCGTGGTAGCCATCGCCCGAAACATGCTGTTGCAACACGATGTCTGGAAGGCTTTCGTGGAAAAACTTGAGCGGTTCGCGACCAAACTGGGTGCTGGTATCGTCCACGATGGTCGTCGTAGAAAAATTCGGGCTGCCCATAGTCTTGGGGTTTTGAGCAAGGTGGTCCTGATAAATTTTGTATTGGCGGATCTGCCGTTCCAAGGCCCCATGGCTTAAGTTGGAGGCGAGCTGGAATCCCGCCCGGGCCTGAAAGTGCGTGATCGTCGCGCTCAACCAAGGATTGTTGGCCTGCATCGGAGTTTCCTGGATCAGATGAAAACCTTCGCTCAAGGCATTGCTGAAGCGGATCGCAGCGATTCCCCCCAAATGCTCCGTGAGAATCGAATAGTATTTTCCAAATCTGGACTTTCCTTCAACGCCAAAGACCTTCCACAGGCCTTCGTTCCCGAAGTGGGTCGCACGCATCGCTCCGAAAAGCATCAGGCCAGAGAGCATTTCTGAGGACCAATTCCCAAAGGCGCGGTCGGGATCCGTATAAAAGGCCTCGATCCCGTCGTGGACCGTCGTAAAAGCAAGGCTCTCGCCCACGACCGAAGTGAGTCCGGCGCCAAGGCGCCCCGCCCAACCGTAGCGACCAAGGGCACGCATCCCTTGCAGTCCCAAGAAAGAGCCGCTCAATCCAGCGACTCCCATCGTGACCAAAGAACTGGGACGCGTGATTTCCTTGGCAACGACCGGCAAAAGTGCCTCGAAATTTTCTCCAAAGGTCGCGTTTCCATCCATAAGATTGAGCAAACGATGGGCCTCGGTCTTGACCGAAGGGATTTGCTGCAAAACACTCGCCCATTGTTTGGCGGAGGCGGCGAAACCCTCTTCGTTCAGGAGATTTTCCCTTGCCACCTGGAGGAGTTGCAGGCCGCGGATTTCCTCGTCGGGATCTTGCGCTGCTGCGTTGATCTTCTGCATGAGAGGATCTTCCAGCAGGACACCACGAAGCTTGGCCTCATCGGCGGTAAGATTGATACCTTCGAGCGCCTTCCATGGGCTTTTCTGCATTTGTCCGTGATTCGCCTCGACCGCCTTGCGGAAAATCGATTCCAAACGAGACTGGTCGGCGCTCGAAACAGATTCGCCGCTCGCCAACCAAGCTTTTCTTTGCTCGATGCGGCGCGCCAGTTGTTCGGACGCGGCGGTGTACATCAATTCCAAACCTTGCTGGGTCGCCGCTTGCGTCGCTTGGTCGATTCTTCGCTTGGTTTTAAGCTTCTTTTCCCAGGGTGAGTGAAAATCCTCTGGCAGCCCTTCTTTCCTCATGGCCCGTTTCAGGGCTACCGGCATCTCCCCTTCTGGAGAGGAAACAAGGCCTGGGGGCAAGGGCGTCGCATCGGAGGAAAGGATCAGAGGAAGCAAATCTTCCATCAATTCCTTGGCAACTGCAGGATCGGCTTTGGTCTGACTATTGAGCCAGTCAGGATCTTGGCCGAATTCTGCCCGAGCTGCTTCGCTCATCTTGGGATCTAAGGACCAAGTGCGGGAATAGGCCTTAAGGCTTCGATCCTTGGCAGAGACGATGAATTGGTCATTCATGAAGAATCGTCGGTTGCTGGGATCGGAATCGTTGTCGAAGGGAAAAGAGAAAATAATCTTGATCTCATCCCCGTCCTTCAGCACCTGATAATTGGCGGAAGGATCCGCCATTTTCAAGGTCGCGCCATGCCAGATTTCACGAAGGGTTTTGACCGCCGGGAGGAGAAAATCTTGGTAATTTCTCAAGACCTCTTTGATTGGGGGATTCAAGGAGCGCAAGCGCGTCGGTAGAATTTGCGCCCCGAATTTTTGCACGTCGGGATCGTTGAACTGCTTT